>Ga0206130_10000077_pt1 | contig 157459 bp, 137 predicted proteins | sample Helgoland_Spring_9_FD_148637 | JGI IMG/M metagenome (GOLD analysis project Ga0206130, IMG submission 148637) | Pelagic subsurface seawater microbial communities from Kabeltonne, Helgoland, North Sea - Helgoland_Spring_Bloom_20160512_1 | ecosystem: Environmental > Aquatic > Marine > Epipelagic...
AGTCAGCGGCGAGACAGTGGAGGCAGCCGCTGGGTTGCGCAAACGTTGCCTTTATTCACAGATGGCGCCTGGGAACAGAGTGTTTCGCGACGCCAATCAATGACAGAAACCGATTTACATATGGAAGCCGCGTTTCAGCTGGCAAGCGCCTTAAAAGCCGCAAAGCATAGACGCAGAGCTATGCGCGGCCATGCCGAGGCAGAGGTGGTTCGTTTAACAGCCAGGCAGCGCAAGCGCGCAGGCACTTCGATCTGCGAGCATCTATTGGCCTCGTTGGCCCAGCAGGTATGCGCAGAACAAAATCAAACCCGGTTTTGAACGTCGCTTCCGGCGCTATAGCGCCATAAACTCGATATGCGCGCGGTTGTGCGTGTGACACAAATCAATGTCTTCGGTACACTCTGCGTTTACCTCAGGTGATGCGCAGATGATCAAAAAGTGTCTTTTTCCGGTGGCTGGTTACGGGACGCGATTTTTGCCCGCAACCAAAGCAATGCCCAAAGAAATGTTACCGATTGTAGACAAGCCGTTGGTGCAGCCGATTGTAGACAAGCCGTTGGTGCAGTATGCGGTTGAGGAGGCTGCCGAGGCCGGGTTATCTGATCTTGGATTTGTCACCGGACGAGGCAAACGAGCGATCGAAGATCATTTTGATGTCAATTATGAAATGGAGCATCAGATCGAGGGCACCGGAAAAGAATCCGCGCTTGAAGGTATTCGGTCGCTGATTGACAACTGCAGTTTCTCTTACACGCGTCAGATCAATATGAATGGTCTGGGAGATGCAATTCTCAAAGGAGAAACCTTGATTGGCGACGAAGCCTTTGGTGTGGTGTTGGCTGATGATTTGTGTATTGGTGAAGGCGTGGGTGTGCTAGCACAAATGGTCGGCTTGCACCGCCAGTACCGTTGTAGCATTTTGGCCATTGAAGGGCTTGTACCGCCAGTACCGTTGTAGCATTTTGGCCATTGAAGAGGTGCCTCATGACCAAACCAGCAGTTATGGTGTGATAGACGGCGAAAAAATCAGCGATAATTTGATGCGTGTGACCAACATGGTCGAGAAACCTGATCCTAAGGATGCCCCAACCAATTTGGCAATTATCGGCCGATATATCCTCACGCCGGATATTTTTGACATTATTCGGGGTACACCGCCGGGCAAAAACGGAGAAGTGCAGATTACGGACGCGCTGCTGTCGCAGGCTCAATCGGGTTGCGTAATGGCCTATAAGTTCAAGGGGCAGCGGTTTGACTGTGGGTCCGTTGAGGGTTTTGTTGATGCCACCAATTACTATTACGAAAAAGTTTACAACCGCAATCGTTAAACTCAGTATCGTGGGGCTATGGTACAACAATTTTTTTTAGATGAGATTTCTCGCCGTGCGCACGCTGCGGTGCACCTGGCGGAACCGTTGGCCCTCACGGATCTGCTCACGCCGGCATTGGTGCTCAACCGGCCCGCGTTACAACGCAATATTGTCAAAATGGCGGCGCATGTAAATCAATATGGCAAGGGTTTTCGACCGCACGCCAAAACGCACAAGTGCCCGCTAATCTGTCACGAGCAGCTGAATGCGGGTGCGGTAGGTGTGTGCGTGGCAAAGGTCAGCGAAGCGGCGGCATTAATCGCCGGTGGTGTCAGCGACATTCTGGTTACATCGCCAATCACAACGCGCTCCAAAGCTCGGGTGATGGCGCAACTGGCACGCTCGACACCAGGCTTGATGTGTGTGATTGACAGCATGGCTGGTTTGGATGTGCTGGCACAGTCGCTTTCTGCTGAGGGGCAAATGGATGTCCTGATTGACATCGATGTTGCGATGGGGCGCACTGGCGTTCGAGAGTTAGAAGAAATTTTGCGCTTGGCTGCAAAGATTCGGTCCGATTCGCGACTGCGTTTCCGGGGGGTACAGCACTATGCTGGCCATTTGATGCATATCCAAAATTTTGTTGAGCGCAGAGAAAAATCCTTACGGCTTTGGGCAGAAGTCACGGCAACTGTGGATTATTTGGCAGCGCAGGGGTTTGCCAGCGAGATCATAACGGGTTCGGGCACCGGTACTTACAATATTGATGTCGAGGTACCTGCCATTACCGATATTCAGGTTGGCAGCTATATTTTCATGGATGAAGAATATCGCCAGGTGCGCACGGCCGAAGATACAAGATTCACCGATTTTGAAGTTGCGCTCACGGTGGCTTGTTCGACGATCAGCCAGCCTAAGCCGAATAGGTTAACCCTTGATGGGGGCACCAAGGCGTTTGCCTCTGAGTCTGTTGCGCCAGTGAGTGACGAGTTGGCTAATGTTGTTTTTCATTTTGCTGGAGATGAGCACGGTGTCTTGCTGCTGCCCAAGGGGGAGCAGTCGGTGGCGTTGGGTCAAGTTCTGCAGTTTGTCACACCACACTGCGATCCAACCGTTAACTTGCATGATTATTATTGGGTGCAAGAAGCAGATGGCCTTATCCATAGCTGTTGGCCAATCACGGCGCGAGGATGTGTTTGGTGAGGCTGCGCTAAGGGGAGAAATGCATGTTAGAAATTGTTCAGGCTGGTGGCTGGCTTATGGTACCCATTCTGATGTGCAGCGTTGTCTCCGCTGCAATAGCGGTTGAACGTTTATGGACGTTGCAGCGGCGGCGAGTATTACCAAAAAATTTGTTAGCGAACAGTTGGGCGGCTCTCAAGCAAGACAATTTAAGCCGGCAAAACGTTCGCCTGTTGCGCAAACAATCCCCCTTGGGATATGTCCTGGCTGCGGGGATCAGCAACGTGAAGCGGGGGCGTGAGCTGATGAAAGAAGCGATGGAAGAGGCGACCCATAAAGTCAGTCAGGATTTGGAGCGTTATCTGACTGCGCTGGGTATCATCGCAAGTATTGCGCCGCTTTTGGGTTTGCTTGGCACTGTGATTGGCATGATCGATGTTTTTGACAACCTGATGCGGCAAGGTGCTGGCAACGCCAATTTGTTGGCTGGCGGTATTTCGACCGCGTTGGTGACAACAGCATCCGGTTTGTCGGTGGCGATACCTGCGCTCATGTTTCACCGTTTTTTTCTTCGCCGGGTTGATGAATTAGTGGTAGAGATAGAGTATGAAAGTAGTCAACTGCTTGATTTAGTGCAGGGCCACCGCCTGCATGTTGATGCGTTGAGTTAGCGAGTTGATGAAGCGCAGACGCGGGCGTCATGAGGCCAATATAGAGCTCACGCCATTAATTGACGTGGTATTTCTTCTTCTGATTTTTTTTATGGTGTCGACAACCTTTATTCAAGAATCGGAAATGAATATTACGCTGCCACAAGCCAGCGGTGAGGTAGTCTCTGGTGATCCAAATACGATTGAAATTGTGGTGGCCAAATCCGGTGACTATGCGGTCAATGATCAGGTGCTGGTGAACACTGAGAAAGAGACACTGATGCGCGCATTACAGCAACTGATTGATCCTTCAGAGCCGTCTCCACGGCTTATCATCACGGCTGATGCGTCGTCGGCCCATCAGGCGGTGGTTAGGGCGATGGATGCGGCGGGCTCGGTTGGCTTGACGCGCATAAGCATTGCCACCCAGCAAAGCGGTGAGGAAGGCTGATGGCTACGCATAATGCCAGGAGCTCGGGAGATAAGGGGCATGCCCCGCCAAATGGAGATTGGAAAACCTACAAACGCCTGCTTGGATATGTTGCCCCGTATTGGTTGCTGATGCTTTTTTCCATTTTAGGTTTTCTGGTGGCGGCCGGTGCTGAAGCTTATTTTGGGTATCTCTTTGGTCAGCTAATCGATTCTTGGGATGATGCGGTATTGCGCGCGGCCGCAAGTATTCCTTTGTTGATGTTTGCGACAGCGGTGATCCGGGCAATCGGCACGATATTGGGTGAATCGCTAATAGCTAGAGTGTCCTTTCACGTGGTCTTCAACCTCAGGCAGTCACTATTTGACCAGCTTCTAAAGCTGCCCAGCGGTTATTTTGACCTAAATACGCAAGGCCATATTATTTCTCGATTGACCTTTACGGTTGCTCAGCTGCGAGATACCGGTACCGATGCTTTGCGCGCGATCATGCAGGACGGGCTTAAGGTTGTAGTGTATCTAGGCGCCATGCTTTGGCTAAACTGGCAGTTGACCCTGTTGTTTATCGGCACGTTGCCCATCCTGGCTTTAGTGGTCATTTTTGCAAGTAATCGATTCAGGCGAATCAGTCGTCGTATTCAAAACTCGATGGGTGACGTGACGCATGTTGTGTCCGAAGCGGTTGCTGGATACAGAGTTGTCCGCACTTTTGGTGGCGAAGACTATGAAACTCAACGCTTTTATCGCTCCAGTCGGGTCAATCGTAATCAAAATTTGAAGATGGCGATAACCAAGGTATTTTCCGCGCAGATCAATGAAACGATTGTAGCGTTGGCTATTTGTATATTGATTTTGCTGCTCTATGACACGGGCGGTGATTTAACCAGCGGTCAAGCGGTAACGTTTTTAACGTGGGCAGGGCTGCTGGGGCGACCGATTCGTAAGCTTTCTGAGGTGAATGCAAAACTTCAGCGAGGCTTAGCCGCGGCTGATGATGTCTTTGGCCAACTTGACCAAGGCGTTGAAACCAATGCCGGTGGAGTTGATCTTGACGATGCTGAAGGCGCATTGGAATTTGAGGATGTATCGTTCCACTATGCGGATGAAAAACCCGTGTTGCGAAACATCAGCCTAACCATTCATCCGGGTCAGACTGTAGCGCTTGTAGGGCGTTCAGGTAGTGGCAAAACGACTTTCGCGAGTCTGATTCCTAGATTTTATGACCTTAAAGAGGGCCGAATTACTTTAGATGGCAAAGATATTCGCGATTACACACTGAAATCTTTGCGTCGCCAGATTGCACTAGTGTCTCAGCAGGTGACACTATTTAACGACACGCTGAGAAATAATATTGCCTATGGTGACTTAAGCGGCACTGATGAAAATGCATTGCACCAGGCGATCGCCAAAGCACATGCAACTGAATTCATTGAAGCACTGCCAGAAGGTCTAGACACTGTAGTGGGTGACGATGGTGTGCTGCTCTCGGGTGGGCAGCGTCAGCGCGTCGCCATCGCTAGGGCGTTGCTTAAAGATGCCCCCATATTGATTCTTGATGAAGCGACCTCAGCGCTGGACAACGAGTTTGATGAAGCGACCTCAGCGCTGGACAACGAGTCTGAGCGTCATATCCAAGCTGCGCTGGATGCGGTAATTGAGGGGCGTACAACCATTGTCATTGCCCATAGGTTGTCTACGGTTGAGTCCGCGGATGTCATTGTGGTGCTAGATGAGGGCGCAATTGTAGAAGCAGGAACCCACACTGCATTGCTAAACCAAGGTGGTCTTTACGCTGATTTACATAGTGTTCATTTTCAAGACGACCGCACGCCAAACGAACGTTCGGATTTGCCGGTGGTTGCTCAAAGCAACTCGTCTGTTAACTTCCCTGCGCGTGACTACTTTGAAAAATCTTCGTTAGGACTAGCAAAAGCATGGTACGAACAGGCACGTTGGCTGCATCTGCTTAGACCTCTCTCTGTCATTTATAACCTGCTGCGGTTGCGGCGGATGAAGCCCTATCTGACCGGTAAAAAAATACCCAAGAGAACCAGCTTGCCGGTCATTGTAGTGGGCAACGTGACTGTGGGTGGCACCGGGAAAACGCCGCTAGTAGGTTGGTTGGTTGATGCATTGCGGCAGATGGGATTTACGCCGGGTGTTGTTTTGCGCGGTTATGGCGGTGCGCTGAGTCGTTCGGGAACATTGGTGCCGACCGGGGCTGATCCCGCCCGCTATGGTGATGAGGCTGTACAGTTGAGGGACCGGTTGGGTTGTCCTTTAGCCATTGCCGCTAGCCGCGTCAAAGGGTTGCGTTTGCTGGAGACGCAGCTGTGTGATGTGGCTATCTCTGATGATGGATTACAGCATTATGATATGGCCCGCGATTTGGAGATTGCGGTAGTAGATGGGATCCGTGGTTTGGGCAATGGGCTTTTATTGCCGGCGGGCCCCTTACGAGAACCGGCGGCTCGATTGAAAGAGGTCGATTGGGTGGTAGCCAATGATTGGGTGGTAGCCAATGGGCGCTCAACGGGCTTGGTGGAAACAGAGACCGTCATGCATATGCGCCCCGTTGGTTTTTATAGCTTGGGGCGTGCGCGCCCGATAGATCCTGAAGAGTTTGTCCGGCGCTTCCCGAAGGTGCACGCATTGTGCGGTATCGGTAATCCGGGAAGGTTTTTTCAGACTTTGCACGAATTGGGCTTAAACACCCTAAAACATACCTATAGCGATCATTATAACTTTGCGGGCCCAGAGGCTCAGTTTGATGATGTGCTGCCGGTTGTGTGTACCGAAAAAGATGCCGCGAAGTTCAAGCATCTGGCTGGCGACTACAGTCATGTTTGGTTTTTGCGTGTTTCGGTTGAGTTGCCTGATACCGCGACATCACATCTGGCTGATTTGTTGAACGCCCGAGCCATTGTTCCGCGTCGAGAAGGGCCATAAGCAGAGGAGATTTGATGAAAATTCATGTTGTGATTCCTGCACGTTTGGGCTCAACTCGGTTGCCCGAGAAACCGCTAGCGGTGATTGCTGGTATGCCAATGATCGTGCGGGTTGCCCGGCAAGCTGCTCGCTCAAATGCTGACGATGTGGTTGTCGCGGTAGATGATCAGCGCGTTCGACAAATTGTGGAGAATGCGGGTTATCAGGCAATGCTCACGGCCAAAGAACATCGCTCGGGGTCAGACCGCGTTATGGAAGTTGCCTCTCGACTGGGTTGGAGTGATCGCGATATTGTGATCAACGTTCAGGGCGATGAACCGTTACTGCCTCCGGCCGTGATAGATCAGCTGTCCAGTTCCCTGTGCGCTTTGCCTGACGTGGGTATGGCCACTTTGAGTGAACTGCTGCAGAGCTCCGCGGATTTTCTGGATCCGAATGTGGTCAAAGTGGTGTGTGATAAGGATGGCAGGGCACTTTACTTTTCGCGTGCGCCTGTGCCGTTTCCGCGCGAGATTCCGGTCGATGAACTCACCCAGAATTGGTTCGAGCAGCATCGCGTGGCTCGGCATGTGGGTATCTATGCTTTTCGAGTTTCGGCGCTGTCGCAGTTTATCGGTCTGCCGCCTTCATTATTGGAAAATATTGAATGTCTTGAACAGTTGCGCTGGCTGGAGTCGGGTCAGACCATTCAGGTTCTACCCGCAGCTCAGCGCGTCCCTGCTGGCGTTGATACGCCCGAGGATCTGCTCAGGGTCGAGAATTTTCTTGCCACATCTTCCTCTTAAACGTGTCATCTAACGCCCTGTCTTCTCCAATTATTGCTTACGAGCCGAATTTTCTGAGCTCGCACGCGGTGGCACTTTTGTTGAATCCACTGATGGATCCAGCATCAACAATCTGGCAGTCGGAAACGTTCCAACTATTTGGTAAACGCACTCCGGTTCCGCGGCGGCTCGCGTGGTTTGGAGATGAAGGTGTCAACTACCGATATACCCGTTTGAACCATTTGGCAAGTGGCTGGCCCGAGTATTTGTTGGCGCTCAAAGTGCAAATTTGCGAACGTTTTGACTTAGAGTTTAATTTTGTTTTGTTAAACCGTTACGACCATGGTGGCCAATATATGGGGTGGCACCGCGACGATGAAAAAGCAGCGGCGCCGGTGATTGCATCGCTCAGCATAGGGGATACTCGCCGGTTCTGTTATCGTCAGGACCCTGATGTTAAGGCCGAGGAAATTAACCTGACATCTGGCTCATTATTGGTCTTCGACGGGAGATGCCAACACAAACTGGCCAAGACAGCTAAGTTGGTTGGCCCACGAATCAACCTTACGTTTCGTTATATTGCACAAGCATCTCGATGAGAGGTTTCGATGATATGGATGAAAGCCACTTTGTCATACCAAATACCATTGGCGTACACGCTGTCGCGGCTAAAGGTATGCGCGCCCATTCTATTGACGAGGTTAGGCAGGCTCGCAAGATAGCGCGCGCGGAAAAGTTGCGTTTTGTCCCCTTAGGCGAAGGCTCGAATATCTTACCGTATGCGAGGGTTGATGCGTTTGTTTGTGTGATTGACCTCAAGGGTATTCGTGTGATCGCGGAAACACAGCGTCACATTTCAGTTGCGGTTGGTGCAGGTGTGAACTGGCATCTTTTTGTTCAATACAGCCTCAAGCGAGGTTGGTTTGGTCTGGAAAATTTGAGCCTGATTCCAGGCTCTGTTGGTGCCGCACCGGTACAAAATATTGGTGCTTACGGGGTAGAGGTGGGCGCGTATATCGACCGCTTAACGGTGCTCGATGAAGATGGCATATGTTCTACGTTGACGCAAAGCGACTGCCAGTTTGCCTACCGGAACAGTGTATTTAAACAATCAGACCGACGAACTATTTTAGAGGTCGAGTTTAAGCTTCTTAAACATCCCGAGGTTCGATGGGGGTACCCCGACCTGCGCGCTGAGTTGACTTCAGTAGGTGTGCTTGCCCCCTCACCGAATCAGGTGGCAGCAGCAGTGATGAGCGTTCGTCGGCGTAAGTTGCCCGAACCCGCCATTGTGCCCAACGTGGGCAGTTTTTTTAAAAATCCGCTCGTTAGTGTGGCGACTGCCGCTGTTTTGCGCGCCCGACACCCACAGTTCAAACAGTTTTCAACCGTTGACACAGTCGGTGCGGCGTGCGTTAAGTTGAGTGCGGCGCAGTTAATAGATACGGCCGGCTGGAAAGATAAGCCATCGGCGACGGTCGCCTGTTGGTCAAAGCAGCCTTTAGTGCTGGTGAATTTAGGCGCTGATCGGTTGGAGCCGATTATGTCTTTCGCCGAGGACATCCAGCGTGATGTCCTCGACAAGTACGGCGTTCAGCTTGAGGTAGAACCCTCGCTGTTGTTCTGATCACTTTTGGCTGACGGCGCATTCTTTGGGATAACGCCCTGCGATTTTAGTGTTTCCTCGCGTTGCCTACGGCGAATTTCGCGCGGGTCATTATAAGCTCGTGCAGGTCGTTCAGCGGGCGTGGGGCTTGGCTGCGCCGCAGTGGCCTCCTCGGAAACTACCGCTTCAGGTGTTGATGATGCTGAGCCGGAGGGCGCAGTAGGCACAACCGGTGCATCTGGCGGTGACGCTGAATCTGTTGCAGGTACCTGATCAATGGTAGCTGTGGCTGGCTCCGTCGGAACGGCGGCCTGCGCGGTTGCGTCTTGGTCTTTTTCCGGTTCCTGGCTGTCAACGGTTTTTCGCGCTCTGCGAGGTCTCGATTTGGACTTTGGTTTGGGTTTGTCTGCCACCGGTGTATCCGTGCTCTCGGCCGTTTCCGGATCCACAGTTGTCTTCTCTTCGACGGTGGCCTGAGCTACTGTTTCTTGGGCTTGCGAGTCATCACCGGAAGCCTCGACTGCCTTCGGGACAGCTTTTTTTGCCCGAGTTCGTCTTGGCTTCTTTTCTGCTGGTGGTTTGTCTGGCGTGACTTCGTTTTCTAGCACGGAAACTTCAGCACCGTTAGCTTCAACCGGCGGTGATGCGGGCGTTGGTTCATCGGCAGATTTGCCGCGATTTCTCGGGTCGTTCATTGCTCGACCGCGGGTTGTCGAGGGCTCGCTTTCCGTCTCGCCCTCAGCGATGCTGTTTTGCTCAGGAGAAGCTGGCGCTTGCGTATTTTTCGATGGCTGAGCGGTATCGGTTGTTGTTTCGCTTATAGCTTCGACAGATGTGTCCGCGTTTGATTGAACTGATTTTTGTTCAGCCGTGTCAGTCGCTTCACTGGAATCGGGTGTTGTTTGATTGACTGAGCCGCCATCTGCAGGTGCTTTTGGCTTGCTGGCAGAGCGATTTCTACGAGGAGCGCGTTTGCTTTCTTTCAACGCCTCAGGGCTGGGTGCACGTTCCTCCGCGGTTGGCGTCGGTAATGGCTTCTCGCTTTTGTTTTTTGTTTTTGCTTTAGATGGTTGCTCACTCTCACTGTGCAGATCGTCAGCCAGCTTATTTTTTTGTTCCTTTTTTGAACGACTGTTTGGCTTGCTGCTTTCTGCTTGTTTCGCATCTGCGCGAGTTCCTCGATCACGCTGCTCTTCAGCGTTGCTGCCGCCATCACGCGAGGAGGCGCGTTTGGAGTCGCTGGGCTTTTGTTGTTCCGCGGATTGTGGTTTCGCCCGGCGTGCGTTTGACTTGGCAGGGCTTTCTGAGCGTTGTGACGATCGTGCGTTACGGGTTTTTTTCGGCTGTGCTCTCTCGCGGGTTTGAGCGCTTTCTTTTTCCCGTGATTCGCTTATCGCTTCGTCGGAGAACAGGCTTTTGACTAACTTCTTCCAAAAACCGGGCGCGTTGTCATTTTCAGGCTTGCTTGGTGCGCGATCGGCAGGTGGTGCCGACGTCGGTTTGGGTGGCGGCTGTTGGGGTTGTATGGCTTGAACAGCAGCTTGCGGGCGTTTAGAAGTGGGTTCGTCTTGGGGTAACTCTTGACTGCTGGCTTTGTTAGCCAGTTCAGAAAGTTGAAAACTTGGAATTTCCCCTTCTTCTTGGACATGGTCGTCGCGCAACCGTTCGACAATGTAGTGCGGTGTCTCCAAATTTAAGTTGGGTATAATGACAACATGAGTTTTTGAGCGTTGTTCAATATCGGCCACGTCTTGGCGTTTTTCGTTTAATAAGTAAGCGCCGACAGATAATGGAACCTGAATTCTTACAACAGCACTTCGCTCTTTGAGTGCTTCCTCTTCAACGATGCGCAAGATAGCCAGTGCCAGTGATTTTGTGTCCCTTATTCGGCCTTGACCATTGCACCTAGGGCAAAGTCCGCTGGTTACTTCTTCTAAAGAAGGGCGTAGTCGTTGTCGGCTCATTTCCATAAGCCCAAATCTGGAGATGCGGCTGACTTGTACGCGCGCACGGTCAGCTTCGAGTGCGTCACGCATCCTGTTTTCGACGGCACGTTGGTTTTTCGGGTTAACCATGTCGATAAAGTCGATCACAATTAAACCGCCGATATCACGCACTCTAAGTTGACGCGCGATTTCATCAGCAGCTTCGAGATTAGTATTCAGTGCAGTCTCTTCTATATCAGCGCCTTTTGTGGCCCTAGCAGAGTTAATGTCGATGGAGACTAATGCTTCCGTTGGGTCGATGACAATGCTGCCGCCGGCGGGGAGTTTTACCGTGTGTTCAAAAGCGGATTCAATTTGGCTTTCTATTTGATAGCGACTGAAAAGCGGAATACCGTCACTGTAAGCTTTGACTTTATCTTTGTAGTGCGGCATCACTTGCGCGATGAATGTTGAGGCCTCTTCAAAAGCCTCTGGACCTTCGATCAGCACTTCGCTCACGTCGCGTCTCAGATTGTCGCGTACCGCCCGCAGCACGGCGCTGTTTTCCTGGTAAATGAGGGAGGGAATTGCTTCTTGGTTTCGAGCCGTCTGTATTGCTTCCCACAATTGTAGCAGGTAGGCAAGATCCCACTGTAGTTCCTCGGCGGCAAGATCCCACTGTAGTTCCTCGGCGCTACGTCCAACGCCTGCGGTACGGACAATGACCCCCATTCCGTCAGGTATTTCCAAGTGCGACAAGGCTTCGCGCAACTCGTCGCGATCGTCTCCTTCAATGCGTCGGGATATGCCTCCAGCGCGCGGGTTGTTTGGCATTAACACCATATAACGCCCGGCTAAGCTGATAAATGTCGTCAGCGCGGCACCTTTATTACCGCGCTCTTCTTTGTCAACTTGTACCAGTAGTTCCTGACCTTCTTGAACAAGATTGTGAATTGGGGTGCGCTGGCCGCCCTCACTCATACGTTTTTTGAAGTAGCTGCGCTCGATTTCCTTTAGAGGCAGGAAGCCGTGTCTTTCAGAGCCGAAATCAACAAAAGCAGCTTCCAAACTGGGTTCTACGCGAGTGATTTTGGCTGTGTATATGCTGGATTTTTTTTGCTCGCGAGTGCGGTTTTCGATGTCCAGGTCATATAATTTCTGGCCATCGACCAATGCAATGCGCACCTCTTCGGGTTGCGTTGCGTTTATTAACATTCTTTTCATTTAAATTTGTCCGTTGTCATTTTATAGCCGGAGAATCAGCTGTGCTGAAATACCGGTGTCGTTGACGGCAAAGGGCAGGCGCTTGAGGACTAGGGCATAAACAGGCTTAGCGATTGCTAGCCTTGGGTTTTAAAGAGCTTCAGTGACGGGAGTCGGGGTATGCCCGGCGATCTAGATTACCTGCCAAACGCTGCTGTATGGGCGCGTCCCACGGTAACCTTCGTCAATGTGCCTATTTCTCTTGAGTGTTGTAGATGTCGTTTGTTGTACGCACGCAATGCTACAGCCCTCAAAACCCAAAATTTATTGCCAAAATCCGCAAAAAATGTGCTCAGTGTTACGCTCCGGTGCGCCACTAGGCGCCTTCTTCGGACATGAACACACGTTATCACTGATGCTCAATGTACAAGCATCAAAGATCGAATACCTATCAAGGGTGTCTAGTGTTGATCTAAGTTTAAGGGATCCGCGCTAGACTACCTGCCACTGTCATAGTTCGCCTTCTCGAGGGCTGGCGCAAACCCGACCTTTATTTTGGGGCTTGCCAATCATGCTCTTATGCCGTGTCGAGGATTAAAACCATCGTTTGGCTTGTGGATTAAAACCATCGTTTGGCTTGTCGTCGTTCGCTCAGCGAGGCGATTATCTGTTTTGACTACGATTTTTAATCAGCGATCGATATTGATCGGGGATCGTTATATCGTATGACAATCAGCAAGTCGGCTCACCGAGACGACGCGATGTTAACAGTGTTTGCTAAGTCCTTCAAACCCTTATATTTTTATTTGAGTGTGCACGTATGAGCGTTAGGTATGTGGATGTGTTTGATCAGCAAGATGTTGGGCAGCGCGTTGATAACTTTTTATTGCGGCAGCTAAAAGGCGTTCCACGCCAGCATATCTATCGGTTACTGCGCAAGGGGGAGGTTCGGATTAACGGCGGGCGCGTCAAAGCCAGCTATCGGTTAACCCTAAATGACCGCATTCGCATTCCACCGGTGCGCACAGCAGATACGTTGCCGGTGCAATATTCGACAAAAACCCAGCAGAATTTGACGGACGCCATTTTGTTTGAAGATGAGCAGTATTTGGTGATTGATAAACCTTCAGGAATCGCGGTTCATGGTGGTTCGGGAATTGGTGCTGGCGTGGTGGAAATCCTTCGCGATATGACGGGGAATTTACGTTTAGAACTTGTGCACCGCCTGGATCGAGATACCTCTGGGTGCTTAGCTTTGGCTAAAAACCGTCAAGCACTCACCTACGCTCAGCAACAATTCCGAGACCGTCAGGTTAAAAAAATTTACGAGGTTTTTGTTGCGGGCGCCTGGCCGCAACAGTTTCGTACTGTGCAACTAAAGCTGCAGCGCTTTGAAACGTCCTGGGGGGAGCGGCGGGTGAAAGTATCGAGTGACGGGCGTGCCTCAAGAACAGATTTTGCGGTGCTGGATCGTGCGGCTAATCGGGCCACTCGTCTGCAGGCGACGTTGCATACCGGGCGAACCCATCAGATTCGTGTCCATACCAGCGCAAATGGCCACCCCGTTTTAGGGGATGATAAATACACTCAGGCTAGTTCAGAGCAAACGACGCCAGATGCTGCCCCACGTTTATGTTTGCATGCTAGAAAGCTGATGATTCCGTTAGAACGGGGGGCGCTCAAGGTGAATGCCCCTGTAAGTGCCGCTTTGGAGGCGTATTGGGTAGGGCTGAAGGGTTTAGAAACCGCCTAATGGTGTGTCCTGCTCACACGAGTTGGACACCGCAATCATTCAACATCGTGGTCAATGCTATTAATGGCAGTCCGATGAGCGCGCTTGGGTCTTTCGCAGAGACCTGCTCGAACAATGCAATCCCCAAGGATTCAATTTTGAACCCGCCTGCGCAATCCAATGGCCGGTCTTTTTGCACATAGTCTTTGGCCTGTTGTCTTGAAATCGTGCGAAAGACTAGGCGCGTGGGTACTACTTTCTTGAACAGCTTTTGCCGTTTCGGGCAGTACACAGCAAGCGCGCTATAAAAGGTGGCTTGCTTGCCGCTGATCTCGCAAAGCCCTTTAATGGCATTTGCTACGGAAAGAGGCTTGTGCAGCAGTTTTCCCTTACATTCGCCAACTTGGTCAGCGCCGATGACGATGGCGTATGGGTTGGTTTTGGCCACAGCAGTGGCTTTTTCACAGGCCAGTCTTTGTGACTGGGCTCTGGCGGATTCTCCGCTAATCCGACGCTCTTGAACTTTCGGATCTGCGGACGTGAAGGGTATGTCGAATTGCGCCAAAGCTTGTGCTCTGTATACAGACGTTGAGGCGAGAATAATAGATGGTGTCATGGCGCGTGTTCCTGCAGAAATGAATCCAAACGGTGTTTAAGCGTTCTGCAAATTTTAACCGTGGGTGTGGGTTTACATGGCATTGTCTGATCCCTATGATTGCCGCCGCCATGACAACACGCAATAACTCTGTGCCGCAATATGCTGATCTTGCAAAGTCCGAGGCGGTGATAGACCGGCAGGTGCCGGCTCAGAACTGCCAACGATTGGTAGATTGTGCGATCAATCTGCAGGACATCCGTGCACGCTTAAGCTTTGCAGTGGATGACCGTGGTCGAGTGGCCGTTGCTGGAAAGGCGGAAACCGTCCTCGGGCTGGCGTGCCAGCGATGTACAGAGCCGGTGCAGGTAGAGGTTAAGGCGCAGATAGAGGCGGTATTGGCTAACTCTGAGGATCAGGCAAAGTTGTGGCGTGAGCAAGACCAAGCGTTGGAAATTATTGTGGTTTCAGGACCACAGTTAGATGTGGTGGAGTTGATCGAGGACGAGATACTTTTGCATCTGCCGGCCAAGGTTTGCATGGTAGCGGAATGTGTTAATTACCCGAAAATGTCCTTTGGACCCCTCGTGGAAGAGGTGGAGCCCGATACGCACCGACCTTTTGCTGCATTATCTCAAATGGGGATTGGGGCGCGTTCACCGGAGTCTGAAGACGATAATCAGTAGTGGCCTGTGCTTGTGCCCTATACGTGGTATTATGCGCGCCAATAAGCCAGTTGATTTGGCAAACTAGTAAGGAAAAGAGATGGCAGTTCAAAAGAGTAAAGTTACCCGCTCGCGTCGTGGGCAGAGACGTTCGCACGACGCGTTGGATAAGCCTACGTTGTCCGTGGATAACACCACCGGGGAAACCCACCGTCGCCATCATGTGACTGCGGATGGCTATTATCGCGGCCGTCAGGTTATCTCCGAAGAGAGTTAGTAACGATGACCCTCGGCGCGGTTTTTCCGGGGCAAGGTGCGCAAAGCGTGGGCATGCTTGCTGATCTGGCGGCGACGTACACTACCATTGTCGATAAATTTTCCGAGGCGTCAGACGTGCTTGGCTTCGATCTTTGGGAAATGGTTCAAAAGGGGCCACCCGAAGACTTGTCTGCGACTCAAAATACTCAGCCTATATTGCTGGCTGCGAGTGCTGCGTTGTGGGATGTCTGGCAGAAACAATCCCCATCGCCGAGTTATGTTGCGGGCCATAGCCTTGGGGAATATTCAGCGCTGACCTGCGCAGGTGCGCTGAACTTTGCTGACGCGCTCAGGCTGGTGCGGTTGCGCGGAGAACTCATGGAAGCGGCTGTGCCCAGAGGGCAAGGTGCTATGGCGGCAATTATGGGTTTAGATGACCCGCAGGTAGTTGCCTGCTGTGAACACGTTGAAGGCGTTGTTGTCGCTGCAAACTTTAATGCACCCGGGCAGGTGGTCATTGCTGGTGCGACAGCAGCAGTGGAAGCTGCGGTTGTTGCCTGCAAGGCTGATGGTGCGAAGCGGGCGGTTCTTTTAGACGTTAGCGGCCCTTTTCATTCTCCACTCATGGCAGCGGCGCAATCAGAGTTTGCTGAAGCGCTGAATCGAATTCCGCTGACCTTACCCAGTATACCAATTATTCAAAACGTAAGTGCCAAGGTGCCCAACGATCTAAATGAGTTGCGTACGAATTTAGTGGCGCAAATAGCTGAACCGGTGCGCTGGTCTGAGTGCGTGAATCAAATGATTAGCCTCGGGGTAACGGACTTTGCTGAATGTGGCCCGGGCAGTGTACTGGCAGGTCTAATTCGAAGGATATCAAAATCAACGCCGACGTCAGGGTTGTCAAAAGCTGGGGTTCTTTGAGATACAAGTTAGCAATGAAATATAAAACGAGAACCCAAGCGAAGAACAGCATGAGAGAGACCCAATATGGCTAGAAAAACGGCGCTAGTCACGGGCGCATCGCGGGGAATCGGGGCCGCTATCGCCGACCGTCTGGCCAGTGATGGGTATTTTGTGGTGGGCACCGCTACCTCGCCAGTAGGTGCCGAGCGGATTTCGCAGGCATTAGGTGTCAGTGGTGTGGGTGTGGAGTTGCGATTGGATGATCCTGAATCAGTCCAGTCGTTGATGCAGCGTATTGGTGACGCAGCAGATTCGCCGCAGATATTAGTCAATAACGCTGGGATTACCAAAGACAACCTGATGTTGCGCATGGGCGAAGCTGAGTGGACAGATGTTGTAAATACAAATTTAAATGGCCTCTATCGCGTCACCAAGCTTGTTTTGCGCGGAATGGTGAAATCAAGATGGGGCAGAATCGTTAACCTGGGCTCCGTTGTTGCGCGTATGGGTAACGCGGGGCAAAGCAACTATGTCGCCTCCAAGGCTGCTGTGGAAGGTTTTTCTAGGGCGTTGGCATTGGAAGTTGCCTCGAGAAATATTACGGTCAATACAGTCGCGCCAGGGTTTATTGGGACTGACATGACGGCAGAGTTAACGGACGCGCAAACGGCATCTATGCTGGAGCGCATTCCTTTGGGGCGCATGGGTGAGGCAACAGAGGTTGCCAGCGCCGTGTCTTATTTGGTCGGTGATGAAGCGGGTTACATCACCGCGCAGACAATACATATAAACGGTGGCATGTTTGCCGCCTGATGGAAAAAATTTTATAACCGCAAGGGCGGCGCCGTTTCAAGAGACAAAAGCTTGCTTGCGTTGCGTAAATGGCCTCTATAGAATGCGCCCGCCCTGCATTCACGAACTTTCTAGGGAGATACCTTAAAAATGAGCAGTGTTGAAGAACGTGTAAAGAAATTGATTTGTGAGCAACTCGGAGTCAAAGACGACGAGGTGAACGAAAAAGCTTCTTTTGTTGAGGACCTCGGGGCCGATTCATTAGATACCGTTGAGCTTGTAATGGCTTTAGAGGAGGAATTCGAAACCGAAATTCCTGACGAAGAAGCTGAAAAAATTACAACGGTTAAAGACGCAATAGACTACATTTTGGCGCACCAATAGGGCTAAACAGCCGCAATTTGCGCGCCAAGAAGCTGCCCGCGGCAATGCTTTATCTGGACTTCGATAAGGCGAATCTTAGTGGGCCTCCGGTTGCGCTGTCCATCTATCATCTATGAGTGGTCATCTATGAGTAGAAGAAGAGTTGTCGTAACCGGTTTGGGTATGGTTTCCCCCATTGGGAATACCGTCAATGACTCTTGGCAGGCTGCATTAGCGGGTACCAGTGGTGTTGCCGAAAATCCCTATTTTGATACGCAGGATCACGGCGTCAAGATTTGTGCTGCGGTCAAAGGCCTCGATATCACTGAGTATATGGCTGCAAAAGAAGCCCGTCGAATTGATGGTTTTATCCAATTCGGGATGGTTGCTGGTATTCAAGCAATTCAAGACGCGGGTTTGGTTGCGCATCCCGACGATGGTGATCGGATCGGTATCGCTATCGGCTCGGGTATCGGTGGAATCAATCTGATAGAGGAAACGCACTCCACGCTGATCAAAAGCGGTCCCCGCCGAGTGTCTCCATTTTTTGTGACAGGCTCTGTAATCAACATGATTGCGGGAAACCTATCCGTTCGTTATGGTTTTAAGGGTCCCAATATTGCGATTGTGACCGCATGTACAACAGGTACCCACAATATCGGCTTTGGCGCAAGAATGATCCAGTATGGTGAGGCCGACGTCATGGTGGTTGGTGGTGCTGAGTATGCGACTTCGCCAATTTGTGTCGCCGCCTTTAATTCGATGAAAGCGCTATCGACGCGTAACGAGGAACCAGAACAGGCCAGTCGCCCCTGGGATGAAGGCCGTGACGGTTTTGTTCTTGGAGACGGCGCAGGTGTGCTTGTACTGGAAGAATATGAACGAGCCTGTGCTCGCGGTGCCAAGATCTATGCAGAGGTTCTCGGGTTTGGTATGAGTGGTGACGCATTTCACATCACCAGTCCGGCTGAGAATGGAGAAGGTGGCGCGGCATCGATGCGCAATGCGCTGAAGGACGCGGCCCTGAATCCCGAAGATGTTGGTTATCTCAATGCGCACGGCACCTCAACGCCGTTGGGAGATGTCGCTGAAACCAAGGGGATTAAATCGATATTTGGTGCGGATACCTCCTTGGCTGTCAGTTCAACGAAATCAATGATTGGCCATCTATTGGGCGCTGCAGGCTCCGTCGAGGCGATCTTCACGATCAAGGCGTTAGCGGATCAGGTGCTCCCGCCAACCATAAATCTGCACAATCCAAGTCCAGATTGTGATCTTGACTATGTGCCAAACGTCGCGCGCGATGTACGTATCAAGGCTGCGGCAAGCAATTCCTTTGGCTTTGGTGGGACCAACGGAACGCTGATTTTTGGCACCGTTTGATCGGTGGGCGGAGTCTTCCGCAAACTGATGAATTTAGCTGCGATGATCGCGGCAGTGGGTTTGTTGTTGCTCTGCGCTGGTTATTGGCATATCACTAAATGGGCCGTGCAACCGATTCAAAATGCGCCTATTTTCTTTGATCTGATGCCTGGTGAAAGCCTTTCGGACTTGATTGAAAAGCTCGATGAGGCAGGATTCGATAATTCCAACCGATTGTTATTATTAGCACGCCTGACGGGGCTCGAAACCTCTCTGCAAGCGGGCGAATACCAAATGTCCGTTGGTATGACTCCAAGGCAACTCTTGTCTATGTTGCGAGACGGGTCGGTCGTGACTCATCGGTTCCGTGTTCGGGAGGGTATCACGGTGGCCGTACTTCTGCGGCAGTTGCGTGACAATGACTTGTTATCGCAAAATTTGTCCGCGGCAACCGCCCTAGATTTAACGTCGGAACTTGCGCTAGATGCGCCATTTGTAGAAGGTATGTTTTTTCCTGATACTTATTATTTTCGGCGTGGTGATAGCACCAGAGATATTCTACTGCGCGCCTATGATGCGATGCGCCTGCGAATGTTGTCTGCTTGGCAAAAAAAGCAGGAGAATAGCGCGCTGAAGAGTCCGTTTGAGATGGTGATTTTAGCTTCGATTATTGAAATGGAAACGGGTTTGGAAAGTGATAGAACCCTCATTAGTCAGGTTTTTCATAATCGACTTGGTCGCCAGATGCGATTGCAAACAGATCCCACCGTGATTTATCTACTGGGCGCAGAATTCGACGGAAACCTCACGCGTGCGCATTTGCGCATTGATTCACCGTTTAACACTTATCAGAATCGAGGCTTGCCGCCAACGCCCATTGCACTGCCGTCTAACGCCTCGCTCGAGGCGGCAGTCCAGCCTGCAGACGGCGATTATCTGTATTTTGTTGCTCAAGGAGATGGCAAAAGTAAGTTTTCACGCACGTTAAGTGAGCACAATAGTGCGGTCCGCACGTATCAACTAAATCGACAGGTAAAACCATGAGTTTAAAAGGAAAATTTATCACTCTGGAAGGCTCTGAGGGCGCAGGTAAGTCGACAAATTTAGTGTTTTTATGTGATTTGTTAAGGCAGGCTAATATTGATTTTTACGAAACGCGAGAACCCGGAGGTACGCCGTTTGCCGAGGCTTTGCGAGATCAATTGCTCTCAACTTGGGATGAGCCAGTGGCCGGTTTGACCGAATTATTAGTTGTCTTTGCCGCTCGAAATCAGCATTTGAATACGGAGATAAGACCACGTTTAGCGCGAGGGCAGTGGGTTGTGAGCGACCGTTTTACCGACGCTTCTTATGCCTATCAAGGAACCGCGCGCGGAGTTGATCTTAATTATGTCAGACAACTCGAACAGTGGGTGCAGCGAGATTTGCAGCCTGATCTAACGCTGTACCTTGATTGTGATCCGGATGTGGGGCGCAGCCGAATTGCCTCGCGAGAGTTAGACCGCATGGAGCAAGAACAGCTCGTTTTTTTTCAAGCTGTGCGCCAGGGTTATCTGGCCCGGGCGGCTTCGTTGTCGCGAATGCATACCATTGATGCGAGCCAGTCATTAGATGAGGTGCAGAAAAACATTGCACTAGTGATCCAGCGACTGTTAGCCGAGCGCGATATTTAGTGTCTATTTATCCATGGCATGAACCCACCTTGCGGCGCTTGCAAGACCTTTGTTCAACAAGCCAGCTGCCTAATGCGCTTGCGTTGACGTGTCCGCTTGGGTGGGGGCATGAAACGTTGTTGGCCCAAGTGGCATTATTACTTTTGGAGGTTGATGGTGAGCGGCAGGTGGATGAGTTTGCTCATCCTGATTTTCGCTGGATCACGGCGGATGGCGCGGTGATCAAAATCGATCAGATTAGGCGCCTGACAGAATTTGCCGTGCAAACACCACAGAAGTCTTGCCGTAAAGTCGCGGCGATACTGGATGCGCACCTTTTGAATCCGAACGCAGCCAATGCGTTACTTAAGACTCTGGAGGAGCCGCCGCCTAATACACACGTAGTTTTGGCTACCCCTTTCTGGGGAAAGCTTTTGCCGACCATCCGAAGTCGTTGCCAGCGCTTTCAGGTCAATGCGGACATCACCCAAGCACGGGTTTGGTTGCAAGAGAAAGGATTAGATATCTCGCAGAGCACTTTTGCCGAGTATGGTCATGCCCCGTTGTCTATCGCCCAAAGTAGGCACAGCGGGCAGATTGAGATCACCCCGTGGCTTGCCGAGTTGCCTAGAGCAAGCCTAGAGGTAAGTCTTGAACCGATTATGCAGGGGGACAAGGTTAATTGGCTTGCTCGTTGGTATCGGAGGGTTTTGCTGCATTTGGGTGGTGATTCGATTCCCGGCTGCCAGGGTTCTGCGGCAGCGCTGATCGGATTTTCGGATGAATTACTGTTGATCCGCCAGCAGATCGAAACCTCAAATTCAGCGAATGCGCGGTTGTTGATTGAGCGACTCATTGTGCGGTGGGTTCAGCTAAATAGAGTCAGTGGTGCAAAAGGACCCTGATATTCGGTGAAATCTGGGTTGTGTGTCATAGTTTGACGATTGACACCTCAACGCGTAACGCGGACTATATTTAGCTTGGAAAAGGCAGTGTTTAACTGACCTGCTGGATCCTTGAATGCAAAGATTTAAACAGGATTTTTAATCTAATGGCAGGTTCAAAACGCGGAGTGAGAAACGGGATATTGTCTTTAGCAATTAAGGACAAAGCGGTTTTGTATGCAGCCTATATGCCGTACATCCACAATGGCGGCCTTTTTATTCCGACGAACAAAGAGTACGACCTTGGTGATGAAGTATTCATGTTGTTGAATCTTTTAGATGAAACGGAAAAAATACCGGTCGCTGGCAACGTGGTCTGGATCACGCCAAAGCGTGCGCAGGGCAGTCGTCCTGCGGGCATAGGCGTTCAATTTAACGATCAGGACGACGTTGCTCGCAGCAAGATCGAAACGCATCTCGCAGGCGCATTGCAGTCGGATCGCCATACCCACACGATGTAGCCTAGGCCCATGTTTGTCGATTCGCACTGTCATTTGAATTATCTGGAAAATCCCGAGGCAGCACTTGCCCGTGCTCGAGCGGCGGGTGTTAATGAACTTCTGTGCATAGGCGTTGAACAAGCGGCTATCGAAGAGGTGCTTGCGATGGCTGAAAACCACAGCGGGGTATGGGCCAGCGTTGGGGAACATCCAGGGTCGTGCAGCGGCGATGCCGCTTGGGTTAATCGCTATTTGGATCGCTCAGATGTGATTGCGGTTGGCGAAATGGGTCTGGACTATCTCTACGTTGATGACAACAAAGCCCGCGCAGAGCAGCGTCATACGTTTGCCCAACAATTGCAGCTTGCCGAAAATCATGCATTGCCGGTGATCGTTCACACTCGGTCGGCAGAGGTTGATACCTTGGCCTTGATCACCGAATTTCCAAAAGTTCGCGGCGTTTTGCACTGTTTTACGGAATCTTGGGCGATGGCGGAGCAGGCATTAGCTGAAGATTATTATATTTCTATCTCGGGTATCGTGACGTTCAAAAATGCAGCCCAAGTGCGAGAAGTAGCGGAGCGCGTTCCTGATGAGCGTTTGCTGATTGAGACTGATGCCCCGTGGTTGGCGCCGGTGCCACACCGCGGGAAGAAAAATGAACCCGGTTTTGTTGCGGATACCGCAAAGTTTTTAGCCGATTTGCGTGGGGTGGAGGTAGCTGAATTGGCTCAATTCACGCGCGAAAATTTTTTTCGACTGTTTAATCGGGCCGTTTGAGGGGCTCTTCGTATAGGCGGTAGTGGGTTTCTGCCATTCCCATTTTCAGGTAAGTGCCGATTGCGGGTTGGTTGTTATGTTCCACGTAAAGTCTAATGCCGCATGCCTGAGGGTCCTGCAAAGCGAGTTGTCGCACTGCGTTGTGCATGAGATTGTAGACGCCTTTGCGTCGATGGGTTATCGGGACGAAGACGCTCTGAATCCACCAAAAGCGTCCATTGCGCCAATCACTCCACTCGAAGGTCACCATAAGTGTGCCGATGGATATGCGGTTCTGTTCTGCAATTAAATAGAAACCCTCGGCGGCGTGCGTCATCAAATAGGCAATGCCTTTACCCAGCGCTTGTATATTCAGGCCCAAGTCCTCAGTTTCCGTTGCCATTGCCTGATTACTCTCGATCAGAAAAGGAATATCGGTATGTACGGCTCTTCTGATCGTGATTTCACTCATTGATGGCCTCCAAGTCGCCGACTGAAAAAATCTAAAATTAAGTTGAAGCGATGAATTGAAACGTCCTGCTCTTGCATCGAATGTTTGGCGCCGGGATAGGTCATGAGTTCAAAGGGTAAGCCGAGCGCTTGCAGTTTGCCCATAATCATTGTGCTGTGTGTGAACAGCACATTATCGTCTGCCATACCGTGCATCAGTAGCAGTGGTGCCTGCAGTTTATGTATGTGCGTGAGCACGTTTGCCTGTTCGTAGCCGGCCGTATTTTCCTCGGGTAGGCCCATATAACGCTCGGTATAGTGCGTGTCGTATAAATGCCAATCGCTGACCGGTGCAACCGCAACGCCAGCATGAAAGTGTTGGTGAGCTTGCGCGAGACACATGATTGTCATATACCCGCCATAACTGTGGCCATAGATCCCAACGCGGGATTGATCAGCCCATGGGTAGTCCTCTAGAGCGCTCAAGCCTGCTACTTGATCGCGCACCTCAACAAGCCCTAAGTTGCGATAGATGGGGGCCTCAAATTGGTGTCCTCGATTGCCGCTACCCCTGTTGTCTAACTCCAGAACGGCAAATCCATGTTGAGCGAACAGCTGAGTGATTAAAGGACTCCATTCGCGTTTTGCTTTTTGTGGACCGGGCCCGCCATAGACATACACAATAGTCGGATGAAGGCCTGTTATTTTTGCCGGTGGTGTTAGGCGGTAGTGTAGGGTTTGCCCGTCTTCGGCTTTGACCTCACCAAAATAGGGGTAGGCATGCATCGGCAGAAACGGCGCATAGGGATGAGATTTGGTAATGGTTTCCCGATATAGACTCACTGGCCTAGGGTCTGCTGTGAGGTCGCTGAGGTCAATTTGTAAAGGCAATGATTCATGACTATAGCGGTCTATGAATTGTTCATGCGGCACATTGACCACCACGTCATGCCAGCCTGGCGCAGAGGTGATTTGTTGGCAACCGCCCTCAGCGATATCGATTTCAAAGAGGTGATTTTCCAGCGGAGTGTCGGTCCATCCAGTGACGTATATCTTGTGCGGGTTCGCATCCAACACGGCGTTGATATGGGTTGGTCCCCCAAGACGCTCAATTGCCCCATCGGGTTTGATAATTTTTATCTGAGCGGTGCCGGTTTCCTCGGTGGTCAAGACAATGTTTTGGTCGGTCAGTATTTTTAGGTTGTGATTTAAATTGATCCAGGTTGATGATGACTCACGATAGCGCTCCTGCCACTGAATAGATTCTGGCGCTCCAGTTTCAAGCGCGTTGTTAAGATTCAATTCAAAAATGCGCAGATGCTGCTGCCGTCGATCTTGGGTTTGTATGAGCACCTTTGATTTTGCGAGATGGACTCTTGCAAGATAGGCTTGCGAGTCGGCGTCGTTGTCCCTGTCATTTTTCCATATTAGGCTGACCCGTTGAGTCTCAAGGTGGTAAAGCCACAGACTAACGCTAGGGTTTGCTTCGCCCGCATAGGGATAGCGCTGCCCAATTGTCTGCGTACCACTGGCTTCCATTTCCAGACGAAAACTGACGTTAACGCTAGCCTCATCTACCTTACAAAACACCAGATATTGATCGTCCTGTGACCACCAGTGTCCTTCGAATCGGTGCATCTCCTCAGCTGCGAGGAAGTCTGGTAACCCATTACTGAGGGTGTCGCTCGCATCTTCGGTGATTTGTCGTTCGGTGTCGTCTTGGAAATCTGTAATGAACAGATTTCCTGCTCTAACGTAGCTTAGATAATCGCCGCGCGGCGATATTTGAAACCCACTTTGTCGTGTCTCGCTCGGACAAAGAGTTGTCGCTGTCTTGTTGGGATGTTCGGTGTCGACCAGATAAGCCTGCCCTTGAATCGGCACGAGCATATGTCGCTTGTCCGGATGCCAGAGATATTGGTTGATGCCGTAGCTAAATTGCCGGCGGCGTTCTCTTTCGGCTCGTTCGGCTTTGGTTAAGTTTTTTGTGCTGGTTTCAGTTTCGTTGCGCGTGAGCGCGCGAGCGTCGATCCACAGGCTGTGAGTTTTGGTTTGAAGATCTATTTGCCACAAATCCATACGCTGCCGATCATCTTGCGCGCTTCGCCGGTAGATCAAACGCTTGGCGTCCGGCGAAAATTTCAGGTCAATAGGTGGGCTGCCAGTCAGTGGTTGCCCGGCAAAAAGACGGGCAGGTGTGAGGCGCTCAGTCATGAATAATTCTCGCAAATGCATCGCGTGTTAAATTTTCAACGCCAACCTCTAACACTTTGACGTTGTCCTCAATGCGTATTCCGCCATAACCTTTTAAGGCCTCAACCTTTGACCAGTTAACAGGGGCTTTTTCAGTGGCCAGCGCTGCTAAAAGCATAGGAATAAAGTAGATGCCCGGCTCAATGGTGAAAATTTGATTCGCAGCGATTGCGCGGGTAAAGCGTAGCATGGGGTACTGAGGTGGCGGTGGGGCAGCCTGGCCCTGCGCATTGGCGAGGTGACCACCGACATCATGAACCTGTAAACCCAGCAAATGGCCGAGTCCGTGAGGACAAAATTTCTCAGTAATACCGCGTTCGAAAGCGGCCTCGGCGGTGCAGGTTACGATACCGTTGGCCGCCAGCACTTTGCCTAATTGTTGATGCATCTGTACGTGTAGTTCGGCGAATGTCTTGCCGCAGGTGATGCTATTAATCAACTCGAGTTGGTGCTGTTCCATATCAAGCAACAGCTGCGCAAAATCCTCGTGTTGTGTGCCTTGGTGAACGTAGGTTCGGGTGATGTCGCTGGCATATCCGCGATACAGCCCGCCCGCGTCGATTAGAAAACTTCTAGCGGGTAAGACATGCTGTTGTTCTTGATGCTGGTAGTGAAGGATGCTGGCGTGCTCGTTCAGTGCAACAATGTTGCCATACGGCAAGTCCCGTTCTGTCTGTTGTGAAGCCTGAAGATAGGCCATGTGAATTTCGAATTCGCTGCAGCCTTGCGTAAATTTTTCTGCGGCAGCGATATGTCCTGCCGTGGCGATATCACTGGCTGCGCGCATTGCCGCTTGTTCATAAGCGGTTTTTTGAGCGCGGTGAAAATGCACGTAGTCCACTATGCTCGGCGGGTTCAGATCGCCCAAATATTCGGCGTCGGCATAGACTTGTGTGATGTGTGCCATGTGTCGCTTATTTGCATTAGCCTGCTTACACGCAGCCCAAAGTGCCGCTTGTGATGAGAACGTGCGTACATCGACAAATGGCGCTAAGTAGTCCGGTAGCGGGGCGGGCGCGTGCCAGTAGTCGCGAGGTGTATGCAAAAATAATATGGGTCGGTCACCGGCTTGTATTAACAATTGCGAATCGGGCGTTAAAAATTTTGGATCAACCCACTGGGCCAGATTTGGGTTAGGTTGAAACTTTGGCCCGTGATCGTCCTGAAAATAGAAGCTCTGCTGCCCAGCGCTGATCCAAGCACCAGCGTACCCGCCTTGCTCGAGTGCGTTTTCCCACATTGCCTGAACGTGATCCAGATGGTCTTTGATCAGTGGCTTTAGGTTCGGTCTTTCGTTAGTTGAGATAGAGATGGCGTTCGATCCTATGACAGCTTGCGGGCTTGTATTGTATTAGCCTAATGCGAATTGGGTACAGAGCTTTTCGCGGCTGCCTGTCTCTGATAGATTCGATGCTGTTTTTTCTAATAGTTTTACCATCCCGGAGGATTCATGGGGGCATACGCCTATTTAGCGCCACAGTCTGTACAAGAAGCACTGTCTGTTTTGGATGATCATTTGAAGCGCGGAGAACGGGCTCAAATATTATCTGGAGGGACAGATTTATTGGTACAGATGCGTTCAGTTGATAAAACACCGCGTTTAATTCTGGACATCAAACAGTTGGCAGAAGCCAATCGACTGGAGGTCACTGATCAAAGCATTTACATCGGTGCAGCGGTACCCAGTGCGTTGATGACTGAAAATGTTGATTTACAGGCATTATTGCCAGGCTTGATGGAAGCCGCTGATTTGATCGGGTCGACTCAGATTCAAGGCAGAGCGACGATTTGTGGCAATCTGTGTAACGCGTCGCCCGCTGGTGACAGCATACCCGCAATGATTGCTGCAGGCGCGCAGTGTGAGATCGCCAGCGAATCGGGTACCCGGCTTTTGGCCGTTGAAGATTTTGTTGTCGGTGTGGGTAAAAATGCGCTACTACCTGGCGAATTCGTATTAGGGTTAACAATTCCTCGGCCAGCTGCCCGTCAAAAAGACGCCTATCTGAGATTTATTCCTCGCACCGAAATGGACATTGCAGTGGCCGGCTGTGGCGTCAGTGTCTCGGTTGACGCCGCAGGGCAATGTACGGCTGCTCGGGTTGCGATAGGCGCTGTAGCGCCAACGCCGAGACTGGTACCAGAAGCCGCAGCGGCGTTGGTGGGCACAACGCTGGATGAGGCGGCGTTGGCAGCCGCAGGTGCAGCGTGTACCGCGGCTTCCTCGCCGATTACGGACAAGCGCGGAACGGTAGAATACCGCCGAAAGGTCATTGCGGTGCTCTGCCGGCGAGCAGTAGCGATTGCAAAACAACGAGCGATAGGAGCTTAACCGATGGGTAAAATGCACGTCACCAGCCGAATAAATGGGGAATTACGCGAATTTTTGTGTGAGCCTAATCAAACGTTGCTGGACGTTTTGCGCGATGAGTTGGGTCTTACCGGAACTAAGGAAGGCTGCGGCAGTGGAGACTGCGGGGCTTGTTCCGTTGTGGTCAATGACCGATTGGTCTGCTCTTGCTTGGTGCTCGGTGTTGAAGCGCAGAACGCTGAAATTGAGACAATTGAGGGTGTTGCCGGAGAAGAGCTGCATCCAATTCAACAAAAATTTCTTGAGCATGCTGCCTTGCAGTGCGGCATCTGTACGCCGGGCTTTATTGTTGCAACCAAAGCACTTTTGGCAAAAAACCCGGACCCAGATGAGGAGACTATCCGTTACTGGTTGGCGGGTAATCTGTGCCGGTGTACTGGCTACGACAAAATCATTCGTGCGGTTCAGGATGCTGCAAAAACACTGGCGCATCCGGCCTGATCTGCTTTGAGTAAACTGGTTAACATCGGTTCGCTGTGTATCGATTTTGTCTACGGCGTGCCTGATATCGTCAAATCCGGGGAAACCCTTGCCAGTGTTCAGAGTCAGATTTTTTGCGGTGGTAAAGGGCTCAATCAATCTCTTGCGGCTGCTCGTGCGGGAGCAGAGGTGCATCACCTAGGCGCGATTGGTGATGACGGGTTTGCGCTACTGGATACACTGCGCGCCGCAGGGGTCAACACGGATGGTGTCCTGCAGTTGGAGGGTCCTTCAGGGCAGGCATTTATTCAAGTTGATCCTGCGGGTAGAAACGCCATTGTGATCAGCGGCGGCAGTAACCGTCGATTGCCTGCGAGTTTGTTCGATGCGGCTGTGGCGATCCTAGAGCCGGGCGACTGGGTTTTGTTCCAAAACGAGACGAATGATGTAGGGGCTGCCATTAGGCGCGCCAGTGCTGTTGGGGCGCAGGTTGCGTTGAATTTGGCGCCGCCAGATGCTCGCGCCGCCGATTACCCGATTAATTTGCTTGCCCTTTTGATTGTGAATGAACCCGAGGCATTGGCGCTGGCGGGTGGGCGCAGTTGGCAGCAGGCGTTTGACACTTTAATCGATCGTTATCCGGCAACCAGCTTAGTTTTAACACGTGGCCATAAGGGCCTGCGGTATTATGATGCCGCCACCAAGGAGGTGGCGCAGATGGATGCATTTAACGTCAATGCGGTTGACGAGACTGCGGCGGGTGATGCTTTTGTTGGATATTTGCTAGCGGGACTTGTACAAAACCGAGATATCAAACAGACGTTGCGCTGTGCCAGCGCTGCCGGGGCGCTGGCGGTTACCGTAAGCGGAGCGGCGCCAGCGATTCCCAAGAGGGTAGACGTCGATGCGTTGTTGAGTACTCAAAGCGCCCTCGATTGGGTCAAAATGTAAGCCCCGTAATTTCGCTCAGGTCGTCTATGGCTTGTGTTTCACTGAGCACTTTGATTGTGCGCATGCCTAATGCTGCTGCAGGCTTTAGATTAATGCCCAAATCATCTAAAAAGACGGATTGTTCAGTGGCAACGCCTAGCCGCTCGCAGGTTAATTGATAAATCGCGGGATCTGGCTTACGAACACCTTCGACGCTGGATTCTACGACTAAGTCAAATAGCGCCATGACCTCTGCAATGGCGGCAGCCTTTTTAGCGCTGCGGCTCATACCCGGGCCTTCCCCCGCTTTCACATTGTTGGTTATACATGCCACCTTGAAATTGAGCTTGCAACGTTTTAAAACCTCAATCATACGGGGTCTTAAATCTCCGCTGAGCCGGGCAATGACCTCCCTGCCTGCGATGCGGTGTCCGAGGTTTGCAGATTCTTTAGCGAATAAGTGGTCAAATTCATCCAGATCAATTTGATTTGATTCAAACAACGCCCAGGCATTGTGTTCAGGATTGGTTGCATTGATCGAGCGAATAAAGTCTTTCGGCGCACCGATGGCAGCTTCAAGAGTGTTAAAAGCGTCGAAAGGGCTTGACGTCATTACCCCGCCAAAATCCCAAAGGATGGCTGTTATTTTTTCTGACAATTGATTCTCCTAATGTTGCAAACGCAGTGGCACGAACCACATTGAACGCGGTGGCGCACCCGTTGCGTAGATGATAGGGCTTTATTGTGCTGTTGCCAAAAGAGGTTTGTGCGCTGAGAGGGCAGATGTGCCCGGGAATTAGGCTTTTCGGTTAGAAAATCTATAACCGATGCCGCGCACGGTATGAATCAAGTCCTGGAGGTTGTGGGGCTTTAATAGCTTACGTAAGCGTAAAATGTGAACGTCTACAGTGCGCGTTTCGATAGCCGTATTTTGTCCCCATATTTTGTCTATGAGATTGTCTCGGGTAAAAACCCGATCTGGGTTGCGCATCAATAGTGTGAGTAATCGATATTCAGTAGCGCCAATTTCGATAGGTTGGTTGTCTAGGCTTACCTGATAGGTGGCAAGGTCAACTTCAATGCCCGCAATTGACAGTCGATTTTCTTGCATATCGCTGGTTCGTCTGAGTAATGCTTTTGTTCTTGCCAACAACTCCTTGGGTGAAAAAGGCTTGGTGATGTAGTCGTCGACGCCGTTTGCAAAGCTTTGGAGCTTATCCGGTTCATCACCTCGAGCGGTCAGCATGATGATCGGCAAGTTTGACGTCAAAGCATCGCCGCGTAACAAATGTGTTAAGTCGAGTCCGCTCATACCGGGCAACATCCAATCAATGATTGCTAGATTAGGGATTTGATCTTTGAGCAGACGTAGGGCCTGTTCCGCGGTGTCGGCTGTGATCACCTCGTAACCTGCTCGAGAGAATGTGAAGTCTAACAGATCGCGGATTGCTGCTTCGTCTTCGACGATTAAAAGTGAAAGTGGCATGGTTTGCAGTGGCTCTTTTGTTTGCGTTTATGGCATGTGGTGTGAGCGCTGCACAGTATCATGTGAAAGTCTCAAAATGCGTTTCCGGTCGCTTTTCGGTTGGGTGCGTGCGCAGTCTGACATAGACTATGCCACGTTCTTAAAATAGGTAAATAGCATGGGAAAAAACATCACGTTGACAGCCGCCCAAGGTTTTTCGTTGGGGGCCTACGTTGCGCAGCCACAAGGCACGCCGAAGGGGGCGGTGGTGGTTGTGCAGGAGATTTTTGGGGTTAATCAGCATATTCGGCAAGTAGCTGATGGTTACGCCGCGCAAGGTTATTATGCCGTCGCGCCCAAACTGTTTGATCGAATTGAAGCGGATATCGAACTTGGCTACGACGCTCAGGACATGGGCAGAGGGATTGAGTTGGCTTTTCAACAACTCGACCATGCTCTGGCCCTGGCTGATCTGCAGGCGACGATTACCGCAGCAGCTGCGCATGGCAACGTGGGGGTGGTCGGTTATTGTTTTGGCGGGTTAATGACTTGGCTGTCTGCCTGTCAGCTAGATGGTGTCAGTGCGGTGAGTAGCTACTACGGCGGGGGTGTGGCGGCGCATATGGATAAATCGCCCAAGTGTCCAGTGATGATGCATTTTGGTGAACTTGACGCGCATATCCCAATGGCCGATGTGGAAACCGTGCGGGCGTCGTTGCCAGATTCGCAGATATACGTTTACGCTGCGGACCATGGCTTCAATTGTGACCATAGAGACAGTTTTAACGCAGATGCGGCTGAGTTGGCGCAGGCGCGAACACTGGCGCATTTTGCAAAATTTATCGCGGTTTAATGTGCTGAGGGGGTTGACTCTCATATTACCCCGATTAGTCGCACGACGATGCTTGACATCTTCGGGGGGTTTGTTGATCCTTCTAGCTCTGATGGGGCGGGCGAGTGCTGTTAGCCCCAGGGAGGGTCCAAACACAGCTTAATCTTAAGTTTGTGGGGGAGGGTCCAAACACAGCTTAATCTTAAGTTTGTGGCTTTGGGCATTTGAGAGGCACATGTTGCGATGAAGATTCATGCACCGAGCGAGTGAGATCGGCGGTGTTGTTTTATCTGCGTAATTGTGGCGCACATCAAGGAAAAGATTCGGATCCTGAATTGAGGGGTCTGGGGCTTGAAAATATAAGAACGGATCTTTCCAGTAGGAAGTTGTAATGAAAAATCTTAGGCAAGGGCTACTAACCTTACGACGCAGTGCTGCGTTGGCGGGTATCATGTTTGCATTCACCGGTACAAACGCGGCAGCGACTACGCTAGCTGATATTTTCCAGGTGGCAGAACAGATCAACCAGTCGGCGCTGCGGTCGCAATCAAAAATTGATGCGCTGACAGAAGAGACGCGGAAGCTTTTAAGCGAATACAAGGTTGTGCTCAAGGAAATTGAAGGGTTGCGTGTCTATAACAGGCAGCTTGAAAAACAGATTTCCAATCAGGAAACTGAAATGGCGCAGCTATCGACTTCAATTGATGAGGTCACCGTTATTGAGCGTCAAATCACCCCTCTAATGTTGCGGATGATTGATGGATTGGAGCAATTTGTCGAACTGGACATGCCCTTCCTGCTGGATGAACGGCGTGCTCGAATCGATCGGCTAAGAGATATGATGGATCGTGCCGACGTTGCGGTATCCGAAAAGTTCTCGCAGGTTTTTCGCGCGTACCAGATTGAAAACGAGTATGGCCGCACGATGGAAACCTACGGAGATACGATTTTAATCGGTGGCACGGAGCGTAAGGTAGATATTCTGAAAGTGGGCCGAGTTTCCTTGGTATACCAAACCCCTGATGCATCGGAAACAGGGATGTATAACTTGAATACGGGTGCTTTTGAGCCTATCGGCAATGAATATGAAGCCTCTATCCGTCAAGGCATTCGCATGGCCCGGCAACAGGCTACGCAGGATTTGTTTAGCATTCCGGTCCATGGTCCGGAGGCAGCACAATGAAATTCACGGGTAGAGAAAGCGGAATGAACTTGAAGAAATTATTTCTAACCAGCCTTTTTGTTTTGGTAGCACCTTTTGCAGGTGCACAGGACGCTGGCGAAGGTGCAGCGGCGGCTGATGACCTAGTTGTTAATGAGGCAAACTCGTTAGATGAGTTGCTAGGCAACGTACAGCAGCGCCGAGTTGTTGAGTCGCGCGAGCACAGTGCTCGTGAGCAACGATTCTCGCGCGAGAAAGCAAACCAAGCCAAGATGCTCAAGGATGCTCAAGCCGAGCGGACGCGCGAAGAACGCCGTTCTGACCGCCTAGAGACTCAGTTTGAAGAAAACGAGATCAGAATCGGCGATTTAACTGAGCAATTAGATAAACGCCTCGGTAGCTTGCGGGAACTTTTTGGTGTGCTGCAGCAGGTTGCCGGGGATACCCGCGGTCTGTTCGAAGCATCGCTGATTTCCAGCCAGTATGCCGACCGTGGGGAATGGCTGGGACAGCTCGCCAAGAAAATGGGCACCGCAAGCCAGTTGGCGACCATCGCGGAGATGGAAGATCTCTGGTTTGAGCTTCAGCGTGAGATGACCGAATCCGGGAAGATCGCGAAATACCCTGGCACCATCACCAAGCTTTCTGGCGACAAGGTCAATACGGATATTGTGCGGCTTGGGTCATATGCGTTGCTGGGTGAAGGCGAGTACCTCCAGTGGGATCCGGATTCTCAGGCAATTATCGAGTTGGCGCGCCAACCTTCTGGTCGCCACGTTGAAACGGCACAAGCGGTTCAAAATGCGTCACCGGGCGAGATTGTGGAGTTTTCCGTAGATCCTTTGCGTGGTTCATTGCTCGCGCTGTTAATTCAGGCGGCTACAGTGGGCGAACAGGTTGGTTCGATCGGCGCAGTTTCCGAATGTTATTTGCCCTTCTGTGACGGTCAAGGCGGAACAGTTGGCGCAATCATTATCCTCGGCGGTTTCTTAGGCGTCTTGTTGGCCTTGGAACGTTTGCTGACACTGTCTTTGATTGGTGCGAAGGTTAATGCGCAACGTAAGAACCCGACACCAAGCGACGACAATCCGCTGGGTCGGGTGCTTAAGGTCCATTCTGAGAATCTCGACGTTGATGTGGAGACCCTCGAGTTGAAACTCGGAGAGGCTATCTTGGGTGAGACCCCGAAGTTGACGCGGAACATAACGCTCATTCAAGTGATTTCTGTGGTTGCTCCGTTGACCGGCCTGTTGGGAACGGTCATCGGTATGATCGAGACATTCCAAGCGATTACGCTGTTTGGTGCGGGTGATCCGAAAACGATGGCGAGCGGTATCTCGAAAGCACTGATGACAACAGTTTTGGGTCTATGTGTTGCGATACCAACAACATTGCTTCACGCGTTGGTCAACGCCCGATCTAAGTCTGTGATTCACGTCATCGAAGAGCAAAGTGCGGGCATCATTGCCGATCATGCAGAGAAGTCCGGCCAGCCCCTAGGATAGGGGTTGGACGAGCCCAGCAAATAAAGGAGCTGTCAATAGATGTTTGGTGATGCTTATTTGGCGATCATTCGCTTCATGGAGATGGGCGGCGACGTCCTCTGGCTGATCGCTTTGATCACATTTCTAATGTGGACATTGATTTTTGAACGGATGTGGTTTTTCTGGACCGAACACAAGGCTTTGGTTCGCGCAGCGTCTGAACGCTGGGAAGGTCGGCCTGAGAGAACGTCTTGGAGCGCCCGTCAGGTGCGAGAAGGCATGATTTCAGAGGCATCCGATAGGATCACCGGTTCTTTGCCGATTATTCAGACTTGCGTGGCGTTGTGCCCGCTGTTTGGCTTGCTTGGCACGGTAACCGGGATGATCGCGGTTTTCGATGCCATGGCGACACAAGGTGGAAATGCAAGGTCCATGGCCGCTGGTGTTTCAATGGCAACCATTCCGACAATGTCAGGAATGATTGCTTCGCTGTCTGGTTTGGTTGGAAGCACCTGGCTTCGCCGGAAAGTGGATTATGAAGTAGAGCTATTTGAAGATTATCTGACGCTGGATCACTAGTCAGCATAGTCCACCTTCAGGAGGGGTAATGAGAAGAACGATTCGACGAAGAGGTGCAAGCGACGAGGATGCTGACATTAATCTGACGCCTATGTTAGATGTTGTATTCATAATGCTGATCTTCTTCATTGTCACCGCCACGTTTATCAAACAAGCGGGTATTACAGTGGCCCGTCCTGAGGCGCTCACGGCTGAACAGAAGCCTACGGTGTCGATGTTGGTCGCGATCAGTTTGAACGGAGAAATTTGGATTGATAAGAAGCGGGTTGACCCAACAACGGTACGAGCACACCTTGAAAAGTTGTTCGCCGAAAATCCTAAAGGAGGGTTAGTCATTCAAGCGGACAAAGGGTCTACTAATGAAAAGTTAGTGGCCGTATTGAATGCAGCCAGAGCGGCGGGATTGCGAGAAGTCGCTATTTCCACCGAGAGAAACTAAGTCGTTTTAGCTAGGTAAGCGTTATGCTCGTACGTTATGCAATTGGGGTCGGTCTAGGGGCCGTTGTTACTTTTCTTCTGTTCCTCATTATGCAGGCAGTGATCTCTAATGACGAAGCCAATATAGAGGAGGGTGTCAAAGGTAAACTGCTCGATATGGTGCGTTTGACCGATGACGAAGATATTCAGCTGAAGAAACGCAAGCCCAAGCCACCGCCCCCGCCAGATGAGCCTCCACCAGATATGCCCAAGCCGCAGTTTGAATCCTCGGATGTTTCTACGGGGGTAGATATTGGCGCGGTGGACGTGAATGTTGACCTCAATGTTGGCGGTGGTGGTTTTAGTTCAGACGGCGAGTATCTGCCGATTGTTAAGGTTGCGCCTGTCTATCCGCGGCGCGCGCAGACCCGCGGACTGGAAGGATATGTTGTTTTAGAATTCGTGGTGACTCGTACAGGTGCTGTGCGGGATCCGGTTGTCATTGAGTCAAAGCCCAAAGGTATTTTTGATCGTGCGGCGACTAATGCAGCGCTGAAGTTTAAGTACAAGCCAAAGGTGGTCAACGGCGAGCCGATCGACGTTGCAGGTGTGCGGAACCGAATCACGTTTGAGCTGGCAGATTAGTGGGGTTATTCATGAAGAAATTGCTTAAATTCATCCCGAGCATTGTCGTCGGTATGGTGTTAGCCGCCGGTGGTGTGAGCGTAACCTCGCCAGTGCAAGCTGCTGAAGAGGAGGCGAAGCCGCAAAAGACCCGGCGTGTACCGTCGATGAGTGAGTCGGTCTACAAAAAGCTGACAGAAGCGCAAGAGGCGATCGATATTAAGGACTACGATCTTGCGGTTGAAGTGCTCGAGAAAATGTTAGCTCGCTCCAAGCGCTTCAATGGTAATGAAGTTGGCCAAGTCCATAGTATGTTGGGATATATCTACTTCCTTAAGGAAGACTTTGTGAAGGCTATCGGCGAATACAAGTTAGTCGTTGCGCAAGGGGAAGAGATACCAGAGGGGCTAGAGCAAACCACTTTGTACACGTTGGCCCAGTTGACCTTCGTTGAAGGGTTTTATAACGATGCGTTGTTGTACATGGAGCGTTTTATAGGAAAAGCGAACAATCCAGGTCCAGAACCGCGAATCTTTATGGGCCAAGTGTATTATCAGATGAAGGATTTTCCGTCCGCTATTGGCCAAATGATCATTGGTATTGAAATGGCTCAGGAGCGCGGATTAACCGTGAAAGAGAACTGGTGGCAGCTGCTGAACTATCTCTACTACGAGCAAGAAAATATCCCGAAGGTCATTGAAACGCTTGAGGTTTTGGTTCGGGATTACCCGAAGCGCGATTACTGGATTAGACTGGCGGGAATTTATGGACAGGAGGGTCGCGAGACGATGCAGTTGCATACGCTGCAGGCGGCCTACGCAGCTGATTTTCTCGAGCAACAGTCCGATTACACTAATTTAGCGGGATTGCTGATGCAATCAGAGATTCCTTACAAAGCGGCCAAGGTGTTGCAGGACGGTATCGAGCGAGAAGCCGTTGAACGCTCCTCAAAAAATTTACGGTCCTTAGGCCAAGCACTGCAACTTGCCCAAGAAGTCGATGCGGCTATTCCGGTGCTTGAAGATGCCGCAAAACTTGCTGAAGACGGAAAGATATATGACCAGTTGGCGTATGTTTACCTCGAGGCAGACCGATTTGGGGACTGTGTACGTTCTTCCAATGAAGCATTAGACAAGGGTGGTGTTCGCAAAAAACAGAGTACTTACTTTGTCCGCGGCCTGTGTATGTATAACGGGGACAAGCTTGACGATGCCCGCCGGTCTTTTGTCTCTTGCCGAAATGAGGCACGACGTGATGACGATAGTGTAAACGTTCGCACTTGTGCGCAATGGATTACTTATATCGATCGCGAGAAAGACAGAATTGCTAAGCTTGCTGCCGCGGGTTGAACCCTAACGGCCAGGGTTGGTCGAATCGTGTAGATGAGTAAAAAAAGGCCGGCAAACTCCGGCCTTTTTTATTGGTTGTATTGAAGCCTTAGAGGAGAACATTAAGAATGTTCACGGGGATTGTGCAGGATTTAGTCCGCGTTGGGTCTGTGGTTGATCAAGGAGATCTCGTGCAGATAGAAGTGATTCTCGGCGGGTTGGCTGACCGGCTTGCCTTAGGGGCATCAGTCGCGGTTAATGGAACGTGTCTGACCGTTACACATGTGGCAGACACTGCGGCTCGTTTTGATGTCATAAAAGAAACGCTGAGGACCACAAATCTGGGGCGTATAAACGCAGGCGACCAAGTTAACGTTGAGCGTTCTTTTCAGGTTGGCGATGAGGTTGGTGGTCATATCGTGTCGGGCCATGTCAGCTGTACCGGTGCACTGGTTGAAAAGCGCGAGTTTGGAAACGACTACGTTCTGAGATTTTCAATAGATCCGAGATGGATGAAGTTTGTGTTTCATAAAGGGTTCATTGCTCTTGATGGTGCAAGCTTGACCGTCTCCGCGGTGGATCGCGAAGCTTCGGAGTTTGAGGTGAGCCTAATTCCCGAAACGTTAAGCCGAACTACGTTAGGGTTTTGTGCACATGGGAGCGCAGTGAATGTTGAAGTGGATTCTCAAACGGTGACCACCGTGGAGACTGTTGAGCGCCTATTTGCAGACCCAAATTGGGTTAAGCAGATCGGTGCGCTGAGTTGATTAGGTTAGGTTAGGTTAGATAGTTGATGGGAGATGGCAAATTAGTGGGTTGCGGTCTCTGGTTGTTGTGTGTGCAGTGCCTGCAGGACGGAGTCCATTGCGCGGTCCAGTAATTGAGATTCCTCGATCGGTTTGAGTTGGTTAGCCGCGAATAGGCGTAAAAGTTCTTTTTTCTGTTTTTCAAGAACCTTCATCCCACGCCTGTTAACAAAAATATAGTTTTGCCCTGGGCTGCCGATGGTGGCGAGCTTACATCGTAAGGTGTTGCTCAGTTCGCAATCATCAAATTCAACCCAAGTGCCTTCTTTGATTAATGGGGCTGACAGTGCGGGATCCGGGATGTTTTCGGATTCGCCCTCCGTCACCAGTGTGGTCAGCGTGATTGGGTTAAATGCCGTCAGGTTTAGGTCTGATTTCTGACGGTTCGGGTGATCAGAAACTGCTCCGGTTGTATCGGCGCTGTTTGAAATTCGATCAAGCCACCAGACGGTATTTTCGATTTCCTCTGACGTGCAACCGATCTCGAGCATACCTTTGGCAATCGCAGCGTTAAAATTTTTATTTTTCCACGGAAGTTGAGAGGGTGCATCAGCGGTGTATGCGAACAAACAATCGATGAGGGCGTTGAAGGTGTCGACACTATCGCGCCACGCCTGCCTGTCTTGTTCTGATCGAATGGCCCTAAGGGTCATCAAACGCGCCCAAATGTTAGATATGAACTCGCACGCAACCCGCGGCAATGGAGCATTGGCGATACGCTGATTGATTAAAGTTTGCACTTTTAGTTTGGCAGCTTGAGTTTTAGCTTTACCGGCTTCTGCTTCTTTTACGCGCTGTTCCACCAACACGCTACGGCGCGTTTCCTGAGCAACAAACTCTCTGAGTTCTGCGAGTAAATCCGAGAATATCATTACCTTGTCAGAGAAGTGAATATCATTACATTGTCAGAGAAGTCTTCCAGCAATCGGCTGACCACGGTTTCGACTTTGCGGTACAGAGCATCGCTCCTCAAATCACTTGCAGCGCTCCAACCTATACCAACGTGGGATAACTCATTAAGCAATGCTCTAGCGGGATGGGCGCTTTTTTCGAGAAAAGAGCCGTCGAGAATAGCCAATTTTATGAGGGGTATTTGCAGGCGTGCGATTAATGCTTTCATTGGAATGGCAAGGTTTGGGTCATCCAAAATGGCGTCGAATAGCATGCTGACAAAGTTGATGATGTCATTGTCCAGCTGTGTAATTTGTTTTTGATCAACCCTCAGGGTCTCGCGCAACGCTCTAGACAAATCATTTGGCAAGAACTTTTCATTTAGGTCGGCCAGACCTGGGGCAGGAGTTTGTTGTAACTGCGTCAGCTTAGCTAATAGGTCAGAGGCAGAGCATAGAGCAGGAGGCGATAATGGGTCTGGTATTGTTGGTGTCTCTGTTTTTGTCGGCTGCTGGTGGTTCAGTAGGCGGCGAATGTTCTCAAAATTTAAATTGTCGGGGCTCCTCCTGCTGTGCTTGGCTGCCTCTAATGGCTTATGATTTTCGCTAGTTCTACCGGTGTGTCCTAACGTCTGGTGTTTTGCAGTGCTGTCAGGCAATGGCCACTGTTGGGCCTTAGGGGTGTCCTGGTCAAGTCGACAGGTAACACCTGAGTCGATTAGGGCGCGATTAGCGTTTTCGTACAGTGCTCCAAATTGTTCCATGACATAACGTTCGAATAGTTTCATCATGATAATTCGAATTTTGAAATCAACATCCAGAGACGACAACGTGTTGGCAAATAGGGTGCCGACTACAAACGGACCTAATGGGTTAGTGCGCTCGGTAATGGTTCGCTTTTTAGCTAACACATCAAAGCGCTTGGTGAGCTGCATCAGGGCCAAGCTATGTTGACTGGTGACCTTCGAGACAATGCCAGAAACCGCCACGCTCATTTCCAATTCCTCTTGCCCGACCAGTGCATATTCGATGTTGTCACTGGTTTCTGCGGTCGTTTTAGAGGGGAAGGCGCTCGTAAAACTTGTTTGAAATTCTCGTTGGATGCCGGCGGTAAATTCTGCGCTGAGGGTTTGTCGCTGCAGACGAATGGTGCGCATGGCGTCAAAATATATAGTTTGTAACGAGGTTGTTTGCGCTCTATCCGCAAGCTCAAAAAGGGCGTCGTCGGTGTTGTCGTAAAGATTTTCTAGCAGCGAAGTGAGATGCTTTTGGCTGTGTAAGCTGATCGCCACGATGGCAGGGGGAATTTGGTGTGAGGAGTCGTCTGGGTCGGTAACTAAAAGTTTGACGTGGCTCACTGCATTGCCTAAAGAATGTGTCGGACAGCGATTACATCAAGGATGTGCTCAAATTACTGTCGAGTGAGTCACAAACTGGTTGGCTAATCGATCACGGGCATACTGTGTATTAGCGCAAACCGATTGTGTTCAGCCGGGATAGACAGACGTCTGAAAGTCGCGCCAATTTAATAGATCTGTGGCAGTCCCGGTTTTGAGTTGAATACCGATGAAGTACAGTTCATCACCTTTGTCGTCATGGGACATTGTTGGTCTTGTCCAGCGCACTTCTCCGGTTAGAAAAAATTTGCTAGGGTGCATTGCGACGTCGATCCAGATTTCTAAGGTGGATCCTAGGGGAAGGGGTTGATTGGTTTTTAGCTGGAGTCCGCTCATCGACATGTCGACGGTGGTGCAGGCTAATGTTGTGCCGGTGAGGCTGGGTTGGTCTTTGCACTGCAGGATCTGCAAGAAGAGACGGTCTTCGCTGATTAGGCGAGGGTGAATTCGTTGGTCGTTTTCGGAGAGCTTCTTCGCGCGTGAGCGGTTGAATTTAATGATATTGCTGGTCATAACTACTCCTAACGCGCAGAATTTGGGGGTGATCGCGTCTTTGATCTACCTGCCGTTTTAAGTATAACGATGGCCCCTGCACAAAGTAGGGGGTAATTGTGAATAAGATATGAGTATAACGATGGCCCCTGCACAAAGTAGGGGGTAATTGTGAATAAGATATGTGCGTCTCACACAAAGTGTGGAGTTAGTCCTCTTTGGGATGCCTGCGTAAGTGGTGAAATCAGATCGCGAGGCTGTGGGACAGAAACTATTTTCTCTTGAAAGTATCAATTAGGTGGAATGACGAGCTGTGACGATATACGACAAATTAACACTTGCCTGGAGAAATCAAAATTCATTGGTTTGTGTTGGACTGGATCCGGATTACGACAAGATACCTGTTAAATTTAAGAGGGGGCAGCAGCCCTATTTTGATTTTTGTTGCGCCATTGTTGATGCAACGGCACCTTTTGTATGCGCTTTTAAGCCGCAGATTGCGCATTTCGCAGCGGTTGGGCGAGAAATGGAGCTGGTGGCGCTATTAGCCTACATCAAGGATAAATACCCTCACCTATTAACGATATTAGACGCCAAGCGAGGTGATATCGGGAGTACTGCTGCCTACTATGCTAAAGAGGCGTACGAGCGCTATGGCGCTGATGCGGTGACGTTAAGCCCTTACTTGGGATTTGAGAGTGTTGCGCCGTACTTAGCGTATGCGGATAAAGGTATCATTGTGTTGTGCAGAACCAGTAACCCGGACAGTGATTGGCTGCAAAATGACAACAGTGATTCAATCCCGGTATACCAGCGTGTTGCGGCACGTGTCGCGCATTGGAACCGCGAGGGACAGTGTATGTTGGTCACGGGTGCGACATATCCGCAAGAGTTGGCCACCGTTCGCGAGATCGTGGGCGACATGCCGTTACTTGTGCCGGGGATTGGCGCTCAGGGCGGTGATCTGGCTGCGGTGATGAATAACGGACTGGACGAGAATTCGATGGGGCTGATGATATCTAGTTCTCGTGGTATTTTATATGCAGGGGAAGGTGATGATTTTGATGGTGCGGCAGCCCGAGCGGCTGAGGCACTGAAAAATCAAATCAACGGTTACAGATAAGTTGAAAACGTCTATAAACTATTGATAAATATACGTATTAATCCTTAACTGTTGTGTAAACAATTCACGCAAGATTGATACAAATCTTATATATGTATTTGCACGTCGAACGTTAAAATAGGGGAGTGGCGGTTTTTCACGCTTCGCTGGTTGGCTTGACTTACCCTGAGGCGGTTTTTCACGCTTCGCTGGTTGGCTTGACTTACCCTGACTTTTAGACTGGAGCAGGTGTAGCCCGCCGGAAATACATTTCCTCGCTGCGCAAGGATTGGGCTGGGGGGAGCATTTTGGAGGCATCCCGCTTGACCCCAGACGCGGTCGTTTATCGTTATCTCGAAATCATTAGCCACAGAGCGCGTGATGCAGAACGACTGTGCCTATTGTTGTCTGCCGATGCGGATTTACTTGCGCAATGGCTGCAGTTGCTAGACAGCGCTATCGATCTAGACGATATGCAGGCGCAGATCAGGGATTTGGATCAAGAGAGATTTGTAGCGCTGGCGCAGACGCAAATGTTGCCGATGCCAGCCGTGCCGCGCCGGTCTGTGGAGCAATGGTTAAAGTTGTTGCGCGCAGCTTGTTTGGCGGAGGGATTGGCAAATCACCTAACGCAAACAGGCGCGGACAACGCCGCATATGCCGGACTTGCTTCGGCAAACTCGGTAAACATACGTCTGCGGGCTTTGCTGGCGCTTTCTGGCGCGACCCTGCCCGCGGACCCGATCCTTGACGAACTTATTGAGTTTCGGGGAATTAACCCGGTTCTATTGGAAGATGCCTCAGCGGAGTTGCGGATATTTACGGTTGTGGATGGCATTGAGAGCGGGCGAGAACGGGAGCTTGCCTGGCAACTTTTGAATATTTCTGAGGCTGCATTCGTTGATCTTGTAAATGAAGCGCAGGTGTTGGCAAATGCGATTGCAGAGCGCCTTGATATTGCCAGAAACGATGGTGTCGACTGGATGCAACGGATCTGGGTCCGTCAACGAATTTTAATGACAACCTCGTGTTTTGATGAGTCAAGTAGCTTGGAAGAGCTAGCCTATCTGCACCAGCTGGTTAGTCGAAGTCTATTTTCTCAACCACCGCTGATCCTGATACAGCTGCAAGGGCAAACTATTTTGCAGCAGCTGGGCGGCGGTGATTTGGTTATCCGCACGGGTAGTCGCACCAGTTTGGTTGCCGCAAGTATTCGGGCGTCAAACGTACGCGCGGTTGACGATAGTGCGGATCTCGCGGTGGTCGACCGGCAGCTTTTACGTGTGATGCAGGCTCGCAGCGCGCTGATTGTGCCGCTGGTGAGTGAAGGGCTAATGGCGGCGCTTGTCCTGAAATATGACGTGCCAGCGAATGTTGACAGTTCAGCGAGAATCTATGCCGAGGTGCTTACCAAACATGTGGTTAGGCTTTACCAGTCGGGTGAAACGAGCGCAGAAAGTCGCTTGAGCCTAGAGATAGAACAGTTTCGAACCGATGAGCATGAACGGCTGCGGGAAATTGTCCATGAGGCGAATAATCCGTTAAGCATTGTTCAAAACTATTTGCATATCCTTGAGCTGCGGCTGCAGCACGAACCTGAGGCTGTTGAGCAGATAGAAATGATCGCCACAGAACTGCGTCGCGCGGGTCACCTATTTGCCAAAGCACGAGATATCCCTCGCAACATAGATACCGATCCACTGATTAAAGGCGAAATCCAACCGCTCGATGTAAAGGGTTGGTGTGTGCGCATGGTTGAGATGCATAGAGGCCATGCCGGTGCGCAGCAGATTGTTTTGCGTACTGATTTGCCAACTCAAGCCGTGGTGTTGTCTTGCGAAACGAGCAAGCTCACGCAAGTGATGACCAACTTGCTGAAAAACGCGGTTGAAGCCTGCCAGAGCGGTGATGAGATTGTCCTGGGCATCCGTAGGGGTGTATTTAGAGAAGGTCAGCAAGGCATCGAGATTTACCTAAAAGATAGCGGCCCCGGGCTGCCTGATGATGTATTAGATAATTTGGCTGGTGCCAAAGTGTCGGTAAAAAGTGGTGACCATCAAGGCATTGGATTGCAAGTGGCGTTTCGCCTGAGTAACGAAATGGGGGGTGCCTTGGATGTGCACACTCAGCTTTCTCGGGGGACTACGTTTAGCTTGTTTTTGCCTCTGTTAGATCTGTTGGGATGACCCGAATCCATAGGCATCATTGATGCTGGACCGGCGTGTTTGAGTCGTGGCCCAATGCCGCTCGACAACCCTACGGGGTAAAACGTCATAGGGATAATATTGCCTTCGAGCCGCGGGTGCATTAGCCTGCTGGGCTTTGAACCGTTGAATGATGTTATGAGTAATAAAACCCCGTTTGCGTGGGATGATCCGCTGTTTGTCGATCAGCAGTTGACCGAAGAAGAGCGTATGGTGCAACAAAGTGCACGTGACTACGCGCAGGATAGGTTGATGCCTCGGGTTTTGATGGCCAACCGCCATGAAAACTTTGATCGTGAGATCATGAACGAGTTCGGTGAGCTGGGAATGCTGGGCGCAACTTTGCCGGAAAAATATGGTTGCTCTGAGGTGAACTACGTCTGTTATGGTTTGATGGCGCGTGAAGTTGAAAGGGTTGATTCGGGTTATCGATCCGCCATGAGCGTGCAATCCTCGTTGGTGATGCACCCAATATTCGCCTATGGGACCGAAGCACAACGCGAAAGATATTTGCCAAAACTTGCCACCGGTGAGTGGGTGGGTTGTTTTGGTTTGACCGAGCCTGATCATGGCTCTGATCCAAGCAGCATGGTGACGCAGGCCAAGCCGGTTGATGGAGGGTTTGTTCTCAACGGTGCAAAAATGTGGATCACCAATTCTCCCATTGCGGATCTTGCTGTGGTTTGGGCGAAATTGGATGGTGAGATTCGCGGCTTTGTCGTTGAGCGCGATTTTGAGGGTTTCAGCACGCCCAAAATCGAAGGGAAGATGAGTCTTCGGGCTTCGATAACGGGGCAAATTGTGCTGCAAGATGTGTTTGTTCCCGCAGAAAATTTGTTGCCCGAAGGCCGCGGTTTGGGTGGACCTTTTGGTTGTTTGAATCGGGCGAGATATGGCATTGCGTGGGGTGCTATGGGCGCCGCAGAATTTTGTTGGCATGCCGCGCGCACCTATACGTTGGAGCGAACCCAATTTGGGCGGCCGCTGGCGGCGACGCAATTGGTACAAAAAAAGCTGGCTGATATGCAAACTGAAATTACCTTGGGCTTGCAGAGTTGTTTGCGCATGGGGCGTTTATTTGACGAGGGTCAATTGCCCATAGAGGTGATATCTCTGATGAAGCGCAATAACTGTGGCAAGGCATTGGATGTTGCGCGGGTCGCTAGAGACATGCATGGTGGTAATGGCATTGCTGACGAATATCATGTGATGCGTCATGTTATGAATCTTGAAACGGTGAACACTTATGAAGGCACTCATGACATTCACGCGTTGATTCTCGGTCGCGCGCAAACAGGGCTCCAAGCATTTGCCCAATAGCGTGATATCACGGTCACATCGTTTTATGGAGATTTCTTGAAAAACTCCCTGAAATAGTCCTGCGGTGATTGTGCCGCGACCAGCTTGGCTTTTATGGTTTGCATTCAAATCAAGCAGGCGAGGCGGACATGATACGGATTATCATCGCGGACGATCACTCCATAGTCAGGTTAGGTCTGACTAAAATTCTGGCAGAAATGGCAAACGTTCAGGTTGTTGCAGAAGCACCCTCGGGTGAGGTGGCGGTGCAGCTGGCACGTCGTTTACAACCTGATATTGTTTTAATGGATATTATGATGCCGGGGATGGGCGGTTTGGAAGCCTCTGCGCGCATCTTGCGGCATGTGGATCGCACCGCAGTGATTGCATTGACGGGCTGCACAGAGGCGCCTTTTCCGGCGCAGATGTTGAAGGTTGGCGCGCTTGGGTATCTCACTAAAAATGTTTCGACGGCTGAGCTAGAACTGGCGATCAAACGCGTATTTGCCGGTAAACGTTATGTTTGTAACGAGATTGCCCAAGAATTGGCCACGTATGCATTCAGCGATCATGTTGGCAACCCCTTTGAAGTCTTGTCGCACCGGGAATTGCAAATCATGATGATGGTGGTGGGCTGTCATAAAGTCAGTGAGATTTCAACGAGTCTGCATTTGTCCCCCAAAACCGTGAACAGTTATCGATATCGTATTTTTGAAAAACTTGATATCGCCAGCGATGTCGAATTGGCCCTGTTGGCAGTGAAACACGGCGTTGTTGATCCCGGGCCCAAAGGGCCGTTGCCAGCTGACCGTTTATCGACTGAAAGCGAAACCCGAAAGCGCGCTTGAATTTGTATTTCGCAGTGGGTCTGGCCCCCTCAAGCACACAACGTTATAGTGCACGGCTATGCCTATACCTGCATTTGATGCTGAATCTTTCTTAAAAACGTTGACCAAGAAGCCTGGCGTTTACCGCATGATCGATGCGAACGAGACGATTCTCTATATCGGTAAAGCGCGAATCTTAAAAAATAGAGTGACAAGCTATTTTCGCGCTTCAGGGCTGCAAGCTAAAACCATGGCGATGGTCGCTAAAATTGCGCGCATTGAAATCATCGTCACTCAAAGTGAGACCGAGGCTCTGCTGTTAGAGCAAAGCCTTATCAAGGAAGAAAAACCACCATACAATATTGTCCTACGCGACGATAAATCCTATCCCTATATTCATTTGACGGCGCATAAAGATTTTCCGCGTTTATCTTTCCATCGAGGTACCAAGCGTCACGACGGGCGCTATTTTGGTCCATTTCCGTCGGCTTATGCGGTGCGCGATAGCCTCAATATACTGCAAAAAATATTTCAGCTGCGGCATTGTGAAGACAGTTATTTTAAAAATCGCTCCCGCCCGTGTCTCCAACATCAGATCAAACGCTGCAGCGGTCCTTGTGTTGGATTAATTAAGCCGCAAAATTATCAAGAAGACGTGGATTTGGCGGTGATGTTTTTAGAGGGTAAAAGTCATGCAGTGTTGGATACATTCAAACGGAATATGAATGCGGCCGCTGAAAACTTGCAGTATGAGCGTGCGGCGCAGATTCGTGACCAGATTACTCATCTGCGCAAGGTGCAGGAATCTCAGTATGTGCACAGCAAAGGTGGGGACGTCGACGTTTTTGGCTTTGCCCAACAAAGCGGTGTGTACTGTGTTCAAGTGGTATTTATTCGTCAGGGACGGTTGCTAGGCCAGCGTACTTTTTACCCGAAAAACGAACTTGCGTTGGACGCGGCTCAGTGCCTTGAGGCCTTTCTATCTCAATATTATCTGGCGACCAGCAATCGTGACCTTCCCAGAACCATTGTGGTCTCCCACATTGGCGACGACCGTGCGCTGTTGGCCCAGGCATTGTCCGAGCAGGCAGGAAAAAAAGTAGCGCTGGTTAAGGATGTTCGGGGGCAAAGGGCGCGCTGGCTAGCGCAAGCGCTAGACAACGCAACTTTGAGCTTGCACAGCTATCTATCGGACCGGCGCAACATGTTCGCTCGTTTTGTTGAGTTGCAACAAGTGTTGGCGCTCGAGGTTATGCCTGATCGCCTAGAGTGTTTTGATATTAGTCATATGATGGGTGAAGCCACTGTAGCTTCGTGTGTGGTTTTTGATACCTCAGGGCCTCTCAAATCAGATTACCGCCGGTTTAATATAGAGGGGATCACTCCAGGCGACGATTATGCGGCGATGGCGCAAGCACTGGAGCGCCGCTATACCCGTTTGCGAAAGGGGGAAGGTAAACTGCCGGATCTTTTGGTAATTGATGGCGGGGTTGGTCAAGTGGGTAAGGCGGTTGCCGTACTGGAGTCGCTGCAGATCGATAATGTGCAGATCCTCGGTATTGCAAAAGGTCCGGATCGGCGTGCGGGCTTAGAGCGTTTTTTTCTGGACAACGAAGAAGTGGTGATTGATGGTGCTTCTAGCGCGGCACATTTGCTCCAACATATTCGTGATGAGGCTCATCGCTTCGCCATTACCGGTCATCGCCAACGTCGAAAGAAAAAACGTCAGCAATCCGCATTGGAGGAGATTGCTGGTGTGGGCCCAAAGCGTCGCAAAGAATTATTAACTCATTTTGGCGGTTTGCGAGGTATTAAGGGCGCAAGTATTGAAGAGCTTGTTAAAGTACCGAGCATTGAAGAGCTTGTTAAAGTACCGAGCATTAGCCGAACGTTGGCTGAGCATATATACGGAACGTTGCATCAATGACTTTATCGGACATGAATCTGCCAAACATCATTACCTTAGCCAGGATTCTGCTTATCCCGGTTTTTGTCATATTTTATTTGGTTCCCGGTGATTGGACCTACGCCAGCAGCGCAATATTTTTCGGACTTGCGGCTTTCACCGACTGGCTTGATGGTTATTTGGCGCGGAAGTTGGACCAAACGACCCCATTTGGTGCTTTCCTGGATCCCGTTGCCGACAAACTGATTGTGGTCAGTGCCTTAGTGTTGCTTGTGGCCCACCACAGTAATGTTTGGCTGACGCTACCTTCGTTGGTGATCATTGGGCGCGAAATTGTGATCAGCGCGCTCAGAGAATGGATGGCTGAAATGAATCGCTCTGGTTTTATTGCGGTGACGTTACTGGGCAAAATCAAAACCACGGTTCAAATGATTGCGATTTTCATGTTGTTGGCACACGCGCCTGATCTGGAGGCGTGGTGGGTGATAGGGGCTTATGTTCTATTGTACGTGGCCGCATTTATGACCCTGTGGTCGATGAGTGTCTATTTAACAGCTGCATGGCCGACGCTTAAATTAGGCTTGCAAAACCGCAAGGGTTAACCGGCTTTAGCCACCAAAAGCCATGATTTGCGCGAGCTAATTTGCGTTATAATTCGGGTCGCGAGCAGTGGCGGCAAAACGATTTTCGGTTGGTGATTGCTCACCCTGAGCGTATAGTTTAAATGGAGGCTGAGACCGGAGTCGAACCGGTGTACACGGAGTTGCAGTCCGCTGCATAACCACTCTGCCACCCAGCCGTGGAAGAGGGCGCATTCTAACGGTAGCGACAAGTGATCAGCAAGCTGTTGTTCAAACATCGGGCATGAATGTGCGATATGGTCGAACGCGCCCAGAGATTTGGTGAGACAACAGGTTTTGTGGTTAGTGCGGATGTTGATAGCGATGTAAGTCAATCCCAAGATGCCGTTGGTTTGGTTGCCCCGGATGCGTTTTGATTGGCCGATTAAAAAAAATTCCAATCAAGATCTTGCGTCCAGTATCGCTGTAAAGGTTGATGAATGGCTTAGTTTTGTAGTTGCAGGATTGGGGCGAGCGCCATCCTGTTGTGGTTAGTGCGGATATTGATAGCGATGTAAGTCAATCCCAAGATGCCCTTGGTTTGGTTGTCCCGGATGCGTTTTGATTGGCCGATTAAAAAAAATTCCAATCAAGATCTTGCGTCCAGTATCGCTGTAAAGGTTGATGAATGGCTTAGTTTTGTAGTTGCAGGATTGGGGCGAGCGCCATCCTGTTAGAATGGAGAGTCGAGCGTGAAGACATGGTTACCGCTTTTTGTATTGTTGGGTGGTCTTGGCGCGGCCGTGTTGCTGATAATTACCGGCCCTAAGGTGCAACCGCGCGAGTCCGCCAGCGTCAAACCTTTGGTGCGGGCGGTGACGGTGGCTCCGGCATTGCATCAATTTAGCGTTCAAACCCATGGCAGCGTGACTCCTCGCACAGAGAGTGAGTTGGTACCTGAAGTCGGTGGCCGTGTCATTGCAATGTCGAGCGCCCTCGTCTCAGGTGGGTTTTTCGACAAGGGCGATGTATTGCTCGAAATTGATCGTCTGGATTATGAAGTGGCACTGGAACAAGCCCATGCCGGAGTAGCCCGCGCATTGAGCGAATTGAACAACGCTCAAAAAACCAGTGTTCGGCAGAAAGATTTAGTGAGTCGAGGCGCGGTGAGTGACGCGGAGGTGGATGACTCGACTAATCAAGTGCGGGTCGCGCAGGCAAGGCTACGCGAGGCCAAAGCCCAATTGTCCCGCGCCAGACGCGATTTGGAAAGGACGCGAATTGTTGCGCCTTATGACGGTCGGGTGCGCTCCGAGCGGGTAGATATCGGCCAATTTGTGAGGCGCGGAGACCGCATTGGAACGCTATATGCGGTTGACTACGCAGAAGTTCGTTTGCCGGTGCCTAACGCCGATCTGGCCTACCTCAATTTACCGTTGGGTCGTACCTCTTCAGAATTTTCAACACAGCCAAAAGTCATACTGCGTGCAAATTTTGCGGGTGTGGCGCAACGATGGGAGGGTTTGATTGTGCGTACTGAAGGCGAATTGGACCCAACCACGCGGATGATCCATGTTGTTGCGCAGATTCCCGAACCCTATAGCGTGGACGATTCCAATGCGCCGCTGGCGGTCGGAATGTTTGTAGAGGCTGAAATTCTGGGCCAGAGGGTCGCTGGGGTTTCCATTTTACCGCGTGCGGCTTTGCGTGGCCGTGATCAAGTCTTAGTTGTAGATGACAATGATCAACTGCGCTTTCGGCAAGTCAAGGTGCTGCGCTTGGCGGACGAAGAAGTTTATATTGGCGGTGGGCTTGAGCAAGGAGAGCGGGTGTGTGTATCACCACTGCAAAATACCGTTGAGGGCTTGCGGGTAAGAATCATCGAGGCCGCAGAGGCATGAGCAGTCCAATTGAATGGTTTGCGCGCAATGCAATCGGCGCTAATTTGTTGCTTGGATTAATTGTGCTGGCGGGCCTTGTTGCTCTGCCTTTTATGCCACAAAAGTCTTTCCCGGATCTGGACTTCAACCTCATTACAGTGTCGGTCCTTTATCTTGGGGCTGCGCCAGAAGAAGTAGAAGAGGGCGTTTGTATCCGCATTGAGGAGGCATTGGAAGGTATTGCCGGTGTGGAGAGAATTCGCTCGACAGCAACTGAAGGGGTTTGTTCGGTGACTGTTGAACTCTACGAGAGTGCTGATGCACCAAAAGCTTTAGGGGATGTGAAAAATCGGGTTGATGCGATTGATACATTTCCCAAAGAAACTGAAAAAGCCTTGATTACCCTTGTGACTACTGAGCGGCCGGTTATGGACATCGCGGTCACCGGCCCAACGGATGAAACGGAGCTTAAAGTATTGGGGCAGCAAGTACGCGATGAACTTGCGGCCCTCAAAGGCATTACGCAAGTTTCCCTGAGTAACTCTCGTCCTTATGAAATCTCTATCGAAATTTCTGAAACTTCGCTCAGGCGTTATGGGTTAACCTTCCAGCAGGTGGCGACCGCGGTTCGCGCAGGTTCTCTGGATTTGCCGGGGGGATCCATTAAGACTATCGGCGGTGAAATATTGCTTCGAACGAAGGGTCAAGCCTATTGGGGCCCTGATTTTGAGAAATTAGTGGTAGTCACCAAGCCGGACGGTACTCGGGTGTACCTCAAAGACCTGGCGACGGTGGTTGATGGGTTTAAGGATACGGATCAGAGGCTTTGGTTCAACGGGCGACCCGCCGCGTTGATTCGAGTCGCTCGAACGCCGGATCAAGATATTTTGCAGATGACTCAGGCAATTAATCGATATCTGACCGAAAGTATCGATCATCTTCCTCAAGGGGTTGAGTTAACCGTTTGGGCTGATGGGTCTGAATTTCTTCAAGATCGTTTGGATACACTTTTTGATAGCGCCAGACAGGGATTTTTACTGGTACTGATATTGCTGGCGCTGTTTCTCCGGCCGAGACTGTCTTTTTGGGTTAGCGTGGGCGTTCCGGTGGCTTTCATGGGGGCAATATTCCTGACATCACTGCTGGGTCTCTCCATCGATGGCATCTCTACCTTTGGTTTTATTCTTGTATTGGGGATTCTGGTTGATGATGCGGTTGTCGTGGGCGAGCGGGTGTACGCGTTGCAGTATCGCTCTGGGGCACCGGTCACCGATCAACATCTTTTGGAAGCAGCGATTGCAGGTACCCGTCAGGTGTCTGTACCGGTCATCTTTGGCGTTTTAACGACTGCGACAGCGTTTGTGCCTGTGCTTCTTGGTCCAGGTACCATCGGGCAAATCCAGTCGGTGATAGCCACGGTAGTGTTATGTTGTTTGTTGTTTTCTTTGGTGGAGTCGCAACTGATCTTGCCCGCACACTTGGGCCACAAGCGGGTGAACTCTGCTGAAGGCGAGGTAAGCCTGATGCTGATGCCTCTGTTTGCGATTATATTATGGGAAATTTCATGGAGCGGACGTAGTTTTCTGGCATTAGGTTTGGCCGCGCTTAGTGTTTTCATCGCCTGGCACCTAACTGGGGGATATGCCGTTTTTGCTCAAGCGACAATTCGCCTTCAACAACGTTTTTCTGATGGTTTGGAGCGTTTCATTCAAACCCGATTTCGGCAATTTGTGGTCCGCGCGATTCGTGCTAGGTATGTCACCGTAGCGGCGGCCGTTGCCGTATTTACCGTGACAATAGGTGCTCTGGCAGGCGGGCATATGCCGTTCTCATTTTTCCCCTCGATTGCGGCGGATGCCGTCACGGTAAAGCTGACAATGCCATTGGGGACGTCAGCACGGGTAACAGAAAATGTGCTCAGGCAAATTGAGTCGGCGGGAGAAAATTTGACTGCGGTTCTAGCTGAAGAATATCCGCAAGCGCCTCCAGTGACGCATTTGTTGTCTGCCTTGGGAGGGCAGCCCGTCAGTAGTGGCGCTCTGAGTACCGCAGCACCTGAAGCCGCGCCTTCTGGCGGACATTTGGCCGAGGTTACCCTGCAATTGGTCCCCGGCGCGCAACGTGAAGTGGGTACCCTAGAAATTGCCCAGCGCTGGCGCGCAGCCGTAGGCGTTGTTCCCGGGGTTGAAGAATTATCGTTTAACGCCTCTAGTTTCAGCACTGGCGCTGAAATCGATATTCAGTTGGAGGGTCCGGATCTAGAAGAGCTTAGCTTGGTAGCTGACAAAATTAGCGGTCGGTTGAGTCAGTACCCTGGTGTCATTGATATTGCAGATTCTTTCAGAGCGGGTAAGCGGGAAATTCAGCTGGAAATTTTACCGGCAGGGGAGGCACTGGGTCTTAATTTGGCGATGCTTGCCAGCCAAGTGCGTCAAGCTTTTTATGGTGAAGAGGTTCAACGCATTCAACGTGGTCGAGATGACGTTCGGGTTATGTTGCGGTATACCGAATCGGAGCGGCGAAACTTAAGTGCGTTGGACGAGATGCGTATTCGTACAGCGGATGGTTCTCAAGTGCCTTTTGTGACGGTTGCCAAGGCAACTTTGGGGCAGGGTTTTTCGTCCATTAAACGCATTGATGGACGGCGCGTTGTTAATGTGACAGCTGATGTCGACCGTACGTTGATTACCGCGAATGAGATACTTGCCGATTTTGGCAGGGGTCCGATGCAGTCTATATTGCGAGATCATCCGCGTGTAGATATGGGCTTGGAAGGCACGCAAAGAGAACAGGGCGATACGGCCTCCTCGTTATTGCCCATGTTTGTGCTTGCTTTGTTTGTTATTTATGCGCTGCTTGCTGTTCCGTTGCGCTCTTACGGCCAGCCACTGATCATTATGAGTGTGATTCCATTTGCATTTGTGGGGGCGGTTTGGGGGCATGTCATTATGAAGGCAGCTGGTCTGCTCGACAGCATGGCCATCATGTCCATTATGGGGTCTGTTGCTGCCTCCGGTGTCGTCATTAACTCCAGTTTGGTTCTAGTACACGCGGTGAATAAGCGGCGTAGCGAGGGTGTTGACGTGTTCGAATCGGTTGTTGAAGCGTCCGTTACTCGTTTTCGCCCGATTTTATTAACCTCTCTTACGACATTTGCGGGTTTGACGCCGCTGTTGTTGAACCAGAGCGTGCAGGCGGGTGTGTTGATTCCAATGGCAACCTCTGTCGCGTGGGGTGTTGCCCTGGCTACGGTTGTCACCTTACTGGTGGTTCCAGCCAGTTATGTTATTCGCGAGGATATTATGGCGCGTTATGGATCTAGGGCATCTGACACTGAGCGTTTGAGCGTTTGAGCTTCTGAGCCGAACTAAGAGTGATTTAGGCTAAAATAAAGACAATTTACTTACCTTAATCAAACAATATATCGGTATTTGTTGGGTTCTTCTTGTTTAAGCTTCGGGCAATGACACAGTGGGCGTCGCTGGTGGACCTGTATGGGCACTCGGGCTTGCGAAAGCTGTAACGACTTTCTGTAGTCATATTTAGCCAAAAAATGATATAGGATTAAAAAGTAATGAGAAATCGACTTGCATTGACCGGTTCGCTTATCGCGATTGCCGCGCTGTCCAGCAGTGTAGTTTCAGCTGAACGTTTATTCGGTTACGAGAAAAAAGCCTCGCCAGCGGTTGCAGAAATGGGGCTTGCTGCAGATGTCCTGTTCCGCAGTGCAGGTGATGGCAACCGGCTGATCGTCGAAATCGGTGGATTTGACCCTGCAGATACCTCGGTATTCAAAAGTTGTGTTGAAGACACGGTGGATCCTGAGGTAGCCCAAGTTTGTACCTTTAAGCGGCCTGTAACAGTGATCGCAAGGGGGATGCAAGCAAGCGGCAACAAGGTCAAAGAAATTCAAAGAACTAGAGAAGCCATTGTGCTGGCACCGCCTGCACTCCCTTCATTAGCAAATGTCGCAAACGTTGCTAATTGCACCATGGAGGTTTTAGGGTCCACGATTATAGATGAAGCATGCGCTGATTTTGAGCCGGTCGCAGAGTATTGCTTGCACGTTGGTGGAGGCGCTGCTGCGGAAGTACTATGGCGTCCGGTACCGACTGCTCTGCACGTTGCAATCATGGAAAAGCCACGCCGGGCTGCGTTTGTTGTGAGAACCAGGTTGGCTGACGGTACCCTGATTAAGTCTGTGAATAAGCTTGCAGCAGATCATCCTGCGCTGACCGCGGCAGAAGCTGAAGAGACCATTGCGACTGCGAGTGCGGTTGATGGTGCCGAAGGTGCGGCAGCATGCACGGCATTCCATGCCTTGATTCGCGATACGGACCCTGTAACACCCGAAATCGAAGCTGCGCTTGCAGCATTAGAGGGTTAAAGGTCCAGGGCACGCAGGGCTGCAAACGATGATGAATCAAAAATTTTCCAGAACGTTTGCAGCCCCCTCTAATGAGGCTCGACCAATGCCCAGACATCTGAGTCTGGGCATTTATGGTTTGGGTGCAATGGGTTTATTTCTAAGCGGTTTGATGGTCGGTTATAGTTTAAACGGCGTCGTCCACCCGCCTGAAAATTCGGTTGTAAGTGGGCAGTCATACTCCGAGGCACAGAACACTAAAGAGCGCTTCGTAAGTACAGACGACTTAATCTCCTTGCGCTCGAGCGATAGACAAAATCGAGCGCTCCGCGCGAACGCGCTTTCGAGTCCCACCGAGATTGCCAGCGCTGCGGTTGCTGGTTTTCCTCGGGCTTCCCGCAGGGGACCTGGCGAGCAATCGGGATCAACGGATACTCTATATGACGCAGACCCTGAGGTGCGCGCAAATGCCGTGGGCTGGATTGCTGACACCGGAACTGAGGATGATGTGCCGTGGCTGACTGAGGTCGCCTATGTGGATGATGACCCCAGTGTCCGGGTCGCGGCGTTAGACAGTTTAGTAGAACTTGCCATGGAGGTACCGACCGAGGTTTTACTCACAGCCATGAGTGATGATAGCGAAATTGTGCGCGATGCCGCATTAGCTTATATGGTTGAGCTGGAGCCCGAGGAGGCGCGCTATTATCTGTATGAACGGCTAGACCAAGTCGATGATCTCAAACGAGTGGCCGTGTTGCGGCAGCTGCAAGAGGTTGGAGAGGAGTGGGCGATGATGGACTACATAGCGGATCAGCAAAACATTGCTGAGTTCGATCAAAACCCGTATCGCAGGGCGTTGGCATTGAAACAATTGGGCCGGCTGAATACACCAGAGGCTCGATCGACGGTTATTCGCATCATGACGCAGACGGATGATTTGTATACTCGCCGCCAAGCCAGCGAGATATTGAAAGGGTATTTCTAACATCGGCGGCAGGTAGGTGTTCGGTAGGCGTGCGCGATGCTGCCTGTACTGCGAATCTCCTGCATCAGGTCACGTAATAGAGGATGATGCCCGCAACGTTTTGGCGCGTTTATCCGGCCCATCAAAATCCCAACCGGGAGCAAGTAGCAAAAAGCGCAAACGAATTCGCCAGGTGGGGCTGCGTTTTAAATCCCGCCATAAAGTCTGATATCCATGAGCGGCATACTTTAAAGGGTTGTAGCCTGTTAGGTTTCGTGTAAGGCCGTAGCGAATCGGTTCTTGTTCATCGTACGCGGCGAAGGTACCAAACAGTCGATCCCAGATGATCAAGACACCGCCATGATTGCAATCTAAATAACGTGTGTTGCTGGCATGGTGAACACGGTGGTGGCAGGGTGTGTTCATGACCCATTCAATTAAGGCAGGAAACTTCTGGATCGACTCTGTGTGCACCCAGAATTGATAGAACAGGTTGAGACTAATGACCGTGAAAATCATGGCCGGCTCAAAGCCTAAAAACGGCAACGGCAACCAGAAAAAGTACTTGTGAACTCGTTCTCCTACACCTTGGCGCAGTGCCGTCCCAAAATTCATCAAGATGGCCGAATGATGTGCTTCATGGCCTGCCCAAAAGAGACGAACTTCATGGTTGGCGCGGTGAAACCAGTAATAGATAAAATCGTCGAGAATAAACAATACAACCCATGCCCACCACTGCCCGTCTATCACTTCTTTAAAGGGCGAAGCCGCATAGATGAGGAGAAAACAATACAGAGCGGCAAATTTGGGTAGCAGATCGATGATAGCTGACAGGAGCAATAGCCCCACAGACAATCCGGTGTCTTGGGGTTTATACCAATGTTTGCCGCCGCGCCATGAAACCAAAGCCTCAGCGATTATCGCCACAGCAAACGCCGGCAGCGTATAGGTCATTAGAACGTCTTCATTCATGGGTTGTCCTTGCGGCGGTGCTCTCTTGTAATATTTCCATGCAACCGGTTGCGTGCGCATCGCTGCTGATGGCTAGGCTCATAGGGTTAATGCCCAGGCGACTAATATGGGTAGAGAAATAATGCTTATGAGTGTGGATTGAAGGATAACGGCGGCAACTTTATCGGGCTCTCTATTATAGCGTTCCGCGAAGACGTAGTTAAATACTGCAGAAGGCATGGCGGCCTGTAGCAAGACGACGCCGGCCAGTATCCCTTCCAATTCAAATAACCAGATGGCCAGAACACCTAAACCCAAACCTAAAAGCAAACGCGTAGAGGCCACGGTAAACGTTTCGCGCAATGCAGAAAGGTTGAGATTCGCCAACGAAGTGCCCAGCATGAGTAACATAGCTGGAATTGTTAGTCCGCCTAGGATTGTTGCTGTTGAATCTATCCATTGGGGCATTTTGAATTCGGTTGCGAGAACCCCCAAAACCAGTAAAACAGCCCAAATGACGGGCTGTTTTAGCAGCTGCTTCAGGTGGAATTCGCCTGAAGAAATGGCCATCCCCAATGTGTATTGAGAAATTGAGTTAACAAAAAAGTATGCCATACCCAATGCCAGACCTGTTTCGCCGAAGGCTAACAAACAAATGGGCAAACCCATATTGCCACCATTGGGCAGCACCAGTGCAGGCACGTAGGTCCGATAAGACCACCCGGTCACCCGTAAAAAAGCAAATGCGAAGGCTGTGCTGCAGATAATCACAAATGCGGCAATCGAAGCAGTCTGCGCGAGGGTGGTTAGACTCGGTGAGTTGCTTGTGAGCGAGGAATATATCAGGCACGGACTCCCGATATACATGACCAGCGAGCCGATGGTGTCGGTATGAAAGGGTTGTTGGCGTCGATGCCAAATAAAACCGAGTGCGGCGATAGTGAAGACTGGGGCGACAATCGTAAATACTTCCTGAAGCATGTGAGGATTGACTCTGTAAAACGCCCATTTTAGCTGCTTTAGAGTGATTTAGGTTGTATATGTGTGGTCGGCTCGCCAACAACAAGCGCTGATTTTGCCGACGCTGATTATGCATTGAGCAAGATAGATCTTTTAAGTGCGACGGCAATTTTTAAGGGCATAAACGAGTGAATATAGGTGGCTGGGTTACCCTCGTTTTGGTCATACACGCTGATATATGGCAAAGCTCATCGGTGGTAGGGACCGCTAATTTCAAGTGGAATGACCTTTTTAGGGTGCCACGGGTCCTACATATTGGTTAAGAGATCCGTATAGGCTTATATTTTAGGGGGTTTTGGGGCATATTAGTTGTAAGATACGGTTTCGGTTAAATCAAAGGAGCGCAGGATTATCAAAGGTACAGTCAAATGGTTCAGTTCTGAAAAAGGGTTTGGGTTCATAGTTCCCGAAGACGGAGGCAAAGATTTATTTGTCCATCATTCAGAAATTCAGTCAGGTGGGCAGTTTGCGTCTTTGTCAGATGGACAAGCTGTCGAGTTTGAAGTTGGTGAAGGCAAAAAGGGGCCTTGTGCGGTTAACGTAAAAGAAGTGTAAGGCTGACTTGCTTGTAGAGGTGTCGAGGCTGGATTCGCCTTCGACACAGGCAACCTGTCACTCTAACTCAAGCTAACGAAAAGAAAACCAGATAACAGGGTCTGGAGATGCAACAGGCAGCCTGACTAGCAAGCTGAATTCGGAGTGCATTGTATCGATCCTCTTCTGGTAGCCGCCTGAGCGGGTAGAACCTGCGCAACCCTCGATTAGATTTCTCCAGATTGGGCAGGGGCCTCCCAGAGCTCTTGGCGCCGACTCTCTTGCGGATTTTCCAAAGGGTATGTTTGTGTCGAGTTCAACTGGAGAATGTTGTGGGCCGTGTAATGCTTGAAAAGTCAGGAGATGTTTTTGTCTTGACGATGGACGCCGGAGAGAATCGCTGGAATACGGCGATGGTGGATGACCTCACGCAAGCGCTAGACGAAGTCGAACGCAGCGTAGGGGCAGCAGCTTTGGTGACAACAGGCGCAAGCCAAAAATTTTACTCGAATGGTCTTGATCTAGATTGGCGCGCCGCGCCAGAAAAACATGCTGATGCGGGAGATCCGGCTGAATTCCTTTTTATGGAATTCATGAGTCGGATGATCACATTGCCAGTGCCAACCGTTGCCGCCATAAACGGCCACGTCTTTGGTGCAGGATTTATGTTTGCGTTGTGTCATGACTATCGAATCATGAGGCAGGATCGTGGGTATATGTGCGCCAACGAAATTCAACTCGGGATGATAATACCTGGGCCTGAACTGTCGCTGTTTCGGCACAAGCTGCCTGCGCATGTTTTTTATGAATCAGTACAGTTAGCCAGACGCTGGGGTGGAGCGGATGCGTTAAATGCTGGAATTGTAAATGAGATTGCATCTAGTGATATGTTGCAGGCTCAAGCTGTTACAAAAGCTCAGGAGCTCGCTCCACTGGCGGTGAACCGAAAGCAGTTTGGTATACAAAAAGAAAATATTTTTGGAGCGGACTCTATTTTGAACGACACTAACGGAGCTGCCTTTCATCTCAGGAATAAAGCGCTTTATGCTCGCTAGCTTTGCCTCTTAGGTCATCGCTAATAGGGCCGGGGTCCACAGCGGGCACAAGATCGAGAGGCTCTTCGTTGAGCATTATGTCGTTCAGCGCACTAAACGCAGTCAAATCGATGTGCCGGCTCCGATAGGTTGCACTGAGACTGTCCGTGTTGCAATTCTTGCTCGAATAGAGCTCTCAAAGCCGCATCTATAATGGTGCCCGGGGCCGGACTCGAACCGGCACGGAGTTGCCTCCGAGGGATTTTAAGTCCCTTGTGTCTACCAATTTCACCACCCGGGCATATCAATGGCGGTGTGTTTCTGGTGCCCAGGGAGGGAGTCGAACCCTCACGCCACTAGGGCACTGGAACCTAAATCCAGCTTGTCTACCAGTTCCAACACCTGGGCAATTGAGGCGCGAATACTACGGCGCTTAGGCCACTGCCGCAACCTTCAAGCGTTATTTTAGTCGTCAATATCGGGATTACCCGAGTGTCTGACATCAAGGCCTTTCACTTGGTAAATGACGTATTCGCTGATGTTTTTCGCGTGGTCGCCAATACGTTCGAGTGCTCGGGCTGCCCAGATGACGTTGATCGAATTTTCGATCTCATCAGGCTTGTCCCGCATGGCGCCGATGCTGTGCCTCACAAAGGCGTTGTAGCTGGTGTCTATTTCCTCATCAGCTTGGATGACACGGAGCGCGCTTTCAATATCAAGCCTTGCAAAGGCATCTAATGCGCGCGTGAGCATGCGGCTGACTTTTTCAGACATGGTTCTGAAGTCGGCATATCGGTCTGAGGGCAGCTCGGTTCGCGCCAGCGAGAGTGCCATCTTTGCGATTCGATCTGCTTCATCGCCGATGCGCTCCAAGTCGGTGATGGCTTTCATCACACTGACAACGATGCGCAGGTCTCCCGCAGTGGGCTGTCGCCTGGCGATAATAGAAACGCACTGGTCGTCAAGTTCAACTTCAAATTGATTCAGGCGTGTTTCTGTATCTTGGACTTGTTCTGCCAACTGTGTATCGTGCGCGATGAGAGATGCGCAGGCTTGCGTGACTTGCTGCTCAACCAATCCGCCCATTTCCCTGTGTATCGTGCGCGATGAGAGATGCGCAGGCTTGCGTGACTTGCTGCTCAACCAATCCGCCCATTTCCATGAGCAATTCTTTGATCTGTGACAGTTCGATATCGTATTGTTCTGAAATGTGTTTGTTCATGACTTAATCTATCCGTAGCGGCCAGTAATGTAGTCTTCTGTTCGTTTCTCTCCGGGATTTTTGAATATAGTATCGGTCTCGCCATATTCGACTAATTCACCCAGATAAAGAAACGCTGTGTTGTCTGAGACCCTCGCTGCTTGCTGCATGTTGTGGGTCACAATGACAATCGTGTAGTCGTCTTTGAGCTGGTGTATGAGCTCTTCAATTTTCAGGGTGGATATCGGGTCTAGTGCGGATGCAGGCTCGTCCAGCAGCAGTACGGACGGCTTCACCGCTACTGCGCGCGCAATCACCAGTCTCTGCTGTTGGCCCCCGGACAGACCTAGTGCAGACTCTTTGAGGCGATCTTTCACTTCATCCCATAGTGCGGCACTTTTGAGTGACCATTCAACGCGTTCGTCTAATACGGCCCGAGAGTTCTCGCCTTGAATTCTAAGTCCATAGGCAACATTCTCAAATATACTTTTGGGGAAGGGGTTGGGTCGCTGAAACACCATGCCAACCTTGCGCCGTAATTGGGCGACATCGACTTTTTCGTTATGAATATTGAATATCAATGTCTTCAAACATGATTTTGCCGGTGATTCGAACATCATTGATTAGGTCATTCATCCGATTGAAGCAACGCAGTAGGGTTGACTTACCGCAACCGGAAGGGCCAATGAAGGCGGTTACCTGCTTTTTTTTGATGCTCAGGTTGATGCTCGATAATGCCTGACTGTCGCCATAATACAAAGACAGGTCATTCACCAGCAGGCTTTCATCTTCCGCGGTAGTTAATGCAGGGGATGTTTGCAGGTTTTCGTTCATTTTTGATGTCTGTGTCATGATTAACTCTCTACGCCCCGATAGCGTTGTTCAAGGCGGCTGCGCAACGTAATTGCGGTCAGGTTTAAAAATACAATGATAATCACCAGCAGTAGCGCTGTGGCATACACTAATGGTCTTGCGGCCTCCACATTAGGACTTTGGAACCCGACATCGTATATGTGGAAGCCTAGGTGCATGAATTTACGCTCCAAATGAAGGAAGGGGAAATTTCCATCCAGGGGTAATGTTGGCGCAAGTTTGACGACACCCACCAGCATCAGAGGAGCGACTTCACCTGCCGCTCTGGCTACAGCAAGTATGACGCCAGTCAAAATTGATGGGCTGGCCATCGGCAAAACTACTTTAAACAAGGTTTCAGCCTTCGTCGCGCCCAAGGCAAGACTGCCTTCTCTGAGTGACCGCGGGATGCGCGTGAGGCCTTCCTCTGTAGATACAATGACAACTGGTACGGTCAAAAGCGCAAGGGTGAGTGAGGCCCAAACAAGCCCGGGCGTTCCAAAGGTTGGAGCGGGCAGGGCTTCGGGAAAAAATAGGCGATCAAGGTTGCCACCGAGAAAATAAACAAAAAACCCCAAGCCAAAAACACCATAGACAATAGAAGGCACGCCGGCGAGATTATTGACTGCAATTCTGATGATTCGAACGAGCGGGCCTTGTTTTGCATACTCACGTAGATAAAGGGCAGCGATGACACCAAAAGGTGTGACCATAACCGACATCAGTAAGACCATTAAAATAGTGCCAAAAATTGCAGGGAAAATACCGCCTTCGGTATTTGCCTCGCGCGGATCTTCAGACAAGAACCGCCAAATTGATCGGATATAGTGCAATGATTTGTCCAAGACGGACATATCATTAGGGCGCCAGACGTGCAGGGCATCTAGAATGTGGATTTCTATCTCGCGTCCCTCGGCATCAACAATGACCAAGTGGTCTCGCTCCAAAGACGTGTAGAGCTGCCGTAATCCGGCCTCTTGAGTTCGATAGAGGGATCGCAGCTGCGCTTCTTCTATGGTGATTTCCTCTAACCGTGCGGATGTGGTTATGCCGCCCAGCTCGATGCCTCGGCGTTCTAGCTGCCGCCCAGCTCGATGCCTCGGCGTTCTAGCCGGAGACGCTCAAGGTCATAATTGATGCGATCCATCGAGCCTCGCTCGAGAGAATTGATTTCATCGCGGATTATATTTGCGCGCTGCAGACTTTCCTGTAGGCGTACCGGTAGCGTTTCCCCAGTATAGCTGCGAGGATTCTCTCCACCCACTTTTAACAAAGTGGGCGCGCCATAGGCATTACCCCACTCCATGCGCTCAACTACCATTAGACCTTTTGGTGTTGACACATCCTTTAATTGATCGGTGAAAAGCCATCGAAAATCGGGTGGCGTGACCCGGCGGTTGCCGGTTTTCACCAACCAGCGTGTCATGATCTCTTGCTCGGGTTTGACCCAGCGCGCGTCCCCACCGGATTCAATGAACTGTTGGACCGGCAAACTATCGAGTTCTATTAATTCGCCGTAGACTTTTTTGTTCTGACCGTTTTCGGTGACGTACTCAATCATTGAAACGTCCGTTGGCCAGAAATGAGCAAACCCTTTGAAAGCGATGAGACCCAAGATTCCAATAACGGCGGTGATGCTGATACCCACGGCCGCGGCATTGACCCAAATCCAAGGTTCACCGCTGGCAAACCAGGACTTGAAGAAGCTATTTTGACGTTCTTGCATGTCTACAAACTACCGTAGCGATTTCGCAGACGTTGACGCACAATCTCTGCAAAAGTGTTGAATAAAAAGGTAAGCGCAAATAAGACTAAAGCGGCGAGGAATAAAATTCGGTAGTGGCTGCTGTCCACTTCAGATTCAGGTAATTCCACGGCGATGTTAGCCGCAAATGTTCGCATTCCCTCAAAAATATTGAAATTCATCAAAGGTGTGTTGCCGGTTGCCATCAGTACAATCATTGTTTCCCCAACCGCGCGTCCCATGCCAATCATGATGGCGGAAAAAATACCCGGGCTGGCGGTGAGCAGCACAACACGTACCAGGGTTTGCCAGGACGTGGCGCCTAAGGCGAGTGAACCATTGACAAGATGGGTAGGCACCCCGTAGATCGCATCCTCGGCGATAGAAAAAATAGTCGGTATAACCGCCAGCCCCATTACAATGCCCACCACAAGGGCGTTGCGCTGATCGTAGCTTAAGCCCATGACATCTCGAAAAAATGCGCGAGCATCACCTGCAAAAAACTGGTTTTCCATGGCTGGGCCATTGGCGAACGCAAGGGCAACCGTAAATATGATAATTGGCGTCACCAGTAACCCATACCAACCGTAGAAACGCTTAGATATTTTTTCGGGTAACTGGGACCAGGCGAGCGCGAATACAATGAGCCCTGCGGGTAATAAAATAAAAATGCTTAATACGCTAGACAAGTTAGCTTCGATGATCGGAGCCAGCCATAAGCCGCCTATGAACCCAAGAATAACGGTGGGAAGTGCCGCCATAATCTCAATGCCGGGTTTGACCCAAGCGCGCATTTTCGGAGCCATGAAGTAGGCCGTATACACCGCCCCCATGATGGCGATGGGCACGGCAAAAAGTAGCGCATAGAATGCGGCCTTGAGGGTGCCAAAGGCGAGGGGTGTCAGGCTGAATTTGGGCTCAAAATCATTGTCTGCAGCTGAAGATTGCCAGCTGAATATGGGAGCTTCGTAGCCCTCATACCAAATTTTCGCCCATAGCGTCGACAGCGAAATTTCTGGATGTTTATTGGTTAGAATCTGAGTGGTAATTTGAGATCCGCTAGGCGCTGCAATCAGAGCGTTGGATCGTGGTGATATCGCAGCGGGTATGTCAGGCGATAGCTGAGTTTTTGCATCGGCTATGATGCGGCCCGAGGTCGGATATAAGAGCGTCAGTGTGCCGTCTTCAGCGATTGTCGCAAAGCCTTTTCGTCGAGGCTCTGGAATGATGCGCAAAGCTGGTTGGTCGAGTTGGAATTGGCGAAATGCCTTCATATTATAGCCGTCGGGGCTTTTGAGCATTCCCCACTGTGTGAGCGCACCCTGATCATTTGCAACCATGAGCGAATAACGCCCAAGGATCGCTCCCACGCTGGGCTGGTTAATTTTTCCGCTGGGCCTATTAACTGGCCACGCACCAATCGTTGTACATTGCTCAGAGAACGAATGCCCAGAACGTCCATCTCTCCAGTTGCGCTAATCAGGTAAACCCATTGATTGCGCGGTCCTAAAAATATAAATTTTGGGGTAATAGGAAGTGCTATCGTGACCTGTTTGGGGGCGGTCAGAGGTAAGCCGTCCTCGACCCCACGAAATCGGCTGAGCGTGAGCTGTGGCCCCACTGCTGATGCGATTACTAATTCAGCATCGTTAAGATGAATGTCTTTTGCGGTGATGCCAGAGGGCATGCTCAGTGGTGCGTTGGTATACGGAAAGTCGAGTCGCGGTGTGATTTGCCGAATACCATCGACGAAGTCTACCAAGTACTGCGTCCTAACCAGCGTGAGGCGCGCCTGATCGTCCACCAAAGCGTATAAATCTGCGGTGGGGTATACACGTTGAGCGTGTTTGATGTTCAGACCCAGATCATAAGCTGCAATGGGTGTGCCACTGTCGGCGTCGTAGAACTCGACAATCCCGGGGCTGCTGATGCGTAAGTGGATATCACCATTTTCGCTGACATCAACCAGCAAAGGCTGCCGTTCAACAACGTTGATTTCGCTGCCAGCTGCAATACTGCCGGGTAAGAAGATGGGTCCGACGACCCACAACAAATAGGCAAATATCAGAGTGATGGCGCCGATCACGGCGGCGCCGCCAAACCCAACGATCCAACGGGTGATCTGGTTAAACCAATGACGGCGCGCTGAGAGTCTGCCTAGACCAAGGGGTTCACCCATGGATATTGTTCCCGGTTGTCTGTTGTTATTGAAGTTTTTGCAATTCGCGTGCAGCGACTTCTGCCGAGACGGGAATATACCCGTCCTTGCCGACAATTTCCTGTCCTTCTTTAGATAGAACCAGAGTAATAAACTCTCTTGCGATTGGAGAAATTGGTTCGCCCGGTTTCTTGTTGATGTAGACGTAAAGATATCTTGACAGCGGGTAGTCGCCATTGAGGGCGTTGGCGGGTGTTGCGGCAATTGCGGGACCGCCGTTATTTGAAATAGCCAATGCCTTGACACCTGAGGTGATGTAACCGATACCTGAGTAGCCGATGCCGTTTAATGAGGATGCCACGGCTTGAACAACCGAGGCAGAACCGGGTTGTTCGTTGACCGCATTTTTAAAGTCGCCGGAACAAAGTCCGATTTTCTTAAAATAACCATAGGTGCCGGAAACTGAATTTCTGCCATATAGCTGAATGGGTCGATCATCCCAACTGCCTGCCAATCCGAGATCTCCCCAGCGATCGATGCTCGTGTTGCCGCCACAGCGTCGTGTCGTTGAAAAAATTTCGTCTACTTGCGTGATGGAGAGGTCGTCGATGGGATTGTCTTTGTGGACGTAGACGGCGAGCGCGTCAATTGCCACTCGGATGGCCGTAGGCTTGTAGCCAAAACGGCTCTCAAAAGCCTCGATTTCTTTATCTTTCATGGCTCGGCTCATGGGGCCGAAGTTTGCGGTGCCTTCAGTTAATGCTGGGGGGGCTGTAGATGAACCGGCTGCCTGAACCTGAATATTGACGCTGGGATAGTTACGCTTAAAGCTTTCGGTCCACAATGTCATTAAATTGGCCAGGGTGTCAGATCCTATGCTGGATAAATTGCCCGAGATACCAGTGACTCGCTCGTAAGGCGCTAATTCTGCTGGCGCTAGAACTGCATCCGCGGAAGCCGCGGTTGGTGCTGCCACCACAGGAACCAATTCAATGACTTGGGTTTCAACGGCGGCTTGCGAGCCTGTGCTCAGTGTCTTGTTGCTAGGCTCAGTATCTCCGCAGCCCCACAGCAGAGTGGCGCACGAGATAAAAATTGTCGAAAAAAGTCGTTTCATCGTTCAGTTCCTTGTGGAAAATTATAGATTAGGCGGCCTCGATGGATTCGAAGTCACAGAAAAAAGTACTGCCATGCCCCAGTGTGCTTTGGATATTTAGCTCTGAGCCGTGGCGACGCAAAATGTGTTTAACAATGGCAAGCCCTAAACCAGTTCCGCCTCGCGAGCGGGCGCCGGCTAGATCCACGCGGTAAAATCTTTCGGTCAGCCGATCTAAGTGTTCTGGAGCAATGCCATAGCCTTGGTCTTTGACACTGAGCCGCACGGCCTGATGGTGTTTTTTGACGCTGATGGTGATCGGATTGCCCTCGGGACTATAACGCAGAGCATTGGTCAGCAGGTTGAAGCAGACAGATTGTAGCTCCGTATCGATGCCCGGAATTAATACCTCGTCTTCGACGATAATGCTAATTTGGTTAGTTGTTCGGGTGAGCGGGCTTAGCTCCTGCACGCAGGTTTCTACCAATTTTGCTAAGTTAACCGGCCGTTTCTGCTCTTTGCTGGAAGTGGATTCAAGCTGAGTCAATAACATGAGGTCATTCACCAGATTTTGGAGCCGTTTGACAGGTGTTTCCAGGCGCGAAATCAGGGATAGCCTCAACTCTGCGTCCTGTGTTTCGTCGAGCATAGTTTCAAGGTATCCGGCAACCACCGTAAGGGGTGTTCGCAGTTCATGTGATACGTTGGCAACGAAGTTTTGGCGCATGGTTAACAGTCGGTTTAGTGCGGTGATGTCACGCACTAGAACAATTGTGCGTTCATTGCCGGTGTCGAAACGCCGTGCTTCCAGACTTTGCCCTGCGTTAAATGGGGAGGTGAACTCCAAGGGTTCTTCTAACTGATTTTCCCGAATGAAAGTGACAAAGTCTGGATTGCGAAGGACTGTGGCTAATCCCAGGCCAACGTCCCTGTCACTTAACGAAAGAAGTTTTCTCGCGGCGTCGTTCATTCCTTCTATATCACCTGTTGGGGTTAGGATGATGACTGCATCAGGAATGACTTCTGTCAGGCGCAGAATTTCTCTCAGCCGTTTGGTCATGTCCCGGGTGCGCCCTCGTTCCCGTTGGAGCGAACGAAACAAGGGATATATCAGCAAAAACCAGCGGTCGATGCCGTTTGGTGGGCGTTTAAGCGGATGCCGCGACCACTGCAAATATTTACGGTATTCACTGGTGTGGATGAAAATCCACACCAGTGAAGCTAGGAACAAAGCCCAGCCCAATTCGCCCAGCCAGAGCCCAAAGGTTGCGCTGATCAAAGTTAGGGTGATGGGAACAACCCTTAATTTGTTTGCAAAATACGCAGACATCAGATCAACTTTTCAATCATTAAATCACCAGCGAATCGGCAGATGCTGAAGTTTGCACCTTAATTGTTACAAGGATGTTGCGTGTCATACGAACGCCTTTAAACGGGGTGATATTGATTGCCACAGACACATTTTCAATGGTGCTCAGTATTTGAAACTGAGGTCAAGCATAAGCCTTTTATAATCCTCGGTCTCGCCAAAGTCTACGTTACGCTCATTAATGAAAAGGCTGCTGTTAATTGACACTTGTGACGTGAGTGCATAGCCCGCCCTCAGGAGATGTCCACGGCCGTCAGTGCCTCCACCGCTAAAATCAGAATCTGTAAACATGCCCAGTGTGGCATCAGCCTCCAAATCTTGATAGGACCAGCCGAGCGACCAGGCGTCATGTTTCATTCGGGCACCGAGCACGTATCCTGTGTCGTAGTCTTTTGCCGCGGTATTGTTGATGAAATTAGAAAATAAAGTGACGTTGTTATTGGCCAAAGCGAACGAATACGCGGCGAAGGCCTCAACAATTCTAAAATCGGTTGCGTAAGTGCCGTCGGGGTTGACTCGGTTGCCGCGTGGGTCTCCGTCATAAGGCACCTCATTGCCTTTAAGTCCGGTGAAGTTGTAATAACCTAATCCAGCGGTTAACTGGCCGTTTCCAAGCGAGCGTTTTAGGCCGAATTGGGTGCCCAGAAGAAATGAGTCTTCACCCTTGGCGTCTTCGTCAATAACCACAACGACGCCATTTGCAAAAACGCCTGCGCCTCGATAGGTGATACCCGCGCCCTCCGGTCGCAGATCGCCGTCCCACAGCAAAGCGCTGCCGCCAACGCGGTACAGTGGATTTTTGAATTTTCCTATTGTTAGGTCTACCCCATTTAAGGGGGTTTCCCAGTCAATATAGGCGAGGTCCTTAACAACATTTTTAGAAGATCCGGCTTCTCCTAGAGTTTGGTTGGTGGATAGCGGGTCATCTCCGCCGCTGGCGAGGCCGAACCCTGCGGTTAGGGTATTACTTATTTTAGCCGTCAACGCAGCGCGTGCTCGAATTCGTTGACGGTGGCGGTCGTCTTTGTTGTCTATCCAAAAGGATTCGCTACGAAACCTGAAGTCACCCTTGAATTGCAGAACGTCGCTGTCACGCTCAGATGCAGACGTCGACCTGGTCTTTTGCGGTGTTGCGTAGGTTTCAACGGGAATCGATTGGGCTGGTTGCACTTGAGACTCCAGAAGTGCCAATCTTTTGGTCAACAGTTGCACTTGCGACTGAAGGACATTGATCTTTTCTGCGTCAGTTGCGCCTTGCGCCGGCAGGCTGACCAAAAGCAGCGAGCCAATAACGATAGTTTGTAGTTTGACCCATGCGGGGATCTTGTTCGTATTCATGCAGACTCCAACGTATCTCTAGTGAGGCTGAAGTTTGCACGCTGAATGTTACAAGATTGTGACAAAAAACGCGCTGGCACGTTTTTTGTCTTTTTTTTAAAGCTAGACTTCCATGGGCTTGAGTAGCTTGGGCCATTGCTCGATGGTCGCGCTGATCGCATCTCCAATTTCGCTGACGCCCCATGGCGCTTCAAGTGCATTTTTTTCCGCGATAACATTTACCTGCCAGGACAACAGCGAGACTCTATTGCCGCTGACACAGAATTGGCGCCCCGTGACTTTTGCGGCGCTGTCGGTGCAAAGCCAAACAACGGCCGGCGATACTTTCTCCGGGGCAAGGCGTTCGGCAACCTCTGGTGACTCTGGCATGAGGTCTTCGGTCATACGAGATAATGCTGCGGGTGCAAGTACATTAACCGTGATTCCGTTTTTCATGCCTTCCAAAGCCAGGACTCGCATGAAGCCGGCGATGCCCGCTTTGGCTGCACCATAGTTAGTTTGTCCAAAATTACCGATCAGGCCAGAGGTTGAACTGGTCATAATAATTCGGCCGCCTTGGCCTTGTGCCAACAAGTGTTGCCAGACGTGTTTAGTGACTAAGTAGGTCCCGCGAAGGTGCACGTCTATCACAATATCCCATTCGGCATCAGTCATATTTTTGAATGATTTGTCGCGCAGGATACCGGCGTTATTAATGAGAATGTCTAATCGGCCGAAGCTGTCGACGGCTTTGGCGACCATGCCTGCAGCGGCGTCATTGTCAGAGACTGAGCCGTAGTGCGCAACCGCCTGGCCACCCGCAGCGATGATTTCGGCAACGACGCCGTCAGCCATGCTGGTGCCGCCCCCGGTGCCATCGCGATCACCGCCCAGATCGTTGACAACTACTTGAGCCCCCTCGTGGGCCAGCAGTAATGCATGGGCTCGACCTAGCCCACCTCCAGCGCCGGTGACGATGGCCACTTTCCCGTCTAAATGTCCCATCTTGAATTCTCCTTAAGATTAAATGTTTGACGTTAGTAAGAGCGAGGCATGTCAAGCACGTGCTCGGCAAGGTAGCTCAAAATAAGGTTGGTTGAAATAGGTGCAATCTGGTAGAGCCTAGTTTCTCTAAATTTGCGTTCGATATGATATTCCTTGGCAAATGCAAACCCTCCGTGGGTCTGCATACAGACGTCACCCGCCGCCCAAGAGGCTTCTGAAGCAAGCATTTTTGCCATATTCGCCTCGGAACCGCAGGCCAAGCCAGCATCGAAGAGGCGTGCGGCTTTTTCGACCATTAAACTGGCTGCTTCAACTTGCGTGTAAGCTCGCGCAATGGGAAATTGCACCCCTTGGTTTTGCCCGATTGCGCGATTGAAGACCTCTCTCTCGCGGGCATAGGCGCTCGCTTTATCTATGAAATAACGGCCGTCGCCAACGCACTCAGCAGCGATTAAGACACGTTCTGCATTCATGCCATCTAAAATGACCTTGAAGCCCTTTCCTTCTTCGCCCAGTAAATTTTCGGCGGGGATGTGTAAGTCATCAAAAAATAACTCGCAGGAATGGTGATTAATCATCGATTCAATAGGGCGAATCTCTAGTCCATTACCGAGTGCTGCTTTGACGTCGACAATAAAGGTCGACAGCCCGTCCGTCCTGCGCGCTACTTTTGTTGGGTCTGTGGTCCTGGCCAGCAGCAACATGAGATCTGAGTGTTCAATGCGACTGATCCAAACTTTTTGCCCGTTGATAATATAGTTATTTCCCTCTTTGCGGGCAGTGGTTTTCAGTTGAGTGGTGTCACTGCCGGTGGTGGGTTCAGTCACACCAAAACTTTGAAGCCTCAGTTCGCCACTAGCGATGCGCGGTAGATAGGCAGATTTTTGCGCCTCGCTGCCATGGCGCAATACCGATCCCATAACGTACATCTGCGCGTGACAGACACCGGCATGTGCTCCGGATCGGCAGACTTCTTCCATGACCGCAGCGGCCTCCAATACGCCCAATCCTGAACCGCCGTATTGCTCTGGAATTAGCACACCAAGAAAGCCCGCATCGGTAAGCTCTTTGACAAATTCGGTCGGGTAGCCGTGGTTACGATCCATTTCCAACCAGTAATCTTCACCATACTTTTGACAGAGCTGCCTTACCGCATCACGAATGTGGTCGATTTGCTCAATTTTGGGATCCGTTTGGTTCTCTTGCACCATGACTGCAGACCTTTTATGTGGCTGTTGTTGGAAAAATTATACCTCGCCTTGTGGGCCAATACTTGACCCTTGGTTAAGCCAGTGGGAGGATCTATGGCGCTGCATCATGTGTCAAATTACGTGAGTCGACAGCACTTGTTTAACATGGAGGGAATCCTGTGCGTATATATCGTTTTCTTGTGGTCACTGTGATGGTACTGAGCATGGGGGCCAATGCGGCAGAGTATACAGCTCCACGAGGCCCTGATGGTGAACATCCTGACCTTAATGGGGTTTGGCAGGCGCTCAATTCTGCCAATTACGATATAGAAATGCATACGGCCAGTCACTCATTGCAGCTGCGCGATGGTCCGATGGGGCCCGTGCCCGCGATCAAAACGCTCTATATGGGCGCGGTGGGAGCGGTCCCACCAGGATTAGGTGTCGTTGAGGATGGGGCGTTACCCTATCGGCCTGAAGCGTTGGCGAAACGTGATGAAAATAAAGCGAACTGGGCCGATCGTGACCCGGAAGTGAAATGCTTTTTGCCCGGGGTGCCTCGTGCAACCTACATGCCTCAGCCGTTTCAGATATTTCAGTCGGCAGATGCGGTGTTTATTGCTTATCAATATGCTGGCGCGACGCGAGAGATTTACATGGAGGATCCCGGCGAGGCTCCTATTGACAGTTGGATGGGTTGGTCAGCAGGTCGCTGGGAAGGGGATACCTTGGTGGTAGAGGTAACAGGGCAAGTGGATAGTACGTGGTTTGATCGCGCAGGTAATCACCACAGTGCGGCGATGAAAGTAATAGAGCGCTATACACCGCTTGGCCCCAATCATCTTATGTATGAGGCGACGATTGATGACCCCCAAACGTTTACCCGGCCATGGACCATGCGGATGCCGTTATATCGTCGTATGGAAGCTAATGCACAGTTAATGGAATTCCGTTGTGTTGAATTTGTTGAGGAACTTATGTACGGAGAGTGGCGTCGTGAGCCTCTGCCGCGATGACGGTTATCGGCGGTTCGCTGCGCGGGTGTTTGTAAGCAGAGGTAGATGAAATGAAGGTTTTAATCCTGTTCGCAGCTCTACTGTGTATGAGCTGTCTTCAGGCCGAGCAATTACCCCGAACACCCGAGGGTAGGCCTGACCTGACGGGCACTTATGACGTTGCGACGCTGACGCCGCTAGAGCGCCCGAAGGCCTATGGCGATCGGCTCTACCTGTCGCCCGAGCAGGCTCGTAAAATGGCCGATGACGTTGCAGCGCTGAAACGAGCAGGCGATCAAATAAGTGATCCGACGCGTTCCGCGCCGCCCGCTGGTGGCGACGGGTCCCCAGGCGCAGCGGGCAACGTGGGTGGTTATAATTCATTTTGGATTGACAACGGAGATCAAGCCGCCAGCTTGGGCGGATCCTTTCGCACTTCGATCATTATTGACCCGCCTAACGGACGTCGGCCGCCGATGACCGCGCAGGGCAGCAGGCGGATGGCTGAATTTTTTAGCTTGTTTGGCAAAAATACTGGGGCTGCATGGTGGCTGGATCGCCCGGGACCAGGACCCTATGACAACATGGAAATGCGACCTAACGGTGAGCGATGTTTGTTGAGCTTTGGTTCGACCAGTGGCCCGCCAATGTTGCCGGCGCTGTACAACAACATGAAACGAATCGTGCAGACGAATGATACCGTTATGATTATGGCGGAGATGATTCATGATGCGCGCGTTGTTCGTCTGAATTCAAAGCACCCACCAGAGCACATCCGCTATTGGATGGGCGATTCAATTGGATTTTGGGAAGGGGATACGTTGGTGGTGGATACACGTAACTTTCGCGAAAGACCGGCGCTCTATGGTGCGGATGCGAATTTGCATGTCGTTGAAAAATTCACGCTGTTAGCTGACGGTAATCTTCATTATCAATTTACCGTAGACAACCCGACGGTTTGGCAATCCAGTTGGTCGGGTGAATACCCGTGGCCGCCGTGGCCGGCCTCAAGTGACAAGGTTTATGAATACGCATGCCATGAAGGAAACTATGCGTTAGGGAATATTCTTAGGGGCGCACGGTTACTTGAGCAAGATGCGCAAGCGCTTGTGGCTGATCCCAGCGGCTGAGCTTCATTATATAGGCACGATTGAGTATCATTGTGCCGAGCGGTTAAATTGCAGAGAAGGAAAACAACATGACAGTGATCACAATCAAACGCGCTGCGGCGATCGCCGGCCTGCTTGGGCTTTTATTCAATTCAACGCAGTCGTGGTCACATCATGCTTTCGGCGCAGAATTTGATCCAAATCGACCGCTTATATTGCGTGGCCCGGTGACAAAAGTTGAATGGGTCAATCCACATGCCTGGATTCACATGGAGCACACCAATGAAGCTGGCGAGAAGGAGCAGTGGATGGTTGAAGGGGGTACGCCAAACACTTTGCTGCGCAGAGGTCTGAGCCGGCGTTCTTTGATGCCTGGTTCGGTTATTATTGTAGACGGCTATCAGTCGAAGGACCGGTCGAACCGCGCCAACGGTAGAGATGTCACCTTTGAGGACGGCAGTAAAATTTTCATGGGCTCATCGGGTACTGGAGCGCCGAAAGACGGGCGAGATGCTTCTGAGCGATAAGAAGCTGAGAGTGTAAGAAGCACAGGGATAAAAAATAATCGATAGATCGGTCAAAAATCAGATTTATTGTTAATGAGATTGCCCGAAACGTTTCCACTGTCACAGATTGCCCGAAACGTTTCCACTGTCACAGAACCTGCACCGCAAACCGAGTAATCTGGCTTCTCACAACAAATGTGCCGCGAGAGGAAAGAGTATGCTGGTTTTAACCAGGCGGACCGGCGAATCCATCATGATCGATGATGAGATCGAGCTTAAAATTTTGAAAATTCGTGGCAGCCAAGTGCACTTGGGTATTGATGCCCCGAGAGAGTCCACGGTGCACCGCAAAGAGGTGTGGGTGCGTATTCACGATGAGACCCAAATAGCGGGCGGTAAGTTCTAGTATCTAAACGCTTAACGCCTCAGCGATGAACGCCGGCGTTTCGCAAATTGCATAGGGATACAGTTGGTTTTCCTGTAAAGATTGTCGAGATTTTCGCAGACCTTCTTTGAGTTCTCGGGCCAATTGTTCAGCGCTTGGCTTGATGTAAATACTGTCAATGAACTCAAAGATCGGATTAACCGATTGCAGCGGGTTGAAATGACAGCGGGTTGCCCACAGGCCTTTGTGCAGCGTGATCACTTCAATTTCTTTGATGGTGCTCCAATGACTGAAGTAAGCTGGCTCTGCAGGCTTGGTCACGGCAAAAAGAATCGGCATCTGACGCTTTGCGTCGTGCGCTGACTCTAGCAGATCGCGAGCGATGAGCCAGGGCTGATCATCTTTATAAATGCCTGATCCTGAACCATCGAGCATGGCCTTTATAGCCTTGTCGGTGACCAAAGTGGCGATGCAAAAGTCATTACTTGCACCATCTGACGCTTTGCGTCGTGCGCTGACGCTAGCAGATCGCGAGCGATGAGCCAGGGCTGATCATCTTTATAAATGCCTGATCCTGAACCATCGAGCATGGCCTTTATAGCCTTGTCGGTGACCAAAGTGGCGATGCAAAAGTCATTACTTGCACTGTCAGTCAATGAGTGATCTCCTAACCCCGTCTTTTGCGATGAACGATATTGATGACCGCTGTCATGTTAACGCCGGATGCGCCGCCTCCGTTAGATTATTACCAGAACAACTGCATTACGCTAATCAATTTTGTACTCGATCGCTATACGGCTGTGTTAGCGCCCGAGGTAACTCGGCAATTGCGTGATTATTTGGCGCTAACGATCGATTCGCAGCGTTTATTTGCTCGACTGCTTACCCGCAAGGGGCCGCTGGTGAGAGTTGATAGCCTGAACTACCGTGAGGTTAGTGATTTATCTGCCGCGTTACTTGAGCTTGAACAGGCTCAATTTGTTATACGGCAACCTCGAGGGCCCGGCGATCGTCTGCTGGCGCTGCTGCGTAAAGCTGAAATCAGCGAAGTATTCAGCCGAGTTCAAACGGGAAAACGCAAAAAACTTGAACAAGTTGAGTGGCTGTGCGGCGCATATAGTGACCTGCAAATTTATGACCGCGTCAAAGCTGACGTGGATTGGCTGCAGGTTAATGATCATTATAGCTGGTGGTTGGTTCGGCTGGTCTACTTCGGCGATCGCGTGCAAGACTGGTCCGCATTTGTGATCCGAGACTTGGGGTTGATGCGTTTTGAGTCGATTCCCATGCAGCGCCAGCGTTTTGCGTCTGCTTTGGATCTGGACATTGATTTGGCTTATCGGCGCTGGAGTTATCTCTCTCGTCGGTTAGATGAACACCCGGGCTTAGCGGGGGAGCTGGTTGGTTTTTTGCTGCCTTCGGTCGACGATCGGTTTGCCAAAGCCAGAAGGGATCGAGCATTGCTGCGCATTGGACAATGGTGTGAGCGACAGTTGTTGACTCATACGGCCATTGCCGCCTATGGCGCTGTTGCGCGGCATCCGGCCAGAGAGCGGATAGTAAGACTGTTTCATAAACAGGGAGACAGTGCGAATGCCAATCGTTGGTTGGAAGAAATAAGGCGCCAACCGATGTGTGAGCAAGAACAGCAGTTCGCGGAGCGATTTGGCAAACGTAAGGCGGGATTTCAACCCAAGACCACCATTATTGATATTCCGCTTGCCGAAAAGAATGTTGAGCAGCAAGCGTTAAGTTTGATTTTGCAGCCTATGCAGTGGGGACTGCACAGTGAAAATAGCCTGATACGCACATTGACTGGTTTGCTGTATTGGTCAGTGATTTACGCCGACATTGCCGGTGCGTTTACCAATCCATTCCAGTCAGCGCCGAATGACTTATACGCGGATGATTTTTTTGAGGCTCGGCAAGAGCAAATTGTAGATTTGGAACGCCGCGTGAAAAATGATGAAACCTTGCGGCGACACTTGCAGGATACCTTATCGCAAAAGCGAGGTATCTCCAGCAGTTTGGTTAACTGGAATCTTTTTACCGAGCATAGCTTGGACGATTTTTTGAACGCGCTGCCTTTTGACGATATCAGGGCATTGTGTGGGTTTCTTATCAGGCATCTCTCCACACGCAGCACTGGTTTCCCGGACCTGTTTGTGGTGCGTGGGTATAAAAAATACGAATTTGTTGAAGTCAAAGGTCCAAACGACCAACTGCAACCGGGACAGCGAATATGGTTTAAGCACCTGAGCCGTTTAGGTATTCCCGCAAGGGTTGTAAAGCTTAAGTTGAAGGGATCATGAGCAATGATTTGGCGGTGCGTAAATTAGCTGAATTTACCTGCAGTAGCGGAGATCTTTATGCGCGCAAACCCGGGCGACAAATTGATGCTGAACAGGGTATTGCGGCGCAGGTGGCGGTGCAAGCCCAACGCATTGAGCGGGATCCCCAGTATCAGCGAGAAGTCAGTGTCAAAACAAAGTTTGAGTGGGCCAGCACATCTACATGGCTTAAGGGGCGTATGGACGGCCTATACAACGCCCAGTCGAAACCCATTATCGAGGAGTTTAAGTGTTGCGCGGAGTTGCCGGCACGGGCGGACTCGCTGGACTTAGGGCAACTTCGAATTTATGCCGGTATGTTAGCCTTTACTCGGGATAAGCATGAAACCTTAGAGCTGCGACTTATTTATGTCCAAGCTGACTCACTGACGGAGGCGGTCTTTAGTTATACGCTCACGGCGGCGCATGCGCGTGCTGATCTCGCCCTGATGCTGTTGTGTTACGCGGTGCGAATGCAGCAGCATGACCAGCGCAATGCAGCACGAGTGCAATGGTCAGCGCAGTTGCGATTTCCGTTACCGCAATATCGCCCCTCTCAAAAGGCCATTGCACGTCGTGTTTTTAAGGCCATCAAACAGCGTGAAAATTTGTTGTTGGAGGCACCTACAGGGAGCGGTAAAACGCTCGGAGTGCTTTATCCAGCAGTACGAGCTCAAGCAGCGCCTGATCAAATATTTTTTTTGACCAGTCGGCATGCGGGGGCTTTTTCTGCAATGGCCGCCATAGATCAACTAGATCCTGAACATGCTCAGATTTGTGTTGTTGAACTCAATGCAAAAGAAAAAATGTGTTTTGTGCCTGGCATGCCCTGCGATCCTGAACGCTGCACATATGCCGCAGGATATTATGATCGTGTTGGTGCCGCTGTGAATGAATTGATACAGACGAAATACATCAGCCGCATGCAAATCGAAATGGCGGCGCAGCGCCACCATGTTTGTCCATTTGAACTCAGTTTAGATACGGCAACCTGGGCAGACATTATTTGTGGTGACTACAATTATGTGTTTGATCCGGTTGTTCGCTTGAAGCGGTTCACCGGTCATTCAAACTTGCACTTGCTTGTGGATGAGGCGCATCAACTCAGCGCTCGTGCGTGCGATATGTTGAGTGCGCGTTTGACGCGTGACGAGGTTCGTCAGGCTCGAATGGTTGATTATCCGGGTTGCAAAAAGATAGTGGATTCAATAGACCGTGCGTTGCTGAAAGCGCGTCGACCCTATGGCGAAGGAGAACACCGCTTGGCCTGCGTAAAATCGTTGGCACGTGCTTGTCAAAAAATGCTGGATTGGGTGGCGATGGAAGGGCTGGAGCTTGACCAGCATGGAGAACTCGTCCCGCTCTATTTTGCTGTAACTCGTTGGATGCGTTCAGAAAGCTGGTTGCATCAGGATGCATTTGCGCATGTTATTTTATCGGCGGGTACTGACATTGAGGTGCGCCGAATTTGTTTGGACCCAGCCGCTTACTTGAGCGATCGTTTTGCAGAGCATGCGGGTGTGGTTAGATTTTCTGGCACTGTCTCGCCGTTGCCCCTCTATCAGCGGTTGCATGGCCAAATTTGCGCGCCTCAGGAACGCGCAGAGAGTCCCTTCAGCGCCGATCAGGCATTGGTCATGGTGGTACCTGACATCCCTACCTATTTTAAGCAGAGACACTCAAGTTTGACCCTTTTGGTGAATACCATTAGCGCCCTGGTCTCGGTCAAGCCGGGTCGTTATTTAGTTGCTCTGCCGTCGTTTGCCTATCTTCGCGCGCTCGCTGCTGTGGCGGATGTTATTCAGTGGGGGGAGGTATTTGAGCAGGCGCCGGGGCAAGACACGCAGGCAACTTTGGCACTTCTAAACCGCTTTTGCGGGGCCGATCAAGGTGTGTTGTTGATAGTCAGCGGTGGAATTTATGGTGAGTCTGTAGATTTTGCCGGCGCGAATTTGCGTGGTGTGGTTGTTGTCGGATTAGGCCTGCCGCCACCGAGCCTTCACCGGTCGTTAATGGAAAACTATTTTGACGAGCATCAGGGCGAGGGCTGGGGGCAAATGGTTGCCTATACTCAGCCGGCGTTGGTTAAAAATATCCAAGCAGCAGGCCGATTGATTCGCTCTCAGGCAGATTTCGGCGTAATCTGTCTGATAGATCCTCGGTTCCGGTCCGTAAGCGTTCAGAGGTTTTTCCCCAGTCACTGGCGCGCTCAAAATACCTTAAGCTGCGAGGTTGAAGACACCGTGACCCAATTTTGGCGACATAAAGGCGATAGCGACTTGAAATGAGTATTCAGCGTACAAAAATTATTTGCACAATTGGTCCGGCAACGGCGAGCTTTGAAATGCTAGAAGAGCTTTATCATGCAGGCATGAACATGGTCCGATTAAATATGTCGCATTCGGATCATGCCAGCGCTTTAAAAATTATCAATTGGATAAAAACGCTCAATCGAAAAGTGGACCATCCGATCCCGATCTTATTAGATACACAAGGTCCGGAAATTCGCACTGGAGATTTAGAACAACCGATGACGCTCAATGCGGGCGAAATTGTCACTCTGACGGTTAGAGATTCTGCCCTGGTTGAAACAAAGTCGATCAAGGTGAACTATGATGAAATCGTCGATGTGGTTGAAGTCGGGCGGATTGTCACGGTCGACAATGGTTTGCTTAATTTTGAAGTTTTGGAAAAGGCAGATAACCAATTAACCTGTCTGGTTGTTGATGGCGGAATGCTCGGCAGCCGCAAACACGTCAACCTCCCTGGTGTGCGGGTCAATCTTCCGGCGATTACCAAGAAGGATCGCGAAGACATCACCTTCGGCATCAACAATGAGGTTGACTTCATTGCATTGTCTTTTGTCCGTAGTCCCGACGATGTCACTGAACTCAGAGAATTTTTGGGCGCGAAACGCAATACGATTAAGATCATCGCCAAAATCGAAGACCAAGAGGGCGTGACCAACATTCACGATATTGCGCGACTTTCTGATGGCGTTATGGTGGCACGCGGAGATTTAGGGATTGAAACGGAACTCGCGGATTTGCCGAACGTACAGCGTAGAATTGTTCATTCTGCCGCGCAGTGGGGCCGCCGATGTATTGTTGCGACTCATCTATTGGAATCAATGATTGAACATCCGATTCCTACCCGGGCAGAGGTGACCGATGTTGCGAACGCAATTTATGAGGGCGTTGATGCGGTGATGTTGTCTGGGGAAACCAGCGTCGGTAATCATCCGGTTCGATGTGTGGAGCAGCTGCGCGCCATTGGCGAGCGCGCAGAAAGATATCCGGGTTTGGGCTATGAGAAAGATCTGATTGTTGATAACGATAAACAACATGTTGCTGTTCACGCGGTGGCGCTTGCCGAAGCTTTGCAGGCCGACGGCATTGTTGTAATCACGCGCCGCGGTTATGTGGCCGACTTTGTCACTAACGCGCGCCCGATGCGGGTGCCTATCTTTGCCTTTACCAATCACAGCCAAACCCGCCGTCGGTTGTCATTGAATCGTGCCGTCTTTGCCTTCCGTACGGCATTTAGTTCAGATCCGGAAAAAACGTTGCAACGCGCGTTTGATGTTTTGCGGGAGCGCCAGAAGATGCCTGAAAATGCAAAACTTGTGGTGATTTCGGATGTTTTGGCCGACAAAGCCAGTGATGCCATTCAAATACGCCGTTTGAGTTGAGCTTTGCTTAGCTTAGCCCTGCGACGGTGTATATCAGTTTAATACGCTGTAGAGCATTCTCGCTGCGACAACCAACAACAAAGCACCGAAAAGACGTTTTAGTTTGGCACCTGGGACTCTGTGAGCGGTTCGCACGCCCCGCGGAGCCGCAATCAGTGCGCCGATAATAATCGGCATAGCCGCGCGCAGGTCGATATACCCCCACGGGTGTTCAGCGCCACTTGAAAAAGCTGCGCTTAGATAGCCGAGGGTGCCGACCATGGCGATCGGTACGCCCAGTGCGCTGGAGGTTGCGGTTGCGTTATGCGCTGGGGTATTGAAGTAGATAAGGGTGGGCACAATGACGTTACCCCCTGCAATGCCTGCGAGTCCTGCGGTTAAGCCTCCCGCGAAGCCTATTCCAGCGGTACCTGCTGCTCCGGGAAGCCGGCGCTGCGGATGTGGTTGCCAGTTGGACAACATCACTAGGGCAACCAGACTCAAGAAAACGCCGATAAAGCCTCGAAAAAATTCAGAAGATAGACCGGCGCCGATGAAGCCCGCTGCGAAGCTTCCGAGCAGCAGGAAAGGAATGAGTTGACGAAACAGAGCCCAAATCACTCTGCCTGATTGATACTGAGCGTAGGCCGCTGACGCGGATGTGAAAATAATGCAGGCCAGCGAGGTGGCAACGGCGGTCAGTAGAGTGTTGGCTGTGGGCAAAGCGCCATCGAGATCGTAGAGCAGGACCAGCGCGGGAACAATGATGACGCCGCCACCGATACCCAACAAACCGCCGATGAACCCGCTGATAAGGCCTAAAACAAGACATAGACCAATAAAGAAAAATTCTTCCAATTGCAGTACTGTTCACGTTATTCATTTTAGTTTAACGGACTTAATTGGCATGTATAAGCACATAATGTCTTTGCTTTATATCCTCATTGTCATGGTGCCTTCGAATGCGTTGGGTGATCAGGTTGAGTTACCCAACGGGGATGTTTACGAGGGAGACTTTGTCGATGGGTTGCGCGATGGGCGAGGCGTTTATGAGTGGGCGGATGGTAACCGCTATGAAGGTCAGTTTGTCGAAGATCGCCTGCAGGGTGAAGGCACGTATACCTGGCGCGATGGTCGAACCTACACTGGTACTTTCTTGCGCGATCGTCGCGAAGGGCAAGGATTAATGCGGTGGCCCAATGGCGACCGTTACGAGGGTGAGTTTAGAAACAACCAGATGCACGGCACGGGCACATTTACGTGGGAAAATCAGGATCGCTATACGGGCCAGTTCAATAATTCGTTGCGCACTGGACGTGGGGTCTTTACTTGGCAGAGCGGCGAGCAATATAGCGGTGATTTTGTGGCCGGCGCTCTGCACGGCGAGGGTACCTATCGCTTCCGTGACGGCCGACAATTCACCGGTACGTATTCTGAAGGCGAAAAAAATGGCGAAGGTGTTTTTCAATGGCCTAACGGCAATCGGTATGTAGGAGACTTTCGCGATGATCAACGCCATGGGCGGGGTATTTTTTATTGGCGTGATGGAACGGTCTACAGAGGTCAATTCGAAATAAATAAAATGAACGGGTGGGGTGTCAAGCGCCAGCCGGACGGAGTGCAGGAGATTCAGCACTGGCAAGACGGTGTATTGACCCTGAGTACGCCTATTGTTCGGCAGGCGCGCTGCGAGCTGTCTTATCTTGAGCGCAAATGGATGTTTGATAGCCCGACCTGTATTAATGCGCTGGCGCATGGGTCGGGTGTGGCAGCCAGCTTGGACGGCCAATATATTTTACTAGATGCGCGTTTTGTTTTGGGCCAGCTGGTTGAGGGTAGGTTGCTTGAATTGCCGGTGGATACTGAGGCTGGGTTTTCAGTGCCCGAGAGTCAGTCTTGAATAAAAATTCAGCATTGCCGGTGCTCGCGGGTTATGAGATTCGAGAAGTTATTGGATCGGGCCGCGAAGCGCAAACTTATCTCGCCGTGGATAAGAGCAGCCAGCGGCAGGTTGCGGTCAAAATAATCAGAGATGATGCGGATTCAATTGCGGGCAGCGCTTTCTTAGAGCGGGCCGGACTGCAGCAGTCACTGGATCATCCAAATATCGGCAAAGTGCTAAATTACGGCCATTCGAACGGTTGCTGTTTTTTAGTGGTTGAGTACCTGTCCGGCGGCAGTCTAAACGCCCGGCTGGCCGGCGGTTTGCAGACTCAGGCGCTTATTAAAATTATCAAAGATATGGCGCGAGCGCTGGACTGCGTGCATGCCGAACATATTGTGCACGGCGATGTTAAACCTGAAAACATTTTGTTTCGGCCAAATGGCAGTGCGGTGCTCATTGATTTTGGCTGTGCTTCGCTGGTCGATGATCGGCCTTCAATCAGCCCAGCGGGCAGTGTATTGGGAACACCTGATTTCATGAGTCCTGAGCAACTCTCTGGGGCGGCCTTAGATGGCCGCGCTGATTTGTTCAGTCTGGGTGTGGTGTTGTATCTGATGCTAACGGGGAAATTGCCGCACTTGGCCAGTCGCATGCTTGGCTCTGGCACCTCACATCGGCCAGAAGTGATTCCGCAGCTCCCTAATGATCTGCGTATTTTTCAACCACTGATCGAACAGTGCCTAGGCCCACGCCCTGAACAACGACCGCCTAACGGTCAGGCGATTGTTGCGGCTTTAGACCAATTACGACACGACACTGTGGTTCGGCACGTTTCGCTGAAAACACAACCGATAACAACTCAAGAAATTATGGCTGTGGGTGGAGAGCTGCTCGCCCGGCCTCTGGATTCTTTTCAACGCGCTCGCCACGTTCGCCGTTATAAGCGCAAGCGTCGGGTTAGGAATTCGATTGGCCTTTTCGTGCTACTGATGGGGGGCATTGGCATCACTTTTTACAGTATTGAACAAAATTGGTTTTCGCCGGAGCAGTTATTGGCTCGAATTGGGGTCGGTGAGGACCCGCTATTGACCGTCGCGTGGAGTGACGCGCAATCGTTACGCCAAGATCCAAATCAGGGATTAGCGGCTATCGCGGCTGGTTTCCGACGCGTTTTAGCTATTGCGCCAGAGCATCTGGGTGCACAAGAAGGGGTCGCGGGGTTGGCCGTTGATTGGCAGACCAGTATTGATGAAGCACTCATTTCCGGCGACCTCGCGCGCGCAGAGACGCGGCTGCGAGAAGCAAGAGAGGTTTTTCCAAATGATGTTGATTGGATCCAGCTTGCCGTTGAACTGGATAATCGTCAGCGCGCAGAACGAATTATGCGCAGCACCCAAGGTTTGCTTGCCAGTAATGGTCTATCGGACTTACCGAGCGCGACCGCTGCAATTCAGTCGTTTCAAGAGGTGCTGCGGCTTGCGCCTAATTATGAGGCTGCGCCTAATTATGAGGCTGCACAGACAGCATTAGAAGATATTGCAGATCACTATGCTGGGCTGGCATCTAGCGCGGCAAGGGTGGGGGAGGTCTCGGTTGCGATTAATTTGTTAGAGCGGGCTTCTGCGGCGAACCCCCAGTTGACGGAGCTTGATCGGGTTCGAAAAATTATTTCCCAAGTGGCGACGGCGCAAGCGGCGATAGACGCGTTGTTGCAGCAAGCACGTGAATTCCGAGCGGCCAATCAATTAATCAAGCCTGCGGGTAGAAATGCAGCTGAACTTTATCACCGGGTGTTGGCGACCGACCCAAAGAATATTTTTGCCGCGCAAGGGTTGGATGAAGTGACCGCGCAAATTACTGAGCAAGCGGATCAGCTATTGGCAAGTGGTCGCTTGGACGATGTGGCCTTGCTGGTGAATCAGGCGGCATCAGCTGGGATGTCAGAATCCGTTGTGAATGGGTTACGGGTCCGCCTGAACGACGAAGAGTCTCGTTTACGCGCGATAGATTTGAGTTTGGCTAAGGCCGCATCCCTCATCGAAGAGGGGTATTTGACCGCTCCTGAGCAGGAGAATGCGGTTGCGTATTTACGAGAGGTGCAACAGCTCGATCCAGGTAATGAGGTGGCTCATATTCTGCTGGCGCGCTGCGCCGAACAATTGGCTGCGGTCGCGCAGGAGGCATATACCTATGGCTTGACTGATGCAGCGACACAATATTTAGATCTTGCATTGACCATTACTCCGGAAGTGGGCCGCTGGGTCGAGTTGCGCAGCAGTTGGGAGACAGACACCGACTGACGTTGTTGCGGGTTCCTTATTTGGTTGATTGCTTTTGTCTTTGCACCTACCTATATTGGCGGGCATTTTAACGTTCAGGAGCGCTCCATGGCGGTAGACATTCCCTTTCGACGTCAACTGGATTTTGATTACGGTACGGCTGACGTTGTCGGGCCAGGAATACGACGTGTGATTGCGGAAAATCCGAGTCCGTTTACACTTTACGGCACAGGCACCTATATTTTAGGCAGCGGCTCTGTTGCGGTTGTTGATCCTGGACCCGCAGATGAGGCTCATATCGCCGCGCTTTTGAGGGCAACCGAGGGTGAGACGATCTCACATATTCTTGTTACCCATACGCACATGGATCATTCACCCGGTTGTCGATTGTTGCAGGCTCACTGCGGCGCACTCACCTATGCTTATGGTCCTCATGGCGCTGGAAAATTGGAACAGGGTGTTCCGGTTGAAGAGGGTGGAGATATGGAATTCTCGCCTGATCGGCTGGTCCGGCACGGCGATATCATCCAAGGAGGGGACTGGAGCGTCGAATGTGTTTACACACCAGGTCACACCTCTAACCATATGTGTTTTCAATTGCGAGAATCTAAGGCCCTCTTCACCGGTGATCATGTCATGGGTTGGTCTACCAGTATTATATCGCCACCGGATGGAGATATGGCGTCTTATCTGGCCAGCCTTGCGCTATTGCTCGAGCGTGATGACGCGGTTTATTGGCCTACCCACGGGCCTGCGATCACGGATCCTAAACCTTTTGTGCAAGCGTTCATTGAACACCGTCAGGAACGAGAAGCGCAAATATTTGCCTGTATTGATGACGGCGTTAACCTGATTGTTGACATGGTGCCGCTGATGTACAAGAGCACCCCCGAATTTATGTACCCCGCAGCCGCCAGAAGTGTCTTTGCTGCCATTGAATATATGGTTAACCGGGGAGCGCTGGTGAGTGATGGGCAAGTGAACCTCGACGCGGGTTATCGGCGCGCCTAGCATCCAAGCATGCCGAGGCAGTGCCTAAGCGATTGAACGCTCGCGTTGCGTGTCAGCCTCTGCCTCAATCAAGGGCAGCTGGACCATCAACGCCACGCCTGAGCCATCGGTTAGATTTAAGGCTCGCACAAAGCCGCCGTGGTGCTCGGCAATGATTCTTACGACGTAAAGCCCCAGTCCAAAGTGGAGCCGGTTGTCTTGCCCCCGATGACTCACCATGGAGTCGAATACCGACTGTTCAATGGCCGCAGGTAGCAGTGGTCCACGATTGGCGACGGTCAGCTGTATCTGCTGGTTGTAAACGTCCAATTGAACACGGATTGGACTATCCCGGCGATGGAAATCAATGGCGTTGTCGATGATTTTGTCTAAAAGTTGCTCTATGCGGAAATCGGAAACGAGAGTGAAAGCGGGCTGTTTTGAGCCCCGGTAGTCAAATTGGTATTGATTGTGGACAAGAGAACAATTGGCGACATAGTTTCGAATCAGTTGATCGAGATCGATTAGCTCCATCTCCTCTGTTTCCAGTGCTTCCTCCAAGCTGGCGGCATCCGCTAGGTTCTGCACAATAGAGCCAATCCTGTGAACACCGCGTTGAGCGCTTTTCAGATATTTGGATTCGTTAACGTTAGGAATCTCCTCAGCGAGATTCTGTAGTGAGGTGCTCAAAGTGTTCAACGGATTATTAATTTCGTGTCTTAAGGTGCGCGGCATACTCTCTAAGAAAGTATTGTGGCGGTGCAGTTTTGAGAGCATGTTCGAAACGCTGCGGGCCAGGTCACCGATTTCGTCGCCTGCCTCGATTTCATGAATCAGTGTATTGGTGCGCAGGCGCCCGTACGAATCTATCGCTGAGCTTGCTTCTCGACGTAAATTTCTGATCCGCCATGCCAATCGTCCAGCAAAGGCCAGGAGTGAGACAAATACCGCAAACAGGCTAAGTGAAGACACCAAAATAACCTGCTCAAATGCGGTTCGCTGAAAGGCTAAAATATCGCTGATATTTTGCTCCACGATGACAGTGCCAATCACTGACTCGGCTGAAATAATGGGGTGTGCTGCCAAGATAATCTCACCGTCTTTACCTAATCGGCTTCGCATGGCAATCGGCTCTCCGGCTAAACTGGCGCCAATGGCTTGGCTGGCGGCACTCTCTTCGTCCTCAGCCTCGGTATTTTCGTTTTTGTAGCGCTCGCCAAATACCGCTGCATGAATCCAGGGTCTGACCGCCGCAAAGAGCTTTGCAAGGCGGTCTACGCCCGCAGTATCCGATTCAGATTCAGACTCTGTTTGAATGGTGCCGGTCTCTGCTCTGACCCTGCGTTCGCTATCGATGACCAAAATACGCGCGCCGGAATAGCCCAAACCTTGGATGATATTGCGAACTTCAGGGGTTCTTAAGACCACGAGATTAAAGCTCTTTTGCCCCGCGGTGGGTAACGTTTGGGTTATTTTAGCAATCTCACGGTTGACGCTGTCATCGACATCCGCCCAGCTGATGCCAAAGAATCGTCGGGAGCCCAGTAGTTCAAGAGGAAAACGAAACTCAGCCCAAAGCGTATCAGGTTCATCATCCGGGCGCGTCACGATGCCTTGAATGCGATTGTCGGCGGCTCCGGTGGCTGCGTAGCGCCATTGGTCGTCCATGAAAAAACCTGTCAGCGCGTTGTTGTCACCTAAAACAAGACTGATGCGTCCATCCTCGCCGTTCGCCTGAATGAAATTCAGACGAATATGATCGGCGTTGTCCAGTCTTAGGTATTCGGGGTCGCGCAAAACCAAATTGTTGTCTTTGATTTTCATGTAAACATACAATTGGCCCGCACGTTCACCTAATAGCAGTTCGAAGTCGCCATCGTTATTGCCTTGAGGGCTGCCAAAGCTGAGATTGTCGTTATCGACGCTTTGGTCCCAGTCTTCGATTAAGCCATCCAGGCGAATGATATTAGGCAAAGGCCGGGCGAATAAAGGTGCAAAATTTTCCACGTCAATCGGCAGATCGTTGAAAAGATCTTCGCGGCCGTTGAATAGGGTTGAAATACCTTCAGCAGTTAGCAGCTGTGCCTGAGATTGCCCCTGAATAAGCAGCCGTTCCATTTCGACCAACTGTTTGTAGCTAAACCAGGGCACCACCAGCAGCGCAAGCCCTAGAAACGCAAGTTTGGTGGGTAATCGAGGGCCACGCAAACGGTTGAATGCGTTCACGACTGTGACCAGCGATACCCATAACCGTATTCACTTTTGATACAGGAGAAATTAGCGTCTATCTTCTCAAATTTCTTGCGAATGTTACGCATATGAGTGTTGATGGTGTTGTTTGTGACCAGGCTTTGCATGGTGGCGTTCATTAATGTCTCGTAACTCACGGCATGACCGGGCATACGCACCAACTTCGAGAGCATGCGAAATTCTGTTCCGGATAAATCGATACGCTCGCCTTGCCAAGAAGCCAATAATGCGTCTTGGTCAAGCGTCAGAGCACCAATTTTTCGTGCGGCATCACTCTCTGTTTGTTGAGGTTGGTCGCGGGCTTCATTGATTCTTAATAAGGAAGAAATGCGTTCTGCCAGATAATCTAGAGAAATGGGTTTAGGTAGATAATCCCAAGCGCCAAGGCGCAGTCCGGATATTTTGTCGATTTCATCAATGCGCTCAGTCAGGAATATTACCGGCAGGCTTGGATCGCGCGCTAAGTCAGGAATATTACCGGCAGGCTTGGATCGCGCGCTAACAGGTCACGGCAGATTTGAAAGCCGGCATCCACCTCTTCACCCAGAATAATGTCAAGTATGGCTAAGTCCGGTAACTTTTCATCAAAGCCTGCTGAAGCCTCTGATCTGCTGCCGTAGGCAACCACCTCATAACCCTTTTTGCTGATAGCGTCAGCATAGTTTGAACGTTGGTCGGGGTCGTCTTCAACGATGGCAATGTATTTCACTAAAATAACCTCCATGCTGGTAAATGGGGTCCAGGTCTTATTATGTTAGCGCATTATTTACAGCAGGTATTCAGCGGCAGGGCAGCGGAGGTGTTAAAATACGCCACTGGCGCCTTTTTTGCGGCCATTTTGGGAAGTAACTGGTTTGACATATCTCATTGCTAATGCGTTGGAGTTGCTTGGACTTTTTTCAGGGTTGCTCTGTGTCTGGCTGCTGATCCGGCAAAATGTACTGACTTTTCCAATCGGATTGATATATGCAATTGTTACGGTTGTTGTCGTGGCGCGTGCCGATCTGTTTGCGGATGTATTACTCAATGTATATTACGTTTTGATGAATGCCTATGGTTGGTATTTTTGGGTTTACGGCGGGCAGGAGCGCCGCCGCACGCAGGGATTGTCTGTTGCTTGGACGCCCACCTCGCAGCGCTGGGCGCTTGCCGCGTTGATTGTTGTCGGCACGGTGGCAATGGGGGCTTTTTTCTCGTCTCAAACCAGCGCGTCGCTGCCCTATCCGGATAGCTTTACCACGGTGGCAAGCTTTGCTGCGATGTGGATGTCAGCGCGTAAATATTTGGAAAGTTGGATTCTTTGGTTTGTGATTGACGTGGTCCAGGTTGTTTTGTACCTGATCAAAGGTATCGAAGCCTATGCACTGCTGTATCTGGTGTATCTAGTGATGGCTTTTTATGGGTGGAAGTCATGGCGAGTGACGATGAAACAGCACCCTCCTGCCGTGAGCTAGACCATGCTGATTGTGCTAACGGGGCCGGAATCATCGGCTAAATCGTCCCTGACAGCTTATTTAGGGGCGTATTTTGAGGCACCTACGGTGCCAGAGGTTGCGCGCGAATACTTGCAAGAACGAACCACATACACAGTACAGGACCTCATTGAGATCGCTCATCTTCAGCGTCTAGCGGAGGCTAAAGTAAACGGTGCTTTGAGGTTTGCAGATACGGATCTGCAAGTGATTCAAATTTGGTGTGAAGAGCGTTTTGGACAAGTCCCCGCGGCAATTGCTCGCGCGTATCGTGCGCAGTGCGATCGAGCTTATTTATTGTGTAAGCCAGATATACCTTGGGTACCGGACCCTCAGCGGCAAAACCCTCATGATCGAGCACCCTCAGCGGCAAAACCCTCATGATCGAGCACGTTTGTTCGCGCGTTATCGCTTTGATTTAGAAGCGCGCGGCCTGCGATTTGAACCTGTTACAGGTTGCGGTGCGGATCGGCGGGCGTGTGCAATAACCGCAGTGAAGTCATTGTTGGCCGGTCAGGGCGCATAGCCTTGAGTTTACATTTGGCGCTGGCCGATCGCCGCTAATGCCTCCTCAGCGCTTATCTTTTGCAACAAAATTTCATCCCGTATATTTCCTATCGAAATCTGATAATGGGCCCAGCTCATTTCTCTGATCCAAAAAGATTCTAATGCGCGATGAAGTCTTTGCTCGATCTGATCGGACCAATGGTCGACATAAAGTCGAGTGAAATCTTGTAATTCCTGTTGCGGTAGCCCCAACCCTTGATGTAGGGCAACCACATCAAAAAGGGGGTCATTTTCTCCGACAAATTCCCAGTCTAAGGTTACCCAACCGTCATCAGTGATTAAGATATTCCATGGATTGAGGTCGTTATGACAGGTTAAGGCAGGCACCGAAGGTTCGGCGATAGGTTTTTTTTCGCTGATCGGTGTTTGCAGATACTGGGCGGCAATCACTTCGACATTGTAGGCTCGATTGGCGCTTGGCAGCGCTCGATGCAGCGTTTTCACGTAAGCGGCTAAATCAGATAACTCAGGCATTGGGTCAGATTGCGCGAGCAAGACACCGTTCACCCAGGGGCTAATCATCAAGCCTGTGGTCCAATCCAGCGAAACAGGTTGAACCCCGACATTGGCGGGCATTCGCTGATACCAACTATATTCGTGTTGGCGATCTACGTACGGGGCAGCGTGTGTTGGCACCCGCAGCACATAAGTTTGCATGTTATAGTCGAATCGGTAGTTGCGGTTGCTGTAGCCGCCAGGTAGGTATTCAAAATGATCGATGTTCTCCACGTGCCACTGGGGTACCAGAGCTGCGGTTTTGGTGCGTAGCCTGTCAATGGTCAGTGCATCTGGCGTTGTTGCTGGTGTGATCATAAATGTGGCGTCCGTTGGGTGAGCCCGTCAGTTGTCCTGTATTTTGTCAGAAGCAGATGCCGCAGCGGCTAATTCGGCAGTGATTGAGCCGATCTCAGCGCTGATCACCACGTCGGCTAAGTGATCCAAAGGGGTTGCTTCGCGATTGATGATGGCGAGTTTTGCGCCCAGTTGTTTGGCATATGCTGGAAAATCTGCTGCAGGATGGACGCTCAGTGAGGAACCCAAAACCAAGCATAAATCGCATTGTGTGATTGCAGCCTCAGCGCGCGCCATGGCAATTTTCGGCATAGATTGCCCAAAGGAAATTGTGGCGGTTTTAATGATGCCGCCGCAGTTTTGACACGGCGGAATCTGCTTGAACATCTCGAATTGTTTGCGCAAGTCGGTTAATTCGTAGTGATGCTTGCAGTTTAAGCAAGTCGCGTAAGACGTATTCCCATGTAGTTCAATTACTTGGTTTTCTGGCACCCCCGAATTCTGATGCAGATTATCTACGTTCTGCGTAATGATGGCGGTGCACTTGCCAGTGTTGACCAAATCTGCAAGGTATCGGTGGCCTCGATTTGGATGGGCGGTCTCGAACCCCAGTCGGCCTGAGAATTTCTGTTGCCAGCTGAGGCGGCGCGCCGCTTCGGAATTGATGAAGTCTTGAAAAGGTATGGGTTTTATTTTGTGCCAAAGGCCCGTGCCTGGACTGCGGAAATCAGGGATGCCTGATTCAGTACTGATGCCGGCTCCGGTAAAACATACGATACGTTGGGATTGTTCAAGGATTTTAATTAGGGTGCGAATCGAGGCTGAAGACATAGGATTTAGAGACCGCCGGTTAGTTCAAGCGCGTAGGATATTGTTGGGTTTGGGATGGTCGGCGGGCGAGTGGTCATCCGCAATCACTTAAATTGATGGGCCCGCATTCGAGAAAATGCCTCGGGCGGCTGGCTCAAACGATGGATGATTTTATTTGCGGTTTCACGAGGTGAAGTGGCGCTTGTATCCACCTCCAGATCGTAAGCTTCGCCATGACTGTGTACTTGCTCAAAATGTGAGGTCGCAGTACCTGGGAATCTCCCGGCGCGCTTGGCCTCTCTGGCATTGACGATGCGCAAGTCACATCTTACCCCCACGAACCATACCTTTGCCGGATCTAACACGGAAACGTAGTCGTCGAGGTAGTCACGTTTAAACAGTAGATCGTCGACAATTACATTGGCGCCTAACTGGCTGAATTGAGCAATTGAACGCCGCATACCCTGCAGAATCAATTCGCCGTGTTCGCCGAATTCTATTTGCGTCACCCATTTGTCGTCCAGACGCTCAGGGACGACATTTAGCCCACTGGCTCCTGGGGTGTTTTTCGGCGCGTTTAGACCTCTTACCCGCCCCGGCAAACCGTCACGGAACTGATCTAAGGCAATGTGTTGATAGGGTTCGCTGAGCAACTGCTGTAGTTTTAACGCAAGGGTGGTCTTGCCTGAACTGGAGCAACCGTTTAAAAATATTATCTTTCCCATGAGTCAGTGATAGCAGTTGATTCTTATCTGGTGTTTCGGTGCGAACGATGTTCGAGCAGAATACTAGCGATTTACACCTTGAGATTCTAACCCTTTATGGATTGGCAGTTTTTGGATCGCAGTTTGCAGGCTTTTCAGGATGGTTTCCCGACGCTGGAGCGCACGGCACTGGTCATGTCTCCGATTGGAGATTATCAAAGTCATTTGTTTGCGGCGGAGCAGGCTCGTTGCAGACAAATGACCCGCGCGCGCGCGCTGAGTTTTTCAACGGGTCGGCATTGTGCGCACGCTGCGCTGAGGGCTATTGACGTGACGCCAGTAGCGATTGCCAGTAAAAACAGAGCACCCCTGTGGCCGGATACCGTTGTTGGAAGTATCACCCACAGTCGTGAAATTGCGGCGTGTATTGCGATAATTGGATCTTCTGAGGTGGCAGGTGTGGGCATTGACATTGAACAGGAGGGCCGAATCAAAGCTAAACTGCATCGAGCGCTGTTCACGGACGCTGAGCGCATACAGTTGGAGAGCTATAGCTTTGATGCGGCCGCTTTATATTTCTCTGCCAAAGAGGCTGCTTATAAAGCTATATATCCTTTGGGACAAAAATTTATTGGCTTTCATGAGGCTGTCGTTCAGGTGCAGCCCGCACGGCGACAGTTTACGGTGGCCTACCAGGGTTCGGATGCAGGCTGTTCGGCGATGAGCTCGGGCACGGGGTTCTGGCGATTTTGGGCGGGTCATGTGCTGACGGTATTTGTTATACCTCAGACAGATTAGATCTGTAAGGTATTGATTAGGTTAATTATTTTATCAATATCTTGGGGGCTGATGCCCAGATGAAAAACCCACCTTGGACGATCGACCATGACATCGTTGTTGCGCATATGTGCGCGTAGCTTTTCATAGCGGGCGGGTTCTAGATTCAGGTGGATCATATTGGTGGCCTGTTGAACGGATCCCTGGCCAAATTTACTGCTGAGGGTTTCCGCAAGCTGCTCCGCATGGCGGTGATCTTGAATCAACCGGTCGATGTTATTTTCCAGGCCATATAGACCGGCGGCGGCCACGACACCTGCTTGGCGCATACCGCCACCCAGCATTTTTCGCCATCGTCGTGCCTCGGAGATAAACATGTTGCTGCCTGCCAATACAGAACCAATAGGCGCACCGAGGCCTTTGCTGAGGCAGATAGACACAGAATCAAATGGTTCAGCGAGCTTCTGTGAAGATATCGGTTGTGCTGCGATGGCGTTGAAGAAGCGCGCGCCGTCGAGGTGCAGCTGCAGGTTGTGTTGATCGCAAAGCGCTCGGGCTTTGGTGATAAACTCTAGCGGCAGGCGTTGGCCGTTATGGGTATTTTCCAGGCAAAGCAGTTTAGTTTTGGCAAAATGAACGTCGTCTGGTTTGATATAGGACGCAACCAACTCTAAATCCATTGATCCATCTGGATTGAGGTCCAGTGGCTGTGGTTGGATGCCGCCGAGCACGGCCGCACCGCCACCTTCAAAGCGATAGGTATGAGCAGTTTGGCCGACAATATATTCATCACCTCTTGCGCAGTGTGTCAGCAAGGCGATGAGGTTGGATTGAGTGCCCGAGCTGACAAAAAGTGCATTGTCCTTGCCGAGCATTTGTGCAGCACGCGCTTCTAAGGCATTGACCGATGGGTCTTCCCCATAAACATCGTCGCCTACGGGTGCATCCATCATGACTTGGCGCATGCGGCGCGTGGGTTGTGTGACCGTATCACTGCGCAGGTCAATCACGGCCGGTGCCCCGCTGGCGAAAAGCTTGGCTGAAACTTATGGCGCATATTGTGGACAGACGCATGCGGCCATTGGTTGGCCTGCTTTGCGTCTTGGTGTCAACTGTATGGTCAGTTGTTGGCCAGTGAGACGTTATAGACACCCGCTTGCCGAGCGGAATCCATGATATGAATCATCAAATCCGTGGTTGACTCTGGATGGGGCTGAATAATGACAGGGGCTTCGGGGTTCTCAGCATGCAAGCGTTCGATATTTGCGCGAACAGAACGGCGGTCAACATCACGTTGGGCAATGATGATTCGATCTCGGTTGGTGATGCGCACGACAATGCTCTTTTTGTCCGGGTCGACAGTTTTGGGCTTGTCGTCATCGGGTTGATTGACGTCGAGGCCAACTTCTTTTACAAAAGTTGCGGTTACGATGAAGAAAATGAGCATGATAAAAACAACGTCCAGCATGGGCGTCAGGTTTATTTGCTCGTTGCCTTCTTCTTCTCGACCTCTACCGAATGGTCTGCGCATGGTTTCCCCTCAAGCGGGCTGCAATAAAAAATTTTGCGGCCCCGTTAGACTGTCTCGCTCGTTGGATGTAATTCAGTTGCCACGAGCTCCGGAGTCAGTTTAAGCGAGCTTTTCACGAAAACCAACCGGTGGATCAAATAAGATATTGTTTTTTTGCAGGAAGCTTAGTTTAAAAAGTTTAACGGCAGCCCTGGTGTAGCCCAAGGCATACTGACCAATTGCCCCGTCGACGATAGCGTGACAAATGCGGTTTGTAATTGCTCACCGCCAAAACAAATGTTGGTGGTTAAGCGGTCAGGCATAGGCACAAATTTGGGCGCGGCGCCGTCGCGATCGAAGATGGTAATGCCGCCGTCGATCAAGGTCGCAACACAAATGCCACCGTGCGCATCTACCGCTAATGAGTCGTAGAGGTGGTTGCCGGGCCTGTCTGTCAGCACTCGGGGATTGCCGCGCCCCTGGGTTAATTGGCCGGGACCAGACAATTCAAATGCCCATACCCGTCCCGAAAGCGTTTCAGCTACGTACAGTTCGTCTTCCGTGGGTGATAAGCCGACGCCATTGGGACCCTCCATGGGAAAAATCATTTCGTTAATTGAGGAGCCGTCGTTGCTTGCGTAAAAGACGCCGGTGCGATCCCGCTCGCGCGCCCGTGTTTTGCCGTGATCGGTAAACCAAAATCCTCCTGAGCGGTCAAAAACGATGTCGTTGGGTCCGCGTAGCGGTTGGCCGTTGCAGTCCGCGTATAAAATTTCGATTATCCCTGTGGCTAAGTCGACCCGCTCAATTCTGCCGCCCGAATAATTTGTTGGTTCCTCACCTGGATAAAGCCGGCCGTTGCGTTCAATCCATTTGAATCCGCCGTTGTTGCAGACATAACATTTGCCATCGGGGCCGATGGCGGCTCCGTTCGGACCACCACCCAATTGTGCAATAACCTCAACCTGGCCATCGGCCACCCGTGACAGGGTGCCTCTGGCGATTTCAACAACAATCACGCTGCCATCGTCCAGCGCGATGGGACCCTCCGGAAACTTTAGGTCTTGCGCAAGCACGGTTAACTGATCTGTTTGTTGCATCGAATATGCTCCCTTGGTTGAATTATCATTTAATACCAAAGATTGGATTGTGCCAAAAATGATTTTGCAGTTTTTTCCATCAGTCAGGCGTTTTTATGTTCCGTTTTTGTTTTTGCTGCTGGTTATGGTGCAAACGGGTTGTCAGGGGTACGTTGATGGCAGTTCGCGAACTTTTGGACAGATCACAGATGATGCGGGGATAGCCGCGGCAGTCAAATCAGGGCTGATACGTGACGACGATGTGGCCGCTTGGCCGGTCAATGTTGAGGTCGACAGGGGAGTGGTTTCGCTATACGGCCGAGTGTCAACACAGCTGGCACGGTCCAAAGCTATCTCACTTGCGCAGGGTGTCAAAGGGGTGGTGACGGTCGAAGATCGACTGACGCTTGTGCCAAAGCAAGTAGATTAATGGGTCAGGCCGCTCTCTCAGGGGGCAAGGTTTGGCGCAAGCCAATCCTTTGGCTTCAAATAGTAGTCGGTCAGCTGCGCTTCTTTGGACCCGGGTGGCGCCTGATAGTCGTAAACCCACTTAACTACGGGCGGTAGAGACGCCAGCACAGATTCGATGCGCCTTCCGGACTGCAAGCCATATTTGGTGCCTCTGTCTATTGCAAGATTAAACTCGGCATAGCGCCCTCTGCGATAGAGCTGAAAGTCCTTTTCCTGTTCGGTAAAGGGCTCGAGTTTACGCGCTTCAAAAATAGGCAGGTATGCGGGCAGCAGTGAGTTACCTACCTGTTGAACAAATTTCAGGCTTGCTTCAAAGCCGCCGTCGGTCCAATCGTCAAAAAATATTCCGCCGATGCCTCGGCACTCCTGACGATGCCCTAGATAGAAGTATTCATCACATTGCGCCTTGAGTTTGGGGTAGTGATCCCCCGTTGCCATCGAGGCCGTTTCATGCCAGTGCACACAATCTTGCTGATTGCCGTAATAAGGTGTTAAGTCATAGCCGCCGCCGAAATACCAAACCGGCTCATCAACATCGACGATGAAAAAGCGTAGGTTCATGTGAGTGGTCGGGACCATAGGGTTCGTTGGATGCACAATCATCGAAATAGCAGTGGCTTGAAACGGCGCGCCCGCCAGATGCGGGTTACGCTCCGTCGCCGCGGCGGGAAGCGCATCGCCCACTGAGTGAGTGAACTGCACGGCGGCTTTTTCGATATGTTGCCCTCCGGCGAGCACTCTGGGTTGGGCTAGCCCTCCGTTGGGCGTCTGTATCGGTTTTAAGCTAAAAGTTGCTGTGCCGTCGGCTTCAGCGAGCGCGTTACAGATGGTGGTTTGCAGTTCAATGAAATATTCGCGAACGCGAAGTACCGACTCACGGGTTTGCATGACGCTGAAGCTCTCTCAAAGGGGTCATAAGTAATGATACAGCAAGCGAATGAGACCGGAACAGATTTCTCCCTCTGGTGGCGCATTGACTGGCTGTAAACCATCAAGTGCGCCCGATTTCGGTTGATCAAAGGTTCCGCTCGGGAGCAACGATAAGTTTGTTTAACAATCTTTAGGGCTGTGATATTTGGATGGTGGGCGACATCAGGTAGACTGCTGCGCTGCAAAAACTGTTGAACAAAATATGGAAGACCATTCTGACGTGCTAGACCGATTGCGAATTCTGCTTGATGAGGCGGCGGCTCACTTGCGCGGCGATTTAGATGTCGAGCAAATCGAACTTTATGACCTGACGTTTTCGCAGGCAGAGCTGCATTCAGCGCAGGCGCTTAACAGACTCGCCGCTGCACACGGTGGTGCCGTATTAAAACCTCTAGCGGCATATTACGAAGCAGAAACGATAGCGAGTATCAGCGCGCGTTTAGCACTTCGACCGAAAAGCTATGGGCTGGATGTCGATGAGATTCCGGCGCTCAATAGTGTTGAGGCGCAGCTTAATCCCCAAGCCATAGCGGAACTTGGCAGAGCATTACTGGATGGTGGCATTCCTGATCAGCCGCTGAACGAATCACAAAAAATTATTCGTGATACGTTTCAGGCGTTCACCGATGATGTGGTGACCCCGTTGGCCGAAGAAATTCATCGTCAAGACCTTATCGTGCCTGACAGCATCTTAAATCCTTTGCGGGAGATGGGTTGTTTTGGGTTGTCAGTTCCGGAGCGATTTGGTGGCCTTAAGCCAGACGATCATGAAGACAGTGTTGGTATGGTCATCGTCACGGAGGAACTTTCCAGAGGCTCGCTCGCCGCAGCGGGGAGTCTAATTACTCGGCCGGAGATAATGGCGCGAGCGATCATGGACGGAGGGACACCTGAGCAACAGTCACGTTGGCTGCCGGGGATTGCTGCTGGATCACCGCTGTGCGCCATATCAGTCACGGAACCCAATACAGGCTCAGATGTAGCCTCGGTGGCATTACGGGCGACTCAAACAGAGGGGGGTTGGTTGCTAAACGGTGGTAAGACTTGGTGCACCTTCGCCGGAAAGGCAGGCTACATATTGGTGTTAGCGCGCACCGAGCCCCAGGCGCACCCTGCGCACAAGGGACTATCTTTATTTGTGGTTGAAAAACCTGAAACCGATGGGCATTCAATTGAGCATGTGCAAGCCAATGGCGGCAAGATGACCGGCCGCGCGATTGCCACCTTGGGTTACCGCGGGATGCATTCTTTTGAAATGTTTTATGATGATTTTTTTGTATCTGACGAAAACTTAATTGGTGAGCAAGCGGGTAGAGGTAAAGGATTTTATTTTACAATGCGCGGTTTTATGGGCGGACGCCTGCAGACCGCGGCCCGAGCGTGTGGTCTGATGCGTGCGGCATACGACGATGCGGTTCAGTACGCGAGCGACCGCAAAGTTTTTGGGCATGCGGTTGCCCATTACCCGCTGAGTTTGGCAAAAGTGGCCAAAATGGCGGCAAATATCTCCGCTTGCCGGGCTTTTACGCATGAAGTTGCGCACATGATGGATCGAGGTGAGGGTGCCATGGAAGCCAGCTTGGTCAAACTCATTGCTTGCCGTGCAGCCGAGTGGGTTACTCGAGAAGCGCTGCAGATGCACGGTGGCATGGGTTACGCCGAAGAAACTGCGGTGAGTCGTTATTTTGTAGATGCGCGTGTGCTTTCAATATTTGAAGGTGCTGAAGAGACCCTTGCGGTGCGCGTGGTAGGAAAAGCGCTGGTTGATCAGACCAAGAGGTGAATCCATTGAGCTGCCAATCAGACGAGCTCATAGCGGTATTGTTGCATCAGGGATTTGTCAACGCTGGCGTTGATCAGTGAGACGGCTTTGTCTGATAGCTCCGCGCGCCATCGTTGGTTGAGATAATAGTCAGTGTAGTAGGCGCGATCTTTGTCCGTGTTTTTCTTTGTCGATGGCTCACGATTTAAGAAAGTGATCTGTTTTTTTAACGCATTTGTTTTGGCAGCGATATCACTAATTACTCGCTCCGGGTCCATTAGCGTCTCCTCAGATGTCAGGTAAAGGGTCTGTGAGGATGGTAGGTTCCGGTAGCTCTGATTTTTTAGATTCCATAGTTCAACGGGATTGCGCACCAGTGATTGTAGGTTATCGCGTCCCGCAGTTGGCCAAGGGGTTTGAAGGAATTCCTCAAAGGTCGGCGCTGCGCTGCTCAGGTGGTAGGGCCGCCGAAACATGGACAAAAGCCATGCGTAGGGATTTTTAGTTAAGGTAATGAAGCAAACCTCTGCAGGATGCTGCTGGAGCGCAACGGCACAGTGTTTCCAGCCTAGATTCTTTGAGTAGGTGCGCGCGAAGTATCGATCTCGCAAAGAAGGTGCGCGTAGCCATCGTTCTAGTGCACGGACGTAGGTTGGGCATACGCCTGGCACGAGCCCGACTTCGAGGTTCAACCGGATCAAATGGCTCAGATAGTTTGTGTTGGTGTGTCTCTCGCCATAAATTTTTACTTTTGCTGTCATGGCGTCACCCAATAATTATAGCTGCTGTCGGACGAGCGTAGTTTGAGCGTAGAAAATGACTAGTGCAATGACGGCCATTTCTTTAGAATCTTGATACTAGTAACCGTGTAGGGCCTAAGCTGTGGACTTGAGTTTTAACGAAGATGACCGACTGTTTCAACAAGAAGTAAGAGATTGGTTGGTGGACGCATGGCCGCAGGAAATGCGCGACAAACAGGCCCGCAGCGCACAAGGACGCTTGTCTAAAGAAGATTTGGTCGCCTGGCAAAAGCGGCTTGCGGAAAAAGGTTGGGCCGCGACCAACTGGCCTGCAGAGCATGGCGGCGCAAAATTTACGCCCACTCAAAGTTATCTTTTCGATCTTGAGCGCGCACGCGTTGGCGCACCCGGAGTGATTCCGTTTGGTATGACGATGGTAGCGCCGGTCATTATGAAGTTCGGTACCGAACAACAAAAATCGCACTTTTTGCCGCAGATATTGAATTCTGATATCTGGTTTTGTCAGGGCTACTCAGAGCCAGGCTCAGGCTCGGACTTGGCCTCGTTGAATACCAAGGCCGAAGATAAAGGGGATCATTATCTGGTCAATGGGGTGAAGACCTGGACGACCCTTGCGCAGTATGCGGACTGGATGTTTTGTTTAGTACGCACGAGTCAGGAAAGTATTCGACAGTTGGGAATTAGCTTTATTCTGATCGACATGAAGACTCCGGGTATTGAAGTGAGACCGATTGTGACGCTGGATCAGCCTGGTGAGGGCTTTCAGGAAATCAACATGGTCTACTTTGAGGACGTTAAAGTGCCCAAAGAGAATTTGGTTGGCGAGGAGGGCAAAGGCTGGACATGTGCAAAGTATTTGCTTGAATTCGAACGGGGAAACGCCTATTCGCCTGCGCTAAAAGGTGCGATGGCGCACCTTAAAGAGGTAGCACAGGCTCAACCCAGCAGCACTGGTGGGACCTACTGGGAGTCAGATGACTTTAAAAGACGCTTCAATGATGTAGAGGTGCAGATTCTTTCGATGGAATACACTGAGTTGCGGATTTTAGGTGCACTCTCAGCGGGACAAAATGTCGGTCCGGAAAGCTCAATGTTAAAAACGAGAGGCACCGAATTACAACAGGCTGTCACCGAGCTCGCGTTGGAAGTGACCGGCACCTATGCAAGTCCGCTTGATCAATCAACACCTTTTCCGGGTGATAACTTCCAAGCGGTGGGCCCGGTAGAGGCCAACGGTAGTGCTCAAGAGTATTTTAATACTCGCAAGGTGAGCATCTATGCTGGGTCAAATGAAATCCAACGCAACATCATGAGTAAATTGGTACTAGGCTTATGATTTTCTAAAATCTGACGCAGTCAGGCTCATAACTGTGAACTGATCCGAACTTGTGTTGGACGGATCGGGCATAATTGGTTCATCGGGCGAAACGCTTTTCAGGGAATAAGATCGTTGAACGAATTAGTCATGCAGGCATTTAGATATATGCGGGGTATGTGGGCGCACAAATGGACGGCGCTGATTGTTACCTCTGTTTTATCCACCGCAGGTTGGGTTGGCGTGTACCTCATGCCGAACGTATATGAGGCGAATGCGCAGTTTTACGTAGACGCCAATAGCCGATTGCGCGATGTAGTGCAGCAGTTGGGTATGGAGCCAAACGTCACCAGCCGGGTCTATCTGGTCCGTCAAGCGATGCTTGGTCGGGTGCAGCTAGAGAGAGTGGCTCGGGAAACTGACCTTGACGCGCGTGTTGTCACGCCCGAAGAAGAAGAGCGGATGCTCGACGGTTTGGCGGAAAATATCAATATATCAACAGGCCGTGGCCGAGAGGCGCAAAACCTGTTCACGATCAGCTATCAAAACGCCGATCGCACAGTGGCCTATAACGTTGTCAGGGAGATGCTGAACTCGTTTGTCGAGGATGTGCTTAAGCAGAAGGACTCCGATACCGAGCGAACGCAGGAATTTCTGTTTCAGCAACTGGGGTATTACCGAGAGTTGTTGGAGACAACCGAAACTGAACTGCAGGCGTTTAAGCTGCAATATCCGGCTTATAGCTTGGGAGATAGGGCAGATTATTTCTCGCAAATGCAGGTTCAAGAAGAGCTGCTCAAGGACTATCAATCACAGCGCAAGAATGAAACTACCCGCAGAAACGAGTTGCGAAGACAGCTTGGCAACGTAAATCCCTACGCGCCGTCAGAACCGGGCAGCACAACGGATTCTCCGTTGGTGCCGGGGAATGTGACTTCGCAAACTATCTACGAATTACAGCGTATGCGGCGCGGCTTGTTGCTCCGAGTGACCGATATTCATCCCGATGTGGTTGCGATATCTGAACAGATTCGAGTCCTGCAGCTACAATTAGATCAAGAGATGCGCGAGGTGGCGACTGATGCGCTCGCAGATGGGGTGTCGACGGCGACCAATCCTGTCTACGTGGAAATTCAACTCGCATTGAGCGCCTCCAACGTGAAAATTGCTGAGATTGATAGTGAAATGGATCAAATCAGTGAACGATTAAATGCGCTCAAAGGGGAAGTTGATCAAGCACCCGGTTTGGAGAGTCAATTCATTCGTTTGACTCGCGACTATCAGAATTACCAAGAGCTTTATAATGAAGTGCTTGAGTCTACAGAGCGCGAGCGTATTGGCCGCGTGGGCGACGAGAAAGATGTGATTTCTTTTAATATCATCAATCCGCCACGCGCTTCAATTAAGCCCGCAGCGCCCAATCGTCCCCTGTTGCTGCTGGCGGTTATGGTGGTTGCTGTTGGTGTTGGTGCGTCCATTGCGTTACTGCAATTTCTACTCCGACCGACTTGTCATAATGAATCGGATTTGTCGTCTTTAGTTGGCTTCCCTGTCATTGGTACGGTCAGCCTGAACTATGAGTCCAGTGGCATCATTCGTGCAAGGGGAGCCTTGGCGTTCGGTATCGCAAGTGCGTCATTGGTCGGTTTGTTTGTGTGCATCATTCTGGCGGAAGAACCCGCGTCTGCTTGGCTTCGTAATACGATACAAGTAGCCTTGATTTGAGGTTTAGGTGTACCAGGGTCAACTCGCTACCAGCCTTCGCGAGGAGCTGAAGCAACCGCTACTTATAGCCGCGTGGTTGGTGGCGTGGTTTTTGGTCTTTAACCAGGCCTGGGTGGGCGCTGCTAAGGTCTGGTATGTCAATGAAACCTACCATCACGGTTTTTTGGCTTTCCCTTTTGCTGCGTGGTCGTTTTATCGACTTCTGCCGAAACTGCAGGTCAGCGCGGTTGCGCGACCTGCACTTTTGGGCTTAGGCTACGTTGCGACAGTTGCACTTTGGTTTGCTGGAGATGCCGCGCAAATCATCCTGTTTGAGCAAGTGGCGTCCATCCTGATTATTGTGCTTTGCATGATTTTCTTATACGGATGGTCCGTATTAGCCATGGCTTGGTTTCCGATTGTCATGCTCTTCTTTGCCGTGCCTTTTGGCGAAGAAATGGTACCGGCGTTACAGGAGCTGACAACCGCTCTATCGGTGTTGTTGCTGAAAATCACCGGGTTGAATTTTTGGCTCGATGGGTTTGATATCCACACCTCTGTCGGGATTTTTCGCGTTGCAGAGGCGTGTGCTGGTGTAAAGTTTCTGATTGCCAGCATGTTTATTGGTGTCATTGCCAGCTACCTGTTTTTTTCCTCGTTAAAAAAACGGATCGCCTTTTTAGCGTTCTGTCTTGTTTTACCGATTCTCGCAAACACCCTCAGGGTAACACTGACCATCTGGATTGGTCAGTGGTTCGGTATGAACTCTGTGGAGGGCTTTGATCACCTTGTTTATGGGTGGATTCTTTTTGCACTGGTCTTTGTTGTTATATTTTGGGTTGCGGATCGCTATGCCGATGATGTCCCGCTCTCTGCTCGCGATGGTGCACACGCAGCGAACCAGCCCGCGATAAAATATCGATCTATTCACAGTACTGTATTTTTTCAGCTGGTAGGGTTAGCAGCGCTAATGACATGGCTGAATATGTCGCTGTACATGAGTGATCTGCCGGTGATTGAGTCGGTTGAGGCTGATCGCGTTGGGGCTGCGCAGGGTGAGATATTGCAGTGGGCGCCAAAGTTTGATGGGGCAAATTCTGCAGGATTTGTAGATCTGTCAGATATGTTGCACTCGGACATATTGCCTGACGCTCGTTTATATATGGCCCGTTTTATGGGTAATGAAGACAATGGAGAACTCGTCGGTTCAACAAACCTTTGGTCCTATCCTGAACCTTGGGTTAAAGATCCGGCCTACGCTGTTGACGCGGGTTTTCGGTTACAAGAATATCGTCACAAAAATGGCCAAATTCGAACTGTTATTTATGGCTATCAATTGGCAAATGGATTTATTACGGCCAACGCTCTCAGAGCGAAGTTAGGACAACTATTGGGTGTCTTGCAGGGCAAAGGGCGCGGTGGCACTTTTATTGCTTTGAGTGTTGCATCATCGGCTAAGACCTTGGAGATGAAGCTGAATGGCCGGAGCATAGTCAGTATTTTCGAAAAGCGCTCGGGTGGCGAAGGGTAAATCCGGATTGGGATGAAATGGATGGAAATGGATTTTTCATATTTCTTTGGTCTCCAGAGTGAGTGCGGGCAGCCGCTTTGCGCTGGTCAGCGGGACCTTTGCGCCACCTGCAAGGACGACTTTGAAGTGATTGCGCATTCTTTTTTTAGGTCTGCACAGCTGTGAAAGCGACTCAAACTTATTGTTTTCGGTTCGAACGTTGTCAAGACCGCAGTCAACTAGAGAAAGATTGGCTGAGCGTTCAAAATACAGCCGACGGTAGTTTTTTTCTCAGCTGGATGTGGGTGGGCACCTGGCTTGAAAGCTTTGCTCCCAAGGCGTGGGTATTACGTGCTTTTGATGAGGATCAAACACTGTGCGGTATCGGTCTATTTGTATTTAATAAACGAAAGCGCTTGGGTGTCGTCTCCTCTAATGTTCTGCACTTGCATGAGACGGGAGTTGCGGACCAAGATCAGATCTGGATCGAATATAATGGTCTTTTGACTCGTGAGGGATTGGCCGAGAATTTCTACGCGGAATTGTTTGCCTTTCTCAAAGGGATAGAGTCTTGGGATGAATTTATTGTCGGTGCAATATCAGCAGAGGTTGCGGCGACATTCTCTCGCTCGTTAGAACTGTATTGTCATCAACTATGGCACTCCAAAAGCTACGGAGTTGCATTAACGCCGTTTACCGAAAATGCAGACAATTACCTGTCGAGTCTGTCCAGCGGATTGCGCCGGCAAATTAACCGGTGCAGGCGTTTTTATTCGGAATTTGGCGAGGTTTCAATGATTCGTCCCAATACCTTAGCCGGAGCGCTGGATAGCTTTGATCAAATTGCACCGCTGCATGAGTTGAGGTGGCGCGAAGAGCCTACTGGTAGCGGCTTTACGAATCCGTTATTCGTGGGCTTCCACAAAACGCTGATTGAAAAAGCGTGGCCACAGGGCGGAGTTGATTTATTAACATTGCGCGCAGGTGATAGACCTATTGGGTATCTTTATAATTTCATCTTTCGGGGCAAAGTTTATTTTTATTTGGGGGCGTTTGTTCAGGAACAGGACAGTAAAGCCAAACCCGGATTTCTGGCTCACACGATGGCCATTCAAGAGTATATCGATCAAGGTCTGAGTTATTATGATTTCATGGGCGGTGAAGCCGACTATAAAGTCCGTTTGGCGAATCGGCACAGTCAGCTCTATCAGATGTCTTGGCAACGAAATACGATAGGACTGATTGCTGAAAGGCAACTCAGAAAGATCAAGCGGCGCGTTGGGTTATGAAAACGAACGACACGAAAGAGCGATGGATAGTTTTTTCAGATGACTGGGGGCGTCACCCCTCGAGTTGCCAGCATTTAATCCGCGAATTGCTGCCGCATTATGAGGTCATTTGGATAAACACGATTGGCATGCGTGCGCCAAAGTTTGATCGTTACCTGCTAACCAGAGGGTTATCGAAGTTACTGTCAGTACTGATAGGTAACAAAGCGATGACTGCTGATGGCGACACAAGATTAGATAACCTAGACGTCAAGAATCCGGTGATGTGGCCTTGGTTTCGAACTCGTATCCTAGACGTCAAGAATCCGGTGATGTGGCCTTGGTTTCGAACTCGTATCGATCAAAAGCTCAATGCTTGGCTTTTGGGGCGTTGTCTGAAGAGGATCTTAGCCGATGGTAAATCCACTCGCGTGATCACAACCATTCCTATTGTTGCTGATTTGCTGCCTCTGGCCGGGATTGAAAGCTGGACATATTATTGCGTAGATGATTTTAGTGTCTGGCCCGGACTAGATCATCAACCGATCGAGCAAATGGAGCTGCGGTTGCTGCGGCATTGTTCAAACGTTGTTGCTGCCAGTGAGGTTCTGCGTGAGCGTCTGCACAGAATCGGGCGGGAAGCGAGCCTGCTTAACCATGGGGTGCATTTGGATTTTTGGGCAGTGGATGGTGAACCAGCAGTCGAGAGCGCCTCCGGTGATACGCCCGTATTTTTGTTTTGGGGGGTGATTGACCCGCGCATTGATGTGGAGTTCGTCCAAACATTATTGGCGAAAATGGACCAAGGCGTCGTGTGGTTAGCAGGCCCTCAACAAGACATGCCGCCTGAGCTACTTGGACTGCCTGGGCTCAAGTGTATTGGTGCGCAACCGTTCGCGCGTTTACCGGAAATCGCTGCGCAAGCTTCGGTGTTGATCATGCCCTATGTCGATGAGGCCGTGACCCGCGCGATGCAGCCTTTAAAATTAAAAGAATATATGGCGACGGGTAAGCCCGTTGTGGTTCGGGCTTTGCCAGCGACCCAAGCTTGGGCGGATTGCGTGGACATAGCCTATACGGCGATTGAATTTGCCGATCTGGTATGCGCAAGGGCGCTATCTGGATTGCCCGATCAGCAAGGTATAGCGCGACAAAAACTGCGCGACGAAAGTTGGTGTGCTAAGTCGAAAATTTTTGAAAAAATTGTGCGAGCGGCTTAGATGAACGTATTGTTTTTGCCCCATAGAGTGCCTTTCCCGCCGAACAAGGGGGATAAGATACGTGCTTATCATATGCTTTTGGAAATGTGTAAGGAGCACACCGTTCATTTAGCTTGCCCCGTGGGTGACGAAGAGGAAGAAGGGTTTGCCGGCTACGTTCGCCGGCTGGTCGATGGTGAGGTATTCACGCGGCGTGTCAGCCGTAGGCAAACTGCTGTAAACGTTGTTAAAAGTGTCGCGACTCTAAGCCCGCTGACCGATGGCTTCTTCTATTCAAAACAACTGCAGAAGGATATTGATGGACTTTTGATAGATCAGGAAATCGACGCGGTGGTTTGTTTTTCAGGGTGCATGGCGCAGTATGTCATGCGGTCAACGTCGCTGAACGTCCAACCTCGCCCGCGATTGATCATGGATTTAATTGATGTCGATTCTTCGAAATGGCAACAATACGCAACGCAGGCAAACTGGTTGATGAAGCTGGTTTATCGGTATGAACACCAAGCGGTATCGCGTGTGGAAACAGAGATACAGTCGGTTTTTGATGCTGTATTTCTAACCAGCGAAGCCGAAAAAAAGGAGCTCCAGACACCAACGCCGATTGTTAAAGCGATGACCAACGGCGTTGACGCAGAATATTTTAGTCCGGATCCCAGTGTTGATGAGAATCTGACTAATCGATCCATAGTGTTTACGGGCGCCATGGATTATCCACCCAATATTGACGCGGTTGCCTGGTTTGTGGCCAAAGTTTTTCCAAATATTCGCAAACACAGACCGGACGCGAGATTTATCATCGTTGGCTCAAATCCAACCCACCAAGTTAGGCGACTGGCGGAAACCCAAGGAGTAGAAGTAACAGGATTTGTTGATGATGTGCGTGGCTACGTAAGTCAAGCGAGCGTAGTGGTCGCCCCTTTGCGGGTCGCGCGAGGCATTCAAAATAAAGTGTTAGAAGCGATGGCAATGGGTAAAGTGGTGGTTGCCTCACCCGAAGCGCTGACTGGTATCATAGGTGCCGCAGGTAAGCACTTTATATCTGCGGCCAATGCGGCTGTTTTTGAAGAGGAAATTATACGCCTGTTCAACTCCCCCGATAGCCGCGCCACTATGGGGCAGAGCGCGCGGCTGTGTGTGCTTGAAAATCATTCATGGGTAGCGGCATTAAAAGTGTTACGGCTCACCCTTGGGTCGAATACAGTAGAGTCATCATGATGCCGGTAGTTACTGTGATTAAGGTGCAGGAAACGGCGGGTCTTAGGCGCGTCGATACGCCGCTACAAATTGGCGTTCCTGTGGCCAAAAATGTGCATCATGGCGAGAATCTATGCTTGGATATGGGAGAGGGTGACTACTCACCGCTTCAATTTACTGTGCTCAACAGATGGCCGGACGGTTCTTCGAAGTGGATATTGCTTACCGCTATTATCGATGTAGATGCGCACAGTGTTTTGGAACTTCCAGTCCTGATCGGAGATTTTGTCAGCGAAAATAAAAATCGGTTGGTCGTGGATACAACAGCCGATGGCAAAATCATGATCAGGGGTGTAGATACTTGGTATACCGGGCAATCCGGTCAAAGTTTGTTGTCTTGCGCTGGCCCAGTGCCAGTTACCGTAGATTTGTTCTGCACCAGTGAGCGTAACCGAAGTATTTCCTTTGGCGCGTGGAACTACGTCCTAGAGGAGGTCGGTGAGCTCTATTGCTCTTTGTTGGCAACGATGAGCGTAGAAATCGACAATGCTTGCTTATCCTTTAAGGTGCGCTTTAAGTTTTTTGCCGGTTCTGCGTTGGTTCATTCAGAAGTATTAGTGCATAACCCACAGGCTGCGCGACACAAAGGCGGGCTTTGGGATTTGGGGGATGAGGGTAGTGTAAGGTTCAAAGAGATTGGCCTTGCTTTAGCGGTCGCCAAATCGGAAGTGCGCAGTATATTCTGGGAAGATCAGGATGATGGGCAACTCTATGTGGGCCAAAAGCCCTTGCTCATTTATCAAGAGTCCAGTGGTGGTGAAAACTGGCAATCAGCCAATCATGTCGACGCCAACAATCAGTTGTCGGTCAGTTACTGTGGATATCGCGTTTTGCAGGGTGATGAAATTCAGGCCCGCGGTAAGCGGATTCAGCCCGCTGCCGGTCTGCAATGCCAGCAGGGTGAAGTAGGCCTGAGCATCGCTCATTTTTGGGAAAATTTCCCGAGCGCGTTGTGTGTTGATGCAAATATAATCAAAGCTGGGGTCTTCCCAGCGCGCGACGCGCAAGTTTACGAATTACAGGGCGGTGAGCAAAAACGGCACGAAATACAGTTTGGAATTCATAAAGAATCCGTACTGCCCGAATTGAAGCATCAGCGTTTGCCCGTGCAGGTAATTGTTTCGCCCGATTTGGTTGAGGCCTCTGGAGCGCTTAGTTTTTTTGCGCCCAGCGATCAGGATGCCACCGATTATCGATCTTATGTGGATTCACTGATTGTAGGCGCAAACTCATTTTTCGCAAAAGCGGAGCAATGGGATGAGTTTGGATGGCGTAACTTCGGAGAGGCAATCGCCGACCATGAAGCGGTGCGTGAGAAAAATCCCGCGTCTTTTGTGTCTCACTATAACAATCAATATGACTTGCTCCACGCAGCGTATATGCATTTCTTGAAGAGCGGAACTGCGGCTTGGCGTGAATTGGCTGATCAGAACGCAAAACATATTATAGATATTGACATTTATCACACCAAAGAAGACCGCTGGGCCTACAACGGCGGTATGTTTTGGCACACAGATCACTACGTACCCGCAGTGACAGCAACTCACCGCACTTACTCAGCGGCGAACGGTGAGAAAAATTCATCCTACGGGGGCGGGCCAAGTAACGAACATTGTTATACCAGCGGTTTATTGCTGCATTATTTCTTAACGGGAGATCTTGAGGCAAAGCATAGCGTATTGGAGTTGGCTGACTGGGTTTGTGCTATGGATGATGGAGCGAAAACAGGCCTTGCTTTATTTGATCCAAGGCCGACAGGGCTGGCCAGTAAGACGCTCGACAACGACTACCACGGCCCCGGGCGAGGGGCAGGCAATGCAATTAATGCCTTGTTAGACGCGTATACGCTGTCAGGCCAATACGCTTATTTAACCAAGGCTGAGAGTTTGATCCGGCGATGTATTCACCCGCATGATGATATTGGTGCAATTGGCTTGCATGACGTAGAGCATCGTTGGTCCTATCTGGTGTTTCTGCAGGTCTTGGGTAAGTATTTGGAGCACAAGATCTGCTGGTCTGAGTACGACTATATGTTCTCCTACGCGCGGGCATCTTTGCTGCACTATGCGAGCTGGATGTTTGACAATGAAATGCCTTACAAGGATGTGTTAGATAAAGTTGAGTTGCCGACAGAGACATGGCCGGCGCAAGACATTCGCAAAGCACAGATTTTTGGCCTGGCGGCGCAGCACGCGCAGGGGATCGAATTGCAGCAGTGCTTTTGTGATCGGGCGCGTTATTATTTTGCGCGATGTATTGGCGATCTCAATGAATTCGAAACTGCTTATCTGACGCGTCCTCAGGTTCTGTTGGCAAATTACGGATATTCGCATGCTGCATTGACTAACGCCGTTCCAGCTCCGCCTTGCTACCCAATAACCCACAGAGATTTTGGTGCCCCAAGTGAATTCCAGTGGCAGCGAAAAGGGCTTTTCCAATTCTTAACGTCACGATTCAGGCAGATCTTTGCTGAATTTTGGAAGTTGAGATAACGGGTATGGCTAAGCAGGTGATAGGTTATGTCGTGACGGCGCTCAACCCGGGGGGAACGGAGCGCTTGGTTGTAGAGATGGCTAAATATTTTAATGGCCAAACCGATTGTCGTGTTTTTGTTGTTTGTTTGGATGAGCCTGGCGCATGGGCTGCAGATTTGCGTATTCATGGCATTTCGGTTGACTGTTTATGGCGGCAACCTGGTTATGACATTGCGATAAGCCAAAGATTGAAAACGCTGTTAAAAAATAAACGCTGTACGCTGTTGCATGCCCATCAATATTCACCATGGTTTTACGCCGCAATCGCTTGCTGGATGTTACCTAAAGTCAAGCTTGTGTTTGAAGAGCACGGGCGCTTTTATCCGGAGGTCAAAAAGCCCCTCAGAAAAATGTTCAATCGGTGTCTGATACAAACACGCACGCAACAGGTTGTTGCAGTTTCTCAAGACATTAAACGACGGTTGGTTCGATATGAGGGCGTGGCAGAGAGAAAAACCATTGTCATACCGAACGGGTGTCATGCAGTGGAGGCCATAACGCACCTCGAGTTGGACGTGAAGAAGCAAGAAATTAACGCTCCGAAAGATGCCTTTGTATTTGGCTCCGTAGGTCGTTTGGATAGCATTAAGAACTATTCGCTATTGATTAAAGCGGTTGCTGCGCTAAAAGCGAAGGGGTTAAACGTGATGGGTGTGATTGCTGGGGACGGTCCCGAAGGCCCATCCCTTAGAGCTCAAATCGCTGCGGCTCATCTTGAAGACAGCTTTATCTTGCTTGGTCATCGTGGTGATGCGACGAAGCTAATGCAGTGTTTTGACGCTTTTGTATTGCCCAGTTTTAGTGAAGGTACTTCAATGGCATTGCTTGAGGCTATGTCCTGTGGGTTGCCAATTATTGCAACGAAGGTGGGTGGTAACCCTGAGGTGGTAGAAAATGAAGCCACCGGATGGCTTGTTGCGTCAGATAATGTTGACGAGCTCGTGAGTGCCATGGCAGATGCATATGGCGATGCTGGCAAATACAGCCGCTTGAGTCAGGCGGCAAGACGTCGATTTTTAAACCACTTTACATTCGACAAAATGGTGTCGTCATATCACGCACTTTACGTCAAGCTGGGGGAGCGGTTGTGAACATGCCGAAGCTCATTAAGGTTCTGGTCATGAGTATGCCGAAGCTCATTAAGGTTCTGGTCATGAGTATCGCGGTTGTCCTAGTGTCACCCTTGCTTGTCCTAGCGTGTTTGGAGCGACTAACTTCCAGCGAGCGGCTTTTTGTCAGTATGAGTCAAGCGTTGTCGATGATTCCCAATTTGCCTGGACAATATTTGCGCGCCGCTTTTTACGCGTTGATCCTACCGAATTTTTCATGGGAATCTCATGTGGGTTTTGGTTCGGTTTTTAGCCATCGTGATGTCGCGTTGGGTAAACATGTTTCATTAGGTAATTACTGTGTCATAGGTCATGTGGCAATAGGTCCCTCGGCGATGATCGGGAGCCGGGTAAGTATACCCAGCGGCAAGCGCCAGCATTTCAATGATGGAGGTGAATTGTCAATTGATAGCAACCATTACGATCGTATTCAAATTGGTGGTGGGTGTTGGATAGGTGAGGGCGCTATTGTCATGGCTGATGTAGGGGAGGGCGCTATTATTTCAGCGGGAGCTGTGGTTGTAACGCCGATACCCAAAGGCGCGGTCGCTGGCGGTAACCCGGCTAAAATTTTGAAATACTTGGAGTGATCGCATGTGTGGTATCGCAGGGATTATTGATCTAAACGGTCTTGGTCCAGCAGACACCGCAAACGTTCGCGGTATGTCTGATTTATTGTTTCATCGCGGTCCTGATGAAGCGGGCTATTGGCAAGATGAGCATGCCGCTTTAGGCCATCGACGACTTTCGATCATTGATTTGGCGGGCGGGCAGCAGCCCATGCTGACGCCAGAGCGGGATATTGCGGTTGTCTTTAATGGTGAAATTTACAACTATCGCGATGTAAGAGCGGCGCTGCAAAAATACGGCCATACATTTAAATCCACATCAGATACCGAATGTCTTCTGCATGGTTATCGCCAATGGGGTGACCAATTGGTCGAGCACCTCAATGGTATGTTTGCATTTGTTATTTGGGATGTTAAAAAGCGTCGCGCTTTGATGGCAAGAGATCGGGTTGGCAAGAAACCACTATTTTACCATCACCTTGGTGGTCGGTTGAGCTTTGCTTCTGAGTTGAGCGCCCTGCGGCATTTATCCACTACCCCGTCGCAACTGAACCACGAAGCGATGGAATGTTATTTCACTTTGGGCTACGTGCCTGCGCCAATGTCCATTATAGAGGGGGTTCACAAAGTGTCCCCTGCTCAAACCATAAGCTTTGCAGCGGGAGCGCTTGGTTCGAATAAATATTGGCACATGCAGCCAAAAAACGTCGCCTATAAGAATTTGGATGAAGCGGGAGAGGTTTTTGAGCCGCTGTTTAGCGATGCGGTCAAGATCAGAATGGAGAGTGAGGTGCCTTTAGGGGCATTTCTGTCCGGCGGGATTGATTCTTCTTTGGTTGTGTCAGCTATGGCGGCCCAATCGGACCGTGTGATTACCAATACCATTGGTGTGGATGATAAAGAATTTGATGAGTCCTCAGCTGCGGCGCTGACGGCGAAGCACTTTGGTACGGATCATCACCTAACGAGGGTTAAACCGGATGCACTTGATGTGCTAAATAAAGTGGTCGCTCATTTAGATGAGCCATTAGCGGACCCTAGTGTGGTCCCTACTTGGTATGTATGTGAGATGGCACGCAAGCAAGTCACCGTTGCGTTGTCTGGCGATGGCGGAGATGAGCCTTTTGGCGGATACGATTTTCGCTATATGCCCCACCTACTGGAGTCGCGCATTAGATCCAAGCTGCCGCCACTTATGCGCAGCTTGATGTTTGGTGTGCCCGCAAGCGTCTGGCCGAGCTCACCTCGTTTACCTAAACCGTTGCGGTTGAAATCTTTTTTGTCCAATTTGTCCTCGAGCGATTTGGGCGCTTTTCATCAGGATTTGTCCTGGCTCAAAGCGCGAGAGAGAAAAACGTTGTTCAATCCGTCCTTTATTGCAAGTCTCAACGGGTTTACCTCGTTAGAAAAAGTTGCACAAGTCTATAGGCATCAGGACAACTCGTTGGATGCTCTGACTAAGGCGCAGCTTGCAGACATACAGCTTTATATGACCGACGATGTGCTTGTGAAAGTTGATCGCATGAGCATGGGCAACTCACTCGAGGTGCGTGCGCCTTTGCTTGATTACCGGTTGATTGAGTTTGCGCAGACGCTACCGGCGCACTTTAAGCTGAACAAATTTAAAAGCAAAATTCTTTTACGCCATGTGGCTAAAAATAGGGTGCCTAAGGAAATCGTGAATGCGCCCAAGCGCGGCTTTACGATACCGACTGCCCAATGGTTGCGACATGAATTGAAAGAGCTTTTTGAGTTGACCGTGCTCAATCCAAATTCCCCTATTTTAGAATATATGGACAGTGTTCAATTAAAATTGATTTGGCGGCAACACCAAAACAATGAACGCGATCACCATATGCTGTTGTGGGGTCTGCTAATATTCGTGTTGTGGACAGAAAAAAAGTAGCGTAACGCAAAGGTTTGTGTTTTATGCAATCGCAAAGGATTTGCGCGACGGTCGATCAGAAAATGTCCTATGTTACTGATTAACGTATAGAGTTCTCGTTTTATGCTGTCCACAGTTCTATTTCTATCGACGTATCTGTCAGGTGTGATTGCCTCTCTGACGCGTCACCCATGGATTGCTTTTCCGCTTTACCAAGTGGTTTACCTAGTTTATCCCACTGATCGTTGGTGGTCCGAGAACGTCCCTGATTTTAGATATTCATATTTTACGGTGCTGCTGATGGCGTTTGCCGTGATCCGCACGTGGACCCACAATCGGTCGAACACCCTATATAACAACGTACCTCTGATATTGACTTACCTGTTGTGTGGTCTTTATTGGATGGTAGGTTTTTGGGCGATTGCTCCAGAGCTTAATTATGAATATTCGATGTATTTTTTAAAGTTGGTGATCATCATATCGTTGGCCTATAAGTTGATCGATAGCGAAAGTAGGCTGCGTTTTGTGCTGCAGACGTACATCGCGGGCGCCGCTTATTTCGGTTTTTACGTATACGGTTTGGGTCGCAACAGCGGGGTTCGTGTAGAGGGTATTGGTACGGTTGATTCTCCCGAGGCCAATGGCGTGGCCCTTGCACTAGCACCTGTGCTTAGTTTGATTTTTTATTATGTGTGGGTAACAAAAAATTGGGGCTACAAAGTTCTTTACCTAGGCGCTGCCGCGCTTGTCGTCAACGCGCTTGTGTTGATTAATAGTCGAGCCTCATTTCTGGCCGTTGGTGTCAGTATGATGTACTTGGTCTTTTGCTTCTATTTTTCTAAATTAAGGCGAGCCGGTCAGCGCGGGGCGATCAGTGTGATGGTAATTATGGGGGTTTTGGGCCTGGCTGTGATTGCCGATGATTATGCGATTGAGCGGTTTAACACTATTTTCTTTGTTGGGCAGCAAGAAAGTACGGGGATCGAAACTGGAGAAGGTCGCTTGGCGTATTGGCAAGCTGCCGTTGAAATGGCGGCGGACTATCCACTTGGTTTGGGTTACCAAGGCTACAACATGGTGCACGCGGATTATTTTTATGTTCATCAAAATACATCGCAATATAAGAGTGTACATTCGAGTTGGCTGCAGGCGCTGACAGAAGTGGGCTACCCCGGATTTTTTATTCTTTGCCTTTTGGTGCTGTGCTGTTTCATATATTTACGCAGAACTAAAGCGCAGTTAATGAATACAGCAGCCGCCGAAGCGTATTTTTTGGTGGTTGCGATCGAGGGTGCTTTCATCACCTTTTTAATAGGTATGTCGTTTATGAACCGCTTCACCGCTGAGATTCTATATTGGCTTGTTTTATTCATTGCTTGCGCGCACAACATTTATTTTAAAAAAGCGCTGGCTGATCAAGCACCGGAACCCCTACCGAGCCTTAGTCTTGACCCAATTGGACGCAGGCTACCTTTATCCCAATGAGTGGGCCGCGAGCGCAAGACGCCAAAGACGTTGTTATTTCTTTTGACGCACCACCAGCACTAGGCGGCGCTCATACGTGGCTTTACGAGGTTTATCGTCGTTGGTCGCGCCCGGTATTGTTTGTGACGCGCCGGGCTAAACATGAGGATGTTGAGACACTGCGTCAATTTGACGCACAAAAACATCAATCGGTGCGTTTCAGGCGCTCGCTGACACCAATAACCCATTTTTCACTCACCAGTGGCGCTACTTGGCGGGTGTTACGCCAACATTTTTTTGAACTTCGGCGGCTAATCGGCGGCGATCCGATCAGATTCCATTGTGTTCGTCCCTTTTACGAAGGGATCATACCCGCGATCCTGCGGCGGCTTCACCCCTCTAAAGCTAAATTGATTGTCTACGTACATGGCGAGGAATTGAACGTTGCAAGTACAAGTGGCCTTTTAAAAGCAATTACCTTATTTGTTCTAAAGAGCGCGGATCTTGTCATTGTAAATAGCCAAAATACGGCTTCGATGGTCGATCAGACAGTCAAGCTTAAAAACATGAGCGTAATCCATCCGGGAGTGAAGGTTACAGACTATCATTTTGATGCACGAATATGTGCTGAAAAAAGGCAGGCTCTGGGCGTGTCTAAAGAGACCGTGCTGGTTTTTTCAGTCGCGCGTATGGAGCAAAGAAAAAATCATGCCGGGGTCATAAGAGCCGTTGCCAGAGCGCTAGGGGAGGGGTTGCCCATTATGCTGGTTATGGCAAGCGAAGGTCCTGAGTATCAGGCTTTGGTGGATTTAACCCAGGAGTTGAAACTCGAAGAGCATGTTAGGTTTTTGGGCCGGATTGATGAGAGCGAAAAAAAGTTGTTATTTGCAAGCGCCGATATTCACATGATGCCCTCTATCCAATCAGGCCCGATGATCGAGGGTTTTGGAATTGTATTCCTTGAGGCGGCGGCTGCGTGCACCGCATCGATAGCCGGTAATAGCGGCGGTCAATCAGAAGCCGTGCGGCATCAAACAACGGGCTTTGTGGTCGACGGTGAAAATCAGGACGAGCTCTATCAGGCATTACGTGACCTGTGTACCGACGTGAGCCTTCGCGAAAAGATGGCCAAAGCCAGTCTTGCGTTTGCGTCCCAGCATGATTGGCAAAACGTGGTTGAGCGAACTGATTCGGCACTTCAATCGACGCGTTAACCGGATTCTGCTGTGGGCAGATTGGTGCGGTATGTTAGCGGAAACCTGCGGGAGTGCAGAGCAACCGTCGCAGTAGGCGCAGGTTTGCCAAACCGATTCGCGGGCCAGCCAATTTTGCGCATAATATATATTATGTTAAATAAAATATTTATCTGTTTTGTTTTCTGCCCTGTTTTGTGCACTCAGACAGATTAACGGTGCTCTACTTGAGCTACGATTGTTTCAAGAATTTTCTAAGGATGGAACTCTCTTGGGCCACATACGCGTTTTGCGCCACTACATTCACGCGCCTTATCTTTTCATGGCCGGTGCTGATGCGCTGATCTTATTTGCGGTTGCCTTTCTCGGTTATGCAACTCGCTATGGTTACTTTCCCCTGGATATGGTTTTTGCTTCCAAAGCGTTAGTGCTTAGCCTCACGTTGGTGCTGTGCATGGTTGGCATGGGTGTTTACGAATCTAGGCTTCGCGAAGGTTATATCGGCATGATGCTGCGCACAGCCGTGGCGATTTTTTTGCTTGGCGTGCTGGTGATTGCGATTCTCGCCTTCCTGATGCCTATTTTTGAACTGGGGCGTGGTGTTCTATTTTTCGCGACCGTAGAGGGGTTTATTTTACTTGGCCTGTTTCGGCTAGTGACAAACAAATTTATAGATGAGGATATCGGCTAGTGACAAACAGATTTATAGATGAGGATAGCCTCAAAAAGCGTGTATTGGTTCTAGGTACGGGTGAACGTGCCATGAAGATTGCCAGTCGCATGCGACGCCGCTCGGATCAACGAGCGTTTGTTCTGTGTGGATTCCTAACCACAGGAAGTGATGAACAGCAGCCTGTGGCTGAGGTTGGGGCCAAGATTATCAACCCCAATTGTTCGATTGCACAATACTGTCGCGATCATGCTATCGACGAAGTGGTGGTTGCCGTAGACGAAAGGCGCCGCAGTCGAGATGCCGGTCAAAATATTGGGCTACCGCTTGATGATTTGCTTGATTGTCGCTTGTCGGGCATTGATGTTTGTGAAGTACAGGCCTTTATTGAGCGTGAGGCCAGTAAGGTAGATATCGACCTTTTACAGCCCTCTTGGATGGTTTTTTCTGATGGCTTCGTTTCAAATTTCTGGCGTGACGGGAGTAAACGTCTGTTTGATATCGCAGCCGCTCTCGGCCTGCTGTTAATCGTATGGCCGATCATGCTCGTGACATCTTTGTTAATCGGTATTAGCAGCCTATTTAAGGAGCCTATTTTGTATCGTCAGGAGCGGGTTGGCCTAAATAATCAGCCCTTTGATGTCTTGAAATTTCGTTCAATGTCGGTCAACGCCGAGTCTTCCTCCGGCGCGGTTTGGGCCACTAAAAATGACCCGAGAGTCACTAGAATTGGTCGCATTATTCGAAAATCTCGGATCGACGAATTGCCGCAGTTGTTTAATGTGCTTGTCGGTCAAATGAGTTTTGTTGGCCCTCGGCCTGAACGCCCGGCGTTTGTTGAGACTCTCGCGGAGGGTCTGCCCTACTACACCGAGAGGCACCGCCTGAAGCCCGGTATTACGGGTTGGGCCCAGTTATGCTATCCCTATGGAGCGTCGGTTGAAGACGCAAAAGAGAAGTTGCAGTACGATTTATATTATCTTAAAAATCACAGTGTCTTTTTGGATATTGTTATTCTGATTCAAACCATAGAAGTGGTTTTAGTGGGCGAAGGCGCGCGATGAATATCAGCTTGAGTTGGGCCCATCGCCGATCAACGGGGCCTTTTTTGTGAAAAACGCATTGAGTATCGATGTCGAAGATTACTTTCAAGTGGCGGCATTTGAAGACAATATTGAGCGTGATTCATGGGACTCGATTGAGTGTCGTGTGGAAAGAAATACGGAGCGGTTCTTAGCGCTTACAGAGCAACGTGGTATCAAGGCAACTTTTTTTATTTTGGGTTGGATCGCAGAGCGATACCCCGGATTGATTAAAAAAATAGTAGCTCATGGACATGAAATTGCATGCCATGGATATGGCCACCAACTCATCTACAAGCAGATACCTGCAACGTTTCGGCGTGAGACGGAATATTCAAAAAAGTTGTTGGAGGATATCAGTCAACAGCCCGTCTGTGGTTATCGAGCCGCGAGTTACTCGGTAACGCCAGAATCGCTATGGGCGCTGAACATCATCGCTGAACTTGGCTTCACCTATGATTCCAGCATCTATCCAGTCAAACACGACCGTTATGGACTAACGGGGGGGCCTCACCAACCCTACCTGATTGATTTAAATAATGGCGCGCAACTTAAGGAATTCCCAATCACAACCGCGAACCTTATGGGGTACAGATTGCCGGTAGGCGGCGGGGGTTACTTTCGGTTATTTCCGTTTGCTGTGACTCGGTACTGTTTACAACTCAGGTCACGTCAGACGAATGCCCCTTTTGTGTTTTATCTGCATCCGTGGGAGTTGGACCCTAGTCAACCTCGAGTTCAAGGTGCTTCTTTGATCTCCAAATTCAGGCATTATAATAATTTGCACAAGGTAGAGCCCCGCCTGCTTCGGTTATTCGATTTATTTGATTTCGATACCGTTCAAGCGGTCTTAGATGATGTTGAATATTTCCCCACACATTCTTATGCCAACTCTTTTTAGCCTCGCTTAAGAATGCCTCTGCCCTCCTCCGAACGTTCTGCCAGTGCCGAAAAAGCCCTGGACGCTGAACGTAAATTGTTGAAAGCGCAGATCAAGCTCGAAACTAAAAAGCGCAAACAATTGTGTAAAGATGATTTTGCAGCCAAAGCAGCGTCGAGCCAGGCGCTAAAAGCACTTAAAAAAGCCCTCGGTGCATTGGAAGCCGAGCGTTCTGCTTTAAACGCGCAGGTGCCGGATGGGCCGGCGCCCTCTCCTGCTGAGGTGGAGCACTTCCCTGCCCCGTTTTCTGTTTCACAAGACCTTAAGGGCTGGGAGCAGTTTATAGCCGCGCAGTCTACGAGTCTTTACCATCATCTGGACTGGCGCCCGATATTTGCAGATGTGATGGGTCGAGATTTGAAGTATCTAACCGCTCGAGACGATGATGGGGCGGTGATTGGCGTATTGCCCATCGCGATTACCCATTCGCCGATTTTTGGCCATTATGGTATCTCCCTACCCTATATGAATTATGGCTCTGCAGTGGCCGTTGCAGACAATGTTGAGATGGCATTGATACGGCATGCGTTTGCGCAGACTGAAAGTTGGGGGATTAGTCATCTTGAACTGAGAGATATCAAATCTCGTGCTGAGCTCACGCCGCGCACGGATAAAGTGTGTATGTCGTTGAGTCTATCGGGCATGACTGATTTGAATGATTTGAAAGCAATGGTTGGCAGCAAAGTGAGGTCTCAGATTAATAAGTCTCTTGCTTCTGGCATCGAATTTTCGATGGGTGGGACTGAGCTGCTGACGGATTTTTATAAAGTTTTTTCCCGTAATATGCGTGATTTGGGCACTCCGGTTTATGGGATCCAGTTTTTTGCGAGCATCCTTGAGACCTTCTCGAATCAAGCTCACTTGGTGGTTGGTTATTACCAAGGCCGACCCATCAGCTGCGCTTTTTTATTGAACCAGGGTGCTTCTTGGGAAATACCTTGGGCATCAACGATACGCTCTGGAAACAACATTGCAGCGAATATGGCGCTATATGCCACCGTTTTGCAGGAAGTTATTAAGCGTGGTGCACAGGAATTTGATTTTGGTCGCTCCAGTATTGACGCGCCGACGTATAAGTTTAAGAAACAATGGGGCGCGCAACCGCGGCAGTTGTACTGGTATTACTCCGACTCTCAGTACTCAAATGCGTTGACAACCACCAGCAGTCGCTACCAACTGGCGATTCGTGCTTGGCAAAAATTGCCCCTGACTATGGCGAATCGATTAGGCCCAGCGCTTGTGAAAAATCTACCCTAAACAGGTCACTTAGCGAAATGGGCCTACCTTATGCCCAACAAAATTACGCTCCGCCAGTGATGTGCAGCCAGCCTGCCTTAACTCTGCATTTATTTCGCCGTAGAGTAAACCGAGGCGATCCAGTACAAATCTGCGAAACAAGCTTTGTATGATGAGTGCCGAGTCACTTTGCAGATCCGCACTTTTGCACGCGATTACGAAATGATAGCTGATCTTTTCCGGGCTCAATGGTAGTGCTTGTCGAGCAACGTTTTGCTGGGTCGCGTAACTGGTGCGTTCCGCTATGGACTGCAGAACGGGGCTAAAATGTGCTGCGCATTTGGCGGCGATTTGCTCTGCAGTCTTGTATGCGCCGTCATCCATCTGCCGCAGGCGACAGTCAGCTTCAAGCCAGTCTTGTGCGGAGCTCGCGACTTGCGTGTTGAATTTTTCCAGTAGCAGCCTCTGGCGCGCACGCAAATCGCGCATCAATCCCGCAATTATCTTACGCTGCTTTGCATCTGGATTGCTGTATGCCAGTTCAAACAAGCCATCTTCGATATTGTGATAAAAGCCATTCATGAGCTCACTTAACTCATCGGTCATATAGCAATGCAGGTTTGTAAACAGCCTCTTGCGATCAAGCATCAGGACTGTCCAGAGTTCATGAGGCAGACTCGGCTATTTGTCGGCCCGTCAGCGGTGCCGCTGGGCAGGCAACGCTGCATTTGAGAGTCTTTTTTGGCCTGTATACTGAGCATATGATGGTCTACTCTAGCCTGAGCTGCGCATTGACGTAGCCTGCCGCGTCTTGGCTGTCAAAGCTTGCGCGTTTTACCGAAATGTTATTGTTTTCTTGTAGCTGCGCAATCCACTGCATGATTTGATTAAAGGATTGCTGCTGTAAAACAATGCTGATAACACCGTTTGATTCGGGTTGCAGGCGATTAAGCTTTAAGTCGTGGGCTTGAGCGGCTCTTGTAATCAAGGGGATCAGTGCGCGCGAACCTGAACTTTGTCCATTTGATTTGCTGGCCTGAATAGCTGCCTGTTCGTTAGCGCGCAGCCAGTAGATGAGTTGCTCGGCGTTTTGCTGGCGGTTTTGCGCAACAGTTTGCCAGTCTGAGACGGGCTTCCAAACCCCGGCCCACAACAGCGATGCGAAAATTAAAAGACCCAGCGCGCTGATGATGATTTGTTCCTGTCGCTCTCGACCATAATACCAACGGCCAACGCTGGAGACTTTCAGTGCCTGATTAAATGCGTTGATTTTACTCATTGTGAATACCTCACTCGCAGGCGCGATCTCGCCCCGGCATCAACCTGCTCGGCGCTGACCACCTCTACGGCAACGCCGTTGCGTGCCAGTTTATCTTTGATGACATCAAGCTCAGCGTAACTTTCAAGCATCACTTCGATGGTCAATTCTCGTTTTTGGTCTGTATAACTCAGTGAATCAACTTGGCTGTTGCGGTCTATGATGTTCGCAAACTGTGCCGTTAACCCGACAAACGCGCTGCCGCTATCGTCGTTGCTGTTTTGTCCCAGTTTTGCCCGCATACGCCTGCGCAGCTGCTCCAGACTGGATGGCTGACTCTCGTTTGGGAACGCGGAGTCATAAAAAGCGAATCTGTGCTTCCAGCCGATCCGCTTGGCTATTGGACCACCACCCTTGAGCTATTAAACCGACCAAGGCAATCAATAGCCATAAGGCCGCCAGCCCGCCTACGTTTTGCCATCGTCCCGTGCTTTTGCTTTTAGGTCGGACGGGTCTGTAACGTTCCTGTAAGAGGTTGATATAGTTTGCAGAAGAAAGTTGGTCGGCGAGATAATCCAGAACGCCGGCCGGTGATAGGTCGACATTCTCTACTGTTGGATTTGTGTCCAGCTGACCTCGCTCTATCTCAGATAGTTCGCCGTTAATGGCATAGATTTCAGACAGCTCGAGTGTATTTAACGCAAATGTTAGGTTGCTGCGATCGACCACAGCCGCTTGGTTGCTGCTAGCCACCAAAGCCGTATCGTTTTCAAACAATACACTGGCGACGCCTGGCCCGTTGGGTAGTACGGCAGATTCTGATACAAAAAGTCCGGGGTTAACCTGTAACGACTTAAAGCAGGCTAGCCAGTTCTCCATCACACTGTGCGAAATGATATTACATAGCACGGCGGTGCCGGGTTTGATTTCGCCGTGGGCGATATGCATAAGCTCAATGTCTGAGGCAACAAACTCCTCGGCAGCAAAGGCAAGTGCGCGGCGTATTTGCGTGGTGTTGCGGCCGGGCACCTGACAGCTGACCATCAGCACAAATTGACTTGGCAAATACACCACGGTGTTATCTGGATTTGCAAGCCAATCAAGGTTGGGGTCGGCGATATCGCTCAATCCCCGATAATCGGTGGTGCCGGAACCCCTAACGGAGCCGTCGTCTTCTTTAATCAGCCACTCAACGGTTAAGTCGTAGCCTTCGTCGTCTGGTAGCAGGTTTGCTTCGGACAACACGCGTAAAAATAAGCGTGACATCAAGCCTCCTCGGTATTAATAGATAAATTTGATCGGAACAGCTTGCCAAGATCTCGACTGAGTATCTTGACCTGCCCGTTGCTCGGATTTCTATGCAACATACTTTGTAGCGTAACTGTGCTGCTGCCCACTTGTGCTTGCGCGTGTAGTAAAAAATAGTCACTGCTCACAGACAGTGCAGCGGCGACCGCAGTAAAGTCTGGGTTAGCGTCAATGAACTCCTGAACGCTGGCGTAGTTTCTCGGCACAGCCACAATCGGTTCGGTTATCGCCAGTGACAAGCCCGGGTCGAGCGCGGCCAAGGCGTGCGAATTTGCGGTATTGACGTTCAGCAAAGAATCAGCGTCTGGAAGCAAACAAATCAAGGGACTCAGCGTGCTCAGTTGGTCTTTTCCGATGCCGCTGAGCAAAGCTAGCTCCGATAGATGCGTTACCAGTTGGTTGGGTGTTCGATGTGGCGGTTGAGCAATTAGATACTCACGATCTTCCGCACCAAAACCGGTGATTTCATTGTCTTCATCAATCCAATCTTTCCACATTTCTGCAATCTGGGGTTGAACACCCAGTAGCTGGGCAAGCGTCTTGAAACGCGCCATTGCAACCTCGTCGTCGGATCCGGCGACGGTATTGAGGTTAAAACATCCGTTAAGGTCGGTGAGTTGGGCTTCAAGAAAGCCGCCCTCGTCCAACTCAAAGGGCATGATGGGTTTTGCCCAAAGTTCCTCTAAATGGTCCGATTTATCGTTCGAGACGGTGAGGTCCTCTATCAGGGCCTGTTGCGCCAAAGCCTCAGCGCCGAGCGCGTATTGCAGCGCTTGGTTTTGTTCAAATGTATTTTGGTTTTGATTGATCACCAGATGATGACTGGCCAGCAGGCGGCTGGCGATGGCCATTAAAATAGCCACAATCAGCAAAACACTGACCAATGCTACGCCCCCCTGATGAAACCCGAGTCTAGACACTGGGGACCTCCCAAATGCGCTCGAAAATCCCGTACGGTGGGATGTCAATGCGCATGATCAATCCCACAAGCGCAGCGGCTGGGTCACTACCCGGGAGATTGCCGGGTGCGGTCATAGGCCAAAAAGTATGTTCGCGGCCGGCGGCGTCTAAGGCATAAAATTCTAGGCGTTCGACGCCCTCAAGTAGCGTCTGATAGGCCGGTTCAGTGTCCTGTGCCCGGTCCAGCACTCGCCAATAGCCGCGCATCAGCTTATTGTCTTGCATCAGATAGCCAACGCGTTGGATTTCTGCTCGTTGAAGACCCAGCGGATTACGCCAACCGGTGCGTGAAAATTCGATTAGACCGTCGGAACCAATGATCAATGGGCCTATTTCATCACCGTATTGATCCCGGATGGGGCGGTTGGCCAACTGGATGATATCGCGCTGCACTATTTGCATTGCCCGGTGTAGATCGCCTAAACGGGCGCCTCGATTGGAGAGGTCGTCTTGAACGCTGACGGTTTGCGACAACATTTGTGCGCTGATGACACCGATAATTGCAAAGATCAAAAATGCAACCAACACCTCTACAAGGGTAAAGCCAGCTGCTTTGGTGTTGCCGCGCATCAGGACCCCCCCATAAAGGCAATACTGTGATCAAAAGGCCCTACTCGTTCGCCGTCCTGTAGTTCAAAAACATCCACCTCCACGCGGCGTAATCTTTCTGAATCGGTGCTGATGATGCTGGTTTGTACCTCCCAGTCGCGCAGACCCATTGAGATGCGGGTAGTGTCTTTGCCCACGGGCAATGGACGGGCTTCTTGTCTGAGGCTAATGCGTAATTGATTGAGCTGATTTTGGCCAACCCAATGGGCCATTGTGCGTCGCTCCAGGGTATAGGTTTGACCGGCAACGCCACTGATGGCTCGGGATACACTGACGCTGGTAACCGCAATGACAACTAGCGCCAGGAGCATCTCTAACAGCGTAAATGCATTGATTTTAGGCATCAGGTCTCATCCCGAGAAAGCTGCGTACGCGTAAATCCATCTGAGTGTAATTGCCAGGCAGCAGACTCAAAAAGCGATGGTTCAACACTGATTTCAAATGGCGTTGTCTCGCCAGAGGAGAACAAAACGATATCAGGCGTTGCGCTCTGATCATCTTCCAGTTCATCCAGGACCCGTCCAAGATCCTCAGTCTCAATGGTAAAGCGCACTTGTGCATCGTAGCGCTCTGAGCTGAATGGCTTTTCAGAACGGATCACCCATTGTCGATTAATTTCGTCAAATTCCGCAAATTTGACACCGTCTTCGTTGAGGTAAACGCCCCACTCGCGGTTTGCTAACAAGGCTTTGTCGCGCCCTATTTCGATGCGCAAGGCAAGCCGCTCCGCATATCCGCGAAATTTTTGTTCACGGTCGACGCCACCGAGTGAATTAACCACAACTCCCATAAGAATGGAGATTACCAATACCACAACCAGTACTTCGATTAAGGTAAATCCGTAATTACGGTGATGTTTTGCGATCATGGGTTATGCAGCTGTTTGCTTACAGGTCAGCCAGACGAATATCGGCGTTGAGACCTTCACCGCCCTCTTGGCCGTCCGCGCCCAAGCTAAACAACGAGAAATTAGTGCCGTTGCGTTCATATATATAGAGTGAGCCCCATGGGTCGGTGGGCAATTTTTTAACGTAACCGTCGGGGTTGTAGTTTTTTGGCTCGGGAAAACCGCTGGGTTTTTCCACCAACGCCTCCAAGCCCTGCTCCGAGGACGGATATTGAAAATTATCCAACCGGTAAACGTCCAACGCGCCAGAAAGTGTGCGTAGATCCGTTTGTGCTGCCTGAATACGGGCTGTATCTGGTCGACCTAAAATTTGGGGCACCACAACCGCACCGAGAATGCCTAAAATAACCACGACCACAAGAATTTCAATCAGGGTGAAGCCTCGTTCACGATTTCGACACACTGGATTCTGCACGTTTAACTCCAAAAGAAATAAGAAAAGAACACTGTTTGTTGGATTGCTGGCCTCATACGATCTGGTTCATGCTTAAAATCGGCAGTAGAACCGCCATCACAATGAACAGAACCACCGCGCCCATGATCAACAGCATGGCAGGTTCAAACATTTTGACTATGGTCGACACGATCCGTTCAACCTCGGCCTGCTGGTAAGTCGCCACACGTGCCAACATGGTATCTAGTTCGCCGCTTTGCTCGCCACTGCCCACCATATACAGCAGCATAGGCGGAAATTGTCCGACCTGCTCCAAAGCGACCCGCAAACTCACACCTTCGCTCACGGTTTGTGTGGCTTCTTGCAAGCGTAGTTTCAAATAAGTATTCGAGACGACTTCGCTAGCAATGTTCATTGCTTCCACCAGTGGGACACCAGCGCTGGTAAGAATGGCCAAGGTATTTGAATAACGTGCGGCGTTTGCGCTTCTGCTGATTCTGCCTATCAGCGGCAAGGAGAATTTTCGTTTGTCCCAATTCAGGCGCAGATTGGGTTGCGACAGAGCCCACCGCAACGCGGTAACAGATACTGCGATCGCCGCAATAATAGCCCACCAGTAGCCTTTGAGTGTGTCGGTGATGGCAATCAACACGACGGTAAACCAAGGCAGAGTTTGACCGGTATCTTCTATAACCGCGATCATGTCTGGAATGATGTAAACCATCAGTGCTCCGACGATTGCAAACGCTAAAAATAGCAGCGCCACCGGATAAAATAACGCCATTTCAACGTTGCGCGTTGATTCAAACTGACGCTCTAAATAGTTGGCCAGGTTTTCTAAAACTTTGTCCAGGAAACCCGATTGCTCGCCGGCGGCAACAGAGGAGCAATATAATGCGGAAAAACTGCTGGAATATTCGCGCAGGCTGTCAGCCAGCGTGTAGCCCTCGAGGACTTTGCTGCGGACACCCAAAATAAGGGCGCTGACGTGTTGGCGCTCCGTTTGCTGTGCGACAGCGCTCAAAGCCTCCTCAATGGGCAGGCTCGAAGCGATCAAAGTGGCGAGCTGGCGAGTGAATAATACGCGTTCCAAGGCTGACATTCGTTTGCTAAAGTCAAAAGACAAGCCTTTTTTCTTGGTAGGATTGCGGCCACGCGCAAGCGTCACCTCTAATGGCATAAGCCCTTGATCGCGTAACAATTGTCGTGATTGTCGTGCGCTATCCGCTTCTAAAACGCCTTTGTTTTGTTTGCCTTTGGCGTCTAGTGCAACAAATTCGAATGCAGCCATGATTTAGATTGCTCAGTCTTCTAACGTTACACGCAAAACTTCTTGCACGGTTGTCAGGCCGGCCAATACTTTGCTTTTACCGTCTTCACGGATGCCGGGAGCGGCTTGCCTTGCGTAATTGGTGAGCGCCTGTTCGCTGGCCTGATCGTGAATCAGCTGTCGAATGGTATCGTCGACCACCACCAATTCATAAATTCCGGTGCGGCCTTTGTAGCCGCTTTGACTGCAGGATTCGCAACCATCAGCGCCGTAGATAATCGCCGATGACTCTTGTAAAAATTGGAGTTCTGCGGTTGTAGCTGGGCGTTGTTGGCGGCAATCAGGGCATAATCTTCTGACCAGTCTTTGGGCCAATACACCTACCAGACTCGAGGACAACAAAAAGGGTTCAACCCCCATATCCATCATCCGTGTGACGGCGCCAATTGCTGTATTTGTATGTAGCGTGGACATGACTAAGTGGCCTGTCAGACTCGCCTGAATGCTGATCTCTGCCGTTTCTAAATCGCGCACTTCACCGACCATGACCACGTCCGGGTCTTGCCTTAAAATGGCGCGCAGTCCTCTGGCAAACGTCATGTCGGCTTTGGTGTTGACCTGCGTTTGGCCGATGCCCGGTAGGTTGTACTCTATGGGATCCTCGACGGTCAGGATGTTGATGGTTTGGGCGGATAATTCCGCCAAACTTGCATATAGCGTGGTGGTCTTACCTGATCCTGTGGGGCCAGTGACTAAGAATATGCCGTGCGGCTTGTGCACAACGCTTTGCAGTATTTTAAGTTGTTCTGCACCCATGCCTAGGTTTTGCAGGCGCAAGCGTCCCGCTTGTTTGTCCAGTAGCCGCAATACGACTCGCTCACCAGAGCTGGCGGGCATCGTGCTCACGCGCACGTCAACTTCGCGCCCGCCAATTCGCAGTGAAATTCTGCCGTCCTGAGGTATTCGTTTTTCGGCTATATCAAGCCGTGCCATGACTTTTATTCTCGACACCAGTAGCGGCGCCAACTGTCGTTTGGGTTTGACAACCTCACGCATAACGCCGTCAACCCGAAAACGAACGCACAGCTCTTTTTCAAAGGTTTCGATGTGCACATCAGAGGCGCCTTCGCGTATAGCCTCTGCAAGTAATGCATTGATTAACCGGATGATGGGTGCATCATCTTCTTGTTCCAGCAGATCTTCGGTTTCTGGAACAGAATTAGCCAGACTGGCTAAATCCATTTCCTCACCCAAATCCTCTACCATTTGGCGAGCTTGTGATGAGTCTCGGGAATAGGTTTCGGTCAGAACTTGCTCGAACTCATCTTCATCGACAATGCGTAAGGTCAATTCCCGCCGAGCGAGTCGACGCACTTCGGCTAACGTGGTCAGCGATGGCTGCGTTTTGCATACAACATCGGCTTTTTCATCCGACTCCGTTCGATTGGAAATGACAATGCTGAAGCGCCGCGCGAAGGCAAAGGGCAACAGTGCCGAGGGCGCCGGCGGTCCTAAATCATCTGCCATTTCGGGCTCGATCTGGGTGTCGTTGTCTGTGTGATCCTGCTCCGGCGACTGGCGGATGCCAATTGGCATGGAGGGTGCGCCTTCGCTCATATTAAGTAGTCCATTCAAAAATTGCCTTAAAGATTTCCTATCTAAGCTGGGGCCAATGTTATCAATAACTTAGATAAAAACTAAGCCTAGACAGCACACATAGAGTATACGAACCCATGATATTGATAACTGAGTCACAACGTCGTGATGAAAGTATTTGGCCGCCGCTACTTTACACCTTAGTGCGTTGAGTTTCTTTGACGTTTTAGGACAAACAAGGGAACGTCATTTCAACGGTTCACATTTATGTTAGTTTATCGTTGCGCTGCGTTCGTAGGCTAAGTTCTCGTTTTCGACGTCAGTGATTGATGGCGGTGGTTGGCCCGTCCAGCCTGTGACCCAAAAGATTTTTTTAAGGAGCGTCCTTGGACTTTATTGGAAATCACATTCTCTCGATTAGCCAGTTTAACCGAGTTGATGTCGAACGTATTTTTGATGTCGCTGATCAAATGCGCCCCTACGCCATGCGTCAGCGGATAACACGGGTTCTGGAAGGCGCCATTGTCTCAAATATGTTTTTTGAGCCCTCTACCCGCACCCGGGTTTCTTTTGGATCCGCGTTCAATCTGTTAGGCGGAGAAGTGAGGGAAACAACTGAAGTGAAATCGTCGTCGCTGGCGAAAGGTGAGTCTTTGTATGACACAGCGAGGGTGTTGTCAGGCTACAGTGATGTGATTGTGATGCGTCACCCCGAAAGTGGCAGTGTTGCGGAGTTTGCTCAGGCCAGTCGAGTCCCGGTTATCAATGGGGGCGACGGCCCCAATGAGCACCCAAGCCAGGCGCTGCTTGACCTGTATACCATGCGGCAAGAACTGGCTGCGCAAGGCCGTGAGCTGGATGGCTTGCGCATTGCTCTGGTTGGTGACCTTAAATATGGAAGAGCGGTACATTCGTTGTGCAAACTCTTAGCGTTATTTAAAAATGTCTCTTTGAATTTAGTCTCCCCGCCAGAATTAGAAATACCCGTGCAAATCGTCAACCAGTTGCGTGAGATGGGGCATAGTGTGCGCATTTTCCATACGCTGGAGGAAGGGATTCACGAGGTAGACATTCTCTATGTGACAAGAACGCAAGAAGAGCGTTTCCCATCTCAAGATGAGGCTAATAAGTATCGAGGTCTGTTTCGCCTTAACCAAACCATCTATACACAACACTGTGAACCTAACACGGTCATTATGCATCCCTTACCGCGTGACTCGAGGGCGCAAGCTCAGGAATTAGATGATGATCTGAATCAGAACCCTAGCTTGGCAATCTTCAGGCAAACAGATAACGGGGTTTTGGTCCGTATGGCGCTGTTTGCATTGGTTTTGAATGTCGTAGAGGACGTCGGCAATCACGCCAGACCTGTGACTTGGTACACCTCGAAAGGGTAGAACTAGTCGAAAAACAGCCGTGGTACGGGCGCAATCAGTCCCCAGTGGGTGGTTCGTGATCAGGTCGAGCTCGGTGACCGGTTAAGGTCACCGAACTTGATTAGGCGGGCGCAGTGCCTAGAGTGAAGCTTCTAGCTCAGGCAGGGCTTTGAACAGATCAGCGACAAGCCCATAATCGGCGACTTGAAAGATTGGCGCATCTTCGTCTTTGTTGATGGCAACAATCACTTTGCTGTCCTTCATGCCAGCTAGATGCTGTATCGCACCAGAGATACCGACAGCAACATATAAATCGGGCGCTACAATTTTACCGGTTTGCCCCACTTGCATGTCATTGGGAACAAAACCAGCATCCACTGCGGCGCGTGATGCGCCAATTGCAGCGCCCAGTTTATCGGCGATGCCTTCGAGCAGTACAAAATTGTCACCACTTTGCATACCTCTGCCACCTGAGATGATGGTGCCAGCCGCGGTCAGTTCGGGGCGTTCAGATTTTGCGATTTCCTGTCCTATAAATTGTGAGTTGCCGGCGCTGTGAGCAGAACCCAAGGCTTCGATGGAGGCGCTGCCGCCTGCCGCGGGTGCTGCATCATAGGCGGTTCCGCGCACTGAAACGACTTTGATCGTATCGTTTGATTTAACCGTAGCAATGGCGTTGCCCGCGTAGATTGGGCGCTTGAATGTATCTGCGCTGTCTACAGCTATGATATCGGAGATCATCGCCACACCCATGAGTGCTGCGACCTGAGGCAGGTAATTTTTCCCGTTGGTGGTGTGGGCTGCCAAGATATGGCTGTATCCCTGACCAGCTTCTACGACCAGCGGTGTGATGTTCTCGGGCAGCTGGTGTTCATAAACGGCATTGTCGGCAACAATGACTTTGCTTACACCAGGAACGGCTGCAGCCTGTGCGCTCACATCTGCAAGGCCGCTACCCACGACTAATACGTCTATATCACCGCCGATCAGGGCCGCGGCGGACAGTGCAACGCGTGTTGCGGGCTTCAGCTCTAAGTTATCGTGTTCTGCAACAACTAATACACTCATGATATCACCTTGGCTTCATTTCTTAGTTTGTCGACAAGTTCTTCGACATCACCTACTTTGATGCCTGCCTGTCGCTCGGAGGGTGCCTCTACTTTGAGGGTTTCTACGGTTGGGTTGACGTCAACTCCCAGAGTATCTGGGGTGGTGATGTCCAGAGGTTTCTTCTTGGCTTTCATGATGTTCGGTAAAGAAGCATAGCGAGGCTCATTCAGCCGAAGGTCAGTTGTGATTACACAGGGTAGATCAACGTCGACAGTCTGTAGCCCGCCATCAATCTCGCGAATGACCCGTGCCTTGCCGTCTTCGACTTTGACCTCTGAAGCAAACGTCGCTTGAGGCATGCCTGTAAGTGCCGCGAACATCTGGCCGGTCTGGCTATTATCGCCGTCGATGCTTTGCTTGCCAAAGATCACAATATCGGCATTTTCCTGTGCTTGTAGTGCGGCCATGGCTCGCGCGACCCCCAACGGTTGAATGTCGGCTTCGGTTTCGATTAGAACCGCGCGGTCGGCGCCTAACGCAAGGCAGGTTCTTAATTGCTCTTGGCAGGCCGTGACGCCTACCGCGACAGCGACCACTTCTGTAGCAACCCCAGCTTCTCTGAGGCGTACCGCTTCCTCGATTGCAATTTCGCAGAATGGATTGACCGACATTTTCACATTCGCCAGATCGATGCCTGAGTTGTCTGGCTTGACGCGCACTTTGACGTTGTAATCCACCACGCGTTTAACGGGTACCAGTACTTTCATAAATTCCTCGCTTCAAAGCACTAGCGTTCGTTAGCGCCTGTTTTTAATTGAGCATTGCTGCCGGATCGATGAGCTCCCATCAATCACAGACGGCTCTGGGTGATTTGCAAAATCACGACTGCGGACATTTTGCCCTTGCGACCCGGTATTTTGGGGCGGCACATTGTCGCTATGCGGCTATGTCAGGTCAAGTGTCTTGCGTCGTTCGCGTCGGGCAATTTAACGAAGGGCGCGTTCAATTGTGAAAAAAAGGGTATCATCCACACCTGAACAAGCTGTCTGAAAGGATTTATAACTGTGAGCGAAATTGAACGCGAATCGATGGAGTTTGACGTGGTAATAGTCGGTGGTGGCCCAGCCGGGCTGAGCGCCGCTTGTCGTGTAATGCAACTGGCTGAAGCGGCCGGTACCGAAATCTCAGTCTGTCTGGTAGAGAAAGGCTCAGAGATTGGAGCACATATTTTATCTGGCGCGGTTGTGGAGCCTCGGGCATTGAACGAGTTATTTCCTGATTGGGAGAATATGGGTGCACCGCTAACCAATCCAGTGACGGTGGATGAGGTTTTTTATCTGCCCAACGGCACAAATCACATTCGTACACCAAACCTGCTGATACCCAAAGCAACACACAACGACGGTAACTATGCCACCAGCTTGGCGAATCTGTGCCGCTGGTTAGGCGAGCAAGCTGAGGCGCTGGGGGTCAATGTCTTCCCTGGCTTTGCAGCTTCTGAGGTGCTTTATGATGACAATGGTGCAATTTGCGGTATTGCTACCGGCGATATGGGTGTAGGGCTTGATGGCACGGCCAAATCCACCTTCGCACCGGGTTATGAGCTGCGTGCAAAATATACCCTGTTTGCTGAAGGTTGCCGTGGACATTTAGGTAAACAATTGATCGAAAAGTTTAACCTAACGCAGAACAGCGGCACGCAGCACTATGCGATAGGCTTTAAAGAATTATGGGATATCGACCCTGCGAACCATGTGCCGGGGAAAGTAGTTCACACCATGGGATGGCCCGGCAATCATTTTGGCGGTCTGTTTACCGGTTCCTATTTGTATCATCTTGAGAACAACCAAGTTTCTGTTGGGCTTATTGTAGATCTGTCTTATTCAAATCCTCATGTGAGTCCTTTTGATGAGTATCAGCGCTACAATCAGCGCTACAAGCATCATCCCTTGATCAGTCAGGTGTTGACGGGTGGTAAGCGGGTATCTTACGGCGCGCGAGCCATTGTTAAGGGTGGGCTGGCTGCACTGCCAGAACTTGCCGTACCCGGAGGTTTACTGATCGGTGACGATGCCGGATTTTTGAATATGACAAAAATCAAGGGAAGCCACACCGCTATGAAATCAGGCATGTTGGCTGCTGAGGCTGTGAGCGAGGCGCTATTGGCTGGATCTCCCGGCGGCGAAACCTTGTCCACATTTCAATCAAAATTTGATAACTCTTGGTTACATGAAGAGTTGCGCCAAGCGCGTAATTCGCAACAAGCCATTCACAAATTTGGTGCGGTTATGGGGGCGGGCTTCATCTGGGCAGACCAGCTGCTCAAAGGCAATTTGCCCTTCACCTTCAGCGACCCCACACCTGATCACGCCACATTGAAGCCGGCAGATGCTTGTAAGAAAATTGATTACCCAAAGCCTGACGGGAAACTTTCGTTTGATAAACTGTCGTCGGTGTTTTTATCAAATACCAACCATGAGGAAGATCAGCCCTGTCATTTGCAGCTCAAGGATCCCAGCATACCCATTGACGTAAACCTACCGAAGTATGACGAGCCGGCGCAGCGCTATTGTCCCGCCGGTGTTTACGAAGTGGTTGAAGAAAATGGTACTTCGCGGTTTCAAATTAACGCGCAGAATTGTGTGCACTGTAAAACCTGTGATATCAAAGATCCGTCGCAGAATATCACTTGGGTTGTGCCTGAAGGCACCGGTGGGCCAAATTATCCGAATATGTAGGCCGTGGAGCTGCGGGTCAGTTATGGGCGGCCTCTTTAGTTAGGGGCTATCTCCAAGCTCGCCCAGCGCGAAGCGTGTATTTTGGCTGTAAACTGCCAGCGTGCCCGCTTCGTCAACCCCCATTTCAACCAGACGATAGAACACACTCCTGGTGATTCGCCCGTAGAGGCCGTCCCTGATATGCAGATACGGGCGCTCGCCGCGCATCTCAATGGCATGCTCTGCGTCTGCCATGACCAGATCCCCTACGTTACTGCGAAAGATTAAATCTGCTGCGGTGCCCGCCCCGCGTGTATCCATATCGACCATTAAAAAGGGGGCGTCGGCAACTGATATGAGTAACTTTTCAGCGGGAGTCACCAGGTAGTAGTTTGTTCCTTCTTTGCGCAGAATAGTGGCGAACAGACGGACCAGTGACTCTCGCGTGAACACCCCACCCTCGTGTGTCCATTGACCTTGGAAATCAATGCTAATGTCTATTGTACCGCTGCGCTTGGGATGCCATAGGTGAAGCGGCGGGCGCTGTTGACCTGTGCTGTAGGTTTGTAATTGTTCAAATAGTGTCGATGGCGTGGTCATGTCGGCAGTTTACCGGTGTAAAGGGTTGCAGGCGAGTCGGTGTGCATCGGTTCAGCCGCCAATGAATTTCATCACCGTAACCTCTCCACTGAAGCTGGCCAACTGTTTGTCTTGCATTGCAGAGCCCAAGATGGACTGCAAAGCAGCCAATGCCTGCGGTTCTGGCGCATCTAAGATGGGCACCAAATCGTAAGATTTGGCATTGGACAAGCACCCATATAGACGTCCGTTGGAGGAGATACGCAGCCGCGAACAGCTGCGACAAAAGGGCTCGCTTTCATTGGCTATGATACCAAAAACACCCTTTCCTGGAATAGAAAATCGCGCTGCAGTTGAGTCTATTGGGGCGCTCGTGCGTTCAATCGGATATCTTGTCGCGATCAGGTCAAGCAGTGCCTGCATGCTGAAAAATTGGTTTTTGTGCAGCGTATTGTCTTGTAAGTGGCCCATGTTCATGAGCTCGATAAAACGTAATTCGATACCTCGTTCAAGACTATATTCGAGCAACGGTAATACTTGGTCCTCGTTTTTTTGACGCATGGGCACCATGTTAATTTTCACTTTGATGCCCGCGTTGAGCATCAATTCAATACCTTGTAGTACGCTGTTAAGGTCTCCAGAGCGGGCAATTTCGCGAAAGCGGCTTGAGTCTAATGTATCCAGACTGATGTTGATTCGCTTGAGGCCGGATTCGATGATGAGCTTGGCTTTTCGCGGCAGCAGCTGACCGTTGGTGGTCAAGGAAACATCCTTTAAACCCATTGCCATGACCGCGGGTAGAAGTTCGTCAAATTTTGGCGTGAGCAGCGGCTCTCCGCCGGTTATGCGGAGTTTGTCAATGCCGGCAGTCTGGATCAACAACCGGACAGCCTTCACCATTTGTGCAGCCTCTAACTCAGTATTGGCCGCAATCAAGCGCTTGCCGTCGGGTACGCAGTAGGTACAGGCATAGTTGCATGCGGCGGTTAAACTTAGGCGTAAATTTCGGAACTGACGCCCTAGATGGTCAACGATCAAGAAGGCCTCCGCTGGTGGTCTTGCACAGGGTTAAACAATAGACGTTCGCATCATCGGCGTGACTCGTTTGGAGATAGATCATTTCGAACTCATGCTATCCAAGGTGGACAAAAAAGTATCGACAAATTGGTTGGCCCAGAATATCCGGTTCGACCCTTTGATAAACACGGTGGTTTCGTCTTTGCAGAGGTCGATCAGATAGCTCGTGAGGTCCTCAGAGGCTTTTGGGAACCACGGTTGCTCAAGGTGTTTGGCTAACCCGTGAGTGCCTGCCCCGACACAAATTACATGATCTACAGATTCCAGCAGCGGGGCAAGTTCAAGATGTGCTTGATCACCCTGTGAGCCCAACTCTAACATTTCCCCTATCACTGCGACTCGCACATTTGCAGGTGCGGTGAGCAGGCTACTCAGCCCCGCCCGCATGCTTTGAGGATTGGCATTGTAGCTGTCGTCGATGACCGTGACCTGGTTAACTCGCCGTATATTGCCCCTTCCGGCAGGGATTAAATCATTGGATAATTGACAGGCGGGTGTGAGGTCGCGATCGAGAATATGGCAAGCCAAGACGGTCGCTGCAACCGTTTTAGCGCGGTGAATGCCTCCGCCGGGAACGCAGGCTGTGAGCATTCGGCCGTACAGTGAGAGATAGACGCAATCACCTTCTAAGGCCTTCACTCGAGCATTGGCTTGGCGCGTCTCGCCAAAGGTGGCGCCGAATTCCAACCCGAGATTATCTTCAGATATTGAGTTATCTTTGCATTTTAAACTATTGAAAATACTGATTTTTTCTTCTTTAAGTTCTGAGCGTGACGTGAAGTTTTCTATATGCGCTTGATGGACATTTAGCACCATGGCGACATCTGGTTTGATCATTTTAGCCAGTGGCTCAATTTCTCCAGGATGGTTGGTGCCAACTTCAAATACACCGGTGGTGCTATTTTCCGGCGCATTCGCCAGCGCCAGAGGTACGCCGATATGATTATTAAAGCTGCCGGGAGGCGCATAGGCATCGAGCGCTGCAGTTAAGAACTGTTTAGCCGTAGTTTTCCCATTGCTGCCTGTGATTGCGACGATCTGTCCGTCAAGTCGGCTGCGGGCCATACGCCCCAGCGTCCATAGACCATCATAGGTGTCTTTGACTTTTAGCAGCGCCATTTTGCTGTTTGTTGTATCCACCTTCTTGTGCACCAAAGCGCCTACTGCGCCTTTTTTTGCGGCCGCTTCGACAAAATCGTGGCCGTCCACCGTGCTTCGGTGGCTTGGATTAAACCGGTTACCCGGATCCCCAGGCAACGCAAGAAATAGGTCGCCTGGCTGTGCTTGGCGGCTGTCAATAGTGACCCGATAAACGTCTGGGCCTGCAACGCGCCGACCGGTTAGACCGGCGCTCAGTTCTTGCCAAGACCACAGAGGCGGTAAATGATTAGCGTGTAAGTTGGACATTTGACCATGTTAGCGCTTTCCAATCTTAAATAGCGGCAAAAAAGCGCTAATATCAAACTTTCTGTGCTGTGCTTCGCGCGGCCATTGACGATAACTACGGAATTAGGGATATGGCAGATCAGTCGAGCGGTGTTTTAGCACGTATTGGTGCGGGGATAACTCGCCTGCGAAATTTTTGTATCAACATTCTATTTTTGGCTATTCTTGTGGCGCTGTCGCTAGGCTTGATCAACAGTTGTCAGCGCACGGAAATTCCCGTCGGTGCTGCCTTGGTGATCAATCCTCACGGCGCCATCGTAGAGTCAGCCACCCTCCCCGATCCGCTTCAGGCTCTGATATCGACAGCGCCGCGCGTTGCACAAGTCGAATTGGGTGTTCTGCTCGAGGCGATTCATCGCGCCGCCGATGACCCGGATATCGTGATGATCCTTCTGGATCTCGACGAGTTAACCTGGGCGGCTCCGGCGCATGGTCAACGGCTGGGCGAAGCGCTTAAAGGCTTCCGTGAAACCGGCAAACAAGTGGTCGCCTACGGGCATTCATTTAGCCAAGCGCAATATCATATCGCGAGTTTCGCCGACGCTATTTATATGCATCCCATGGGCCAAGTGGTTCTCGACGGCTTTGGCGGGTACAACCTCTACTTTAGTGAATTGTTGGAAAAGTTTGATGTCAACGTGCATGTTTATCGCGTCGGTGACTACAAATCAGCGGTCGAACCTCTGCAGCGTAATGATATGTCTCCGGATGCACGTATGGCCGCAGAGGTGCTTTATCAGTCTATTTGGCAGCAGCTTTTGCAAGACCTGGCGGCTAACCGTGAACTTGCTCTCCCGGCATTACAGCGGTATTCGGATCATTTAGGTCAAGCACTCAAAGCAGCTGGTGGCGACATGGCGCGAGCTGCGCTTGAAGCCTATCTTGTGGATGAGTTAATGACGGCGGATCAAGTCAATGCGCGGCTGGCCGATGATGTGGGTTATCAGGATACACATCTCATGGAGGTAAACGGTGTTGATTATCTTGGCTATCTTAACGCTCGGCAATCACAGCCAAATCATGAATCGGAAAACAAAATAGCCGTGCTCGTCGCGCAAGGGACGATAGTCAATGAAGGACGCGATGACGAGGTGGTTACGGCAGATGCGATGATCAAGTTAATTCGTCAGGCACGCAGAGATCCCGCCATTAAAGCGGTTGTTTTAAGGGTTGATTCGCCCGGTGGAAGCCAGTTGGCCTCAGAACGCATACGCCAAGAGCTTGAGCTGTTGCAACTCACGGGCAAGCCTTTGGTTGCATCGTTTGGCAACCGTGCGGCTTCTGGTGGCTATTGGATCGCGTCCACTGCAGATGCCATTGTGGCGGAGCCGACAACGATTACAGGGTCCATTGGCATTTTCAGTTATCTGACAACCTTTGAAGAAACGCTCGCCCGTTATGGCATCCACGCCGACGGCGTGGTAACTACTCCGCTGCGCGGATCCGGCATGTTAACCGGTGTTAGTGACGGTATGGCGCAGGTGCTGCAGGCGCGGGTTGAGCATGGCTATGAACAATTCATTAATTTAGTGGCGCGCGGGCGTCGTATGACACCAGATGCGGTTGAAGCGGTTGCTCAAGGGCGTGTTTGGAGTGGGGAAATGGCGCACGAGCTAGGCTTGGTTGATGCTTTAGGCGGGTTGCCGTTGGCTCTGCAAACCGCTGCGGATCAAGCTGGTTTAAAAACATGGAGCGAATTGCGTTTGCGATCGCCAGTTGATCCTCGGGCCGCTTTGTTGGCACAGCTGTTGTCACCGGTGCAAATGCAGACGGATGATATTTCCAATCTTGGTCATCAGTTTGCTGAGGTTGTCACAAGGCTTAGACGGTTTGATGATCCGAACCACACCTATGTCCTGTGCGAACCGTGTATGCAATGGTCAGGCCCCTAGTTGAGGCCTTAATCGATTATTCTGTTTCGTGGCGTTTTTGCCAATAGACCTTAGCCATAGACTTCATTTCTTTGCGCATTAAGAAAATTCCGATCAAGTTAGGCAAGGTCATCAAAGCGATGGTAATTGCGGATATCAGCCAGACTAAACTGGTGTCGGCAATGGTGGCCAGAAAAAAACCAAGTACGTAGCAGATTCGGTAAGGTAGTACCCAGCGGGTGCCGATGAGATAAACGATGGCTCGATCGCCATAATAGGACCAAGCCAGTGCCGTCGAGAAGGCAAACATGACCAGCCCTATGGTGACGGCATATTCCCCAAATGTACCCATAAAACTGCTTCTAAAGGCTTGCACGGTCAATGGAACCGAATGCAGCAGGGAATGCCCAGATAGACGCACATCAGGCGTTTTAATATTGCCTTGTACAACCGTCAAGGGGCCAGTGTATGGCAGTCCACTGGAGGTGACCCTGACCTTTTCGGCAATTGAACGATTATGAATAACGGTAATACCGCGGGTATCTAGTACCCCATCTTGGACCTCTACCGTCCCTGAAAAATCGCTCACCGGGTCATTGCTTGGCGGCGACAGGTCCAGATGTTCGAACAGCAACTTTGCGTGCTGCGGATTTTTGTCGGAATAAACATCTTTTAAAATCACCGTGTCGAATTCGGCGAAATCGGTCGGAAACTTTTGTTGCCATACACCTGAAGACAGAATGACCATGCCGGTCAACGTGCAGATGATGAGTGTGTCGATGAAAGGCTCCAATATCGACACCATACCCTCGGCGACAGGTTCTTTGGAGCGTGCGGAGGCGTGAGCGATGGGTGCTGAACCTTGGCCTGCTTCGTTGGAGTAGAGTCCGCGGTTAACACCGCGATTGAATGCGTAGGCAAATGTTGCGCCTAAAAATCCGCCGGTGGCTGCAGATCCTGAAAAAGCATCGCGCAAGACGGATAAAAATGAGGGTAAAAGATTCTCGGCGTGGGTTGCAATAACGGCCAGTGCGCCAAAGGCGTACAGCAGACCCATAAATGGCACCAGCGTTGCGGCAACAGCGGCGATTCGTTGAATGCCCCCAAGGATGACCAAGCCCAGTAAAACGGACAGTACCGCGCCGCTGGCCCACGTTGGAATTGAAAAAGAAGTTAACAGTCCTGCGGCCATATTGTTGGCTTGGGGTAAATTACCGCTGCCGAAGGAAGATATAACGGTTGCGATGGCAAATAAAATTGCCAACCATTTAAGTTTTAGACCATGTTCCATGTAGTACATGGGGCCACCGGCCATTTGTCCGTTGCTATCGGTGCGACGATATTTGTGGCTCAGTGATACTTCCACAAACTTGGTGGTCATGCCGAGGAAAGCGGTTGCCCACATCCAAAACAAAGCGGCGGGGCCACCTAGAAAAATGGCCAACCCGACCCCGCCAATATTACCGGTTCCCACGGTGCCCGATAACGCGGTAGATAGCGCCTGAAAGTGGGTTGTCTCCCCGGGGGCATCATTGTCGGCACGTTTGCCCAGCAGGATCCCCCATGCGTGTTTGAAATAACGGATTTGCGGGAACCCGAGATAGAAGGTGAAGAAAACGCCCATGCCCAGGAGTACGAGCGGGAAATACAGGGCGCTGCCTAGAAGGCTGTCGAGAAAATTTAGAAACCGCTCAAGGTACTGCATTAATAATTCCTATTAGAGGCTAGATGGTCAATCAAACAAGGCCGCGCGCAAAACGTTAAACAGCTTGTTTTGTTCCATAACACCAAAGACCGCGTCGGCATTTTTGCCGGTTGCAAAAGCCGCCACGTCCTCTCCTGCATGGGTTTCAATGGGTAGTGGCACGGTGCCCAATTGTTGATAACCGGGATCGGTAGTGTCAACGTCGCTTAAGTCGGGGTATTCATCTTTGTATCCAGGGCCGTTGGCATAGCTCAGGGTGGTGTATTGAACCCTCTGGGGATTAGCAAACGCCAAAAGCGCCTCTGGAACCTTTCCGAGTATCGGATTGCCTCTAGGTGGATAGCCGCTGATGGTCAGCGTATGGCTGTGGTCTGCTGTGACCATTACCAGGGTATCGTCTAAGTCGATTAGATCTAAAGCCACATCAACGGCTTCATCAAGGGCAACAGTGTCTGTCAACGCCCGGTAGGCGTTACTGAAATGATGAGCATGGTCAATACGGCCGGCTTCAACCAGTAAGAAATATCCTTTGTCATTGGTTTGCAATTGTTTGATGGCAAAGGCAGTCATCTGCGCCAAGGAAGGTTCGCCGCCAGCATCGTTGGCTCGATCTGCTTCGAATTGCAGATGTGAGGGTTCAAACAAAGCCATAAATTGCGCACCTTTGGCCACTTCAAAGGTGTTAAAGCCTGCACTGTTCCAGGCGTAACGTCGTGTGCTCTGGCCTGCCAACCATTGTTGAATTAAATTTTTGTTGTCGTCGCGGCGCCCAGTTTTATCAGGGTATTCCGGATCAATGGCCGTTGCAGGTAGAAATTGAGCGCGCCCTCCTCCCAGAATGACGTCGACACCATCGCCAAAGGGAAACTCCACCAACTGAGTCGCAATGTCTCTACAGCCGAGCGCCTTTACAGCGCCGGAGAGATTTGAACTGTCTTCCCAATCCCGATCCGGTGCATGTGCATAGGTGCCTGCCGGGGTTGCGTGCGTGATACGCGCGGTTGATACCAATCCCGACGCCATTCCTGCCTGCTCCGCCATCTCGAGTAGCGTAGGCAGCTCATGATCTAACGCTGCTGCGCAATCGCCTCTTGCGACCTGCGGAGCTACGCTGAGCACTCCCATTCTTGTTTTGGTGCCGGTGACTATGGCGCTGATGGTGCCTGCACTGTCAGCAACCTGTGCATCGGTATTGTAGGTTTTAATCAATGCGACGTTGCGAAATTTGTCGAAACTGAGTTCGTACTCCTCGCCCGTTTGCCCTTTCTGTTGGCCGGCAAATATGCGTGCGGCTGTGATTGTGCTCACCCCCATGCCGTCACCTAAAAACAAGATGACATTCTTAGCCTGCAGGTAGGGACTGATTAAAAGGCTGATCACCAGCGTGATCAAAAGTATAAGTTGAGTCATGGTTTAAGCCTCCCTAGACTTTTGTCTTAATGTTACAAGCTCTTCAGCAGCAGTCGGGTGAATACCCACGGTTGCATCAAATTGTGCTTTAGTGGCGCCCGCAACTAAGGCAACGGCCATACCCTGGATGATTTCTCCGGCATCTGGCCCAACCATGTGGATGGCTAAAACCACATCGGTGCTGCGGCGAACAATCATTTTCATAAAGGTTCGTTCATCGCGACCGCTCAGGGTATGTTTCATGGGTTTAAAGGTGGACTCATAGATGTCCAGGTCTCCTTTGTAAAGCGCTACAGCCTCTGCTTCGGTCAGACCTACCGTGCCAATATTAGGTTGGCAAAAAACCGCCGTGGCAATGTTTGTGTAATCCAGATGTCGCTTGGGCCGTTCGCTAAACAAATTATTGGCGATGCACATGCCCTCTTCGATGGCCACAGGTGTCAATTGAATTCGGTCGGTGACATCGCCAATGGCGTAAATGTTCTCCACATTGGTTTGGTAATAGTCATCAATCAATACTTCCCCTCGCGCGCCAAGCGCAACGCCGGCTCGATCTAAACCCAGGCCCGCGGTATTGGGGTGGCGTCCGGTGGCGTAGAGCACCAAATCGGCCGTCAGGGTTGATCCGTCGGTGAGATATACCTTGCGCGCCTCGCCGTCCAATTCAATTTTTTTAACGTTAACATTAAAACGTAAGTTAATGTCTTTCTTAACGAGTTCGTCTTTGACAAATGTTCGAACCGAATCATCAAAACCTCTTAGAAGTAGAGGGCCGCGGTAAATTTGAGTGGTTTGAGCGCCTAAGCCGGCAAAAATTCCGGCAAACTCCACGGCAATATAGCCTCCGCCCACCACCACCACATTTTTGGGAAATTCAGGTAAGTAAAATGCTTCGTTGGAGGTGATGGCGTATTGACTGCCAGGAAATTCAGGTACGCTGGGCCATCCTCCAGTGGCGATTAATATTGATTTGGCGGTGAACGTTTGTTCGCCAACGCGCACGGTATGGGGGTCGAGAAGCGTGGCGTGTCCTTCATGCAGATCCACACCAGCTTGGCTTAATAAATTTCTATATATGCTATTTAATCTATTGATTTCATTAGTTTTATTGTCTCTAAGCGTGGGCCAGTCGAAACCCGAAACATGGGCTTTCCAGCCATAAGCGGCGGCATCTTCAAAATCCTCATGAAAATGTGATCCGTAGACAAATAATTTTTTAGGTACACAGCCGACGTTGACACAGGTGCCGCCAAGGTAGGTGGATTCTGCAACGGCAACGCGTGCCCCCATGGCGGCCGAAATTCGGCTGGCACGTACGCCACCGGAACCGGCACCGATGACGTATAAATCGTAGTTGTATTCCATGAACTCCTCTACTGCATCAATCAACAGCGATTAAATTAAGCAGACTAGGGAAGTTGACGCAGGGGCGCAATGTTCCTTTTAACGGCCTGACGATTTGAAGGCATTGCACCCGCTATTTATTTGCCGATTTGTCATAATCGCAATGACGCGCGCTCGTGATTTTAAAAGAGCATCGGGTCGTTATCTTTAAACCGATCGCAGATGTGGCGCAAGCCTTTGCTGGGTTGAACATTATTCAATCCAGCAGTGAATGTGACTATGGTCCGGTTTTTGGCGCATAAATGCGCGATACTGTTGATCTGATGGATGGGCATATGTGCATGAGCGCACGCACGCTAACTTGACCCGGTGCGGTGGTTTACAGCGCTCAGTTACGAAATGAAAAATGCCAAAGAGCAACAACAAAACGTTGTTAAAAAAAGCACTGTGATACAAAGCGTTTTGAGAAAAGGATAGATCATGAAGGTTTCGATATTTGGTACTGGCTATGTTGGGCTGGTCACGGGCAGTTGTTTTGCTGAGATGGGTAATGAGGTGTTGTGTGTTGACATCGACGCATCGAAAGTGGCTCGACTGCAAGCTGGTGAAGTGCCCATTTATGAGCCAGGCCTGACGGGCATGGTGCACGATAATGTGGCGCTGGGACAATTGCGCTTCACCACAGATGTGGTGGCAGGTATCGAACATGGAGAGATTATTTTTATCGCTGTGGGGACACCGGCTGATGAAGATGGTTCTGCAGATATGCAGTATGTTTTATCAGTCGCCAATAGCATTGGTGATCACATGACCTCAGAAAAAGTGATTGTGGATAAATCTACGGTTCCGGTAGGTACAGCGGATCAGGTTGCCCAAGCCATTGAGCAGGCACTCAAGGCGCGTGGCGAAGATATTCCTTTCCATGTGGTTTCAAACCCTGAATTTTTGAAAGAAGGTGCGGCCATCGCCGATTTTATGAAGCCTGATCGAATTGTGGTGGGCAGTTCGTCAGCGCAAGGAGCGCGACTGTTAGATCAACTCTATGCGCCGTTTAATCGTAATCATGACAAAATAGTGCATATGGATGTACGGTCAGCAGAACTGACCAAATATGCAGCAAACGTTATGCTGGCAACTCGTATCAGCTTAATGAACGAATTGGCTAATTTGGCTGATCTTTTGGGTGCAGATATTGAAGCCGTTCGTCGTGGTATCGGCATGGACCCTCGCATTGGATATCATTTTATTTACCCTGGTACAGGATATGGCGGTTCTTGTTTTCCTAAAGACGTGAAAGCACTCATACATACGGCTGCGCAGGTAGGTTATGAAACGCGTATTGTGGCTGGTGTTGAAGCCGTCAATGCGGATCAAAAACGGGTGTTGTTTGACAAACTTAGCAATCATTTTCTGCACAATTTGGCTGGTCGGACATTTGCCATGTGGGGCTTGGCTTTTAAGCCCAACACAGATGACCTGCGCGAAGCCCCTAGCCTGACATTGATTCACTTATTAAATGCGGCAGGCGCTAAAGTGCAGGCCTACGATCCTGAAGCCAATGCTCAAGCGCGGCGTTTGTATGCCGATAATGAGTTACTAGAGGTCTGTGATACCCGTAATGAAACATTAGTGGGTGCAGATGCTCTGCTGGTTGTGACGGAATGGAATGAATTTCGCAGTCCCGACTTTACTGCGCTCAAATCAGCGTTAAAGGTTCCAGTGATCTTTGATGGTCGAAATCTGTATGAGCCCGATCGACTGCGTGACTTAGGTTTTGCTTATTATGCGATTGGCCGCGGCACGTAGCTTGTGTAACGTTTGTAGGCTGATGGTGGCAAATCTGTCTCTGGCGCTAAAAAATTAACGAGGTCTTGAACTAAAAAAGGCGTTTGAACTAAAAACATTCTTGATACTGTATATATATACAGTTAATCTGATCGACCCCTATTGAAAAATGTAGTTTGTCTGCATAAGCAAAGTGAGGTCGATTTATGAATGTGCAAGCCCTCTTGCAACATCCTGATTTATGGCGTGCAGGTCAAATCGACAGGCCATCAAGCCCAAGGCTGGGTGGTGTCAAAACGGGATATACCCAACTTGATGCGCAATTGCCGGGTAACGGTTGGCCTTCTGCTGGCCTGATGGAATTATTGCTTGCAAATGCAGGCATTGGCGAATTGCGTCTGCTGGCACCGGCATTGCGTCAGCTCAGTGAAGATGAAAATCGCTGGATGGCATGGATCAACCCGCCGTTTATTCCTTATGCGCCCGCTTTGGAAGCGCTTGGCATCAATCTTCAAAAAATGTTGATGATCCACCCTAAAACACATAAAGATACGTTATGGGCCCTAGAGCGCGCGGTGAAATCAGGCAGCTGCAGCAGCCTTCTAGCGTGGGTAGATGAAAAAAAACTGACACTCAAAGATACTCAGCGTTTGCAGGTTGCCGCCAAGCAGGGCCGTACCCTAACCTGTTTATTTCGACCACAACATGCTGCCGAAAAAGCCAGCATGGCACCGCTGCGTATAGCACTACATGCTGGAAAACCGGGCATTGTTCAATTAGACATCCTCAAACGCAGAGGCAGCTGGCCGCTGCATAATTTACAGTTATCCATTGCACAGGTGACAGGTACTCAATATCAGTCACAGACCGACATGGCGCAGCAGTTGGCCTTGTGGCGGTTGGCCAAGCGTGAAGGAACAATCAGTGTACGTTCTTGCGACGAGCCTGAATTAACTCTGGAATCTAATTTACAAAAGACACATAGCCATGCGGCGTTACTGACACACTGATGTTATGGATGGCGTTACATTTTCCACGGCTATCGCTGGAAATTTTTTTAGCGGGACAGCCCAAGACATCGCAGGCTTGGGTTGTTTTAGAGAACAATCGAGTATTAGAACAAAATCTGGCAGCGCAAAATTGTGGTATCCGCTTAGGTTCAACGTTAGCCACGGCTTATAGCATTCATCCTCAATTGCAGCATAGACATCGTGCGATTGAATCTGAATTAGAGCAGTTGAATATCCTGGCTGAAATGCTCTACCGGTTCAGTGGACAAGTCAGCATTCAAGCGCCTGACTGCGTGTTGCTTGAAATTGGCGGCAGCTTAAAGTTGTTTTTGGGCAAGCCACAGCTAATACACGAAGCCCAAACGCTGTGCCTAAGTTTAGGGTATACCTGCAGCATTGGCGTGGCAAAAACACCTTGGGCGGCGATAGCACTAGCGCGGAGTCAGGAGATGACATTAAACGATGTGCCTTTGGCGCGTGCAGGTTTAGAGCTGACCGGCGTTAACGCTAATACGGTAGAGCGTTTTTCTAATATGGGTATTTATACGCTGGGTGCGGTATTGGCATTGCCTCGTAAAGCATTAGGCCGCCGATTTGGCAAATCCTTACAACGCTATTTAGCGCAACTTGTTGGCACCCAACCCGATCCACGCGAAATAATTACGCCAAAGCCTAACTTTGTTCAATGTCTTCACTTGCTGGCACCGATTACAAATAAAAATGTGTTGTATCAACATTCACATAGTCCAATGTGTCATTTGAGCCAGGCTTTGGAGCATTGGTTGGTGACCCACCAGTTGGGGTGTCATCAGTTATGTTGGCAATTTTTAAGCCACAATCATGAACAAGTAGAAATATTAGTTCCGTTTGCTACAGGCAGACAAAACGCAGCAGACATCATTCGTCTGAGCAAACTCAAGCTCGAACAACCGGCTTTGCCGGATGAAATCATGAGCATCTGCTTAAGGGCTGAACATGTTCAGCCTTGGGAAGGGTCTAGCCAAAGCTTATTTAAATTAATGGGCACATCAGAGGCTGAACACCCTTTGGGTGACTTAATAGATGAATTTAATGCCCGCCTTGGTGATCAATGCTGCCAGAATATTCAAGCCCTACCCCAGCATATTCCAGAACTGACCTGGCGCAAGCAGTCGGTTGAAATACCGACAAAAAATAAAGCGTCAGCCTATGTAGAGCCGCGTTATGCCAAGCAATTATCGATGCGCCCGCTATGGCTATTTAACCCACCAAGAGAAATACAAAAAGACGAGCTTGAATTTTTACAAGGCCCTGAGCGTATTCAATCTCATTGGTTTAATGGGTCGGAAATTTGCCGTGATTATTTCATAGCCCAACATCAGTTAGGTGCTCAATGCTGGGTATTTGTTGATCAAAAATCACGTTGGTACTTACATGGATACTTCGGTTAAAAAGCCAAATTTGTTAGGTTTTGCTGAACTTCACTGTGTGAGCAATTACAGTTTTTTATTTGGCGCATCTCATCCTGAAGAGTTGATTAAGCAAGCGCATTTATTAGGTTATGAGGCCATCGCCCTAACCGATCAATGTACTTACTCTGGTCTTGTCAAAGCACATATAGCCGCTAAAACCTATGGCATTAAGTTAATTGTTGGTGCGGAGTTTTGTGTTGATTTTTCGGCAGTATTGGAAGAGTCAACAGGAAAACCGGGCCAACATAATGTACTCAAAGAATACGAAGTTAAAATTGTATTATTAGCAACTGACCGAGACACCTATGGTCAGTTGTCGGCCTTAATTACTAAACTAAGGCGCCGCTCAAAAAAAGGTCAGTATACAGCCGAGCCAGAAGATTTTCGCTGGGGTCTTAAGGGTTGTCTGGCGCTATGGATACCGTCTAATCATCACACCCTGCGTACATTAAAAGCTGTTGGGCAGGCGCTTAAGGCATTATTTCCGGAGTTGTGGATTGCCCTTGAATTGTTTCGAGATGGGCACGATCTGGATAAAACGGCCAAAGCCTTGACGTTATCGATGCGTCTCAATTTACCGTTAGTGGCCAGTAACGATGTGCATACTCATGTGCCGCAAAGACAGCCATTGCAAGATGTCTTAACTGCAATCAGGTTACAGACCACGGTTGAACAACTGGGTCAAAACACATTCTCCAACGCGGAGCATACGCTACGCCCCATCGATGAACTGCATATGTTATATCCACCGGAATTGCTGGCAGAGAGCCTTGAAATTGCTAAGCGCTGCCATTTTTCTATGGATGAATTACGTTATGAATATCCTGAGGATTTAGTCCCCCCCCATTTATCTCCTCAAGCTTATCTGCGTCAGTTAACACTTGCCGGCGCTGCCGAGCGCTGGCCGCAGGGGGTATCTACAAATACCCTGGCGTTGCTTGAAAAAGAATTACGACTGATTCATGAACTGAACTACGAGCACTATTTTTTAACCGTACAAGATATTGTTCAATTTGCGCGTAGCCAAGGCATTTTATGTCAGGGTCGTGGGTCCGCGGCCAACTCTGCGGTGTGTTATTGCTTGCACATTACAGAGGTTGATCCTGACCGTATGCATCTTCTATTTGAGCGTTTTATTTCAAAAGAGCGCAATGAACCGCCAGATATAGATGTGGATTTTGAACATGAACGTCGCGAGGAGGTAATTCAATATATCTATAAACGTTATGGACGAGAGCGAGCCGCTTTAGCCGCTACGCTGATTTGCTATCGACCACGCTCTGCCATTCGGGATGTCGGAAAAGTATTAGGTCTCGATGATGACGTGATTAGTTTGCTCGCAAAATCAACCGCTTGGTGGGATCAAAAAGATAAATTATCTGCTGGTTTACAGGCTGCCGGCATAAATCCAAATGGCTTGGCTGCGGAACAACTTGTGCGTTTTGTTAATGAGCTTTTGGGTTTCCCAAGACATTTGTCCCAACACGTGGGCGGGTTTGTGATTTCAAGAGGTACATTAGCGCAACTTGTGCCCGTAGAAAATGCGGCAATGGCTAAGCGTACGGTGATTCAATGGGATAAAGAAGATCTTGAAGCGCTTGGATTGCTTAAGATTGATATTCTAGCGCTGGGCATGTTGACCGCGATACGCAAAACGTTAACTGTATTGAATCAATATCGTGGATCTTCATTGGATGTTGCCAACATCCCAGCGGAAGATCCTAGAACTTATGAGATGCTGCAAAAAGGTGACAGTGTAGGTGTGTTTCAAGTGGAGTCACGTGCACAAATGGCGATGTTGCCGCGCTTAAAACCACAGCATTTTTATGATTTAGTCATTGAAGTTGCAATTGTCAGGCCTGGGCCTATTCAGGGTGATATGGTGCACCCCTATTTGCGTCGGCGACAGGGCTTAGAAGATTTTACTTACCCCAGTGTGGATGTTCAGCAGGTTTTAGAACGGACATTGGGTGTGCCTATTTTTCAGGAGCAAGTCATTGAACTGGCTATGGTTGCTGCGGGTTTCAGTGCGGGGGAAGCGGATCAATTAAGACGTGCAATGGCGGCATGGAAAAAAAGAGGTGGCCTTGAGGTCTTTGAGCGTAAATTAGTAGACGGTATGCTCGCGCGAGGACACGATCGATCTTTTGCACTACGCCTGTTTAAACAAATTCAGGGCTTTGGTGAGTACGGCTTTCCCGAGTCGCATGCGGCCAGTTTTGCATTGTTGGTTTATGTTTCTTCTTGGTTAAAGTGCCATGAACCGGCAGCCTTCTATTGTGGATTGTTGAATAGTTTGCCCATGGGGTTTTATTCGCCAGCGCAATTAATACAAGACGCGCAGCGTCATAATATTGAAATTCGCCCGCTTGATGTTTGTTTCAGTGATTGGGCCCATACTCTAGAACAGCCAGAAGCCGGGGCGTGTTCTCAAGCAAATCTGCAGCCGGCATTACGTTTGGGTTTACGTATGGTTAAAGGGTTGAACCAAGATGCCGCGGCGCAGATTATGACCGCTCGTGAACAGTCGCCATTTATGCATGCGGACGATTTGGCAAAACGCGCAAATTTAGATGATCAAAGTTTACGGTTTTTGACAAGGTCAGGGGCCTTGGCAAGGCTGAGCGGTCACCGTCATCAGGCTCACTGGGATATTGCTGGTATTCAAAAATCTATGCCTTTGGCAAAGCAATCCCTGGGTTTGCCGAATACAGAAATGTCTTATGCAAAGGCCATCAATATGCCTGCACCTTCAGCAAAAGAAGATTTGCTGGATGATTATAGTTATACCGGTTTAACCCTTGGACCTCATCCGATGAAACTTTTACGCCATCAAAAAAGCTTATTGCATCATCGTACTGCAGTTGAATTGGCGCATTATCGCCATGGCCAGATGGTTAGGATTGCAGGTCTGGTAACGGGTCGACAACGCCCGAGTACCGCTTCCGGTGTTGTCTTTCTGACCATTGAAGATGAAACAGGTAACGTGAATGTGGTTGTGTGGGATTCAGTGCTACAAAAGTTTCGGTCGGCCTTATTACAGGGTCAGTTGCTTAAAATTAAAGGTGTGGTCGAGCGAGAATCTTCAGTCATTCACGTTGTGGCGGGACATGTCGAAAACGCCACACATTTACTTTCTATTATGGAAGCTGACAATCTACCGTTTAAATCAAGAGATTTTCATTGATTGGGCGCGATCCAAATGCATCGCTCCCTTGATCCGTAACCGCTCTTTGACTACGCAGACTTTCCGTAGCCATAGCCATAGCCATAGCCATAGCCGTAGCCATAGCCGTAGCCATAACTTGAGCCTGCACCAGCGGTGCCTTTGTTGAGCAGTAAGTTGACCAGTTGGCAGTTGGCAATCTGCGAAACCGCTTGCTCTACTGCATTTTGAGGTGTCTTGTTTGCTTCAACGACCATCACCACTTGTCCCATGCGAAAGGCAAGCACGGCAGCTTCAGTTGTTGCTAATAATGGCGGACCATCAACAATAATCATTCTGTCTTTATTAAAATTGGCCAAGTCGGCTAAGAATTTAGTCATCAGGCTGCTGGCATAGAGTTCATCGAGGTTGTCTGTGTTCTTACCGCAAGACATTACTGAGAAACGTTCTATGTTGGTATCAATCACATCTTCTTCAGCGCTTGAACGTCCCGATGTTAAGATATCAACCAAACCAATTTCGGTGTCTATAGACATCCAGCGACTCAAGTCTCCTTTCGCGGCATCGCCATCAATCAGCAGTACTTCTTTATCAAGCTCTGCCGCTAGGCTCAGCGCCAAATTGAAAGACGCAAATGTTTTGCCTTCGCCGGGCAATGCACTGGTGACAAAAATGACATTTGTTGGCAAGGGCATCTTAGCGGCTAATTTGGGTTGTTGATTGAGCAGCAGAGATCGTTTGATTCGCCGGAACTCATGCGCATGCCTGTTATTTTGAAATCCTGGTACTAAGAAACCGTTATCGGCAAGATATTGGAATTCCAATTCGCATTTCTTGTCCGATTTCCTAATTGACGAGCCAGCGTCCTGCTCGGGATTGTGTACCTCATCTTGCTCTGACATTTGTTCAAAAATATTGTTGTTTCTGAGCGTGTCATCGCTAGCGTCATTAAAGGATTCCAGCGTATTTGCGGGCGTTCGTTCCGGTTCTGACGCTTCGAAAGGCTTTTCTGTGGGTTTTGCGTTAGAATTTGCGGTGAGACGCGCCGCTGCTTTTTCGATTGTGCTCATCCTGATCCACTCTCTATTCGGTCTGACTTTCTTGAGTGAATGATTGTACAGAGAAAAAACGTGCCCGCTTTATTTTCATGCAACGACGTGACGTAAATCTCAAATGCAGGGCTCTAGCAAGCCATATTGCCAAAGTCTGGCCTAGGTGTTTGATGGGGGCTGCGAGTGTTTTACAACGTTCAGCGTGCCCTGTCGTCCAACTATCTCTGCGTAAAGATTGCACTGGATCGGGGTGTTTGGCGCCGGTTAAGCGCATGATGATCGGCTATATGCGTCGCTCTGCATCGCATTAATGGAGTAATTTATATGAAGGTTTTAATTACAGGTGCTGCAGGTTTTATAGGCTCTACAACTGCGCATGCATTGCTTGATCGCGGCGATGAAGTTGTCGGCGTTGATAACTTAAATGAGTATTACGAGGTCACACTCAAGCGTGCTCGGCTGGCGCGTTTGCAAGAACGCGCCAGATTTGATTTTGCATTGGTCGACATAGCTGACGCATCGGCTTTTAATGCCGTGTTCGCGGCGCATCAGCCAGATCGTATCATTCATTTGGCTGCACAAGCCGGTGTGCGTTATTCCTTGGAAAATCCTCAAGCGTATGTTGATGCCAATGTGACGGGATTTTTGAATGTATTGGAGGCCGCTCGGCACCAAGGCAGCGAACATCTTGTATTTGCGTCAACTTCTTCTGTTTATGGTGCACATGAAAATATGCCTTTTTCGGTGCATGATGGTGTCGACCATCCAGTCTCACTTTACGCAGCAACAAAAAAAGCCAATGAGCTGATGGCTCATACTTATGCACATTTGTTTAGAATTCCCTGCACTGGCCTGAGATTTTTTACCGTGTATGGCCCTTGGGGGCGCCCGGATATGGCGCTGTTCCTATTTACAAAGAAAATCATCGCAGGTGAGCCCATTGATGTATTTAACCACGGCGCTCATACACGCGATTTCACTTATGTAGACGATATCGTTGAAGGCATTGTGCGCGCGGTTGATCAAGTGGCGACGCCTGATTCGGCGTGGGACCCGAAACTTCCCGACCCGGCGACCTCGTCCGCGCCCTACCGGTTGTATAATATCGGTAGCAACAATCCGGTCAATTTGTCGCGTTATATTGAGGTCTTAGAGCAGGCTCTGGGGATTGAAGCGAAGAAGAATTTTTTGCCGCTGCAGCCGGGAGACGTTCCTGATACGTTTGCAAATGTGGACGATCTCATTCGTGATGTTCAGTATAAGCCTGATACACCCATCGAACATGGCATTGGCGAATTTGTTAAATGGTATAAAGCGTATTACAACGTTGATGAATTCGCCCATAACCTAAAGTAAAGCGGCAATGAACCAAGTCTTTGAGATCAGTTTATTAATTGGCCTTGTCGCGCAGATCACCTTTTTTGCCTTTTGTTTAATTTACTGGATTCGAGGTATCACTGGTGCTGCATTGTTGTTGGTCAGTGTTGCAAATCTGGGTTGGGTTGCGGCGCTTTTTTTACAGCTACCCAGCACTACTAGCCTAATTCTGGAGTCAATTTCCCTCTGGACTTGGTCCCTGCTCTTGCTGCGTATTTTGGGTTTTAGAATAGGCTTCACCCAATCTGCCGGGCTTCGCCCGTTGACTACGTCATTTGTCATATCCTCAGGCATGGTGCTCGTCACTATAGGATCCAAATGGCTTCCGATCTTAGAATTTAATGACTCGATGGTTGGGATGATAGATCATTTGCCTCTGACTGTGATCAGTGTTTCGGGTCTGGTGCTTATTGAGCAATTGGCAAGAAATACATTGAGTGAATCGCGTTGGCGTGTTCGCTATATGATTATTGGGTTGGGCATGATGTTTGCGTTTAGTCTGGTAAATCACGCCATTGCCGTGTTACTTGGGCACCCACTGTTGATCATGTCTGTTTTGCAACCAGGGGTTGCTGCGTTGGTGGTCCCTTTTATGATCATCACCAGTCTGCACAATCGCACAACCAAGCTACATTTCAACCTGTCTCGAGCGTTTGTATTTCGCACGAGTGTCCTGCTCTTTGCCGGGCTCTTCTTATTTCTGCTGGGTATTTTTGGTTATTTGGCGCAAATTTTTGCGGGTGATATTGGCCTCACCCTTGCCGTATTTGTCAGCCTGTTATTAGTTGCTTTGACGCTAGTGATTGTGAGTTCTTCCCGCGTTCGCAGCTTAGTACGAGTTCAGTTGACCAAAGCATTTTTCGAGTATCGTTACGATTATCGTGACCAGTGGATTAACGTCACCGCGCAATTGTCGCAGCCCAGTGTCGACTTTGATCTGGCACAGCAAGCTCAGCGCCTGATCCTAAACGTGTTGTCTGCTAAAAAAGCATGCATCTGGATATTCGAGCAAAATGAGCAATCGCGTCCCTTATCGACAATGAATGCGCCACACTGGCAAACACCGCTACCTAGAACGCTAGTGAGCGCCATTACATCCTTTTATCGGTCGAGTGATTGGATAGTAGATTTCAATGATGCGCCAAATCAGGCCGCTGATATCCGTGATATCGTTTTATCCTCGCCCTTGATGAATGATGCAGGCTACATGGTGCCGCTCTTTGCAGAAAATCAATTGTTTGGCGTTTGCATTACAGGCCGATCCGAGCTCACCGCGCGATTGGTGTGGGAAGACCACGACATGATCAAACTGATCGCCAGACAATGTGCCGCTTTTCTTGCGTTGGAAACCGTGAATAAACATCTGTTGGAGTCGGAGCAACTGTCGGCGGTCAATCAAATGTCAGCATTTCTCATGCACGATATAAAAACGATTACGGGGCAACTGTCGTTGATGCTGGAAAATGCACCAAAAAATAAGCACAACCCCGCCTTTATCGACGATATGCTCTCGACGACTCAAAACAGTGTTAAGCGTATGGAACGCATTCTGACCGGGTTACGAAAACCAACTGAGCAGGATATGCCGCAGTTATCTGATGCCAGCGATACTGTCCACAGACAATTTGATCTCACCGCTTATCTTGCGCGGCGAGAAAGCGATGCTTCTGTAAAGCAGACGACTATTCGTTATACGCTGCCCGACCAATCGGTTTGGATAGCAGCTTCTGAAGAAAATTTGGGGAGCGCAATTTTTCATCTGGTTAACAATGCGCTTGAGGCAGTTGACGGCACGGAAACGGGTCTTGTAGAGATTGTGTTGGAATACAGCGCTCAATTGGCGACGATATCTATCAAAGACAATGGGCCTGGCATGGATGCCGCCTTTATCCAAAACGAGCTTTTTGTTCCTTTTCGGTCAACCAAAGGCATCACGGGGATGGGCATTGGCGCTTATCAAGCCAGAGACTTGATTCGCTCAGCCGGCGGTGATTTACAAGTCACAAGTACTATAGGTGTCGGGACTACGTTTATAATTCGACTGCCAATGGCGATAGATAACCGTTTATAATTCGACTGCCAATGGCGATAGATAACAGCTGATCAATATGGAAATACCAAAGACCCTTCTTATTGTTGAAGATGACCCTGGTTTGCAGAGTCAAATGCGTTGGTGTTTTGAGGATTTAGAGGTCATTTTAGCAAGTGATCGTAAAGCGGCTGAGGCGGAACTGATAAGGCATCGCCCCTCTGTGGTAACGCTTGACCTAGGCTTACCGCCTGATGCGGGTGGCACGGCGGAAGGTTTCGCGCTTTTGAGAACAATTCAAAAATCCTTGCCCCATACTAAAGTCATTGTCATTACCGGCCGAGAAGAGCGTGATGCTGCATTGCAAGCTATTGCCGCTGGTGCTTATGACTTTTACCAAAAACCTATTGATGCGCGAACCCTAAAATTTGCGGTGACCCGGGCATTTAAACTCAGCGACTTAGAGGCGGAAAACAAACGCTTGAGCCGAGTTGCCAATGTCAATATGCCCTTGCCGGGTTTACTGGCAAGAAGTCAGGTAATGCTGGACTTGTGTCGTCAAGTCGAGAAAGTTGCACCTGCTGATGTGAGCGTACTTATCAACGGGGAGACGGGTACGGGTAAAGAAGTCATCGCGCGCAATATTCATGAGCTCAGTGCGCGTCATGTTGCCCCGATGGTGGCGATTAACTGTGCCGCAATACCCGAAAACTTGCTCGAAAGTGAATTATTTGGACATGAGAAAGGCAGTTTTACGGGGGCCCACGCACGTAAAATTGGTAAGGTTGAAGCAGCCAACGGTGGCACCCTGTTTTTGGATGAAATTGGTGATATGCCATTGCTTCTGCAAGGCAAAATATTGCGCTTTTTGCAGGACCGTAAATTTGAGCGAGTCGGGTCAACGGTGTCGATGACTGCCGATCTTCGATTGATTACGGCAACCCACCGGGTGTTGCCTGACATGATTGCGCAAGGCACCTTCAGAGAAGACCTTTTTCACCGCATCAACGAAATTGCACTGGAGTTGCCGCCTTTGCGAGCCCGTGGGGATGACGTAATTATGATCGCGCAGCATTTGCTGGAGCAAAATCAAGGTGTGCGTGCGTTAACATTTGATGCGGCGGCTATCGATGCGCTAAAGCAATGGCCTTGGACGGGCAATGTGCGAGAGCTTGAAAACAAAGTGCGCCGGGCTGCGATAATGGCCAACGAGGATAGCGTTATGGCTTATGATCTTGGTCTAAGCGATGACAGTTTGGATAGCGTTATGGCTTATGATCTTGGTCTAAGCGATGACAGTTTGCCCGCTGCGCCGTTAAAAACTCTGAAAGAAGTGCGCGCAGAGTCCGAGTCTAGCGCTGTATATAAGGCCCTGTTAGCCGCCGGGAATAACATCTCGCAAGCCAGTAAATTGCTGGGGGTGAGCCGGCCGACGCTGTACAGTCTGATGCAGAAGTACAACCACGTGAATGAGGAGTCTGAGTAAAAATGAACCCGTTGGAATACTCTACTGTTTTAGTAACGGGAGGCGCGGGTTATATCGGGTCGCATATGTGCGTTGAGTTGCTGCAGGCCGGAATTGAGGTTGTGGTACTTGATAATCTATCCAATTCCTCCCGAAAAAGTATTGCTGCGGTGGAGCAGATTACGCAGAAAAAGCTGGTGTTCATCGAGGGGGATATTCGCGATGCGCAGGCCTTGAATCAGTTGTTCTCCAACTACCCTATTGATGCGGTTATGCATTTTGCGGGTTTAAAAGCGGTTGGAGAATCCGCTTCTGCACCCGTTATTCTGCACCCGTTAAGTATTATGACGTGAACGTCAATGGTACCTTGCAGCTATTAGAAGCAATGGGTAATGCGGATTGTAAAACGCTGGTTTTTTCGAGTTCCGCCACGGTCTATGGTATCCCAGAAACGGTGCCGATTGATGAGAGTGCTGCAACCGGCGCGATTAACCCCTACGGTCGTTCTAAATTGATGGTCGAAGAAGTGCTGCAGGACCTATTTGTTTCTGATCCGTCTTGGCGCCTTTCATTGCTGCGTTATTTTAATCCTGCCGGCGCCCATCCTTCAGGCGAAATTGGGGAAGATCCCAACGATATACCTAACAACCTGATGCCTTATATTAGCCAAGTTGGTATAGGTCGACGCGCCAAGCTCAGCATATTTGGCTCAGACTACGACACGCCTGATGGTACGGGTGTTCGCGACTATATTCACGTTGTTGACTTAGTTCGGGGTCACCTGAAGGCCTTACAGTACTTGGCAACAGCGCCTAAATTGGCCATTCACAATCTGGGGACGGGCAATGGTTATTCTGTTTTAGAGGCTGTTCGCGCTTTTGAAGAGGCGAGCGGACTACCCATAGCCTATGAATTGACAGATCGTCGTGAGGGTGATGCCGCTGCATCGTATGCAAATGCAAAAAAAGCAAATCGAGACCTGGGTTGGCAAGCGGAATATGATTTACTGAGAATGTGCAAAGATGCTTGGCGTTGGCAACATAAAAATCCCATGGGTTTTCAAGACTAATCGGAAATTAGTCTTGAGATCTTCTCGACAAATCGTCATCATCTGCATCCTTCGGAGGGGTGGCTGAGTGGTCGAAAGCACTGGTCTTGAAAACCAGCGAAGGTTTATCCCTTCCCAGGGTTCGAATCCCTGCCCCTCCGCCATCCTAATGTTCTTCCCATTTATCAGGCCCAAAACAGTTTTAGAAAAATAACCTAAGTCATTGAAAAAGATACATCTCTTGCTTTAT
>Ga0206130_10000078_pt1 | contig 156930 bp, 139 predicted proteins | sample Helgoland_Spring_9_FD_148637 | JGI IMG/M metagenome (GOLD analysis project Ga0206130, IMG submission 148637) | Pelagic subsurface seawater microbial communities from Kabeltonne, Helgoland, North Sea - Helgoland_Spring_Bloom_20160512_1 | ecosystem: Environmental > Aquatic > Marine > Epipelagic...
CTACAGATTCATTTCTAGGGTCTCCGTGGATATCTATACTGTCGCGAGCACCACCAAGGTTCAGCTTTAAATCATGCAGGCCAATAACCCCGTCTTCGCAGAGTGTCGACGCGCGTTCGATAATATTTTCCAGCTCTCGTACATTACCCGGAAAACTATAGGCCACCATTTTTTCTAGGGCCTGCTGAGACAGTAAAATATTCTGCTTGCTGCAGCTGGCATTTAGACGGTCGAGCATATGCCTTGCCAACAGTTCTATATCATCGTGGCGATCTCGCAGATTGGGCATAGTGATATCAATAACATTGAGTCGATAAAATAAGTCACTGCGAAAATCGCCCTTGTCGACAGCCTGCTGGAGGTTTTTATGGGTAGCGCTAATTAGGCGCACATCAATATCAACTTCTGTTTCGGAGCCTACCGGACGGATACGTTTTTCTTGTATGGCACGCAATAGTTTTACCTGCATGGCCAGAGGTAGATCTGCTACCTCATCGAGAAATAATGTACCGCCATCTGCCGCCTGAAAGAGCCCATCCTTGTTATCAATTGCGCCAGTGAAACTGCCTTTCATATGACCAAAAAATTCAGATTCCATGAGTTCGCTGGGAATAGCACCGCAGTTAACCGGCACAAAGGGTTTGCTGGCGCGGGGACTCTGCTGATGTATAGAGCGGGCGGCTAGCTCCTTACCTGTACCGGACTCGCCACTGATAAACAGCGGCGCCTGACTGCGGGCCACCTTAACAATCTGGGCACGGACGTTTTGCATAATGCTGGAATCACCCAACAGCAATGCTTGGGACTGTTTTTGGGACTGACTTTGGTCCGTAGGGCCGCTGGCTAGAGCATTGGTAATAAGCTGTCTTAGTTTCGGTAGAGCGATGGGCTTGGAGAGAAAGTCAAAGGCCCCTAGTTTGAGCGCTTCCACGGCCAGCTCAACATTACCATAGGCTGTGATTACCGCAACGGGGGTCTGCGGATAGTTGTGCTGAATATGGTCGACGATGTCTAGGCCATTGCCATCCGGCAGGCGCATATCCGTTAAACAGAGATCAAACGGTGATTTCTCTAAGGCATCCTTGGCTTCAGTCAAGGTTTCTACGGCGGTCGCAGAGATGCCCATACGTGACAATGTAAGGGTTAATAGTTCTCGAAGATCCTGTTCGTCATCAATGACGAGAACATGCTTACTCATTGGCCGTATTCCCTGGCAGTTGCTTGGCCGGATCAGAAAAGACTATCTGAAAGTATCCGGGAGATTGTGTTTTATAAATATAGCTTAGTGTTGCGAAGTTTATTTCACAAAGACCCCGAGCAATATATAAGCCCAGTCCCGTGCCGGTTTTCTCGGTAGTAAAAAACGGCTCAAAGATTTTTTCGCGGCTCTCTTCGGTGACGCCTGAACCTCGGTCATAGATTCTGACTTCGGCGAGATTAATATCCCTCTGAATGGCAAACTCAATTCTTGCCCAGGGGATATCCGTTTGTTTTTCAGAGTGACGCAAAGCATTGGTAAGTAGGTTGGTCATTACCTGCTGCAACTGGCTGGCATCAAAGGGCGCATGGAGGGCCATGCCCTGTGTATCCAATTCAATGTGGGGGTTACTAAATTCGCCGCTCTCTTCAATCTGGGTTTTGGTAGCCAGACAAATATCGTAAATACTAATAATACGAATATTGGGTATCTTCTGTCGCGAGAGCTGCATGATATCTTGCACCAGCTCATCCACTCTCGACGAATGGCGCAGCACCACTTCAATCAACTTTTTCTCTTCGCCACCGAGCTCTGCTTCGTCGAGTAACTGTGCCGCATGACTAATGGCCCCCAGAGGGTTGCGAATCTCATGGGCAATACTGGCGGTCAATCGGCCCAGGCTATTATTTTTTAATTGCTGGGCATGTTGCGAGAGGGTTCGCGCATCTTCCAAAAACATAATGGTGTCATTGTGAGCTTCCCCCTCAACCTGACTAAAGCTTATTTGTAGGGGAATATTAGAGCGGGTTGAATGATAGGTGGGTAATTGGCGGCGGGGGTTGGCTATCCAGTCTCGGTGATAGGCAACCAGTTCAGGCAGTCGGGTCAGCTGGTCTTCACGGGCCAATAATCGACTGCCGCCAATGGGGCCAATCAGCATGGAGGCCCGTTCATTAAGTTGCTCTATTCGGTAGTCATCATCGAACACCAGTATTCCGGTACGCATCTTGTTGATGACCAAATTATTCAGACGCTGAAGCTGCAGAGCAATTCTCGATTCGGCGAGGGCTATTTCCTGAGCCGCCGTCAGCCGTTTGCTGAGAAAGATAAATACGACTGCGGTGGCGAACAGAAGGATGCCAAATACGCCACTGCGAATCACCGCTGCATCATCACCGTCGCCCATTAAGTAGGCGGTCAGGGCGATGGAAATTAAGATGCAGCTGGCGGTAGCAGCCAGAGCTAGGGCCAGAATGCTGCGCTGGAATATCCCGGATGCTGCAACCGTCACCATCAGCAAGTAGCCCAGAGAGCCGTCCTGGCCCCCTGAGGCATGCATCATCATAGTAAGCGCGATGGTGTCCACAAACAGCATGGCAAATACCCAAGTTTCGCCGGGCTTCCACCGCTGCAGATGAAATAGGGGTACGGTGCTGATGTTAATAATGCAGTAGATACTAGAGGTTAAAGAGAACAGCTGATGGTTATTGCTGCCCAGATAATTAGGGGCCAGCTGCAGTTGCACAATCACTAGAAAAAGAATGGCCAGAAGTAGGCGGTAGGATACATAGACGCGCAAAAGCCGCGGGTCGATAGTAATATCGCTGTCGCTAAGGTCTGTGGCTAACGACTTTATGGGTTGTCTGTCGGCGATGGGCATAACGCCAGCGGTTCCGTCCTGAAGCATTTAGCTTAAAGATAGCTTATAAATAGCGCTTAAGGTGGCGGTTTTACTGATTCAATCTCTTTTCTGTGAACTGTGCTGTGGTGCCTTACCAGCTGTTAGTATCGGCCGCTGATGTCAGTCATAGATCGTGGCAATAGGGAGGCGCTTGTGTTGCGTTTTTGTGTAGATGCTAATTAGGCGCTCAGCAATGTCGGCTGCAACGTCTCGGCCTTCAAGAAAGTTATCAATATTCTCGTAAGACACGCCTAACACCTGCTCGTCTTCTTTTTGCGGGCTCAGACATTCAAGGTCAGCGCTGGGGGTTTTGAATACCAGAGAGTCTGGTGCTCCCATAGTGCTGGCAAGCTGACGTACCTGACGTTTACTCAGGCCAAATAGAGGCGCCAAGTCGCAGGCGCCATCGCCAAATTTGGTGTAGAAACCGGTAATGTTTTCGGCAGAATGATCCGTGCCTAAAACTAGGCCGCCGAGCATGCCGGCAATTTCATACTGAGAGGTCATGCGCGCTCTAGCTTTAACATTGCCTTTGGCAAAGTCCACCGCCGCTTCATTAGGCAACAGGCCGTTGTCGGCTAAGGTCTCACAAACACTGGCGTTTATCGCGTCAGTACCTGCTTTAATATTAACCGTTAGGCTTTTGCTGGGCTGAATAAAGCTAAGTGAGGTTTGAGCATCATCTTCGTCTTGCTGCACACCATAGGGCAGGCGCACGGCAACAAATTGATAGTCACTTGAATTATTTGTTTGATTGAGGCCATTGACAGCGAGTTGCGCCAGTCGGCCACAGGTTGAAGAATCAACACCGCCACTAATGCCTAACACCAGAGATTTGCAGCCCGAGGCTAGCAACTGGTTTTGAATAAAAGAGACCCGACGCTGGATCTCGAACTCGGGGTCAATATCGGGAAGGACCCGCATCTCATCAATAATTGTGTGTTTGTTCATCTGTACCTTTAGCCGACCTGCAAGGGCCGTGATTAGTCCGCCAGGCCAAAGGTTAACCAGCTCCAGATAGAGCGCTTTGGTTGCTGTGCTTCGCCATTATTTTCCATCAACTCAGCATCGCGAATCGCTTTGTTGTAGATGTTTCGGGTATCAAACGCAGGCGGCTGCGGTCTTTTGATCAGACCAAAGGTAATTTTACCCAGGAATGAATCATTAGTTTTTAGCAGGCGCTCCTCATAATCGAACAGGCCATTCTCATCGAGAGCAGGGTGCTCGGGATAATTCGCCGCCAACACCTGTATCGAGTTGTCCGCGAGGTCTTGCATACCCAACATATAATACGCTTGAACCATCACGGCTAGACCATCTGGAACGGCAGGCGACTGCTGAAAGTTTTCTACCACAAAGCGGCCACGATTCGCAGCAGCCAAATAGGCACCGCGAGCAAAATAGTAATTGGCCGCATGAATCTCGGCGCGAGCTAACTGGTTACGCAGGTTGATAAGGCGTTTGCGCGAATCAGCAGCATAGGGGCTCTTGGGAAATCTAGAGAGCAGCTCGGTCAATGTGGCAAAGGCATCGCGCGCGGTACCAATATCACGCAGGGTGTTATCGGTTGGCATAAAGCTATCGAAAAAACCAGACGTGGCAGCAATTTCTGAAAGGCCTTTTACATAAAATGCGTAGTCAACATTGGGATGCTGGGGGTGCAGGCGCACAAAGCGGTCGGCGGCTTCAATGGCAGATTCGTTATCGCCGGATCGATGCTGGGCAAACATAAGCTCAAGCTGAGCCTGCTCGGCATACTTGCCAAAGGGGAACTGAGACTCTAGGAGTTGCAGATTGGTAATGGCCACGGTCCAGTTGCTGGCATTCAGACTCGACTGAATTTTTTCATAAAAATCTCGCTCGGTATAACCATCTACGTCATCTTCAGTTGTCTCATCCTCACCCCATCCAAGCCAAGAACAGCCAGAGGTCAGTGACAAACTCAAAATCAACAAAATAAACGGTATGCTTTTCATGTAATATTCCCAGCCAGAGACGAAATCGAGTGGTTAGTCGACGAAGTTCGGTATTTAACCACAGCGCACTTTTTAAACCAATTGTTCTCTTAAACCAATTGTTCTCACCGCAATTATCTTTCTATATTTTGGAATATTTTAGTGAATCAGCCCAGCCCAACGCCAAGTGATCCGTCAATTATCGAACTGACTGCCGAAGTACCCCACGACGCCTGTGGGCGTCGCCTCGATCAGGTGGCGTCGGAACTGTTCTCAGACTTTTCCCGGTCGCGGCTCCAGCAGTGGATTAAAGAAGGTCAGCTTAGAGTCAATGACCAGCAGCAGGTGCCCAAGCAGAAACTGCTGGGAGGCGAAGTGCTAACCATTAGTGCGGAGCTTAAAGCTGAGGGTGACTGGGTAGCGGAAGATATTCCCCTAAATATTGTGTACGAAGACGACCATATTCTGGTGATTAACAAATCGGCCAATTTTGTAGTCCATCCAGCGGCAGGTAATCGCGATGGCACTGTGCTCAATGCATTGCTCTTCCATTGCCCACAACTAGCCTCGGTACCCAGAGCCGGCATTGTCCATCGTCTCGACAAGGATACGACCGGCCTGATGGTGGTTGCCAAAACCCTACAGGCACATACAGATTTAGTGTCGCAGCTACAGGCAAGAACCGTACGCCGTGAATACGAGGCTGTGGTTAGCGGCGTCATGATCGGTGGGGGGCTGGTAAACCAGAAAATTGGCAGACATCCCAAACAGCGCACCAAAATGGCCGTTATCTCCGATGGCAAAGAGGCCCGCACCCATTATCGCGTTCTAGAGCGTTTTGAAGGACACACATTTGTGCGGCTCAAGCTAGAAACCGGTCGCACCCATCAGATTCGCGTGCACATGGCCCATATTCGATACCCAATCGTGGGTGACGATGTCTACGCCGGACGTTTCCGCATTCATAAAGGTGCATCCCAAACATTGCGCGACAGCCTCAGCCAGTTTGGCCGTCAGGCGCTGCATGCCCGAGAGTTAGAATTAATTCATCCCGCCACTGGCGAGTCCATCGGCTGGGAATCTGAGTTACCTGAAGATATGCAGGCACTGTTAACCGTATTGGCCGCCGAGCAAGCCTGATGGCTAATCATTACCTTATCCCAGACTGGCCCGCCCCGAAAAACGTTCGCTCGGCCATCAGCCTGCGAACTGGGGGTGTCAGCGAAGCTCCCTTTAATGGCAATAACCTAGCCCTCCATGTAGAAGATAATCCGGCCCATGTGTTAGCCAACCGGCAGACTCTAGTCACGGCACTCAACCTGCCCTGTGATCCGCTGTGGTTAGAACAGGTTCATGGCACCGATATTGTCTATGCGCCCAACATTAAGGGTGTGCCCAACATTAAGGGTGTACCCAAGGCCCAGGGCATTCCCAGTGCGGACGGTAGCTACACAGATACCGCGAATACAGTCTGTGCCGTGTTAACTGCCGACTGTCTGCCGGTATTGCTCTGTAATCAATCTGGCACCCATGTTGCCGCAGCCCATGCGGGATGGCGTGGATTATGCAATGGCATCTTGCGCGATAGCGTAGCGACATTTCCCCAGCATGATGGTCAGATAATGGCTTATTTAGGGCCAGCCATAGGTCCGCAAACATTTGAAGTGGGCGCCGAAGTGTTAGAGGCTTTTTTAGCCAAGGCTCAAAACGCCGAGCACCAGCAAGCCATTAAGGCCGCATTTGTGTCTAGTTCAGGGGCAGGAAAGCACCTAGCGGATCTCTATGCCTTAGCGCGCGCAGAACTGGCAGCCAGTGGTGTGACTGCGGTCTATGGGGGTGAGTGCTGTACTTTCTCTCAGCCAGAGCAGTTTTATTCCTATCGCAGAGACCGTAAAACCGGCCGCAACGCCTCCCTTATCTGGATGGAAAACAGTAATTAACAACCCCTGTTAAGGCTAATAATGGTGGGGCTTTTTGGGTGCTGGCAACGGCAGCAGGATTACTTGCGTTTTCGTCGTTTAAACACTTGATAAGACTGGGGTGTTCCATTAGAATTGCCGCCCTCTCGCAGGGGCTAATTTACCCCAAGATTGTAAGCGACGGAATCTGGCCTCTGAAGGCCACTATGAATTGGAGCAGAACATGTACGCAGTAATCAAAAGTGGCGGAAAGCAGCATCGAGTCGTTGAGGGAGAAACCTTACGTCTGGAGAAGCTTGATCTGGCGACTGGTGATAATATAGATTTTGAAGAAGTCTTGATGGTCGGCGAAGGTGCCGAAGTCAAGATTGGTGCACCCCTTGTAGAAGGCGGAAAAGTGACAGCAGAGATCGTGTCTCACGGTCGTGGCGATAAAGTGAACATTATCAAGTTCCGTCGTCGTAAGCATTCACGCACACAACAGGGCCACAGACAGTGGTATACCGAAGTTAAGATTACTGGCATTAGCGCTAGTTAATCCTGAGAGGAAATAGCAATGGCTCACAAAAAAGCTGGTGGTAGTACTAGAAACGGTCGCGATTCAGAAAGCAAACGCCTTGGTGTTAAGGTGTATGGCGGTCAGGCAATTAATGCAGGTAGCATCATCGTTCGTCAGCGTGGCACTAAATTCCACCCGGGCAACAACGTTGGTATCGGCAAAGATCACACATTATTTGCAACCTCGACAGGCACTGTAGAATTCGTACAGAAAGGCCCGCACAACCGCAAATACGCACAGGTGATTTCAGCATAAGCTGATTCGACTGGCGAAAAAAAAGCTCCTTTGGGAGCTTTTTTTATGTCTACGTTTTATGACTTGCCGGTATGACAGCCTTGAGCCATCTACTAAAAAGCCCCTACGCCAGCTTAAACTGGCTTTTCAAACGGGCAATAATGTCGCTAGACTCATAGAGCCACTCAACCGACTTATCCGCATTCTCAATTCGCAGGCAAGGCACCTTGTGGCGACCCCCTTCATTAACCAGCTCTGCTTTAAGTTCTGCATCGTTCTTCGCATCCCGCAGCTCAATATGCAGCGCATGACGCTTAAGCTCGCGGCGAACCTTCACGCAGAAAGGGCAGGTCTTAAACTGATACATCGACATAGTAGCAGTCACATCATCAACGGCCTGTTGCGCCGCCGTCTCTCTCACCACCGCTTTAGGTGACGTCAGAAAATCTAACACCAAAATAATCTGTCCCAAAATCCAACGAATAACTACCATCTTACAACTCCACTACAGTCTTGAATTTAAAGGGTTGACCGGCTATATGGCCGAGTCTAGGGGCTAGACCCCCAGCGACCAATCCCCTGCATTTGGCCATCGCGCATTCTGCATCAGATTGGGCTACTTAGCCAACACCTTTAATTACCTGCGGTTGTGGTTGCTTGTAGTACCCCCATTGGTAATAATGCGCCCCATAAAGCACCATCCTTTTCCCACCATGACATAACCCTACTGGCAACTGTAAACTACCCCCATGAAATTCGTCGACGAAGCAACAATTAAGGTACACGCAGGCAAAGGCGGCAATGGCTGTTTGAGTTTTCGCCGTGAAAAATACATCCCCAAAGGCGGCCCAGATGGCGGCGACGGCGGTGATGGTGGCAGCGTATTCCTAGTAGGTGCCGATGGGCTTAACACCCTTATCGACTTTCGCTACACCAGAAACTTTAAAGCCGAAGTGGGTCAGCAGGGCAGCAGTGCAGAATGTACGGGCCGTGGCGGAGAAGATCTCATATTGCAGGTTCCCATTGGCACCACCGTGCTCGATGACGAGACCGGCGATGTACTCGGCGATATTACCGAGCTAGGCCAGCAGTTAAAAATTGCTCAGGGCGGATTCCATGGCTTGGGTAACACCCGCTATAAATCGAGCACCAACCGTGCCCCGCGACAAACGTCCCCCGGCCAAGAGGGCGAAGTACGTGAGATTAAGCTCGAACTAAAAGTATTGGCAGATGTTGGCTTGCTGGGATTACCCAACGCTGGCAAGTCTACCTTTATACGCTCAGTCTCAGCCGCACGCCCCAAAGTAGCCGACTATCCCTTCACCACACTGGTACCTAACCTAGGTGTAGTGGGCATGAGCGGCGATAAAAGTTTCGTGGTTGCCGATATACCCGGATTGATCGAAGGTGCCTCAGAAGGGGCCGGCCTAGGTATTCGCTTTCTAAAGCACCTAACCCGCACACGCCTGTTATTACATCTCGTGGACATGATGCCTTACGACGATAGCACCGCCGGTGAAAATGCCGAAGTAATCGAGCAAGAGCTCGCCAAGTTTAGCCCGACATTAGCAGAGGGCGATCGCTGGTTGGTTCTCAATAAAGTCGACCTGCTACCCGAAGACGAAGTAGACGCCCGCTGCCAAGAAGTGGTCGATCACCTCAATTGGCAGGGCCCCGTGTTTAGAATTTCTGGTTTGGCCTCGCAGGGCACCAAAGCACTCTGTGCCGCGATTATGGAATATATCGACGGTCACCGAGAAGAAGAGCGAGCCGCACCCGAACTAGCAGAACAGTCCGAAAAGCGTCGCATGGAAATTCAGGCCGAAGCCCGCGACCGCATTCAAGAGCTGGCAGACAACCGCCGTAACGCGCGCAAGCAGGTCACCGAAGATACCGATGAAGATGACGACGACCATGATGTAGACGTGGTTTACGCAGAGTAAGTTAAGCGCTGTTTCAAGGCGGCAGTTTCAAGAGAGCAGTTTCAAAGAGAGCAGCGATTAATGAACAGACAGATTGCTAAGGACGCCAAACGCTGGGTTATCAAAATTGGTAGCGCGCTGCTCACCAATGACGGCGCAGGCCTCGATCGCAACGCCATCGACAGCTGGGTAGAACAAATAGCCACATTGCTCGCCGAAGGCAAAGAAGTCGTACTCGTCTCCTCCGGCGCCATTGCCGAAGGCATAGTGCGCCTAGGCTGGAAAACCCGCCCCAACAGCATTCACGAACTCCAAGCCGCCGCATCAGTAGGGCAGATGGGCCTAATACAGGCCTACGAAAGCAGCTTCAAACGCTTCGACCACCACACCGCCCAGATCCTCCTCGACCATGACGACATGGCCAGCCGCCAGCGCTACCTCAATGCCCGCGGCGTATTACAGACCCTAATGAACCTAGCCGTAGTGCCAATCGTCAACGAAAACGATACCGTCGTTACCGACGAGATTCGCTTTGGCGACAACGACAGTTTGGCCGCCCTAGTCGCCAACCTAATCGATGCCGACATGCTAGTTATTCTCACCGATAAAGACGGCCTCTACAGCGCCAATCCAGATACCGATCCCCGCGCTACCTTAATAAGCCAAGCAATGGCGACAGACCCTTCCCTCGACGCCTTAGCCGGCGGAAGTAGCGGAACGCTAGGCCGTGGCGGCATGGTGACCAAGTTACAGGCAGCCAGGTTAGCCGCGCGCTCAGGCTGCAACACCATAATTGTTGGTGGCCGCAACGCAAACATATTGCACGCCGTCGCCGCAGGCGATGAAGTGGGCACACTGCTGTCTGCCGACCAAAAGCCCCTGGCCGCACGCAAGCAATGGTTAGCCGGTCACCTCCAAGTAAAAGGCCAGCTAGTTCTAGATGCCGGCGCCGTTAAAGTTCTAACCGAACAGGGCCGCAGCTTGTTGGCTGTTGGCGTTAGCCGAGTGGTGGGTACCTTTACTCGGGGTGAGCTAGTTAGCTGTATAGACAGCGACGGCACCGAGATAGCCCGTGGCCTAGTTAATTACAATTCAGATGAAGCAGGGCGTATTAAAGGCCAGAGCACAGAGTCTATTTCTGAGATTCTTGGTTATCGCGAAGACGATGAGTTGATTCATCGTGATAATTTGGTGGTTAACGCCTAGTTAGGCGCGTTATTACGCTGGCACCTCGCTAGAACGTCAAATTTGCAATCCCGCCAGAGCCCCATTCCTGTCATCCTGAGAGAGCAAAGCGAACCGAAGGATCTCCCTGCAGGATTGCAGCTTAGGGGGCAGAGATCCTTCGACTGCGCTCAGGATGACAAAATCTGCTTATCCATGAGCTTACAATCCGGTAACCCATGAGTACCAGCCACCCCAGAGCCCTTAATCCGGTTATCCCGCCAGACCCTCAAGCTTGCAACCCCGCCAAAGCCCCATTCCTGTCATCCCGCTAAAGCCCCATTCCTGTCATCCTGAGAGAGCAAAGCGAACCGAAGGATCTACCTGCAGGATTGCAGCTTAGGGAGCAGAGATCCTTCGACTGCGCTCAGGATGACAAGTAAGGCGCTCAGGATGACAAGTAAGGCGCTCAGGATGACAAGTAAGGCGCTCAGGATGGCAAGTAAGGCACTCAGGATGGCAAGTAAGGCACTCAGGATGAAAAAATCCGGTAATCCATGAGCTTGTAATCCGGTAATCCATGAGCTTACAATCGGGTAACCCGTGAGTACCAACCACCCCAGAGCCCCAGCCCAGTCATCCCGCCATAGCCTCAATCATGTCATCCTGAGAGAGCAAAGCGAACCGAAGGATCTACCTGCAGGATTGCAGCTTAGGGAGCAGAGATCCTTCGACTGCGCTCAGGATGACAAGTAAGGCGCTCAACATGACAAAATCTGCTTATCCATAAGCTTACAATCCGCTAATCCATGGCCCCCAACCACCCGCCCCAAAAATAAAGCTAAGGGTTTTCCCGCTGCAACCCTATGGAGGCAACTTCGGCACATAAAAAACCAATGGTTCCCCGAGAATTGCTACATTTAAGGTAGGGCAGTTGAGTAATCTGCGCAGGGCGTGCAAATAAAACAATGCCAGAGCTATCAAAAAAAGAACAGCACAAAACCAATTCCGGCATCTTGTCGGCCTACAAAACCCATGTTGACGCACTGCGCCGTTTTATCTCGCGCTTTGTGGGCAAACATGATGTTGAAGGCGTTGTGCAGGAAGCGTTCCTGCTTAATACCCACCATCCACAAACTTCCACCCCACATCCCCAAGCACTTCGGTTACTATAAAGCCGCACTAAATACCGGAGAGTAAAAGATGCCCGCTGAAGTCCAAACCCATTATCGCGCCTGTAACCTTTGTGAAGCCATCTGTGGCCTTGAGATTAAAACTCAAGGTGATCAGGTTTTGTCTATTAAGGGTGATAAGAATGACCCTTTGAGCAGAGGCTATATCTGCCCCAAGGGCACTGCGATGCAAGATATCTATACTGATCCCGATCGTCTGCGCATGCCGGTTAAAAAGCAGGGTGATAGCTGGGTTGAGATTAGCTGGGAAGAAGCCTTTAGTTTGGTCGCTGAAAAGTTGACGGCGGTGCAGGAGCAGCATGGCAAAGACTCTGTCGCCTTTTATGCGGGAAACCCCAATGTGCACAATTACGGCAGCATGACCCACGCCAGTGTGCTGCGCAAAGCGGTGCAAACCAAGACTCACTTTTCTGCCACCAGTCTCGATCAGCTGCCCCATCATTTAACCTCTTTAAGTCTGTTTGGCCATCAGTCATTGATCCCTGTGCCAGATATCGACCACACCAATTACATGCTGATTATTGGCGGCAATCCGCTGGCGTCTAACGGCAGCATTATGACTGTGCCGGATGTGCCTAAGCGCTTGAAGGCGATTCAGCAGCGCGGTGGACGCTTTGTGGTGATTGACCCCCGTCGCACTGAAACCGCTGATATTGCGGACCAACATTTATTTATTCGTCCGGGCACCGATGCCTTTTTATTAATGGCCATGTTGAATACTTTGTTTGCGGAGAATCTGGTTCACACTGGTCATCTGACTGACTTGCTGGTTGGTGTCGATGAGGTTCGCAGTGCCTGTGAGCCCTTTACGCCGGAGTTAGCGGAACAGCGAACGGGTGTTGCCGCTGAGCAGATTCGCCAGCTGGCTCGCGATATGGCCAGTATAGACGGCGCTGTTTGCTATGGCCGTATGGGCGTGTCGGTGCAGGTCTATGGCACGCTGTGTCAGTGGGCTATTCATATGATTAATATTCTTACTCATTCTCTGGATGTTCGCGGGGGCATGATGGCGTCGTCACCGGCCTTTGGCTTTATTAAGCCGGGTGAGTCTGGGGCAGGGCACTTTGCTGCGTTCCATAGCCGTGTCAGTGGGCTGCCGGAGTTTGCTGGAGAGTTGCCCGCTACTGTAATGGCTGAGGAGATGTTGACTGAGGGTGAGGGGCAGATTCGGGCATTGGTGTCTATTGCCGGTAATCCGGTGCTATCTGCACCTAATGGTCAGCAGATTGATAAGGCACTTAACGGCTTGGATTTTATGGTGAGCCTTGATTTTTATATCAATGAAACCACTCAGCATGCCGACATTATATTACCGCCTACCAGTGCGTTGGAGCACGATCATTACGATATCGCTTTCCACCGTTTGGCGGTGCACAACACGGCGCGCTTTAATGAGCCGGTGTTTGAACCAGCTGCAGGTACATTGCACGACTGGGAAATCTTTAATGGGTTGGGGCAGGCGATTGCTGCGCGCAAGGGCATTGATATTAAGCCGTTGCCTTCTCCCGATAAGTTGATTGATATGGGTATTCAGCGGGGGCCTTACAGTGCTGCCGCTGGCCATGAATTAGAACTGACCCTAGATAAAATTAAGCAGCACCCCCATGGTTTGGATATTGGTAAATTGGCCCCTAGTTTGCCTGAGCGTCTCGGTACCAGTGATGGCAAAATCACTTTGGTGGCAGACTATATAACCAAGGATATTAAGCGCCTTGGTGCTGATAAGGCGCTAACTGAAGCGAATGAGTTGCTGCTGATTGGTCGTCGTCATATTCGTAGTAATAATTCTTGGATGCATAACTCTCATCGTTTGGTGAAAGGCAAGCCGCGCTGGCAGTTACTGATGCACCCGGATGATTTGGCGGCTCATAAGCTGCAGGATCAGGGGCAGGTGCGTATTACATCTCGAGTGGGTGAGGTGGTAACGCAGGTGCTGGCCAGTGATGAGGTGATGCCTGGTGTGGTTAGCTTGCCTCATGGTTGGGGGCATAAGCGCGCAGGGGTGAGTATGGCGATTGCGAGCGAGCAGGAGGGGGTTAGCTGTAACGATCTGACTGATGACCAGCTTATTGATCAGGTGAGTGGTAATGCTGCGTTAAATGGCGTGCCGGTGAGAATATTTGCGGTGCAGGCTTAAGCGGCTAATTTGAGCCGCTAGTTCAAGGGCTCTTGTTTAAGAGCTGTCGTCTAAGTGCTCTCGTTTAAGTGCTATAAAATCATCAGACATAAAAAAACCGGCCTAGGCCGGTTTTTTCGCAACTGTATTTTGTAACGGCTTTTTACTAAAAGCGAGTTACTTAGCCAGTGCTTTAACTTGGCTATTCAAACGGCTCTTATGACGAGCAGCTTTGTTCTTGTGCAGAATACCTTTGTCGGCCATGCGATCAAGTACTGGCACAGAAGCGTTGTAGGCTTCTTGAGCAGTAGCGTGGTCACCTGAGGCGATTGCTGCATCAACTTTCTTGAGATATGTGCGAACCATTGAGCGCAGGCTGGCATTATGCTGGCGGCGTTTCTCGTTCTGGCGTGCGCGTTTCTTAGCTTGTACTGAATTTGCCACCTAAATATTCCTCTCTAATTGGGTCACACTGAAAGCGCGGAAATATACAGGGTTTGGTGCTGACATTCAACCCAATTCCCCGTGTAAATGTTACGGGGTTTATTATTGTTGTGGCGGATTGAGAGATTCGCTTGGCCACGGCGGTACAGGTGGTTAAACTGCAGCTCTCATTAGCACCCTAAAGGGCAGGTTATTGTCTCAGGATAACGCGAAGAAAGAACCTAAAAAAGCAGCACCTAAGGCTAAGGCGTCTAAGGATAGTGGCCTGCTGCGTTCCAGTGGCGTGGTTAGTTTTTTCACTATGCTGTCGCGGGTGATGGGTCTGGCGCGAGATGTGGTCTTTGCGCGGGTTATTGGTGCCGATGCCTTTGCTGATGTATTTTTTGTTGCCTTTAAGATTCCTAACTTTTTTCGTCGACTCTTTGCTGAGGGTGCTTTTGCTCAGGCTTTTGTGCCTATTCTGGGTGAGTATCGGGAAAAGGGTAGTCAGGCGGCGGTAAAAGAGCTGGTTAATCGAGTTGCTGGTACGCTGGGTATTACGTTGCTGGGGGTTACGCTGGTTATTGTGGTGGCCTCGCCGGTGATGGCGGCTATCTTTGCGCCCAAGTGGTTTTTTGACGAGCCTGAAAAGTTTGCGGCGACGGCCGACATGCTGCGTATTACCTTTCCTTATCTGCTGTTTATATCCATGACCGGTGTGGCGGGGGGCATTCTCAATAGCTACGATCGCTTTGCTGTGCCTGCCTTTACGCCGTTGCTGCTCAATGTCACCTTGATTACGGCAGCACTGGTTGCTGCACCTTTATTTGATCAGCCTGCATTTGCCTTAGCCTGGGGTGTCTTTACCGCCGGTGTGGTGCAGCTGATGTTCCAGCTGCCCTTTTTACAGCGTATTCATATGCTGCCCCGACCCAAGGTGGACTGGCAGGATTCGGGGGTGCGCAGAATTCTCGCACTCATGGGCCCGGCGATCTTTGGTGTGTCGGTGAGTCAAATTAATTTGTTGCTGGATACGATGTTGGCGACCTTTCTGCCGACCGGCAGTGTGTCTTGGCTTTACTATTCGGATCGGCTGGCGGAGTTACCCCTGGGGGTTTTTGCGGTGGCTATAGCTACGGTGATACTGCCCAATCTGTCGCGGCATCATGCGGCCAAGTCGGTGGAGGCCTATTCTGAGACGCTTAATTGGGCATTAAAAATGGTGCTGGTGATTGCGGTGCCTGCTGCGGTTGCCTTAACAATGCTGGCTGAGCCCATTCTGGTGACGCTGTTTTACTATGGCGACGTGATGACGGCGCGGGATATGTCTATGGCGACATTAAGCCTGCGTGCCTATTCTGTGGGCCTGGTGGCCTTTATGTTGATTAAGGTCTTGGCACCGGGATTCTTTGCCCGTCAGGACATGCGTACGCCGGTGCGTATTGGTGTGATTGCAATGGTCTCTAATATGGTGCTCAACCTGCTGTTTGTGGTGCCACTGCATTATTACTGGCAGATTGGCCATGTGGGTCTGGCTGCTGCAACTTCGGTGTCGGCGTTTTTGAATGCTGGGTTACTGTTTATTTATCTGCGCAAGAAGGGTATTTATGAGCCCTCTGGGCAATGGCTGAAGTTTGGGCTTAGTCTAACTAGCGCTGTGGTGTTGATGGTTGTGGTACTTCTGTTTGCTGCTAACTGGTTGGGTGCGCTTGATCAAACGGTTTGGCAGCAGCTGGCTTGGTGGCAGCGCAGTGGCAATCTTGTTGCTCTCTGTACCGCTGGTTTTTTGGCCTATGCGGGCTGTTTGATGGCAACGGGTTTTGGGGTTGCGGATTTGCGTGGCCCAGCTAAAGCAACCTCTCAGAAGTGCATAGATTAGTGCTCGGATTAGCGGGTTGAAATCAGCCCCTGTCCCTTACCTTTCGGCCCGTTGCTAGGTATACTCCGAGCCTTATTTAGAGAGTGATGACGTTGGCTGCAGAACAGGGCAAAGTGACCTTTATTCGTGGATTGCACAACCTGCAATCCCACAATCAGAGATCGGTAGTAACCATTGGTTCTTTCGACGGCGTTCACCTTGGTCATCAGGCCATTTTGCAGCAGGTTAAAAATACCGCTGCGGCACTGGGGTTACCCTCTATCGTAATGACTTTTGAACCTCAGCCTCAGGAGTATTTCTCGGGTGAAAAGGCTCCAGCACGACTGATGCGCCTGCGTGAAAAGATAGATGCGCTGCTGGATTTTGGTATAGATCAGGTGGTGTGCCTGCAGTTTAATCGTGTGTTGCGCAACTTGACCGCCAGTGAGTTTATTCAGCAGGTGTTGGTGAATGGCTTGGCCATTAAGCATTTAATTGTTGGTGATGATTTTCGCTTTGGCTGTGATCGTAGCGGCGATTTTAAAATGCTGGCAGCGTTTGGTGAGACCTGTGACTTTACGGTTCAGGATACCGAAACCCTTGAGATTGATAATCAGCGGGTAAGCAGCACCCTGGTGCGAGAGATTTTACAGCAGGCGGACTTCGGCCGAGCCAGTAAATTACTGGGGCGGCCTTTTTCAATTAAGGGCCGTGTGGTTTATGGCCAGCAGTTGGGTCGTGAGCTGGGCTTTCCTACGGCCAACGTGCAGCTCAATCGCTACAGTGCGCCCTTAACCGGTGTGTATGCGGTGTTAGTGGATATTGATGGCGCGCATTATCAGGGTGCGGCCAACGTTGGCGTAAGGCCTACGGTGGGAGACCTGGTAAAGCCTATCCTGGAAGTCCATCTGCTTGATTTTGACGGTGACCTCTATGGTCAGCGCATTGAAGTTGAGTTTATGCATAAGATTCGCGACGAAGCAAAATTTACCACGTTGGATAAGTTGGTAGAACGTATCCAGCATGATGTTAAACAGATTAGAGCCTGGTTTGCAGGCGCTAAAAGTACCGAAAGTACTGTTGACTAAAGCACCGATGATTAAAGTACCGATAGTCAAAGCACCGATAATTAAAGCACCGATAATTAGGGTTAGTTAAAATTAATATGACTGATAACACGACAGATTATAAGGCGACGTTAAACCTGCCTAAAACCGATTTTCCAATGCGCGCCAACCTGGCTCAGCGCGAGCCGGGTATTCTTAAAGAATGGCACGACAGAGACCTGTATCAGCAGATTAGAACGGCCCGTGCCGGCTGTGAAAAATACATTCTTCACGACGGCCCTCCCTATGCCAACGGTGATATTCACCTAGGCCATGCGGTTAATAAAACATTAAAAGATATTGTGGTTAAGTCGCGCACCATGAGCGGTTTTGATGCGCCCTATATTCCCGGTTGGGACTGTCACGGGTTGCCCATTGAACACAATGTTGAAAAGAAAATCGGCAAGGCCGGCGTTAAGGTAGATTACTCAACCTTCCGCCAGAAGTGCCGCGAATATGCCATGAAGCAGGTTGAGGGACAGCGCAAAGATTTTATTCGTATCGGTGTTTTTGGCGACTGGGATCGCCCTTACCTGACCATGAACTTTGGTGTTGAGGCGGATATTATTCGCGCCCTGGGCAAGATCGCTAAAAATGGCCATCTGGTCAAAGGCTACAAGCCGGTTTACTGGTCTGTGGTGGGCGGTTCTGCGTTGGCTGAAGCCGAAGTGGAATATCAGGATAAAACCTCTTTCTCGATTGATGTGGCTTACTCGGTTAATGATGCTGCCCAGCTTGAGAAAGTCTCGGCTGCCTTTGGTGGCCTCGCCGGTGAAGGCTCGTTGAATGTGCTTATCTGGACTACCACGCCCTGGACCATTCCCAGCAGTCAGGCTATTTCTATGGGCGCTGAACTGGAATACTGCTTAGTGCAGTGTGCGACTGAATCTGGCCCTATGCGTTTAATTTGCGCCCAGACATTACTCGAATCTGTGATGCAGCGTCTCGAGATTGAAGACTATAAAACCCTGGCAACCTGTCAGGGTGCGGCCCTAGAAAACCTAGTGGCACAGCATCCGTTTTATGAACGAGATATTCCTGTATTACTGGGCGACCATGTGACCACCGATGCAGGTACTGGCTGTGTGCATACAGCGCCAGATCACGGTATGGAAGATTTCACCGTGGCCAAGCAATACGGTATCGGCACCCTTAACTATGTGATGGATAACGGCCTGTTTCGCGATGATGTTGAGCTGTTTGCTGGCGAGCATGTGTACAAGGTCGAAGAGCATATTATTGAGGTGCTGCGCGAGAAAAATAAGCTTATGTCCTGTGGCAAAATTACCCACAGCTACGCCCATTGCTGGCGCACCAAAACCCCATTGATCTATCGAGCAACCCCTCAGTGGTTTATCTCGATGGATAAAAATGGCTTATTAGAAAAAGCCAAAGAAGCCATTAAAACGGTTAGCTGGCACCCAGATTGGGGCGCGGCGCGAATCGAGGGGATGCTGGATGGCAGCCCAGATTGGTGTGTGTCTCGTCAGCGTACCTGGGGCGTTCCTATTGCGCTCTTTGTTCATAAGCAAACCGGTGAGCTGCACCCTGATACTCCAGCCCTGATCGAAAAGGTTGCACTGCTGGTTGAAGATGCCGGTATTGATGCTTGGTATGAGGTGGATGCTGCTGAGTTAATTGGTGCGGACACAGAACATTATCAAAAAGTGACTGACACTCTGGATGTGTGGTTTGACTCTGGCGTGACCCATGCGTCGGTTATCAATGCGCGGGAAGAGCTTCAGTATCCTGCGGATCTGTATCTTGAGGGCTCTGACCAGCATCGCGGTTGGTTCCAGTCGTCCCTTAAAACCGCTATCGCCATTAATGGCACGGCCCCTTACAAGGCAGTGCTGACCCATGGATTTACCGTGGACGAGAATGGCCGCAAGATGTCTAAATCTATCGGCAATGTGATTCCGCCACAGAAGGTGATCAACGAGCTGGGTGCGGATGTATTGCGCCTCTGGGTTGCCAGTGCCGACTTCAGTGCTGAGATGACTGTGTCTGACGAAATTCTTAAACGTGCCGGTGAGTCCTATCGCCGTATCCGTAATACTGCCCGTTATTTTCTGTCCAATATCGATGGTTTTGATCCCGTGCAACATGCGGTGGCCCATGCTGACTTATTGGCGTTGGATCGCTGGGCCATCGACTGTGCGGCGCAGCTGCAAGACGAGATTATCGACGATTACAATAATTTCCGCTTCCACCAGATTTATCAGAAGCTGCACAATTTTTGTGTTCGGGATATGGGTGGTTTTTATCTCGATATTATTAAAGACCGTATCTATACCTGTGCTGAAGATAGCTTGCCACGTCGCTCTGCCCAGACGGCACTGCATCAGATTGCTGAGGCCTTTGTACGTTGGATTGCACCGATTTTAAGTTTCACCGCTCACGAGATCTGGGGCTTTATGCCCGGCGATCGCAGTGATTCAGTGTTTGTTGCCGAATGGTATCCACTGCAGCGACTGACCGCCGATGAGACTATTAGCAAACAGGACTGGGCGGCTATTTCTCTGGCCAAAGAAGCGATTAATAAGGTGATTGAAGAGCAGCGTAATCAGGGGCTGGTAAAAGGTTCTCTGGGCGCTGATATTCAGCTGTTTGCCGATCAAGACCTGCATGCCAGTCTGGCTAAGCTGGGTGATGAGTTGCGCTTTGTGACCATTACCTCCAAAGCCTCGCTGTTGCCACTGGCTGATGCCGGTGATTTGCAAGACTCTATGCTGGAAGGCTTAAAGGTTGCGGTGACACATTCTGAAGCAACTAAATGTGTGCGCTGCTGGCACTTTATCGCCGACGTGGGTAGCAACGAACAGCACCCAGAAGTCTGTGCGCGCTGTATTGATAACATCAGTGGTCAGGGTGAGGCGCGAGCCCATGCCTAGGGTTTTAAACTGGTATGGCATAGCCCTTGCAGTGCTGATTGCTGATCAGCTGACCAAGACTTGGATAGTCGGTGCCTATAGCTATGGCGATTCGACGCTGGTCACTGGGTTTTTTAATCTGGTGCGGGCCCATAATTATGGGGCGGCATTTAGCTTTTTAAGTGATGCGGGCGGTTGGCAGCGTTACGGTTTTAGCATTTTGGCGGCAGGCGTTAGCGCTGTTATTGCAGTGTGGCTTGCTCGGCAGCCTACTGATCGCTGGTTTGAGAGTTTGGCTCTGGCGCTTATTTTAGGCGGCGCACTGGGCAATTTATACGATCGCGTGACCTTGGGTTATGTGGTGGATTTTTTGGATTTTCATTGGTCCGGCCATCACTTTCCAGCCTTTAATGTGGCGGATAGCGGTATTTCGGTGGGCGCTGTGATGTTAATTATCGATGGATTTATTAACAGCGACCGTGAAAAAAACAGTAAAAGCACAAGTAATAAAAAGAGTTAATGGTTATGACATTACCCATAGATAGTGGCACCTCTGTCACCTTGCATTTCTCTCTGGCCCTTGAAAATGGCCATGTTGTAGATTCCAATTTTGAGACCGCGCCGGCGACCTTCACCATGGGTGATGGCAACCTGCTGCCCGGTTTTGAAACGCCTTTAATGGGTCTGGTTGATGGGGACGAACGAGAGTTTTCGATTCCGCCGGAACATGCCTTTGGTCAACATAACCCGCAAAATGTTCAGTCTGTGGAGCGCAAGAATTTTTCCGCAGAGGAGCTTGAATTAGGAACCATGTTCTCCTTCCAAAACGGTGATGGTGAGTTGCCGGGTGTGGTTGTTGAGGTTAACGATGGCGAAGTGATGGTGGATTTTAATCACCCGCTTGCCGGAAAAAATATACTCTTTAACGTACGAATTATTAGCGTTACTCCTGCGAGCGTGCACTGATGGACATTAAGTTAGCCAATCCCCGGGGCTTTTGTGCCGGCGTTGATCGGGCAATCGATATTGTCGACAGAGCTCTAGAAGTATTTGGTGCGCCGATCTATGTGCGCCATGAAGTGGTACATAATAAATTTGTGGTCGATGATCTGCGCGCCCGCGGTGCTGTATTTGTTGAGGAATTGGATGAGATTCCTGATGATGTGACGGTTATCTTTAGCGCTCATGGTGTGTCTCAGGCGGTACAAAATGAAGCCAAACGTCGCCAGCTGAAAGTGTTCGATGCCACCTGTCCGTTAGTGACCAAAGTGCATTTGGAAGTGACTAAGTACAGTGGCGATGGCATGGAATGCGTGTTGATTGGCCATGCGGGTCACCCGGAAGTTGAGGGGACCATGGGTCAGTACGAAAGTGGTACTCTCGGCGGCACTATGTATCTGGTCGAGAATGAGCAGGATGTGTTGACACTGGAGGTTAAAGACCCCTCTAGGCTTGCCTATGTGACTCAAACTACTCTGTCGATGGATGATACTGCGCTGGTTATTAATGCGCTGCGAAAGAAGTTTCCGTTGATTCAGGGGCCGCGCAAAGATGATATTTGCTATGCCACTCAGAATCGTCAGGATGCGGTTAAGCAGTTGGCCATAGAGACTGATCTGGTGTTGGTGGTGGGGTCTGTTGCCAGCTCTAATTCCAATCGACTGCGTGAGCTTGCAGAACGCTGCGGCTGTCGCGCCTATCTGATTGATGGCCCTCAGGATATCGATGCAGAATGGTTAAAAGATACTCAGTCGATTGGCGTGACTGCCGGTGCGTCCGCCCCAGAGATTCTGGTGACGGATGTGATTAATCGATTGGTTGAGTTCGGTGCTAAGCCGCCACAGGAGCTGGACGGCGTGGTGGAAAATGTTCACTTTTCTCTGCCTAAAGAGCTTCGAGCCTAACAAAGGTCTTTTTAGTAGATAAGCTGAAGGCTCTTTTTAGTCGATAAGCTGAAGGCTCTTTAATCGATAGGCTAAAGGCTCTTTAAGCTTTTTATAGCGCCCTAGCTATTATCCGCAATATATTTGAACAGCGCCTTGGTTGAAGGATCAAGATCTGCACTGCTAGCATTTGCGCCGAGTAACTCATTGGCCATTTTCTTACCCAGCTCAACACCCCATTGATCAAAACAATTAATGTTCCAGATACTGCCTTGCACAAACACCCTGTGTTCGTAGAGGGCGATTAGTGCGCCAAAGTTTCTCGGCGATAATTCTTTTAACAACAATGTGTTAGATGGCTTGTTGCCCGGATAGTAACGGTGCTGTTGGCCTTCTGGTGCTGGCTGTCCGGTCATCAGTGCCGCAGACTGAGCCAGCATGTTCCCCAGCAGTACTCGGTGGTGTTCGGCATTACTGAGGCCATCGCTCGCCGCGGCAATAAAGTCGATTGGTACCTGTCGCGTGCCCTGATGTAATAGCTGGAAGAAGGCGTGCTGACCATTGGTGCCGGTCTGTCCCCAAAGAATAGGGCCAGTGCTGTAATCAACGGGCTCACCCTCCAATGTGGTGGCCTTGCCGTTGCTTTCCATGTCGAGCTGCTGCAGATAGGAGGGCAGCAGTAGCAGGCGTTCACAGTAGGGAATAACGGCAATGGTTTCGGCCTTTAAAAAGTTGCTGTACCAGATGCCGAGCAGGGCCATGATAACGGGCATGTTTTGTTCGAGGGGTGCCTGTTGAAAATGCAGATCCATCTCTCGGGCACCGGAGAGCATATTGCTGAACTGCTCGAAGCCAATGCTAATGGCGATGGATAAACCAATACTCGACCAGAGTGAATAGCGGCCACCGACCCATTCAGCGAATTCTAATATTTGATCTGCAGGAATACCGTAGGCGAGGGCGCTGGCAGGATTGGCAGTTAGGCCAATAAAGTGACCGCTGGTATGGGCATTTTTCAGGCCCAGAGTGCGCTCAAACCACTGAATGGCTGTTTTGGCATTAAGTAGGGTTTCCTGGGTGGTAAAGGTTTTGCTGGCCAGAGCCACAAGAGTAGTTTCTGGGTCGAGGCCTTTTAATGTGGTGAGAATTTCAGCGCCATCGACATTGGAGATAAAGTGCAGGTGGATATCTGGATGGGCAAATTCATGGAGGGCATTCACGGCAAGCTTGGGGCCTAGGTCTGATCCGCCGATGCCTATATTAACCACATCGGTAATCGCCTTGCCGGTGCTGCCAAGCCACTGGCCATTGCGGATTTTGTCGCTGGCCAGTTTTACTGCCTGTAACTGCTGCTTAACCAGGGCAATGCGCTGGCTCTCTTCGTCTGAGTTGGCGTCTTCAGGTTCTGCGCGCAGGGCGGCATGAAGGACGGCACGGTTTTCTGTGGTGTTAATAATGTCGCCCGCGAACATGGCTGTGCGATGGCTCTGCAGTGGCGACTGTTCGGCGAGGTTAAGTAGCTGCTGCCAGATCTCGTCGTTGACCAGATTCTTGGAGTAATCGAGGAATAATTCTCCAGCACTTAGGGAGAATTTACCGGCCCGCGCTGAATCTGACTCAAATAGGTCAACAATGGATAAATTATTGATTAAATCCGCCTGAGATTGCAGTTTGGTCCATGCATCTGTCTGGGTTGGGGCGTATGATTTATGCTTCATCTGTCAGTTATTTCCTATTTGTACTGTTTTTGGCAGCGGGTAAAATTAAAGAGTTAAAATCGCGACAGCATATTACGCGTGTTACAGGTTTTAATCTGTAATAAAATTACAATAATAGCCGCTATAATGGATTAAATATGGCTAAATCCCGTAATTTTGTTACAATTATCCAATATTCAATTCGGAGCCATTATGGGCCAGATCAACGAGCAAGTAGCCGCTGTCACTCAGCGTATTATAGAGCGCAGCACCAATTTGCGTGCAGATTATATACGCCAGATCAAAGAAGATCACAGCAACAAACCAGAGCGCGGAAAACTTAGCTGCGGTAATCTTGCCCATGGCTTTGCTGCCTGCGGTGAGGGTGACAAAGACAGTCTGCGCATGATGGAAGCGGGCAATATGGCCATCGTGACATCGTACAACGATATGCTGTCGGCTCATCAGCCCTATGCGGTCTATCCCGATAAAATAAAACAGGCGATGCGTGAAATTGGTTGCACCGCTCAGGTTGCTGGGTCTGTACCTGCCATGTGTGACGGCGTCACTCAGGGCCAGGATGGCATGGAGCTCAGTCTTCTAAGTCGCGACCTAATTGCTCAGTGCACGGCTGTGTCGCTGTCCCACCAGATGTTCGACGGGGTTTTGGCTCTGGGCATCTGTGACAAAATTGTTCCAGGTTTATTGATGGGGGTGCTGACCTTTGGTTATCTGCCCGCGATGTTTATTCCTGCCGGCCCTATGGAGTCGGGACTGCCCAATAAAGAGAAAGTACGTATTCGCCAGCTATTTGCCGAGGGCAAAATTGGCCGCGAAGAATTATTGCAGGCAGAATCAGATTCTTATCACAGTGCCGGTACCTGTACTTTTTATGGCACGGCGAATAGTAATCAGGTTGTTCTAGAAGCTCTGGGTTTACAGTTGCCTGGTAGTTCCTTTGTTAATCCTGAAAGCCCGATGCGCGACATATTGACCACCGAAGCCTCTCACCAGTTAGCTCGAATTACAGCGCTGGGTAGCGACTATCGTCCGGTGGGCGAAATTGTTGATGCCCGTGCCATTGTTAATGGCACCGTGGCACTGCTGGCGTCTGGCGGCTCTACAAATCACAGCATGCACCTGGTAGCCATTGCCCGTGCTGCGGGTATTATTCTTAACTGGGATGATATCTCTGATCTCTCGGCTGTTGTTCCTCTGCTCGCTAAAATCTATCCCAATGGTCAGGCTGATGTGAATCATTTTCATGCTGCCGGTGGCACTAGTTGTATGTTCCGACAGCTGTTAAAAGGTGGTTTTATGCACGGGGATGCGAAAACATCCTGGGGCAAAAGCTTTGCTGACTTTACGCAAGAGTCATTTTTAGATAATGACAAAGTTGTTTGGCGTGAGTCTCCAGAGGTTCCTCTGGATATGGACGTACTGGCTACGTTGGAGAAGCCGTTTTCTCCTGAGGGCGGTTTGCGTCTTATCAAGGGTAATCTGGGTCGCGGAGTGATCAAGGTCTCCGCCGTTGCTCTAGAACATCAAATTGTTCAAGGGCCAGCCGTGGTTATCGATGGCCAGGATCAGCTGCAGCCACTGTTTGAATCTGGTTCATTGAATCGCGACTGTATTGTGGTTGCTCGTTATCAGGGTCCGAAAGCCCTGGGTATGCCTGAGCTGCATAAGTTGATGCCATTTTTGGGCACATTGCAGGACAAAGGTTTTAAAGTGGCTCTGGTTACCGATGGTCGTATGTCTGGCGCATCGGGCAAGGTGCCCGCGGCCATTCATATGGTACCGGAAGCCGCTAGTGGTGGTTTGCTAGCCAAGCTACAGAATGATGATCTTTTGCGTGTTAATGCGGTGACGGGCGAACTTCAGTTTTTAGGTGATATGGACGAGCTTGAATTGCGAGAGAGCGCGCCCCAACCACGCACTGGCGATCGCGGCTGTGGCCGTGAGCTGTTTTTGATGAATCGCAATAACATTAGTAATGCAGAGCGGGGCGCTTCGTACCTGTTTGGCGAGGACTAATCAATGAGTGCACTTCAGGATGCTTCTAGTAATCCACGATGGAATCTTGTCGCTGATATTGGCGGCACCAATGCGCGTTTTTCGGCTGTACTAGAAGGCCAGTTGGAAAGTGAACATGAGTTTCATCATTCCGTTGAAGAGTACCCAGAGTTCGCGGGTCTGATTGGCGGGCTGCTCGCAGAAATCGCCGAAGCCACTGGCTGGAACAATACACCGGTCAATGCCTGCTTTGCAGTTGCCTGTCCTGCAGATACCGACGTTATCGCCTTTACCAATAGCCATTGGAAATTTACTAAGACATCTCTCCAGCAGGCATTGGGCTGTGAGAATCTGGCTGTGATCAATGATTTCGAAGCAGTGGCTCATGGCATTATTGAATTGGGTGAGGCTGACCTGGTGCAGGTGGGTGGGCAGTTACCCATTGCCCATAAGGCAATTGGTATTTTAGGTGCTGGCACGGGTCTTGGTGTTGCCGGATTGGTTCAGCATTCAGATGGCTATCATGTGCTGGATACCGAGGGCGGCCATGCAGACTATGCGCCGATCGATGAGATACAGAGTGCCGTGGTTAACTGCCTGCGGGAAACCTATGGCCGCGTGTCATTAGAGCGCCTGCTATCGGGTAAGGGGTTACTGAATATTTATACGGCACTGTGCACTATCGAGGGTGTTGATGCTGTGTTTACAACGCCAGCGGAAGTTGTTGCTGGTGCGTTGGGTTCTGCTGATTCAGATACAGATTCAGAAATAGATGCCAAGGCACTGCAAACCTTAAATATGTTTTGTGAAGGTATGGGTTCGGCGGCGGGTAATTTGGCTCTGACATTGGGTGCCAAGGGTGGTATCTATATCGCCGGTGGTGTTATCCCTCGCTTTCAGGAATTTTTTATCAACAGCGGTTTTCGCAGCAAGTTTGAAGACAAGGGTCGCTTTGTCAGTTACCTGCAGCCAATTCCGGTTTATATCGTTATTCGTAGCAACCTGGGTCTTCTCGGCGCAGCAAAGAAACTACAACAAATTTAAAGGAGTTATGTGTGCGCAATTTATTGGCTGGTAATCCAGTGATTCCAGTGATTACATTAGATCGAGTGGAAGATGCTGTTCCTCTAGCAGAGGCATTGGTAGCTGGCGGTTTAAAAGTACTTGAGGTGACTCTTCGAACAGAGGCTGCCATTGAAGGTATTAAACAAATTATTAAGCATGTTCCCGGAGCCATTGTTGGCACGGGCACTGTCTGTAATGAACAGCAGATCAAACTGTCTGAAGACATTGGCTGTCAGTTTATGATTTCTCCCGGTGCGACCGATAAGTTATTGCAGGCCGCCCAAAAATCATCCGTTCCCTTTCTTCCGGGCATTTCCTCTGTGAGTGAATTGATGCGTGGCTTAGAATATGGGCACCGAGATTTTAAATTCTTCCCCGCTGAAGCTGCTGGCGGTGTGCCGGTTTTAAAAGCCATGGCCGGCCCCTTTGGTGATGTGAAATTCTGCCCGACCGGTGGCATTGGCCTGCATAATGTCTTGGCCTATTTAGCGCTACCAAACGTACTATGCGTTGGTGGTTCTTGGATTGCTCAGCCAAAATTAATTCAGGAAAAAAACTGGGCAGAGATAGAAAATTTGGCACGTGAAGCAGTTGCGCTTGCGCGCTAAGGTCCATACAAAGTGATATTTAAAGAGCCGTCTATAAAAAGCTGTTTATTAGGTACATTTAATAAAGAGTTTTTTACTAAGAGCTTTTTATTAAGAACGAAGGTTTAAACACAGAGGTTTAAAATGAGCAGCAATATTGATCTGGTAATTTTCGGCGCACGTGGCGATCTGTCTAAGCGTAAATTATTTCCCGCACTTTTTGAATTAGATCGAGCGGGTCTATTAACCGATAGCGTTCGTATTGCTGGCGTTGCCCGCCAGGACATGGATAGCGTGATCTTTATTGAGCAGATGTATGAAGAGCTTAAGAGTGTCGCAAAAGAAGGGCATTGGGACGAGTCGGCTTGGAAGCGTTTTAGCCGTCGCCTGCATTACATTAAAGTCGACTTTGCGCAAAAGAAAGAGTTTGCCGCGTTAAATGAATGGGCCATTGAAAAGCGCACTATTATTTATTATCTGGCTACGCCGCCGAGCCTCTATGGTTCAATTTGTAAGCACCTGCATGATTCAAACTGTGTTAATTCGGTGTCGCGCATTGTTTTAGAAAAACCCATTGGCGATGATTTAGAAAGTTCTAGATCGGTAAACGACACCGTGGGTCAGTACTTTACCGAGCGTAATATCTATCGTATCGATCACTATCTGGGTAAAGAGACAGTTCAGAACTTACTCGCCCTACGTTTTGCCAATCGAATGATTAACTCCCAGTGGGACAATAGCTGTATCGATCATGTGCAGATTACGGTCGCTGAGACCGTCGGCATTGAAGGGCGTTGGTCCTACTATGACAAGGTCGGACAGCTTCGCGACATGGTGCAAAACCATTTGTTGCAGCTGCTGTGCATGGTTGCCATGGAACCACCCAATGCATTACAGGCCGACGAAATTCGCGCTGAAAAAGTTAAATTACTTAGAGCTCTAAGCCCAATTACTGCTGACAATGTTGCTGCCCAGGCTGTCCGTGGCCAATATGCAGCTGGTTGGGTTGCTGGTGAGCCGGTTGTTGGCTATATGGAAGAAGAGGGTTCAGAGAGCGACAGTAGTAACAATGAAACCTATGTCGCCCTTAAAGTGATGATCGATAACTGGCGCTGGGCTGGCGTACCATTTTATCTGCGCACCGGAAAACGACTCCAGGAAAAAGTGACTCAGGTTGTGATTACGTATAAAGATAATCCCCATTCATTATTCCCCGAGACTGATGGCGAAGCGAACAATAGACTGGTGATAAATCTGCAGCCAAACGAAGGTATTCAGCTGGAGATGGTGTCTAAAAAACACAGCTTGAAAGAGCGTCTGGGTCTTGAGAAGCGCAGCTTAAATTTAGATTTCTTTGATTCTTCTGGAGATTCAAGAATTCCGGATGCTTACGAGCGACTGTTCCTTGAGGTGATTAAAGGCGATCAGTGGTTGTTTGTTAGCCGTGACGAAATTGAAGCATCATGGAACTGGTGCGATACGCTACTGGATGCCTGGGATGATAAAAAGATTGGCACTAAATCTTATAGTGCTGGCTCCTGGGGGCCGTCTAAGGCTGAGATTCTGATTGAGAATGATGGTCGCAGTTGGTATGAGGGTAAATAGTATGAGTTTAGAAATTACGTTAGTTGAATTTGAAAATACCTCGGCATTGGATATCGAACTATCTGAAAAGGTGGCTAAGCTGTTGGCTGCCGATATTGCCGCGACGGGTTCAGCGTCTTTGGTAGTGTCTGGTGGCAGTACGCCTATGGGATTTTTTCATCTGCTATCCCAGTGTTCATTAGACTGGAGCAATGTGAGTATTACACTGGCTGATGAACGCTGGGTTAACGCTGACCATGCAGATAGCAATGAAAAGCTGGTACGTGAGAATCTGTTGATCAATGAAGCTCATCGGGCACAGTTTATTAGCTTAAAAAATTCCGCACAAGATGCGCTTGCCGGCGAGTCTGGGACTGAACAGGCGCTAGCCTCGGTGGGCACTTTCACTGTATTGATTTTAGGTATGGGTGACGATGGCCACACTGCTTCGTTATTCCCTGGTGCCGAAGCGTTGCCATTGGGTCTGGATATGAATTCTGGACGAACCTGCATTGCGGTCACGCCAACTGCAGCACCTCATCAGCGCATTAGTATGACTTTGCCAAGACTGCTAGATAGTCAGCAAATCATTATTCATATAAGTGGTGCAGGTAAGCATCAGGTGCTTGAAGAGGCCAAGGCAGGAGATGATGTTGAGGCGTTACCGATTAGAGCGATTTTGAATCAGCAGCAGGCGCCGCTAGAAATTTATTGGGCGAAGTAGCTGTTTAGAGTTTTTGGAAAAGATTAGAAGTGGGTTTTGATTTATCAGGTGTGCTCTAAGTAGGCCATCCATGGCCTGGGAAGAGACGGTTTTTCAAGTTAGCGAATAACGTCGCCCACTCGAACAATTTTTAATGTGTTAGTGCCACCATGGACATTAACAAAGTCCCCTTTGGTGATTAGCACCAGATCACCATCAACCACTTCAGCATGCTCGCGTAGCTTTTCAACGGCACAGTGATTCACTTCAGATGGGTCTAGGGCAGAGGTGTCGAAGGGCACCGGTATTACGCCTTTGTAGAGCGCAGTAATTTCACAGGTGCCGAGTTTTTCTGCCATGGCATAAATGGGCAGGGACGAGGTGATGCGTGACATCAGTAAGGGCGTAAAACCCGTTTCGGTCATACAGATAACTGCCTTTACACCTTTAAGATGATTGGCCACATACATAGCAGACAGCGCCAGTGACTCGTCAATTCGTTCAAAGGTCTCATCGATTCTATGTTTTGAACGCTGGGCCAAAGGATGCTTTTCGGCGCCTTCAATAACCCGCGCCATTGCCTTGACCGTTTCGATGGGATACTTGCCCACCGCAGTTTCTGCACTCAGCATAACGGCGTCTGTGCCATCTAACACTGCATTGGCAACATCAAACACTTCTGCGCGAGTAGGTGTGGGTGCAGTGATCATTGATTCCATCATCTGCGTAGCGGTAATAACCACCTTGTTGGCATTGCTGGCAGCTTCAATAAGCTGCTTTTGCACAGCCACCAAATTGGCATCGCCAATCTCAACACCTAGATCACCACGGGCTACCATGATGCCGTCGGAGGCTTCAATAATACCCGGTAGAAACTCATCGGTGATGGCTTCGGCGCGTTCAATTTTGGCAATAATATGGGCGGTGCTGCCAGACTGTTTTAGGAGTTCTCTGGTTTCTTCAACATCTTCTTTTGACTGTACAAACGAGATGGCTAGGTAATCTGTATGCAGCGATGCGGCAGTTTTTATATCGGCTTTATCTTTTTCGGTCAGGGCCTTGGCTGAAAGTCCGCCACCAAATTTATTCACGCCTTTCTTGCTCGATAGTGCGCCGCCCTGAATAACGATGCACTGCACCGCATGGTCGGTTTTTACACTTACCTGTAAGGTTAGTCGGCCATCATCCAAAAGTAGAATACTATCTTGATCGATATCTTCGAGCAGTTCCTGAGCGATATAAACGGCGTCTTGATGGCCGCCTTCTGTATCAAGCTGGCTGTCGAGAGTGAAGGTGCTGCCATCGTCGAGATGGATTTTTTGATCATCGATAAAACTACCGATGCGAATTTTCGGTCCCTGCATATCACAGAGAATACCCACGGGCATTTTTAATGCCCGGCCGATAGTGCGAATAGTCAGTGCACGCTGGCAATGCTCTTCGGCGCTACCATGGGAAAAATTAAGGCGAAACACATTGACGCCGGCCTTAATTAACTCGCGAATGGTTTGATCATCACTGCTGCCGGGCCCAAGTGTCGCTAAAATTTTAGTTCTGCGTGGCATAGGGTTAGGCGCTCGCATCTAGCAAGGCAATACTGTTGTCGAGCATACGGTTTGAGAAACCCCACTCGTTGTCGTACCAGCCCATTATCTTAACCAGTGAGCCATTAACTCGCGTTTGCAGCGAATCGAAGTTACAGGAGTAGGGGATGTGGTTGTAGTCCACAGAGACCAGTGGTTTGTCGCAGTAACTCAGCACCTGGCTAAGATCGCCTTCTGCAGCCTGCTTCAGTAGCTGATTAACTTCTTCGATACTGGTTTCACGACCGGCATTAAAGGTTAGATCTACCAGAGAAACATTGATGGTGGGGACGCGAACGGCAAGGCCATCAAGTCGACCTTTTAATTCTGGCAATACGTCGCCAATAGCAACGGCGGCGCCAGTCTTGGTGGGGATCATTGAATGGGTCGCTGATCGCGCACGGTAGACATCGGAATGGTACACGTCACTCAGCTGCTGATCATTGGTATAGGCGTGCACAGTTGTCATGTAGCCAGACAGGATGCCCATGGCGTCATGCAGTGGCTTAACCATGGGTGCCAGGCAGTTGGTGGTGCAAGAGGCATTGGACACAATGTCATGGGCCGGGGTAAGGATGCTGTCATTGATGCCGTACACAACGGTGGCATCTACATTGGTACCCGGTGCTGAGATAAGCACCTTTTTGGCGCCACCAGCAAGATGCAGTGCGGCACTGTCGCGGCTGGTAAATACGCCGGTACATTCACAGACTAGATCAACACCCAGGTCACCCCAGGGGATATTGGCCGGATCTCGCTCACTGAACCATTGGATCTTGTCACCGTTAATTGTCAGGGAGTCTTCGCCGACTTCTACCTGTTGATTAAAGCGGCCATGAACCGTATCGAACTGCAGCAGATGGGCATTAATCTCTAGATTGCCAAGGTCATTTATGGCAACGATTTGAATTTTGTTTTGTAGTTCTGGGCGCTCATAGAGGGCGCGAAGGACGTTGCGTCCGATTCGCCCAAAGCCATTGATTGCTATTTTGTACATATTTGAATACTTATAATGTAGTAAATTTACGTAAATTGTAGGCTTTTGACCCTGTTTAAGCAACGTAAAGCGATATTAAGTACGTAAAAGTACCTAATAATGGAGTTTTTGCGGTGGTTTTAAGGGCGCTGGTGAAGTTTTCTTACAAAAAACCATTTATTACGGATTTCTGGCCATAAAAAACCTAGAATAAGCGTAATAAGTAAGGGAATTACGAAAAATAGCGCGTTTGCTCAGAGGATCTACCCAATGCACAGCCAAAATCTGATTAACATCATCACTGATGCCCTGCCCAAACTGAACAAGTCAGAGAGTAAGGTGGCTCAGGTTATTTTGTCTGACCCCGACACTGCGACCAGTTCCAGTATTGCGACGCTGGCGAAAAAGGCCGGTGTTAGTGAGCCTAGCGTCAATCGGTTTTGTAAGCGGTTTGATGCAGCTGGATTTCCCGACTTTAAGATTCAGCTAGCCAAGGCATTGGTTAGTGGTATTCGCTTTGTAAATCGCAATGTGAATCCAGATGACGATGTGAGCAGTTACACCCCGAAGATATTTGATAGCACCATTAACAACCTTGCCCTGGTGCGGGATAAGATTAGCCACAGCCGCGTTAATCAGGTGGTGGATAAATTAATTCAGGCCAAGCGCATTTATTTCTTTGGTTTGGGTGCCTCAGGCTCTGTGGCTCGAGATGCTGAAAACAAGTTTTTCCGTTTTAATCTGCCAGTGTCCTGCCATGATGATGTGTTGATGCAGCGCATGCTGGCCTCGACCGGCACCACGGGGGATGTGTTCTTTATCATCTCCCATACCGGACGTACCAAAGAAGTGGTGGAGGTCGCCGAAATTGCTCGGGCCAATGGCTCTACAGTTATCGGACTGACTGCACCCAATTCCCCCCTAGCAGAGATTAGTAGCCTGACCCTGGATGTTGAAGTGCCGGAAAACACCGATGAATATATGCCTATGACCTCGCGTATTGTGCACTTGGTGATTCTCGATGTTCTGGCGACCGGCGTGACCCTGCGCCGTGGCCCAGAGTTTTTGCCCCATTTGGAAAAGATTAAGAATAGCCTTAAGCCGACACGCTATCCCAAAGACAGCTGAGCACCCCAGTTAATGTTGAATTGATGCCGAATAAGCCAATTGGGTTGAGTATAGCGGGTAAAATCTACTAGACTTGGCGCCTTATCTAATTGCCTTAAAGGTCTTGCCCATGTCTGAATCTGCTGTTTATCCCGTTCCCGAGCAATGGAAAGAAAACGCCTGGATCAACCAGGACCGCTATCAGGCGATGTATCAACAGTCGATTGAAAATCCCGATCAGTTCTGGGCCGAGCAGGCAGCTGAATTTCTGCAGTGGGAATCCCCGTGGCATACAGTCCGTGACGTTGATTTTGCTAAGGGTGAAGCAACCTGGTTTGGTGGCGGAAAACTCAATGTGGCGGTTAACTGTATTGACCGTCACATGGCTAAGCGGGCAGATCAGACAGCAATAATCTGGGAGGGCGATGAGCCTACCGACGATAAGAAGATCAGCTATCGAGAGCTCCATGACAGGGTGTCACGCATGGGTAATGTGCTTCGTGATCGCGGTGTAAAGAAAGGCGATCGGGTGTGCATCTATATGCCCATGATTCCAGAAGCAGCCTATGCCATGCTGGCTTGCGCGCGCATTGGTGCTGTCCACTCTGTGGTCTTTGGCGGTTTCTCGCCAGAGGCTCTTAAAGACCGTATTCTCGACTCTGACTGTCAGGTGGTTATTACCGCCGATGAGGGCGTTCGTGGTGGCAAGCCGGTTCCCCTAAAGGTCAATGCAGACAAGGCGCTTGAGAGCTGCCCAAATGTGCATACCTGTTTGGTGGTGGAACGCACGGGCGGCAACATTAACTGGACTGAAAATCGCGATATCTGGTACCAGGATGCAATCCAATCTGTGTCTGCAGACTGTCCCGCAGAAAGTATGGATGCAGAAGATCCGTTGTTTATTCTCTATACCTCAGGTTCTACCGGTAAACCCAAAGGTGTGATGCATACCACTGGTGGTTATCTGCTGATGGTGGCCATGAGCTTTAAATATACCTTTGATTACCACGAGGGTGATGTCTTTTGGTGTACCGCCGATGTGGGCTGGGTTACTGGTCACAGCTATATTCTTTATGGTCCGCTGTGCAACGGCGGTATTACCCTTATGTTTGAGGGCGTGCCTACTTACCCAGATGCCTCTCGCTGTTGGCAGGTCATCGATAAACATCAGGTCAATCAGTTTTATATTGCACCCACGGCGATTCGTGCCCTGATGGGCGCGGGTGATAAGTTTGTACAAGGCAGTTCGCGCAGCTCATTAAAATTGCTGGGCACTGTGGGTGAACCGATCAACCCTGAGGCCTGGGAATGGTATTACCGGGTTGTTGGCGACTCCCGCTGCCCCATTGTTGATACCTGGTGGCAAACCGAAACCGGTGGCCATATGTTGACGCCACTGCCGGGTGTTACCAATCTTAAGCCGGGCTCTGCAAGCCAACCATTTTTTGGTGTAGAGCCGGTACTACTGGATACCGAGGGTAATGAGATTGAGGGTGCAGGTGAGGGGCTGCTGATGATTAAGTCTTCATGGCCGAGCCAGATTCGCACGGTCTATGGTGACCACAAACGCTGTATTGAAACCTATTTCAGTGCCTATCCCGGTTATTACTTTACCGGTGACGGTGCCCGTCGGGATGAGGGTGGATACTACTGGATTACTGGGCGGGTCGATGATGTGCTCAATGTTTCTGGCCACCGAATGGGGACTGCTGAGGTAGAGAGTGCTCTCGTATTACATACAAAGGTTGCTGAGGCTGCGGTGGTGGGATATCCCCATGATATAAAGGGGCAGGGTATCTACTGTTATGTCACATTGATGTCCGATGTCGAACTCAATGAGGCGCAGCATGATGATTTGCGCAAAGAGCTGATCGCACTCTGCGTGAGGGAGATTGGCCCTATCGCCAAGCCGGATATTATTCAGTGGGCGCCAGGCTTACCAAAAACCCGCTCGGCGAAAATTATGCGCCGTATTCTGCGCAAGGTTGCTGCCAATGAGCTTGATAGTTTGGGGGACACCTCAACGTTGGCCGACCCTTCTGTTGTGGAGGAGCTGATTGCCAACCGCCACAATCGATAATTCGACGGGTATGATGTGACTGTTTAAAAGCGTATAGTCTCGCCATAAAAATAAAAAAATCAGGTGCCCATGTTCATACGTGTCTTTTGTTCAGTTATTGGCTGTATTGTTCTCGCTTATATTTTATTACTTATGCTGCCTATTTATAATCGGGTGGCACCCACGGCCTATTACCAAACAAATACTTTCGATATTTTGGCGCATCGCAATGGCGGGGCTCTGTTACCGGGCAATACAATTGAAGCCGGTGTGAATGCATTGGCTGTTGGTGCAGATGTTCTGGAGTTAGATGTGCATCTAACGGAGGACAATGTGCTGATTTTGCGTCACGATGCCACTATCGATAGCACCACTAGTGGCTCAGGCCGTATTGCCGAGATGACATTGGCTGAAATTCAGGCCTTTGATGTTGGTTTTCATGAAATCGATTATCCAGATTTGGTGGCAGCCCCAGGCATTAAAGTGCCGGCGCTAAGGTCTCTGTTCGAGCGCTTGCCTGCCAGTCGTTTTCTGATTGAACTGAAACCCTCGAATACTGCCCCTGCGGATGAGCTCTGCCGTCTAATTAAAGAATATGGTTTGGTCAATCAGGTTGTGGTTGGCTCTTTTCACGACTCGGTATTAGATCATTTTCGAGAAATGTGCCCTACGGTGCCCACTTCTTTGGGGGAATCGGAAGCTACATGGCTAGTTTTGCTGGGGAAATTTGGTCTTGGTCACCTCTATGATACACCGGGTTACTCAGTGCAGCTGCCGATGGGCGAGGACGGGTTTATAGTAACCCCCTCTCTGGTCAAAGCTATTCATCAATTAAATATGCGTATTGAGGTGTGGACCATTAACGATCCGCAGACTATGCAGAATCTTATGGATATGGGCGTAGACGGTATTATTACGGACAGGCCGGACGTCTTGGAGGGTTTAGTGAATCCACAGAGATAGAAAAAACGTTTCTAAACCAAGTATTTTCATCTAACTGTTCGCTTTTATAGGAAGAATGATCTAAAAATAATACGATGGTAGATAAAAATGGGCGCATAATACTACGATGAAATTAGATATCAGCAAACAACTCGCAAAATTGATGCGTGACCAACACCTCTCTCAGAGTGCACTTTCGCGTGCCACCGGTGTACCTCAGCCTACAATTAACCGTATTCTCAGTGAAGTTACTCGTGAGCCGCGTCGCGACTCAGTTGTACGCATTGCAAATTACTTTGGCGTAACACCTGAGTCTCTCTATGAGAGCTCTAGTAAAAAAACCAATAGTGAAATCACTGCGGAGAGCACCGTAGAACAGCTTTATCTGCGTATCACCTCATTAAGCCAGGCCGAACGCGCTGAGCTTTTTGCGAGGGTTGCAGCCACTTTCAATCAGTAGTGCGCAACACAGATAAGCTCTTCTTCAATTGCATCAAGTAAATGCAAGCGTTGCTCTTTTGGCAGCGCAATAATGTGCTGTTCAAAGTTTTTTATTCCGCCGTTAAAGGCATCTTCCAATGAAACTTTCGTAATCTGCAGTTCATTTTCAGCAGTGGATACGACTTGGATAGCCATAAAGACCCCTAATACTGTGATCTTCCTGAGGAGACCGCAGGACAAACCAAAAATACAGTGAATTTTTGCATCCTTTCTCAAACAACCCATCTTGTGATGTCTGCTATATCTTCCTTGGTGCTAAGGATCAATAAACTCTCCAAGCTTGGCTAGTTTAATGATCCCTGAACGGTTTTAAATAATGCTTAAGGACTAATACTTTAGTATTAGTTGTTTGACAGGCTAGGATTTAAAATTTAACTTGTTTTATCCTGTCAGGACTGTATAAAACGTCCATGAATTTACTCTTTGACAGCAGTATGACCGGTGCTTTTTGGGCTTCTGTGACGCTTGCCTGCCTATTTGGTGCAATGTCGCCTGGTCCCAGCTTGGCGATCATTGTTAATCACACATTGTCTCAGGGCAGGATAGCGGGCCTAATTGCGGGACTGTCCCATGGGGTTGCTGTGGGGCTTTTCGCCTTTGTTACCGCCTCTGGTTTGTCTGTGGCCATCAATAACAACCCAATGCTGTTTGATGGCATACAGATTTTTGGCAGTCTTTTCCTGTTATTTATGGCGATCAAATTGCTGTTAGCGCCTCTAAGAAAAGAAGTAGAGGTTCCTTTAGCTGTGCATTCCTCGAATTGGCGAGCGGCCCGCGATGGTTTTCTGATTGCGCTGGTCAACCCTAAGGTTCTACTCTTTTTTACCGCACTGTTTAGCCAGTTTGTCGGTGTTGAAACCGCGCTGTGGGAAAAAGTTGCTCTGGGTCTTATCGCGGGGGGTGTCGATGCCCTCTGGTATATGTTGGTGGCGCTGATGTTTAGCCATTCAGGCACGCTTATTCGATTCCAGCGCAGTAGCTGGTGGCTGGATAAGTTGTTTAGTGCTGTGCTGTTCGTTATCGCATCAGGGTTTATTATTGACCTGCTGGAACGGGCTGGTTATTCGCTATAATCAATCGCAGCTGTTTATAAACGCTCTCTTTGTAACAACGCACGAATCTACCTGAGAAGGACTTTCCTACAATGACCTCTTTTAAAGCTCTGTATAAGCTGGCAGCGGCAAACCATGGTGGCAGCGAAATGCTTGAGGCCAGGCTTCCCAGTGCCGCGACGCCCAAGCAGTTAGTCGCGCAAACCGATGATCGCTACCTGTCTATGATGACGCGCTGTATTTTTCGTGCGGGTTTTGTATGGCGCGTGATTGATAATAAATGGCCTGGGTTTGAAAAGGCTTTTGCCAACTTTAATCCATTGGCTGTGGCGCATTTCAGTGACGAGCGTCTTGAGGAGCTGGGGCAAGATACGAGTATTGTGCGTAACTTTACCAAAATAGTCGCCGTGCGAAATAATGCGATGTATGTATTGGACAGGCAGCATAGCCATGGCAGCTTCGGAAAATTTATTGCCGAGTGGCCTGAAGACAATATCACGGGTCTGTGGTTGGAACTCAAAAAGCAGGGCTGCCGATTGGGCGGTAACTCTGGCCCAAATATGCTGCGCAGTATGGGCAAGGATACTTTTTTACTGACCCAAGATGTTTGTGATGCACTGGTCAATCAGGGGTATATGGAAAAATTTAGCCCCACGGCGCAACGAGATTTAAAGCGGGTTGAGCAGGTGTTTAACGACCTGCGTGCCGAGTCGGGGCGCTCCCTCTGTGAAATAAGTAGGATTCTGGCCTGTACTGTTTGAGTTAGTCAGCTAGGGATGCTGCTACCCAGGCTTTAACATTGTCCTCAAGAATATACAGAGGCACTGACCCATCTTTTAGCACCACATCATGAAACTGGCGTATATCAAACCTCTCTCCCAGAGCCGCTGTAGCATCGCTGCGTAACTGCTGAATTTTAAGCATGCCAATCTTGTAGGCAGTGGCCTGAGAGGGCATCACAATATAGCGTTCGATCTGACGCACGTTATAGCCTTCTGAATGGGGCACATTCGCGGCCATATAGTTCAGAGCCTTCTGTCGTGACCACTGCTGGGCGTGTATGCCTGTATCTACGACCAGGCGACAGGCTCGGTAGAGTTCACCAGACAGGCGACCAAAGTCAGAGTAGGGGTCTTCGTAGAGCCCAATCTCTTTGGGAACCAGTTCAGAATAGAGTCCCCAGCCTTCAATAAATGCCGTGTGTCCGCCATAGAGACGAAACTTAGGAATATTCTTTAACTCCTGAGCAATGGATATCTGCATATGGTGGCCGGGAAGACCCTCGTGATAGGCAAGAGATTCAAGCTGATATTTGGCCATATCACTCATGCGATAAAGGTTGGCAAAGTAGGTGCCCGGGCGACTGCCATCTGGCGCGGGACTCTGATAAAACGCTTGGCCGGCCGAGGCTTCACGAAAGGGTTCGACGGCTTTAACTTGCAGAGGGGCTTTGGGTTTGGTGATAAAGAGTTCGTCGAGGCGACTTTGCATACGATCTATTACCTCTGTTGCTCTGTCGAGATAGGCCTGCTTGCCTGCCGCGGTATCTGGGTAGTAAAACTGCTTGTCATTGCGGGTAAAGTTAAAGAAAGCTTTGAGATCGCCATCGAAAACTAGGGTTTTCATAATGGCCCGCATCTCGTTCTGAATACGCTCAACTTCTGTCAGGCCAATCTGGTGGATTTCATCGGCTGTTAAATCAGTGGTAGTCGTGCGCCTAAGAGCAAAGTTATAAAACGCCTCGCCGTCGGGGAATTTCCATACCCCATGTCGCTGGTCAGCGTTGGCTTGCAGCGCCGACATATAGTTATGGATACGTTGGTAGCCGGGGGCCAGATAGTCCCGCAGGGCATTATTAGCCTCTGCTAGTAGCTGCTCCTGCTCCGGTTTGGAAAGTTCCGCCGCCGCTATTTTGGCGCGAAAGTCGGCAAGAATAGTGCTGTCCTTAATATCCTCGTTAGGTTGCTCATCAGCAGCATCAAAGGGCGCACCGGAGAGAATATTATCAATGGATTTAAGCACCCGAGGGAAAACAAATTGCGGCGGAATAATGCCTTTCTCTTCACGGGTTTTTAGCTGGACTAAAAGTTGCTCCATGAGTAGCGCCGAGTTCTTAATGCGACCAATGTAGGCTTCGGCTTCCTGGTAGTTAGCGATTAGATGCTGGTTGATTAAAAACGATGGCACCATGCTGTGAACGCCGCGCATCTGATTGACTGGGTAATTGTGATGACGCCACTGGTGTCCAGCGATTGACTGCTCGGACTGTTCAATAAACATTCTGACACTGAGCTTGGCGGACGCATTGAGCGCTGAGGTATCTATTGCTTTGACCTGGGCGAGATGTCGCTGAGTCATTACTAAGCCGCGCTCTGAGGCGGCATCAGAGATGTCGTTCCACTCGTCGTAGCGTTCCCGCATACCCAGGTAGGTCAGGTATTCGGGACTTTGCTTCAGCTCCTCCATAAACAGTTCGTCTAACAGGCTGATAGCCTGCTCGGATGTCAGCGCACTGTCAGCGGGTTTAGCATTGCAGCCGCTGAGTAGAAAAGCCGCTGTAACCGCGAGAATTATTGTTTTGAGTGACTGAGCCATGGTGAATCCTTTTAAGGTTTTTTTAATCATAGCGCTAATTGTAAAAAGCGACCATTAATCTCAAGTAAAAAATATGTTGTTAGTAGTCTGTATCTGCTCGCTGGCTGATGGTAATATGCCAGCGTTTCCTAAGGGGCGGCCAACGCAAGTTGACCTGAGATGCACCCTTTGAACCTGATCCGGATTATGCCGGCGTAGGAATAGGACTAACTGCTTTTTTGCCCTTGTCTCCGTCTTTGTCTCCGGGTCTCCTTAACTACTGTTACTGAGGCTCTTTATCTATGTACCATTTATCTAAGTACCATTTATCTAAGTACCATTTATCTAAGTACCGTTTACCTAAATACTGTTTTAAACAACCGTCTAAATTTGTTAATAAAACCCTCGGGGTTATCGCCCCAATTATTATTTCTGCACTCGTCTCGAGTGCCTCTCTGGCCAACAATGTTATTGAAGAGGTTATTGTGACCTCAGATTTTCGAGATGCGGGTCTGCTGAAAACGGCGGCCAGTATTACAGTGTTCGACAGCCAGACTATCGGTCAGCGTCAGGCGCGGCATTTAGAGCAGCTACTTAATTTGGCACCCAATGTGAACTTCTCTAGCGGCGCTTCGCGTGGCCGCTTTATCCAAATTCGAGGTATTGGTGAGCGCAGTCAGTTTATTGAGCCGCTAAATCCCTCTGTCGGTATTCTGGTGGACGGCATCGACTTCACCGGTATTGCTGGTGCTGCAACCACCATGGACATTGCGCAAGTTGAAATATTGCGCGGCCCTCAGGGTACGCTTTACGGTGCCAACGCATTGGCGGGTCTGATTAACCTTAGCGCCAATCAACCCAGCAAACAGACTCAGGGTAATTTGGAAGTCTCCCTAGGTGATTACAATACGCAGACTGTATCTGCGGCCATGGGTGGTCCAGTAAACCAAGACCTGGGTTATCGCTTTGCCGTTCAGCAGCACCGCAGTGATGGCTATATCCGCAATGATTTTTTACAGCGGGATGACACAGACAATATTGATGAGCTCAGTGTGCGCTCAATTCTAGATTGGCAGGCCAGTGAAAACTTGGATCTTAAGCTAACCGCTTTTCATGTTAATGCCGACAATGGCTACGATGGTTTCTCTCTGGATAATACTCGAAACACTTTGTCGGATAGCCCTGGCCATGACCGGCAGGAATCTACGGCAGTGGCATTACAGAGCAACTGGCAGGCCAATAGCAATGTTGAGTTAGTCAGTCTGGTAAGCTTTGCAGACAGTAATCTAGAATATGGTTTTGATGAAGACTGGGCCTTCCCTGAGATATGCACAGGTCAACCCTGCGCAGGCTGGGAATACAGTTCTACCGACAACTATGTTCGTGAGCGCCAAAACGGCAGCATTGATCTGAAGCTAGTGTCTCAGGATTCAGCCCAGATTTTTAATGGCACTACAGACTGGGTTGCTGGTGTCTACTGGCGCGAGCAGGACGAAGAGTTATTGCGTCAATACACCTACGCAACTGGGGACTTTGCCAGTAATTTTGATACCACCAATCAGGCTTTTTATGGTCAGTTTGATACTCAGCTTACTGAGGCACTGACCCTTACCACTGGCGTGCGATTTGAAAATCGTCAGGCAGCTTATGCGGATAGTGATTTGGTGGCTCATAAGGTGGACGAAGATATTTGGGGTGGCCGGATTGTTCTGCAATATCAGTTATCGGCACAGGCTATGGTCTATGGTTTGATCTCGCGAGGATACAAGGCGGGCGGTGTGAACAGCAATGCCTCTCTGTCTGCGGAAGACCGTGAATTCGATACGGAGCTTATGCTCAATTATGAGGCAGGGGCTAAGGGCCGATGGTTAGATGACAGACTTCAGGCTCAGGTGGCGATGTTCTATCAGCAGCGTGATGATATTCAGATCAAGCAGTCGCTGGTGCAGTCCCGAGTAGACAGTAATGCGGTTAGCTTTACTGACTATTTTGGCAATTCAGCCGAGGGTAGCAACTATGGTGTTGAGCTTGAGTTTAATTGGCTTGCTAGCGAGAGTCTGGCTCTGTTTGGTACTGTTGGTCTGTTAGAAACGGAATATGATATTCCGCTTTCTGCCGACCTTAACCGTCGTGATCAGGCTCATGCCCCAGGTTATCAATTTGCGCTTGGCGGCACGGCACAGGTTACTGACAGTTTGGCCCTCAGTATTGATATAGAAGGCAAGGATAAGTTTTACCTGTCATCCAGTCATGGCGAACAGTCTGAGTCTTATGAGCTACTCAATGCCAGCCTAGACTATAACTTTGGTGATTGGGAACTGTCTCTATGGGGACGTAATTTAACCGATGAAGAGGTTATTGTTCGTGGGTTCGGTGGTTTTGGTAATGACCCCCGCAAATTTTATGCAACGGAACCCTACTACCAGTTCGGTGAACCTCGTATGTTTGGTGTCAGCGGTAAATACGATTTCTAAGGTTTTTTAATAGCTGTTTAATAGGAGCAGTATTATGCAAGTAACCATCGATATCAGCATGTACCCGAATCGGGAGGACTTTATTCCACCGATTCAGGGCTTTATTGAAAAGATTAATCAGTTTGATAATCTCAAGGTGACCACCTTTCCGACCAGTACTGTGGTTCAGGGTGAGTATGAGCATGCCATGAAAGCGGTGCAGGACACTATTGCTGCCTGCTATAAGGAATTTAATATGGCGATTTATGTGGCCAAAATTATTCCCGGCTACGAGGCATTGCAGTAATGTTCGATTGGGTTAACCTAGAGACAGTGGCGGTGGTCTTATCCATCGCCTACCTTGTTCTGGCCATGAAAGAAAATAGCCTGTGCTGGTACTGTGCTTTTTTTAGCACGGCTATTTACGTGGTTATTTTCGGCGATGTCAGCCTGTACATGGAGTCTGGCTTAAACGTTTATTATATGGCCATGGCTATTTATGGCTGGTACCAGTGGCAGCGAGGAGGCTCTGATAATGAGGGCATTGCCCTGTCTGTCTGGACGGCGAAACAGCATCTTATCGCCATGGCAGTGATTATATTGGCTACACTCATTTCAGGTTACCTGCTTTCTGCGACGACGGAAGCTAGGCTGCCCTACATAGATTCCTTTACCACCTGGGCCAGTATTCTGACCACGGTGATGGTGGCTCGCAAAGTCCTAGAGAACTGGCTGTACTGGATTGTTATTGATAGCGTTTCTATTTTTCTGTATTTAGATCGAGAGCTGTATCAAACTGCTGCTATGTTTACCCTGTATTTGGTGTTGGCGACCCTTGGTTACTTTGCCTGGAGAAAACGTTATGCCGAACAGAACCCAAACTTTACTTCAGCAAACTCTATCTGATTGGCAGAGCTGGACTATAGGGAGCGGTCCGCGCCTCACAGACACCCCTGAGCTAATACGAGAGCTTACGGGAGGTCGCACCAATAAAACCTTCCTCGTGGGCTTAGCAGGCTTTACAGCGGTTGTGCGGATTAATTCCCCCATCAGCGAGGCCCTTGGCATTGACCGCCAGCGAGAAGCAAAAATACTGGGTCTATTAAATTCCAGCGGTGTTATCCCCAGAGTGTATTTTATTAGCGATGAGGTGCTGGTTAGCGAATATATTGAGGGCCAGATTTCCACCAACCAGAGTTTGAAAAACAGCGTGAATATGGAGGCGGTATCCAACGCCCTGCGCAAGATTCAGGCTATTCCAATGTCTGATATGGTGCCGCGTAACTATTTACAGTATTGTCGTGGCTACCTAGATCAGCTATCTGCCGACTGTGTATCTGCGACGGTGAAAGAGGAGATAGAATCCGTTGCCAGAGTTGTCGACAGTAGCGATTGGCAGCCGGTTATCTGTCACCATGATTTGATCGCAGAAAATATTATTGAAAATCATAACGGTGTGTTTATTATCGATTGGGAGTACGCTGCTCTGGGACACCCTGGGTTAGATTTTTTGCGCCTCTATGGTGCCGACTTTGCAGACTCAGGTGACCCACAAAATACCTTACAACCATTGTTTAAAATACAGCAGGCAATGGATAAACTCTGGTTAGCTGTGCAGCTTTAGAGAGATTAAATAATGAGTGATAAGTACAACGAATTAAGCGCCGATGAGAAATATGTGATTCAGCAGAAGGGCACTGAACGCCCTTTTGTGGGTGTCTATACCGACCACTTTGAGGGCGGCCAGTATCTCTGTAAGCAGTGTGATGCGCCGCTGTACCGGTCTGAGCATAAATTCTCATCCCATTGCGGCTGGCCGAGTTTTGATGACGAAATTGCCGGGGCAGTGAGGCGAGACACAGATGCAGACGGTTCGCGAGTAGAGATACTCTGTGCCAAGTGCGATGGCCATTTAGGCCATGTATTTGACGGTGAGGGTTACACCGCCAAAAACACGAGGCACTGCGTCAACAGTATATCTATGAAATTTGTCGCCAAAAATTAATGTGTGCTCTATCTAGGGCTAGTCTCGAAAGTTTTTAAACTGAAAGGGCTGTCCTAGGTCGGCTTCGCGGACTGCGGCCATCACGGCCTGTAAATCGTCGCGCTTCTTGCCGGTGATTCTAACTTCATCGCCCTGCACGGCAGCCTGGACCTTAAGCTTTTTCTCTTTGACTAGCTTCACTAGTTTTTTGCTGATATCGGCGGCGATACCCTGCTTAAAGCTAACAGGCAGTGAAAAGGTTTTGCCGCTGTGGATTGCCTCGTCATCGCACTCGATAACGGTTGGGTCTATACCGCGCTTAACCAGCTGAATACGCAGAATGTCGAGTAATTGCTGACATTGAAAATCTGCCTCAGTCTTGAGTGTTACCACATCATCTTTTAACGTGATGCTGGCATCGACGCCGCGAAAGTCGAATCTGGTGGTCAGTTCACGACTGGCATTATCAGTGGCATTGAGTATTTCGGCTGAGTCGACTTCAGAAACAATATCTAAACTTGGCATGTTATGGCTCACCTGCGGCTATTTGAGTTATTATTTTAAACCAGACTGGTGAGATTAATCTAATTAGAGACGGTAGAAATGTTAAATAACTGTATCTGCGGCAGCGGCAAAGCATTTAGTGAGTGCTGCGAGCCGTTGTTAAGTGGAAAAATGCCGGCCAAAACACCAGAGCAGCTGATGCGTTCCCGCTACAGCGCCTATGCATTCGGCGGTTACGGCGACTATCTGCTAAAGACCTGGTTCGCCCCAATGGCCAAGGGTTTAACCGCCCAGGCGCTCTCTGAGAAGGCTCAGCAATGGGTTTCATTGGAGGTAGTTGATTCAGGGGTAGCCGACCAGCAGGGTTGGGTGGAATTTAAAGCGACCTACCTGGAAGACAGCAAGCAGAGAGTCATGCATGAGAAGTCGGTGTTTACCCTTAGCGGTGACTGTTGGCTGTATATAGGTGGCGAAGTAACCACTGATCGCTAGACCTAAACCATTGAGAAAACCCTCTAGGAGTCGATATGAACCTGAGCTTAGTAGATCCAGAACTCGCCGTTGCCTTGGCACAATTCCCGCAAATGGATATCTGGTCAGATCTGCCACTGACACGCAAGCTTATTGCTCAGGCGCGGCTGGGTTTGATGGCGGCACTGCCAGCGATTGAGAATGTTACCAGTACCGACTATAGCATTCAGAGTAGGAATACTTTAGGTGCTTCAGCAGCACCAGAAGTATTGGTGCGAGTGTATCGCCCTCAGGATCAAACCCAGCATCTGCCAGCATTATTATGGATTCATGGCGGCGGTTACTGTCTTGGCAGCATGGAACAAGATGATTATTTCGTGGGACAGATGGTCAAAGAAATAGGCTCTGTGGTGGTCTCTGTGGACTATCGGCTGGCACCTGAACATCCTTTCCCCGCGCCTTTAGATGACTGCTACAGTGCTCTGTGCTGGTTATTCAGTAACTCTGAGGAGCTCAAAGTAGACGGATCACGCATTGGTATAGGTGGCATTAGTGCCGGTGCAGGGTTGGCTGCTGGACTCGCGCTGTTAGCCCGTGATCAGGCTGAAGTGTTCCCCATTTTTCAGGCGTTACTCTGTCCCATGATCGACGACCGCAGTATTACAGCCTCTAGCCATAGCATCACCGATGAAAGGGTGTGGAATCGCAATTCAAATATTAAGGGTTGGCAGGCTTACTTGGGCCCGAATGTGAGTGGGGGTGCTGAAGCGCCATCGGCCTATGCTGCCCCAAGCCGGGCAGAAGATTTAACCGGTTTGCCTTCGACCTATATCGGCGTGGGTTCAGTAGATGCATTTGTCGACGAGAATACTGACTATGCTGAGCGTCTTAATGCGTCGGGTGTTAATACTCAGTTCGAGATTTTCCCCGGTGGATTTCATGCCTTTGAATTTACGGTACCTGACGCAGAAATCTCACGGCGCACGAGAGACTGTCATTATCAGGCGATCAAAAAGGCTCTTTTCTAGGCGGATTCTTTTGACGGACTAACCAGTCGGCCAAACAAAATACCCACTTCAAATAGCAGCCACATAGGGATGGCGAGCAGTGTTTGAGAAATAATATCCGGTGGCGTCAGCAACATACCCAATACAAAACAGAGTACGAACACATAGGGACGCTTTTTGGCTAGGTTATCTGGGTCAACAGCGCCCATCCACGACAGAATAACCACGGCGATAGGGATTTCGAAACTAATGCCAAAGGCAAAGAAAAGCTTGAGTACAAAGTCTAGATAGCTGCGAATATCGGGCATCACAGTAATCCCTTCCGGCGCTATGCTGGTGAAGAATAAAAACACCAGTGGAAACACAATGTAGTACGCAAAAGCCATACCGGCATAAAACAGCACTACGCTAGAGATAAACAGCGGTATGACTATTTTCTTTTCCCGCTTGTATAAACCGGGGGCAAGAAAGGCCCAGGTTTGATAAAGAATGTAGGGCATAGCCGCAAACATGGATAACACCAATGTGAGCTTGAAGGGGGTTAAGAACGGCGAGGCAATTTCGGTGGCGATCATGCTGGAGGATTCGGGAAGGTACTCGCGAATAGGCTCTGAGATATACAGATACAGCTCATTGCTAAAGGAAAATAAACCGGCGAAAATAATCAGAACAGCAGCAACACAGCGTAGCACTCGATCTCTAAACTCGATTAGGTGGCCCATAAATGGTTGGCTGCTAAGGGTTTCTGATTCAGTCATTTGGATTTTCTTTGGCCGGCTTCACTGGTAGATCTTCGTTTAGCGCTTGATCCAGTTCGTCATCTATTTCGCCAACTAAATCTTCATCGAGTTCTGCCCTAGCATCCGATAGTTCGTTGTCGAGTGTGACCTTGGCGTCAGATATTTCTTTGTCGAGTGCGGCCTTGGTGTCAGTGATGGTGGTTTCAATATCACCTTTGGCTTCATCTAACTGGCGCATGATTTTCTCATTTTTCAGCTGAAGACGAATTTCATCAATGCCCACCTCGTTTTCCAGTTCTTGTCTGGCGCTGGAGAGCATCTGCTTCATCCGCCCAAACCATAAACTGATCGTGCGCACTGTTTCAGGCAGCCGTTCGGGACCCATTACAAGAAGGGTAATGACCGCGATAATAAGTAGTTCTGAAAAGCCTATATCGAACATAGATTATTCAGCAGTGTCTTTTTTCTCGACTGACGCATCAGTATCGCTAGGCGCTTCATCTTCCTCTTTGGCTTCGGTGCTAATGGAATCTTTAAAGCCCTTTACCGCACCACCTAGGTCAGACCCTATATTGCGCAATTTCTTAGTACCGAAAACCAGTGCTACTATCACCAGAATAATTAATAATTCTTGCCATCCAAAACCCATTACCATTCTCCTTTATAAATTAGATCATTCGTCTTTTTTTCTCTGTGCCTTTTCTTCGAGGCCAGATAAATCAAATCGTTGTTCAAGTTCGCTGAGCACAGCACTGGCGTCTTCGCCTAGGTGAGACAGCATTACCAGGGTATGAAACCAGAGGTCAGCGGTTTCATAAATTAACTTTTCATTATTGCCACTTATCTCGGCATCTCGTGCGGCTAAGATAGTTTCAATCGACTCTTCGCCCACTTTTTCGAGGATCTTATTTAAGCCTTTTTGATGGAGATTGGCAACATAGGAATCTTCTGCAGATGCCTGCTTACGTGCCGCAAGTACTTGGGTTAATCGCTCTAACACTGTATCGCTCATCGGTAGAGCTCCTTGGGATCTTTGATCACTGGGTCTACGCTGCTCCAATGGCCATCTTTAAGTACGCGGTAAAAACAGGATTCGCGGCCGGTATGACAAGCAATGCCACCTACCTGTTCAACCTGCATCATAATGACATCGTTATCACAGTCTAGACGTAGCTCTTTAAGCTGTTGCACATTGCCGGACTCTTCACCTTTACGCCATAGCTTTTGGCGTGAGCGTGACCAGTAGACAGCACGATTTTCACTCACCGTGAGTTGCAGAGCTTCACGATTCATCCAGGCAACCATAAGAATAGTGCCGGTCTCGGCGTCCTGCGCTATCGCAGGGGCTAGGCCGTCGCTGTTCCAGAGAATGTCGTCAAGGTAGTTCATTTCTGGTAAATCCATTACAAATTAGTGATTAACGGGTGCGCATAATAGCGCAACTAGCGCAGCAGCAGTATCAACAGTCCCAATCCAGCCAGTATCAGACTACTACCAGGCAATTGCATGACTGGCTCTGCCCAATGGGGAAAGGCCAAGCCTATACCCGCACCCACAGCAGCGGCGCCTAAGCGGCCCGTTAATACTTTGGATTTGGTGGGTGCGATTTCTGCGGGCACAGCAGCATCATTGCTGGCCTGCTTGCTTTGCAGCACATCAAAAATAAGCGGTGGTATCTGGGGTAAATATTCCAACCAGTCTGGAATATGGCGTTTCATCTGTTTGATCATGCTCTTGGGGGAATAGCGATTTTTGAGCCATTTCTCCAAAAAGGGTTTTGCCGTTGTCCACAGATCCAGCTGCGGATAGAGCTGTCGACCTAGGCCTTCAATATTGAGCAGGGTTTTTTGCAGCAACACCAGAGAGGGCTGCACTTCCATGTTAAAGCGCCGGGCAGTCGCAAACAGGCTGACCAGAATATGACCCAGAGATATTTCATCCAACGGGCGCTGAAAAATAGGTTCGCACACCGAGCGGATAGCACCGGTAAATTCATTCACGGGCGTATCTTTAGCTACCCAGCCAGAGCGAATATGTAATTCTGCCACCTGACGATAATCTCGATTAAAAATGGCCAGCAGATTACGCGCGATATAGAACTGATCGGCGCTGGATAAGGAACCCATGATCGCGCAGTCCAGAGCCTGATAAGAGGGCTGCTTGGGATTGCTGATATCAACAAACACATTGCCGGGATGCATATCGGCATGAAAGAAGTTATCTTCAAAAACCTGAGTAAAGAAAATCTCAACACCACGTTCTGCAAGCACCTGCATGTCAACACCAGCCGCATTCATCTCGGCAACACTCGAAACCGGAATGCCGTAAATACGCTCCATAACCAGTACATCTTGGTTGGAGTGGGACCAGAATATTTTGGGTACATACAGGAGCTTTGAGTTTTCAAAGTTGTTGCGTAGCAATGAGGTATTGGCACCTTCTGATTGCAGATTAAGCTCTTCAATAATGACATTGTCGTAGTCTTTAATCACTTCGACAGGGTGCAGGCGGCGGCCATCTTCACTGTATTTAGCCAGCAGGCGAGCCAGGGTATACAGCAGCGCCATATCTTTGCGAATGGTTTTTTCAATACCGGGGCGCACGGCTTTAACGACCACCTGAGTGCCGTCGGCTAATACGGCGCCATGGACCTGGGCGATAGAGGCTGAGGCCAGAGGCTCTGTCTCGAAGCTTTGAAATAGATCATCGACGCTACCATTGAGGGCCGTCTCGATATTTTTCTTAAACAGGGCCGACGAAAACGGCGGTACATTGTCTTGCAGCTTGGTTAGCTCTGAACAGATATCGTCGGGCACTAGATCAGGGCGGGTAGACAGCAGCTGACCAAACTTAATAAAAATAGGGCCTAGCTCTTCCAAGGCTTTGCGCAGGCGTTCGCCGCGGCTACCTTTACTGGCACCTGAGCCAAATAGAACTGCGGGAGATAGCAGCAGGCGGGCACTTAGGGGTAGCTGGTCTTTTTCTAGCAGGGCATCGAGGCGATATTTGCCGGCGACTCTAATAATTTTACCGAGGCGGCGAAGTCCAATCACAGGCTTAAGCCTCCAGTTTTGCGCAGGCGTTCAATCCGTGCGGCAAGTCGATCAGTGTCTGTTGCTATGCTGCGCACCTGCTGAATAAATTCTTTATAGTCATTGCGGCTTGGGGTTAATTGCCACTGGTTCTGAGCGGCATCCACGAGGCTGGTTTTAGCACGCTCAGTCGCGTTCGTTCTAAAGCCCGCTGAGTTGCGAATATTGGAACAGATAATATGGGCGGCAACATCACCCAGTAACTCGGACAGTGCGGCTTCCCAGTCAATATCTAGGTTGGCCATAATGGTATTAAGTTTACGCAGAGTTTCCAGATCGCCGCTAACATTTACACCAGTGCCAGACAGAGACATTGTGTCGGCAGAGTTAACCGCCATGCTGGCAATGGAAACCAAGGTGCCGCTAATAGTGATGCTGGCGCTGTCTTTCCAATTGCTGTGCAACATAATGCCGTTGGCACCAGGTTCAATGGCAATGGAGAGAGGCGGCATGGTGCTGTCCACTAGAATAATTTGACCTTCTAGGGCGGCCAAATCTCGAGCTGAGGCAGGATCGTACTTCAAGGCGGCGTTGATCAGGTTCTCAACGCCCTCGAGTGCCGTTGACTGTAATGCAGCAAATAACACTAAGGCTTAACTCCCCGGTGAAGGGCTACAACGCCACCGGTCATATTGTGAAAGTCGGTGTTGGCGAAGCCGGCATCATCCATCATATTTTGTAAGGTCTGCTGGTCTGGATGCATGCGAATTGACTCCGCCAGATACTGATAGCTATCGGAATCGTCGGCAAATAGCTTGCCCAGCTTGGGTAGAATGCTAAAGGAGTAGGTGTCGTAAACCTTGGAGAGTACTGGATTGGCTGGCTTAGAAAACTCCAGCACCAGTAGACGGCCACCGGGTTTTAAAACTCGCAGCATTGAACGCAGTGCCAAATCTTTGTCGGTAACATTACGTAGACCAAAGGCAATGGTAATCACATCAAAGGTATTGTCAGGAAAGGGCAGATGCTGAGCATCAGCCTGAGAAAAACGCACGTTATTCACTACACCGCGATCCATCAGACGATCACGGCCAACCTTGAGCATGGAATCATTGATGTCGGCCAGTACCACTGTGCCTTCACTACCTACAATGCGTGAGAATTTTGCCGTCAGATCGCCAGTACCGCCCGCAATATCCAACACCTTGTCGCCGCGACGCACACCAGACATTTCTATGGTGATGCGCTTCCACAGACGATGGACGCCAACAGACATAAGGTCATTCATTAGGTCGTATTTAGCGGCAACAGAATGGAAGACTTCGGCGACTTTGTCGGCCTTTTCTTCTACATTGACGGTTTTGTAACCGAAGTGGGTTGTTTTATCAGACATTGGCGCAGGATTCTCCTGAATTTCAGCGGTCTATTTTAGCAATCTACTTTAGCGACCTATTGTAGCGGCACTGAGCCTATTTAGGGAATTTTTAGGAGAGTTTAACCACCTGAACATCGGGATCTCGTGACTCGCCGGCGTTATGGAGTTTTCGCAGATAATCGGCCCAGTTATCGGTGTGATTAGTCCCCAACTCAAAGAGATAGTCCCAAGAAAAGATGCCGGTATCATGGCCATCGCTAAAGGTAATGCGAATGGCATAGTTACCGGATTTCTCTAGGGCCTGAATGCCCACATGGCGCTTGCCGGTTTGGAGTACTTCCTGGCCTTTGCCGTGGCCGCGTACCTCCGCGCTAGGGGAAAAAACGCGCAGATACTCGGCGGGCAGTTGAAAGCGCACATCGCCCTGATATTCCATATTCAGAGAATCTTTATTGGCGCTGACCAAAATTCGGCTGGGAACTGGCATGTCGATATTCGCCATTTAAAGAATAAACCGAGTGAGGTCTTCATTGCTGGCTAACTCACCCAGATGCTTCTCAACAAAGGGCGCATCGATGATGATACTTTCCCCTTTGGCACCCAGATCTGAAGCATCAAAGGAAATCTCTTCCAGCAGGCGTTCCAAAATAGTGTGTAGACGGCGAGCGCCAATATTCTCGGTACCTTCGTTAACTTCAAAGGCTATCTCAGCCATGCGACGCACGCCTTCTTTGGTGAACTCAATGGTTAACCCTTCGGTGGCCATCAGCTCAATATATTGCTTAGTTAGCGAGGCCTTGGGTTCGGTAAGAATACGTTCCAGATCACCAATTTCGAGAGCGTTAAGCTCAACGCGAATCGGTAGTCGGCCCTGTAACTCAGGAATCAGGTCAGAGGGCTTAGCCAGATGAAAGGCGCCAGAGGCAATAAACAGAATATGGTCGGTTTTGATCATGCCGTACTTGGTGGACACGGTACTGCCTTCAATAAGCGGCAGTAGATCGCGCTGCACACCTTCTCGAGAAACATCGGCACCACTGGCTTCACCGCGGCGGCAGACCTTGTCGATCTCGTCGAGAAAGACAATGCCGTTTTGTTCGGCGGCTTCCACGGCACCGGTTTTAATATCTTCTTCATTGACCAGTTTGGCCGCTTCTTCATCTTTAAGATGCTTAAGAGCTTCGGCAACGGTGACTTTGCGCGGGGCAGTTTTGGCTTTACCCATACTGCTGAACATTCCCTGCAGTTGCGAGGTCATCTCTTCCATGCCTGGGGGTGCCATTATCTCAACACCAACGGGCGCCTGGCTTAGTTCAATCTCGATTTCTTTGTCGTCGAGGGCTCCTTCGCGGAGTTTTTTGCGAAATATCTGTCGAGTACCACTGTCTTTTTCATCGGCTGAATCAACACCCCGTGCAGCGGGCAGCAATACATCCAATACACGTTCTTCCGCAGCATCCATAGCGCGCTGGGCGACTTTGGTCATTTCTACTTCACGGTGCTGTTTAACCGAGGTTTCTACAAGGTCGCGGATAATAGATTCCACGTCCTTGCCCACATAGCCTACCTCAGTAAATTTAGTGGCTTCAACTTTAACAAAGGGAGCATTGGCCAAGCGCGCTAAGCGCCGTGCAATTTCAGTTTTACCCACACCGGTAGGGCCAATCATCAATATATTTTTAGGGGTGACTTCATTGCGCATCTCGGCATCGAGTTGCGACCGACGCCAGCGATTGCGCAGGGCAATGGCCACTGCACGCTTGGCATCGTCCTGGCCAATAATATGGCGATTGAGCTCATGAACAATTTCACGGGGAGTCATTTGAGACATAGGTATTCCTAGCTGCTGTGAGTGAGCAGACGCTTAAGTATTGGAGTCGAGCTCTTCAATAGTTCTGTTGTGATTGGTATAGATGCAGATATCACCGGCGATCTTGAGGCCTTGCTCAACAATATCTCTGGCGCTCATGTCGGTGTTATCCAGCAGGGCACGGGCCGCTGACTGGGCAAAGGGACCGCCGGAGCCGATGGCAATCAGGTCATCTTCAGGCTGAATAACATCGCCATTACCGGTAATAATTAACGAAGCTTCGCTGTCTGCGACGGCGAGAAGGGCTTCTAGCTTGCGCAGAATACGGTCGGTGCGCCAGTCTTTGGCTAGTTCAACCGCGGCTTTGGTGAGATTACCCTGATGCTGTTCTAACTTGGCTTCAAAGCGTTCGAAAAGGGTGAAGGCATCAGCGGTACCGCCAGCGAAGCCAGCAATAACCTGATCTTTGTAAAGACGACGCACCTTGCGGGCGTTGCCTTTCATAATGGTGTTGCCCATGCTGACCTGGCCATCACCACCGATAATTACTTTGCCATTGCGTCGCACTGACAAAATAGTGGTTCCACGATACTGTTCCATCTCAATTACTACCTCTAAAACATTTAACTCGTTTGCTTAGGTATGAGATGGGGTCAGCTGTCTGAATTGCAACGCCTGAGGCGATTTAATTTGAGAACAGTTGTGGCGATTTAATTTAAAGGCAGATGGAGCGATTTAATTAAAAATGACCATGCTGCTTAAGGTCAGCGATACAGGCGACAATACTCTCCCGCAGGGTGTTAACAATAAAATCTACCTGAGCGCGATTGATAATCAGCGGTGGCGACATTACATTAAGATTAACAATAGGGCGCACAATTAATCCTTTGCTATCCGCCTGATTGGAAATCCATTTGCCGATATCCAGCTCTTCAGGAAATAGCGCTTTGGTTTCCTTATCTTTCACAAACTCCACACAGGCCATTAGGCCAATACCTCGCACATCACCCACGATAGGCAGGTCGGCCAGGGTTTGTAGCTGTGCCTGAAAATAGGGACCAATATCCTGCACATGGGGCAGCAGTTGTTCGCGGTCCATAATTTCGATGTTTTTCAGCGCCGCAGCGCAGGCAACCGGATGGCCAGAGTAGGTGTAACCATGGGTAAAGCAGCGGCCATGGCCCAACTCACTAATCACATCGTGAATTCTGCTTGAGTAAATGGTGGCGCCCAGAGGCTGATAGCCCGAGGTCAGGCCTTTTGCCGAACAGATAATGTCTGGCTGAAAATCAAATACTTCCTTTGAGGCAAACCAATGGCCTAAGCGACCAAAGGCAGTGACCACTTCATCAGAGACATAGAGCACATCGTATTTTTGACAGATTTCCCAGGTACCGCGATGGTAGCCAGTGGGGGGCACAATAACGCCACCGGCACCAAATACGGGTTCAGCAAAAAAGGCGGCAACCTTATCGGGGCCGACTTCAAGAATCTTATCTTCCAACTCTTTAAGCTTGGCGGCGAGAAACGCAGCTTCGCTGATATCCCCTTCCGCACGGTAATAGTTAGGGCAGGAAATATGGTGGATCGTATCCTGAATATAATCGAATTCAGGGGGGTGATCGCCGGGCTTGCCACCAATCGACATGGCCGCATAGGTAGAGCCATGATAGGAGTTAACCCGAGAAATAATATGTTTCTTGGCATGTTTGCCGCGACAGTTCTGGTAAAAATGAATCAGGCGGTAAGCCGTATCAATCGCCGTAGAACCGCCGCAGGACAGGGCCACATGGTCGAGATCACCGGGTGCTAGCTGTGCAAGCTTAGCCGAAAGGGTTGCAGCGGGAATATTGGTCATATCCACAAAGGGACTGGCATAAGCCATCTGACGAACCTGGTCGGCGATCGCATCTGCCATTTCTTCCCGACCCATCCCTATATTGGTGCACCAGAGTCCGCCCACAGCATCAAGGTAACGGGTGCCATTACTATCGTAAATATAGGCGCCTTCGGCAGCCGCTATCGGCAGTGCACCTTCCTCGGCAAAGGTATCGAATATCTGCCAGGGATGTAGAAAATGCGCCTTATCCTTTTTATTGATTGCGTCTGTGTCGTACTGATCAAAATCAATGTCTAGCTTGCTGTTGGTTACTGCCATGGTGCACCTGAGGGTTGCTCTTAATGAATATTTGCTAGTAATAGCGGCTTGTAATACTTGCTTGTAATAACGAGCCCTCAGGGTACTGGCCAGCGAAAAAAACACTAATACCCCCAACTGGGTAAAATATGAAATAGATTTAAGGTTCTAGCGGGAGGTAACCATTTTTGCGCACGCTGCGCTCTACCTGACTGGGAAAAATATTGAATACTGGGTTGAGGTTCAGGCCCGCCGTGCGCAGACCATAGGAGGTCCAGTTGTTGCAGGTATTGGCTATGGTATAGACACCCCGAGACTTAAAAAACTGCTCGCCATTGGCCCGCTCTCTGACTCTGGTCAGCTGATTGCTCTTATCTAATTTAAAGTAACGGCTAACAAATAGGGCTAGAGAATCCATCACCGAATCGCTGATAGAGATGCTGTAAAGCACCGCATCCTCTGTTAGGTCTCTGCGTAGGTCATCAATGCCCAGCAATGCCACCACCGATGAGGTGGGCAGCATTAGAGCGCGCAGGCCCATCAGCTTGGTTTGTTGCTCATTGCCATAATAATGGTAGTCACCCCAGCCAATACGCAGCCATTGGTAACTACCAAAAATAGGATTCAGCTGCGGCATCAAGGCACAGAGACTTGCGGCGGGCAGCACCAGATGGGTGTGGATTCCATCGCGAACAAAATGTAATTGAGCATCCGACATAATGATGACAGGGGTCAGAGAGATTTGGTCATTGTTATACGTGATTAAGGCGAATGTTACTACCTAATCATGGGTATTGCTGATATGAGTCCAACCCCTCTATATTTACGCAATAATCGACTATGCTACAGGAATTGAGTGCAGTATTAACCGATAAAAGAGGAAGTCCAATGACCCTAAACTTGAAAGACGCCAGTCTATTAAAAACCCAGTCCTATATTAATGGCCATTGGGTAGATGCAGACGGCGGAGAAACCCTCGCGGTTACCAACCCAGCCACCGGCGAGACTGTCGCTGCAGTCGCTAAATGTGGCACCGCTGAGACGCGCCGTATGATTGAGGCCGCTGAGGTTGCTCAAAAAGCTTGGGCTAAAACGACGGTTAAAGAGCGCGCCGCAATGCTGCGCAACTGGTTTAACCTGATGATGGCAAACCAAGAAGACCTGGCCCAGATTCTAACCGCTGAACAGGGCAAACCGCTGGCAGAGGCCCGTGGTGAAATTGCCTACGGCGCTAGCTATGTAGAATGGTTTAGTGAAGAGTCCAAACGGGTGTATGGCGATATTATCCCAGCCCCCTCTAACGACAAACGGGTAATGGTGATTAAACAGCCAGTGGGGGTGGTTGCCTGTATTACTCCGTGGAATTTCCCTAACGCGATGCTGACCCGCAAGATTGCCCCTGCAATTGCCGCTGGCTGTGCTGTGGTATGTAAGCCGGCCAATGCCACACCCCTGTCTGCGTTGGCACTGATGGAGCTTGCAGAACGAGCGGGATTTCCCAAAGGCTTGGTCAATATAGTGACTGGTCGCACCGCAGAAATTGGTGCCGAAATTACCAGTAACCCCCTTGTGCGCAAAGTGACCTTTACCGGTTCTACCCCTGTGGGCAAGCAGTTAATGGCCGAGTGCGCCCAAACCGTAAAGCGCACCTCTATGGAGCTGGGGGGCAATGCACCCTTTATTGTTTTTGATGATGCGGATATCGATGCCGCGGTTCAGGGGGCCATGGTCTCCAAATATCGCAATGCAGGTCAAACCTGCGTCTGCTCCAATCGCCTGATTATTCAGGCGGGAGTGTACGATGAATTTGCTGCCAAATTAGCCGATGCAGTCAAGGGCTTAAAGGTGGGCAATGGTGCCGAAGAGGGCGTAACCGTCGGCCCACTGATTGATGAAAAAGCCGCCAATGGGGTCTGTGCCTTTATTGATGATGCTGTGGCCAAAGGGGCAACCGTGACCTTGGGTGGCGGGCGCAGTGAGCTGGGCGGTAACTTTGTTGATCCCACCATTCTGACTAATGTCAGTCGCGACATGCGGGTTTTCTCTGAAGAGATTTTTGGTCCAGTCGCACCACTGTTTAAGTTTGAAACCGAAGAGGAAGTGGTGCAGATGGCCAATGACACAGAGTTTGGTTTGGCTGCCTATTTTTACTCGCGAGATATTGGTCGCGTGTACCGTGTTTCAGAGCAGCTTGAGTACGGCATTATTGGTGTAAACGAAGGCATTATTTCCAACGAGATGGCACCCTTTGGTGGCGTAAAAGAATCCGGCAGTGGCCGCGAAGGTTCCAAATACGGCATGGATGACTATATGGCAATCAAATATATCTGTGTCGGCGGTATCGATCAGTAACTGATAGATAAAAGAGCACAACACAAAACATAAGCAAGTAGAGAGCAGCCGATGACACATTTAATTTATCCCACAACTAACTTTAAGGCTATTGAACAGATCACCATCGAACGGGGTGAGGGCTGTTATGTGTGGGATAAAGACGGTAATAAATATCTTGAGGGTCTGGCTGGCCTCTGGTGCACCGCCCTGGGTTATGGCAATCAGGAGCTCATAGATACCACCACCGAGCAGATGAACAAGCTCACCTTTAGCCATATGTTTGGTGGTAAGACTCATCAGGTAGCCATAGATCTCGCCGACAAACTGGCGGAGATGATTCCTATGCAGGATGCCATGCTGTCCTTTGGCAACTCCGGCAGCGATGCCAACGATACCCATATCAAATTGCTGCGCTATTACCACGAAGCCATCGGCAAGCCAGAGTGCCGTAAAATTATTGCCCGTGAGCGGTCCTATCATGGTGTGACCGTGGCCGCTGCGTCTCTCACTGGATTGCCTGTCACACAGAATCACTTTGATCTGCCAGTGGATGCCCTGGGCATACTGCGCACGGATCACCCGCACTATTATCGCGGTAAGCAGGGTGAAGAATCTGAAATCGAATTTGTCGATCGCATTGTCGGCAATCTCGAGAACATGATTGTGCGTGAAGGCCCAGATACCATCGCCGCCTTTATCGCTGAGCCTATTACCGGCGCCAGCGGCGTTATTGTGCCGCCCGCAGGCTATTACCCGAAGGTGCAGGCAGTTCTTAATAAGTACGATATTATGTTCTGGGCCGATGAGGTAATTACCGGCTTTGGACGCACCGGCAATGACTTCGGTTGCACGACTATGGGCATTGAATCTCCCGACATGATGACCTTTGCCAAGCAGCTGTCGTCGGCCTATATGCCCATTAGTGCCTCGGCTATTCGGCGCGAGATGTATGACGCCATGATTGAGCAGAGCGCCAATGCCGGTGCCTTTGGTCATGGCTACACCTACTCTGGTCATCCGGTTGCCTGTGCGGTTGCACTAAAGACATTGGAAATTTATACCCGCGATAATATTTTTGAAAAAGCCGCTGTCACCGGCGAATACCTACAAAAGCGTCTGGCGGAATTCAGTGATCATCCTCTGGTCGGTGAGGTGCGTGGCAGCGGTCTGATTGGTGCCCTAGAACTAGTTGCCAATAAAGAGACCGGTGAGCCTTTTGTTGGGGGTGCGGTAGGTGGTTATGCTCAGAAAGTTGCGCAGGATAATGGCTTGCTGATTCGTGCAGTGGCCGGTTCGAGTCTGGGCTTCTGCCCGCCGCTGATTATTACCAATGAACAGATTGACGAGATGATGGCCGCGGTGGCTATCGCTTTGGATGCTACGTTGGAGCATTGTAAGAAACAAAATCTATTGGTGTAGATGGTAGGGCTCGATACCTAGTGGCAAAGAGATCTCTCGTCGCTTCGCTCTGTCGAGATGACAGGGTGGGGTTACTGGAGATGACAGGGTGGGGTTACTGGAAATGACTGAGTGGCCTGCTCGGTATCAGTGGAGCGCTATAAAAATTAAATAACTCTCTTGAAGTCACACTTCTGTATGCGCAATGCCTACAGCGTCATAACTTTCCTGTGCTACACCTCTGATCTCTCACCCCTCCCCAAGAAACTGCGCCCTGGTTCCTGTTTTTACTTTTTCAAGTCACTAGTCTGGCCGCGCTTAGATGTGAAAGAAGCAAAAAAACATAAATATAATCACAGAGGACGCCATCATGGCTCTAGCACAAGCAATCAAAAAAAATGCTCTATCACTAGCAGTAAAACAAACCTCTTATAAACAAAATGTTGTGGCGGTCAATACATTGGTCACCAGTGTTCTTTCATCAAGTTTACCAACGCTTAATCAAAACCCGCCAGACTGGGCTGAGTTTGTCACTGCCTATGAAGCGGCAGATGCAGGCGCTTTGACCTGGGTTAATAATGTTATGGCGCGATTACTCAATGTGCCCGATGAAATAAAAAATTATAACGATAGCATTACCCAGCTATTGGCCAATGCCAAGATGCAGGCGCAGACCCTAGAAACTGACCCTACCAATAAGGGCGCTCTGAGTGGCTTGAATACAGATTTGGCCAATGTGAGCAGTACCCTAGGTCTAATTGTTACGTTTATTACTGGTGCGCTTAATGCCATTAAAGGCTTTAAAGATGAGTTGCCGACGCTAGCCACTAACCTGCAAACTATTGCCACTGATTCCACTAAAGCAGCCAGCGCTGATCAGGCGCAGATTGATAAGATTAATGCAGATATTGATACGCTACATGCTGAAATAAAAAGTCTGACTGCATCGATTGTGGCTCTAGGTATCGTCGATGGTGTTGCTCTGACACTGGGTATTGTTGCCACTATTGCGGCGTTCCCTGAAGGCGCGCTGGTTTGGTTTGTACTTGGGCCTGCGATTGCAGTGGCCAGTACTTACATTGCTATCGATGGTCTTAAAATTAAGGCGGATAACGCAGCGATTAAAGCCGATGAAACGCAGATCACGGGGTTAACGGCAGACGTAGCTACGTTACATATACTGTCTAAAAACTTTGCGGCCATGTCTGCGCAAACGGTTGAGATTGAAACTAACTTGCAAGCGATTCTCACTGAATGGCAAGCGCTTGATGCGGATGTCGCCACTGCAGTTTCGGATATAAAAACTGCCACTGCGGATAGTGGTTCAGCCAACTTTAGCGCTGTGGTTGCTGATGTTGATTTGGCTATTACGGAATGGGCTGCTGCCTATACTCAGGCGGGTGCTCTGCATCTGGATCTCAATGTTAATGATGCGCAATTAACTGTTGGTATGTCATCAGCTGATGTTCAGGCTGCAACGGCTCTGGGTAAAACTACTGATATTATTACCTACTACAATGAGGTGCAAAATCAGCGCACGACTTCTGTTGCATAAATACTCTTTATTAAGAGAGTTAAGCAGAAAAGAAAATAGAAAAAGTAATTAGAAGAAGTTAAGAGAAGAAGTTAAGAGAAGAAGTAAAAGATGTCTGGGCGGAGCTATTTATTCGCGCTATTTAGTAGCGCTAATAAATAGCTCCGCCCAAGTTGTTTCTAGAGCAGGTAATTTTTAGGCGGGGTAACCCGTAATCGATCGTATCTTTTCATAGCTAGGCTTTAAGCTCTGGTACATTTTTTTATACACCTTGGTGTAAAGCTCATTATAAATTTTCTGGTTCTCCCCATCTGGCATAAAGCAGTCGCCGGGGTGGGTCATACTGTCCACGGCGGTTGCAAAGTCAGAGTGGATTCCACAGCCGACAGCTGCAGCAATCGCTGCCCCCAGTGCTGAGGTTTCATAGGTATGAGGCCGCTCTACAGGCATGGCAAAAATATCCGCCGTAATCTGCATAATTTCATCACTCTGAGAACCGCCACCGGAAACCATCATGCGTTTTAATGGCTGGCCACTGCGTTTTTCTACCAGCTCTTTACCTTCGCGCAAGGCATAGGTTAAGCCTTCAATCATGGCTCTGTAGATATGGGCTCTGGTATGTACCTCTCCAAAACCAATCATGGCGCCTTTTGCTTCTGGGCCCGATTCACTTTGGCTGCCACCCCAGTAGGGTTGCAGCATAAGTCCCATACTGCCGGCGGGTACCTGTTTAAGTAGGTCGTCAAATAAAGACTCTGGCGCGACCCCCTGTTCCTGCGCCTGCTGCTGTTCGTATAGTCCAAAGTTTTGTTTAAACCAGCTGACCATCCAATAGCCACGCTGCACCATCATCTCGACATTAAAGGTGCCGGGAATAACACCTGGATAGGCGGGATAAAAAGGAATGGCTTCTAGGTATTTGTCGCTGGTGATATTGAAGGTTGCGGTGGTGCCATAGCTTAGGCTGCCGGTTTCGTTATCAAGACAGCCAGTACCCAGTACTTCGCAGGCTTTGTCGGAACCACAGGCTATCAGTGGCAGGCCTGCGGGGATACCGGTCTGGTCACTGGCAGCAGCGGTTATCTGGCCCAGGGTGCCACCAGCGGCCACTAACTCGGGTAACATTTCACGCGTAATAGCGGGTAGGGCACGCCATTTCCAGTCTTTGCTTTTGGCCCATTCCAACTTTTCAAAATCGAAGGGAACAAAGCCAACCTGGCTGGCAATAGAATCTGTGTAACGGCCGGTGAGCTGATAGTTATGATAGCCAGAGAGTAGTAAAAACTTGTCGACCTTTGACCAGAGCTCGGGCTCTTTTTGGGCGATCCAGTTGGCTTCTGCCTGGGCGTGAAATGAGTCGACGGAGTCTTTGGCTTTTACCAGCGTAAAGAGCAGGGATTCAAAGGTGCCGAGTTTTGGTTTGCTGTCTACCTGTCGCTGGTCGAGCCAGCTAATGGCAGCGCGCACTGGTTTGCCATCCTTACCCATGGCCACTGCCGTTGCGCGTTGGGTAGTGACTGAGACCGCTTGAATTTCTTCTCGGGGAAAATCTAACTGAGGCCAAAGTTCCTGACAGGCTTGACAGAGCGCCGACCAAAAGTAATCCGGTTGCTGTTCTGCCCAGCCTGGCTGAGTAGAAAAATACGGTTCTATCTCAACCTTAGATTTGGCGACTAGTCCACCGTCACCATCGAAGACCATCGCACGAACACTTTGGGTGCCATTATCAATGGCCAGTACGTAGTTTGAGTTTCCCATAGCAATTGTCTTTTTGTTATTTTTAATGGAGGTGCTTTTTAGAGAATTTACTTTTTAGGTAAGCTGTAAAACCTCTGCCAAATATCCTGATAGCGTGCCAATTCATCTTGCCACTGCTGTTTGTTCCAACCCAGCTCAGCCATACACATTTTTTCGAGATCGGTGAAGAGTTCTTCTCCGGCATTAACCAACACCATACCTAATCGAGTGCGTCTCAGTAGTAGGTCATCGAGATGCTGTACGGATTCATGACGCAGAGCCCAGCGACATTCCGCAAGGCAAAAGTCGGTGACACCAATACGCTGATGTTCGGCGGGAGAGGCTTCATCCAGCAACGTTTTTGCACTGGAACCATAGCGACCCAATAGCCGTTGAGCCCAGACAGGGTTGCTAGGCACCAGGGCCTCAGCTGTCATGGTAGGTGGGCTAAATACTCGGTCGTCGGTGAACGGCTGTGGTTCGGGTAAACGTTCCTGAGCGGCTATTAAAGCGTCTAAGGCGATTAATCTGAAGGTGGTGAGCTTACCGCCACTCACAGTAATCAGGCCCTGATCGGACCATACGGCGTGATCTCGACGTTCTTTAGAGGGGTCTTTGGATTTCTCGGACCCGATCACTGGACGCACTCCGGCCCATGAGGAAATGATATCGCTCTCTGAAATTTGCGCGTTGGGGAATTGGAAGTTAAAGGATTCGATTAGATAGTCGACTTCAGACTGAGCAATGCTCGCTTCGATATCCAGATCTTCCTGGTGGTCCAGATCCGTGGTGCCTATAACTGTAGCGCCTTCCCAGGGGTACACATAGACGCCGCGATGATCGACTGGATGCAATGAGGTGAGCACATCGGTAACAGGCATTAATTTCTTGGCGATAATGAGGTGGCTACCGCGCAGCGGGCGCACACGTTTTTCTGGGTTGAGCTTATTGCGCAGACGATCTGCCCAGGCACCTGTGGCATTAATTACCACGGGGGCGCGGAGTTCTATGCTGCCGCCATTTTCAGCATCATCCAGCACAGCTCCAACTACCTGGTCTTGTTCAATAATTAGGTTTTTAACCTTGGCATAATTCAGTGCCGAGGCACCGGCGGCAATACACTCCTGTAGTACTCGCAATACTAGGCGGGAGTCATCAACCATGGCATCGGTATAGGCGCTGGCACCTTTTAGATGCTTGTCATTGAGTCCGACAAAACGCTCTTGCAGCACTTTATTGCTGCAGTAGCGATGGTCTCGAATGCCAGCAATAAAATCATAGATAAGTAGAATCACCGACATAGCGAGACGGCCGGGAAACAGCCCTTTGGTAAGACTAAAGTAAAAGGTAATTCGATCGACCAGCCCAGGGGCTTCCGTCAGCAGACGCTCACGCTCTAGCAGCGAATGCTTAGTGAGTTTTAAATCACCGGCAGCCAGATAGCGCAGGCCACCATGGACCATTTTTGATGAACGGCTGGAAGTACCCCATGAATAATCTTGCTGCTCGAGCAGCAGGGTACGATAACCCCGTCGAGCTGCCTCGCGGAGCACACCGGCGCCGGTAATGCCGCCGCCAACCACAATAATATCCCAGTCAAGCTGTTCGCCTTTGCGCATCTGGGCGAGTAGATTCGATCGTTCCATAGTTTATTTACTGTCTGGTAGAAGTTTTCCGGGATTCATCTGACCATTGGGATCAAATAATTCACAGAGAGAATTAATGGCGGCTAGGCCCAATTCGCCTTTTTCGGCCGCTAAATAGTTACGGTGATCTGTACCCACGCCATGTTGATGGCTAATGGTGCCGCCGCAGGCAACTATTTCATTGGCGCCAGCTGCTTTGAGTTTTTCCCAACGTGCCATGGCGGTCTGATAGCTGTCACCAAAACGGAATAAATAGGTGGTGTAGATACTCGAACCCTGACCATAGACATGGCTGAGGTGAGTATAGGCGTGCACCTGCTCGCCCTCATCGGAAAGGCCGTTGCGGATAGCGCTTTCTATTTTGTCGACTGCCTGGGGCACTTTTGACCAATCCATTGCGGTTTCCATGGTATCTACGGCGTAACCGGCTGTTCCTAGTGGATCACGCAAATAGGGTGCACGGAAACGGCCATGGGCCCAATTATCACCCAGACCCGCTTGATCGGCTACGCCGCCAAGGGAGGTGCACTGTTCTATGGCCATCTCATGGGCCAGGGCGCACTGTTTGGGTGCGCCGGTCACACCAAAGGTCATCATGACCTTGCCAGCACCTATGCCTTTTTCTGCTAACGCGGCTTCCAGGGCAACAACACCGCTGGAATCTTCACCGGCGCCCATATACAGCAGACTGGTGGTTTCTATAGGGTTACTCAGACGCACCATGGACAGTGGAATGCGCTGCTGAATAAGTCCGCGAGCGGCGGTTAAGCCCACTTCCCAGGAGGGGAAGAACACCACCTGAAACGACTCTGTCTCTGGCAATGGTGTTACCCGTACAGTGACTTCGGTAATAATGCCCATGCGACCTTCGGAACCAAGAATCATCTCGCGAACATCTGGGCCAGCGGAGGAGGCGGGAATAGTGGGGATATCTAAGGTGCCTGCCAGGGTTTCAATACTGCCCCCAGCAAACATGTTTTCAATGCGGCCATAGTGCAATGACTGTTGCCCGCTAGAGCGGCTGGCTACCCAGCCACCGACGGTGGACAGTTCCCAAGACTGAGGGAAATGGCCAAGGGTATAACCCTCTGCCTTTAATTGGGCTTCAAGCTCTGGACCTGCGGCTCCCGCACCAAAGGTGGCTAACTGGCTTTCGCGATCGAACTTAATGAGCTTATTCATTTTGCCCATATCAATGGTTAGTACAGGCCGTTCACTGTGATCAGGGTTAATATGCCCAACCACCGAGGTGCCGCCGCCGTAGGGAATCACATCAATATCATTGGCCTTAGCATGGGTGAGTAATTCTCGCACCTGGGCAGAAGATTCTGGAAAGGCAACGCCATCGGGAAAGGTATCAACCTCACCGCTGTGCATGGCAATCCAGTCGGGCAGGCTCTGGCCCCTGGCATGGCGTACACGGGTTTCTGGGTCGAGGCTAATTAGAGCATGAGCAGCCAGTCTGGTGTCGGGGACGCGGGCAATGACCTGTTCCAAGGTGGCGTCTGGCAGACCTTTGGCCTCACCTACTAGGGCCTGTAACAGACCACGCAAACCATTGTTGAGCTCCATGGTAAGTTCACTATTTTCATTTCCCCAGCCGTTCCACAGACGCATGCTTATCCCCTTATTAAAATTGTATGTTTGGTTTACCTAATCATCGTTATACTAATGTACAGGTAAAAATATTCACTGTCATGACAAGACAATTGAATCACTATTTCGGCCAGCAATGGGCCTCCGGTATAAGCTATGAACACAACAGCGATCAATGGGCTGGCATCTGTGCCAGCGATTACCCAGTACTTAAAATCTGCAGAGTCTTGTGGCGTAGATTATATGGCGTTACTGGACGCTGCGGGCATTGATTCCGCGTTACTGGAAAACAATAACAAACATATCTCTGGTGCCGCCATGGAGCGTTTTTTAGCGCTGCTTATTCCGGCCAGTAATGACCCCTGCTTTGGACTGCATTCCGCTCGCTTTGTTGAACCCGCCTCGTATTCGGTGCTGGGTTACATCTCCATGAACTGTTCTACTTTACGCATGATTCAAGCCAAGATTCCCATCTACGAAAAAATTGTCGGTGATATGGGCGTGACTTCCATTGAGGTTGATAATGGCTATGTACTGCAGCGCTGGGCCTGTGCCTTTACTGACCCTGTGGTTAAGCGCCATGAGGTAGAAAATGTACTGGGTTCCTGGGTGTCTTATTCGCGTAATTTTCTTAATTTCGATGGTTGGGACGCGGTGTGGTTTGAACATTCTGCGCCAGAGGATCCGGCGTTATTGGAAGATTATAAGGCGCTGTTTGGCTGCGAGGTTTTATTTGATCAGCCTGCCAGTGGTATTCGCGTCCGTGAACCGGTATTGGACCTACCCTTACCTCAGGCCAATGAACAAATCTTGCAGACATTACTTGAACATGCCACGGAGCTTTTGGCTGGCCTGGATAAGAATCAGACGGTGTCCAATCAGGTCAAGAATATACTGCGCCTAATGCTTAAACAGCAGGCACCCTCGAGTCAGATGATTGCCGAAAAGTTGGGAATGAGCAGTCGTACATTGCAGCGCAAGCTGGGCGAAGAGGGCACTCATTATCAGGATGTACTCAATGAGTTGCGTTTAGAGTTAGCGCTGTATTTCCTAAAAAATACAGCGCTGAGTCTAGAGAGCATTGCCTTTGAGTTGGGCTATGCTGAGGCGCGATCTTTTTATCGAAGCTTCAAGCAGTGGACTGGGCATACAGCGGGTTCTTATCGCACCCAGGCGAATGCGTAACGGCTTAATTACTTAAGGGTTTAAAAGCGATTTTTAATAGATAGCCTAATTACTTAATAAGACCCTGTTCCGCAGCCCAAACTCTTGAACGTTCAATACCATCATCAAACGATACCTCTGGTTTCCAACCTAAAATACGCTCGGCCTTGGCAATGCTAAACCAGCTTTTTGTGCACAGCTGAGCGACGGTTGCAGTTGAGGCTTCATTAACGCCGCCGGTGAGATTGGCAATTTTGGTGGCGGCCTTAGCCGCAAAGAGTGCAAAGCCGGTCGACACCAACTTTGGGCCGCGCTTATTGACCCACTTGAAATGGTGGCTAAAGAATTCTTTGGTGGTCATATAGCCTTCACAGGAAAGGTTAAAGATTTCGCCGCTTGCCTCTTTGGTGGATACTGCCAGAGCAATGCCGCGCACCAGATCGTCGATATAGGTAGGGCGGAAAAATCCCTCACCTTTGGCAGGTAGCATAAACTGACCCTTAGCAATGGCTTCTAACGGGAGAATCACCCAGGGTCTGCTGCCCGGTCCATAGACATCACCGGGACGAATAATGACCACTTCCAACGAACCCTTGGCTTGGGCCGCCAACACGGTGTGCTCTGAAGCCAGCTTGGTTAGTACATAGCTGCCGCCATCGGCATGCACGGGCTGCTCTTCATCCAGCTCGCCCTCGGCGCTATTGCCATAGGCAACAATAGACGACAGCTGTACAAAGCGGCGCACCTTATGTTGCTCGGCGGCGGCAATTAGATTGCGGGTGGCCAGTACATTGACCCGCCACATATCTCGGTCGGCAATCGAATTAGAGACCAGTGCTGCGGTGTGAACAATAACATCGCAGCTCTTAAGTAGATCGCTAATACTATCGGGCTGGGCTATATCGCCCTTAACAATATCGTCCCCATTACCCACTAAATCAACGCCAACGACAGGCACGTTGTTGGCCTTGTAGTAGCGCATTAATGTGTTGCCGATAAAACCATTGGCACCGGTAATCAATACTTTTTTGGGTTTTTTCTGAGTCATAATAATCTCTTCTTATTCTTGTAATCGGTAACGATTAGTTTAAATTTTTGCGGTAGTAACTGCCCGCGACATTGGCCAGCGCCATCTTTGGAAACAGATGGGTAATCGCAGCGGTGACTCGGTTAGCAAAGCCAGTGACCACTGTGGGTTTGCCTGCTAGGCAAGCATTAATACCCTGCTCTGCAACGTCCTGAGCCGATTGCAGCATGCCAGCGGGCACTTCCAGCTTGGCGCCCTGATCAGGGTTGTCCATCATTTTAGTGGCGGTGTAACCCGGGCACAGGGCAGTCACAGTAATCCCATTACCTGCTGCCTTGAGCTCATTGTGCAGAGCCTGACTAAACGACAGCACATAGGCCTTAGTGGCGGCATAGACATTCTGATTGGGAATTGGCATCCAGGCCGCTAGAGAAGCAACATTTAGAATATGCCCACCGGCTCTGGTGGCCATATCGTTGGCAAATAAATGGGTCAACGAGGTCAGGGCCATAATATTCACGGTGATCATATTTTCCTGAGCGGTCAGGTCGAGATCGGTAAAGAAGCCATTTTGTAAAAGCCCGGCATTGTTGATGAGAAAATCCACTTGCAGGTCTTTTTTAACCGTGGCCTGAAAAAGTTTCTGGGCTGCCTGTGGCTTGGACAGGTCGGCGCTAATAACCGTGCAGTTAATGGATGTGTGCTTCTCTGTGAGACTCTTAGCCACTTCATTTAGCTTTTCTTTGCGTCGTGCCACCAGAATAAGGTCGTAGCCCTTGGCCGCTAATATTTTGCAGAACTCGAGACCGATGCCATCTGAGGCGCCGGTTACCAGTGCGGTTTTGTTAGTCATAATATTGTCCTTATGTTTTTTAATTATTTTTTATAGTCGACAAAAATCGGTGAAGACCAGGCTCTCTGGCTACCGGGACGTTTACAGTCTTCTTCAGCGGCCACTCTAAAATCACCAAAGCAGGGGTCAGTGTCGATCGCGTTACCGTTGTCATCAAAGGTTGTACGCAGATTGCCGCCGTTAATGGTGGCGACAGGTTCTTCAAGTGCGCGAATGTAGTACAGCGCATCGCGACCCTCTGCGGCAAAGTCTGGATCTTCAAACTCGATGGTGCAGCCTTCTGGTGAGGGCTCGCAGTCAAAGGTGCGCCAGCTATCTTCGATCAGCTGTGCCACATTCTCATCAGTAAAGGCCTGGGGACGAATCTTAATCACTTCAATGCGCTCAATCAGATAGCGTTCGTCTGAGGGGTAATAGCATTCACCCAGTGACATTTTGTCGAGACGTTTGGCCTCTAATGTTTCAACCACATAGTCCGGGCAGCCGGGCAGCTGCTTAAATGAACCAACAACCTTGGCACGGAAGCGTGGGTTGGTGCTCTGAGCCACGGCACTGCCCATTGGAACCTTTTTTATAGGTGCCGTGTTTGCAGAAGATTCATCTTCATTTTGCAGTAGATCAAACCAAAGCAACATACGGTGACCACTGGTGCCGTAGGTCTCGCGGCGTTTCATGGCATCCCAAATTGCGTCGCGACTGCGGCCTTCAGTATGAACGGCCGCCAGGCCACCGGTGTTTAAAAATGAAGTGGTGCGTTCAAATTCAGAGGCATAGAGTTTGGCGCTAACTGGATCAATTTGATCCCCACGCAACGACTGCGGGGCGGTCTCGCTGATCACTGCAGAGCTGGCAAATATGTCGCCCCAGAATTGATCTCGCGGTCCGGTGGAGTCGGTGGTGTTAGTGCGCTGCTGCTGCTTAAAACCATGGCCGGCTCTTGAGGAGTGAGTATCGGTCGAGGCGATAAAGCCCCAGCGATAACGCTCAGGATTCTCTGGGTCGTCATGGTTCTGCAAGGCTAAACCATATTGCACAGACTTGTGTGGACGATAGTTAAAGGCGGGCAGGTACATATCACGCGCCTGACCTGAGTCGAGCCATTCTTCAGGGGTGCTGCCGGGTACGGTCATATGGGCATAGACGGTATCGACCTGAACAAAATTATGCCGAGCTTCAATAGCGCGTGTTTCACATTCCTCCACATCAAAGTCGGCGGCTAGACAGCGCTCACGAATAATTTCACCGGCCTGCCAGCAAGAGGGCAGGTAGTTAGCCTGTGGCTCTGGGCAGTACCAGAGGCCTTCGGCATCTTTGCGGCGCACGCTAAAGTCTCTGAAGGCTTCGGAGTTACCATGACCGGAATAGACTTCGATGAGTCTGGTCTTTTCAGGGTCGTTATTCGCGGCGGTTAGCTGATGTTTCCAGTTGGAATTAGGTGGCGTGTAAAAGCCCCAGCTGGTGCCATGGGGGACAACAATATTATCGAATCCCCACTGGTCGAGTTTGCTAAATAACTCCCCTGGGGTTGCTGCGCTTTCGTAGCAGTTGGCCGGTAGTTCTGGACTTGGTACATCTGGGTCGCAGGCTGGTGTCGCGGCCATTTGTCCAACCCAGCTGTTATAAGCGGCATAGTAACCACGATGACGTGGATCAATTAACCGCAGTAGCGAAGACTGCTTGCCCTCGGATGAACGGGCAGCAATAGTGGCCACGCCCATACCTACTGCAGCGATAGGGTGGCTGGGCAACATATCTGGGTCATCATTTTTAAATAATACATTGTGATGGCCGTAATGGGTTTCGGCGACCTTGCCTACCTGAGTCCACTCCCAACCAATAAACGCCGCAATATCTGGATTCTGTGGGTCGCCAGCAAGACGGTTACATTGCTGTACCGAATCTATGCCGTCGCGCCATTGGCTGTAGGTGAAGCTCTCGGCGTGATCGGTGAGAAAGTAAAAGTCGAGCTGGGAGACAAAGCGTGCATAGTCGCAGGCATAGGCTGGCGGGTAAGCGCCAGAGGCTCCGTGCATCATCGGCAGGCTGTACATAAAGGCGTCTGCGGAATTAGTGGTGTGCACATGGGTATCACCAAAGAGTATCTGCTTGTCTTGGTCGACGGCCAACGCTTCCCGAGCACTGGCTTGACGACTGCCGCGATCATCGGTAACCGCTTCTGGAAGTCGAGCCTCGGTGACCTTGGCAAAGACTAAGGGTGAGTCTTCCCAGGCGTCGTTGGGGTCGGCAAAATAGCCTGGAAACAATTTATACACGGGTTCTGGCGCGTTGCCAGTAAACACAATGACTACCACCAGTGCCAAACTAAACAAGGTTATTAATATCCGCTTTAACATCTTTTTCCCCTCTCAATATTATTTTTAACGTTCTATCATTTATTCTAATTTTTTAAACGTATTTTAAGCAGCCCCGTAACTCCTGGCAAAAAACCAGTATAGGCCCAGCCCACAGAGTAGGGCAGATGCCATATCCATAAGCAGGGTAGAATTTTTTTCCAGTAGGGATTTGCCAATCCAATAGGCGACTAACCAAGCCAGGCCCACAATGATTAGCTGACCTATTTCCACACCCAGATTAAAGCCGAGTAATGCTGGCCACAGCTGGTTGCTGGGTAGGGCTATCTCAGTCAACACCTGAGCAAAACCAAAACCATGAATTAAACCAAAGGCTAGGCTCAGTATTGGGCGCATCTCGATAGCACTTTGCTGATCTCTGGACTGCGGCAAATAGGCCAGGGTAAACATGATTAAGCCAACACAGCTGAGCACTGCCAAGCCAATACCCCAGATTAAAGCGCACAGCAGCATAACCAATAAGCCAGCGGTAAACACTAGGGCAATTTGACGATTGGCTGAGGTCCGGGCACCAATATTTTCTGCGGCAACCAGTGCAATCGTAAAGCCTATAACGGCTTCGATTACCAAAGTGTCTGGCGTGATAATACCCATCACTGCAAGACTTAACGTGATGCTATGACCGACAGTGAACCCAGACACCATCCAGATTACGTCCCGCAGACTGCGGAGTAAAAGCAATAGGGCCAGCAAGAAAGCAATATGGTCGATGCCGCCAAATATATGCTCCATGCCCAATGCCGCGTACTGACTGATCGTACGATACAGGCTGTTGGTGGTGGCTAGCTGAGTCTGACTGAGTTGATGGCTGCGTACGGCGTCGGTAAATAGATATTCCACGGAAGCGGGGCTATCAATAGTGCTGTCTTGCTCGACAGCAATACGAGCGTAATGGACATGGGAGGGGGCGACGGCAAAAAAGCTATTGAGCTCAATGCTGTTGTTAGTATCCGCTGTGGCGGGTGTACAGCTAAAGCTGAGACTGGCACGAAGATAGCCTGCAGCAGCGGGCAATATTTTAGCCAACCCTTGAATGGGGCAGGGCTGATTGCTGCCCTGGACCTGAATATTATCTTGCAGATGGCGGAGCAAAATACTTTCTGGGGTCTGTGATTGAACGGCCAGAAAACGGGTGACTTCGCGAGTTTTAACGGTAAACACCATGCTCACTTGCTGCTCGTCGAAGGTCCATAGAGAGAATGACTGGCTGCGATTATGGGCCTCACTTAAGGGGCTCAGCAGCAAGAGAAATAGAAATAAGCGGGATAGGCTATTCATAAACGCTCATCTGTTCATAGTCGCTCATGGCTGCTAACAGGCCCTCATGGCTGTTCATACGCTCATGGCTGTTCATAGGTGCTCGTGGCTGTTCATAGCTGGCCCCAGTCTGCAGTCCACTGGATATCGGCGGTTGCTTTTAAGCGAGTCAAATAATCTTCGAGGGCCTGCTCTTGGCCATCGCTGGCTTCTATCTCGGTCATTATGCCGGCCAGAATTGATTGCAGGACTACAGTGCGCACGGCCATATCTGTGCGTACTAAGCCTGCGTTAATACCCTGCTGTATAAGCAGTTCTTCGTCGATCAGGCGCTGTAATACGAGTTCGCGATCAAGGTCGGTGATGGCATCGCGCCTGTCGTCGGCCAGCATTTTTAGTGCGCGCTGGTATTCCAGCAGGCGAACCTCTGTACTGTTTACGCGAGCAATTACCGAGGCCGAAAGTGGCTGGTTAGAGTTGGACCAGCTGGTGGTACTGACTGTGCCCAATACATCTGCCAGGGCAATAGCGATACCCAGCACAGCCCCCAATGCAAGAATTTTCAATGAGATTTGATTGTCAGCGTTATTCATCACTAACCCCGAGTAACTGGTCGCGGTCAACCGTAATCTGTGCCTGTTGGCGCAATGTTACAAGACGCGTTTGCAGCGCCATATCACGCCCACGGCGGCGATATTCAGCTTCAACCTGAGGGCGAACCTCGGTGAGAGGTGAAAGCCGCTCTGGCTGTTTGGCAGTAAGGTGCAATAGGTAAACCCCATCTGGGCGCTGAATAGGCATACTTGTTTCGCCTGGGGCCAAGGTTAGAGCTATATCAGCTAATGGGTTACCTAGGTAGCGGCGCAGCATATGGGCGGGCAGAGCTGAGGCTGGCAGCAATGAGCGCTGCTCAGTTGGAATTTCAGCGGACGCAAAAGCCTGCTGTGCCTGCTCCAAGTGCTCAAATTGATAGGCCTGTAACTCTAGGCGCAACGGTTGGGAAAATAGGGCTCGATGCTCAAGATAAAATGTGTGCAGCTGTTGCTCATCAATGGGCCTGTCTAAGAACTCTGTTACGGTCCGACTAATAACGGCCCGTGCCAGGGCTTTGCGAATACCTGGGTCGGCGCTGGCTATGCCCAATAACTCGGCGCGCTGTAATAGTAGCTCTTCATCGATCAACAATTTAACAATGGTGTTTTTCTGCTCTGTATTAAGCTTTTCCGCAGAGCTACCAGTGATCCGCTGCGCGGCAAAATTAAGTTGCTGTAATGTAATTGGCTGCTGATTCACCGAGACTAAAACATTGTCGGTGGCTGCTATTGATTTGAAATTTAGGTCTGAGCCAATCAGCGCAATACTCAGCCCTGCAAGCGCTATGAGGGCGCGGCCAGCATTGAGGGAGTATTGGAAGATAGGTGTTGCTGCGCTCATAGTGCCTTTGATCTCTCTAGGGATCTGGTTGTTATTGCGTAAGCGTGGAGTCTTATAATAGCGATATTGTATCGGTAATCACTGTCTGAATCAGTCAAAGCTATCGCAATTTCAGACAGGTGCATTTTTTGGCAGGTACATTTTTTGGCAGGTGCACCTCTGGCAGGTGCACTTCAGAGCAGAGCACTTTTTTGAAAGCAAAAAAAAGGACGGGGGATACCCGTCCTTTTTAGATCTAACTGTCTAGCAGGTTTAGAAGCTGTAGCTGAAGCGACCGCCCCAAACTGCACCACGCGCCATGTAGCTAAAGTGAGCACCACCGGCTAGAGGAACGTCAGCAGCACCAGAAGCAGTAATCTCATCGGTAATGTTACGACCGAATAGCATTACGTCCCAGTTGTCTCCACGGATACCAGTACGGATGTTGATTTTCTCAAAACCTTCCTGAATATCGATTGGATCCAAGTCACCAGTCATGTAGTACATGTCAGTAAAGTTAACATCAAGGCCGGCAAACCAAACTAGACCGTTGTCCAGAGGCTTGATGTAGTCAGCTGTGATCGAACCGGAGTAATCTGAACCTAACTGACCGCCAGAGATATCCTGAGAAGAACCTGATGCTGAGCCATCACCTAAGAACTGCTGCTGACAACCCATTGCTGAGGTGACAGGAGAGCTAGAAGTCAATGTGCCCAGACCTAACAGAGCAGATGCCTGAGTTGCAGTACAACCTGCAGCATCGAAGTTGCCATAGTTACCATCGAGGAATGCCATGGCTACGCCAAGACGAAGTTCATCAGTGGCTTGCCACGTCATATCCATCTCAATGCCCTGGATTTCAGAGGATGCAGCGTTAGCAACAACAAAGCCCAAGCCTACAAAGGTCGATACCTGCTGGTCTTCATACTCACTGTTGAAGTATGCCCAGTTCAAGTTCATAGCGCCGTCCATCAGAACGTGCTTACCACCGATTTCGAACGAGCTTGCACTCTCATCGTCATATTCAAAACCAATACCTGGAGTAGTACGTAGGACCGTTCCGTCTGCTGCAATTTCAGGGTTCTGATCATCTACAGAGTTAAAGCCACCGCTTTTGAAGCCTTCAGAATAGCTAATGTAGTATTTGCTAGTGTCTGATGGCGCCCACTGTAAATTGGCTGCAGGGATAACCTGGTCTGTTGAGCGCTTTTCGTTGAAGTCGTGCGCCCAAACTCCAAATGATGCAGCTTGAAGAGCGGCAAGGAATGCACTGTCGTTCGGCGTTGCCAAACCTGTATAACTCGCGGTCAGGTCAGCTTTTGCAAAAGCTTCCTTGTCTTCTTCGGTGTAACGTACACCAGCAGTCAGGGTGAGAGTGTCAGATAGGTTATAAGTACCTTGGAAGAAAACCGCCATGGTGTCTGTTTCAAGGTTGTACTCACTCACTCGACCGGCTTGGTTCCACATAGCCATTCCGTCTACGCCCCACATACCATTGACTGCGTCGAATACTGCGCCATAGGGACCATCCGAACCACCTGTTAATGCAGCACCAATTGTTGCCGCGTCCGCCGTCTGCAGAATAGCGCCAGCAATTTGCGGCTTAGAGAATGCTAAGAAAGAGCCTGTACCATTGGCTGGATTTCCCAGACCAGTAATCACTTTCATCAGTCCAGGATTGCCCAAAGTACCATCAACAATTACCGTACGGTCAATGTTTTGCTCTCCTTTCGACCAGTAGCCGCCGGCAACAAACGAGAAGTCGCGATCCGTTGGCGATGCGATACGGAATTCCTGACTTGTCTGGCTGTAGTCAGAGATATCGCTTCGACCAATAAAGGTAACTGGCAGCCAATCGGCATCCATACCATCTTCATAGTCATACTTGTTTCGGCCTGTTACTGAGTGAAGGCTGTAGCCATTGTCCAGTTCGATATCGATGCGTAATGCGCTGTCGCTAGTTTGAGTGCTAGTACCCTCAAATTTTTCCTCGAGGCTGCTCATGTCACGACCCAAAGACTGAGCTAGCGCTAAGCCACCTGTAGACCTTCCATCACGGAATGCGCCGATTTCGCCAGAAGCGACGTCAGCTGCATAGTTTGGGAATGATGCGCCCATTACAGCGAACATGACTTGATTTGAGGCAGGAATATTAGTCTCAGGCGCAAACGTTGTAACCATGCCAGGTCCGCCAACACGTATATAGTCGCTCTCACCATGGGTGAACTTGACCGATACATTCTCAGTCGGATCCCACATAGTGGTGAAGCGCCAGATAGTCTCATCAGTCGTAGGCATAGCAGTTGGTGCACCATTGGCTTCGGTAGCAAAAGTGTTTTCCATATAGCCACCGTCTTTGCGATCTCTAACAGCAAAGCGGAAACCTAGGGTATCAGATGGTGAATAGTTGATATGGCCTTCTAACATCTCGCCATCATCAGTTTCTACAGAAAGCGCAGCTTTACCTGAGAAGCCCTCACCCATCGCTGGCTCTGCAGTGGTTACGTTAATCGCACCGGCCAATGTGTTCTTACCGAACAAAATGCCCTGTGGTCCGCGCAGTACTTCTACCTGCTGTAAATCAAACAGACCGGTTCTGATCTGACGGCTCTTACCATAATGGACGCCATCAACATAAACGCCTACAGACTGCTCAAAAGACTGGTTAGCACCAACGCTGATGCCGCGCATGCTGATAATGGTGTTTACCGCGTTCTCTGAAATGCCCAGGTTAGGTACAAACCCTGAAAGCTCAGCGAAGCTTGTAATACCAGCATCTTCCATGCGCTTGCCATCGATGGCAGTCATGGAAATAGGCACGTCTTGCAAGCTCTGCGCTCTTTTTTGTGCGGTTACGATGATTTCTTCTAGCTGTGCGGCATAGGCACCACTAGAGGCCGTGGCGATAGCTAACGCCAGGGTGCTTAACGTACGGATTGATCTCTTGTTCATGTGATTCCCCTCGAACTATTATTATAAGTAACAGCTTTGCGCCGTCTTTTTTGTAATGATATTACATACTGCTTCAGCAATATAAGCTATGTAATTTTCCGTTTAATCAACGCTGGCAGAGGCTATGGGTACTGCTATGTAACCCCCTGGAGCTAACTGACTTTCAAACAACAACGCTCAATCCTAATCCTTGCTTATTACAAAGTCTACTTACAAATATAGGAAATAAGGGTGGTTAGACAAAAACGACCATTGATTGGATTCAATTAATTCGACAAGGCACTTTATCAGGAATTATGAAAATGATTGAGTTTCAGCCCAAAGACAGGTGAATCTGTACCTAAACAGACAATTATTTTTTAGGGCTTTGGTGTGCTGATAACTATCTCTGTATTGATATTTTTAATCTAACTAAAAATATCAATATCTGCCTAATCCTCTGTGACAAGGGTAATCATAACTATGCTGAGCGAAATTGTGAGTGATCTATGCACAAGTTTATATCTCAATCAGTCAGTGGCTCAGCGATTTTACACCCAGGACCTTGGCATAATTCACAGATCATTTTGGGTGTTCATTGTTCGACAGGCAATGCTCGTTGCCAACCACGACCCATGGGTCGCAATTAGGCGTTAATAGCCTATTGTGCCGTTGAGTAGGCAGATGCAGTTTCGAGGGATCGACAAGGTGTGAACCACTGGTTAGATGAACGTCAGCAGCACCAGAAGCAGTGATTTTGTCGGTGATATTACGACCGACGAACGTCACATCCCCGTTGTCACCGCGGATGCACACAGGAAGGTAACATTCTCAAAACCTTCCTGAATATCGATTGGATTCAGGTCACCTGTAATCTGTTAGTACCTACACCGCCTCTCTCAGCAGTTTGCTTAGCCCGCCTCATAATCAAACACTAGCGATAATATTGGAAACCGCTGCATTGTGCTAGGCAACAGCTGCGGCCCCTGTTAACGTACAGCCAAAAAAGGGGGAGTAACTATGCCGTCGAAACAGGCCGCAAGTTCACATAACGAAATAGGGTTCTGGCGCGGATGGTCAATTGCGGTGGGCTGTGCCATAGGCTCTGGCGTATTTATGATGCCTACACTGCTTGCTCCCTATGGCCTATTAGGCTTGGCGGGTTGGTTAGTGGCTGGGGGAGGTACCTTATTAGTGGCGCTGTCGCTTTCCCGTCTTGTGCGCCGAGTTCCCAAGCTGGGTGGCCCCTATGCCTATGTGCGTGCGGGCCTGGGTAACTTTGCCGGATTCCTCATTGCCTGGACTTACTGGATTGCCTGTATTGCCGCAGTTGCAGGTATTGCTACGGCCTTTGTCGGTTATTTGGGCGTGTTTATCCCCCTGATTGCCCAGTCAGCGGTAGTCTCTCTACTTGTGTCACTGGGGTTGGTCTGGACAATTATTGCCTTAAATATTCGTAGTGTTGAGGGCAGTGGTAGTTTTCAGGTGGTGACCACCTTGCTCAAGATTATCCCACTGCTGGTGATGATTGTGATGGGTTTTGTCAATATGGAGCCCGAGATATTGCCGCCCCTTAATCCCACTGAACTTCACCCTATAGCCTTATTGGCTACTGTAACTACTTTGGTTATGTGGTCTTTTGTGGGGATAGAAACAGCCACGGTGCCAGCAGATAATATGGCTGAGCCAGATAAAATGATTCCGCGGATTCTGATTGCCTCAGTATTGACCATATTGGTTATCTACTTTTTGGTGAGTCTGTCTATCGCACTGGTGGTGCCTGCTGACGAGCTACTACAGAGCACAGCACCCTTTACTTTGGCAGCCACTAAAATGATGGGGCCCATTGGTGGTGCATTTATCACCATCGGCGCGCTGGTTTCTACACTGGGGTCATTGAATGCCAATACGCTCACCGCGGGTAATGTTCCCTTAGCTGCAGCGAAAGACCACCTGTTACCAGTTAGGTTTGCGACACTGAGCAAGTCTGGTACGCCGATTTTTTCCTTTATAGTGTCCGGCCTTTTTGTGTCTGTCTTGTTAATGCTGAATTACACCAAAGGGTTAGTGGAAGCCTTTACCTTTATGGCTATGCTATCGACCCTATCTACATTGATGGCTTATGCGTTTTCTGCTATTGCCGAATTCTATTTTTTAAAGCGCGATGATGCCAGTGCAGAGCGCAACCGCGCCATTGGGTTAGCGATTGCGGCATTTCTATATTCATTTTTTGCGATCTGGGGAGCCGGCGCAGAGATTGTATTTTATTCGTTTATGTTAATCCTGATGGGTATGCCGTTTTATGCCCTAGTACGGGAAGCCTGACATAACAACAAACCAAGAGAGACTGTGATGTTTAAGTTTGATGAATACTCCACCATTGCCCAGGTTGCTGTGCGCAGCGCCACCAATGCCTTTGTTAGTCAAGACAAGTTAGCGGCTGAGTGGGAGGCGCTGCGCTTTCACGCCAAGCCAGATATGGCGATTGCCGTATCAGAATATGACAGGTTTTTATCGCTGCTAGACTGTGACGAGGTTATTGAATTACCGGCGGCAGACTGTTTGACGATCGACAGTATTTATACCAGAGACAGTATTCTAGTAAGCCCCAAGGGTCTAATACTATGCAATATGGGCCGTGCCAGTCGCACGCCAGAGGCCGCAGAGAACGCCACTGTTTATGTGCAGCTAGGCCATACCATCGCCGGGCAGATTACCGCGCCAGGCTCATTGGAAGGCGGTGACTTTATCTGGCTGGATGAGCATCATGCCGCTGTGGGTTTAGGGCCGCGCACCAATGAAGAGGGTATTCGCCAGTTACAAGATATTCTCGGCCCCGAGGTTGAGCTGTTTGTAGTTAAGTTACCAGATCCTGGTCACCCCGATGATGTGCTGCATCTGATGTCGATAATTTCACCTTTAGACAGTGATTTAGCCCTGATATACAGGCCCTTTATGCCTCAGGACTTTATTCAGTGGCTAGAGCAGCAGGGCATGAAATTTGTTGATGTTCCCGAGGAAGAATATCTGCCCATGGGCTGTAATGTGCTGGCCATAGCGCCGCGCTCAGTACTGATGTTAGAGAACTTGCCTGGCGTTAAGGTTGGATTAGAAGACGCAGGTTGCAACGTTGCTACCTATGCTGGACTCGAGATTAGCCGCAAAGGCGAGGGTGGACCCACCTGCCTGACACGGCCGCTTCAGCGAGTTTAAGGGCAAAGAATTTAAGGGCCGCTACTAAAGGCCTATTATTTAAACGCAAGAGTTAAGACTATGACAACCCATTTTCAAAGCCTGCCAAGCTGGACCTATTCCAGCGATGCATTTTTCGAGTTAGAAAAGCGCGCGCTGTTTTTATCGACCTGGCAGCTGGTGTGTCATCTGTCCAATATTCCTAACAATGGCGACTACTTTACCTTTGAAATTTTTAACGAACGTATTGTGGCTATTCGTGGTGACGACGGGGTAGTTCGGGCCTTCCATAATGTCTGCTCCCACCGCGCCGCGAAATTACTCGACGGAGACTCCGGTAACTGCGGCAAGCGGGTTACCTGCCCCTATCATGCTTGGGGCTATGATCTGTCTGGTAATCTGGCGACCGTACCCTACAGAGAGCAGTTCGCCGATTTTGATAACGCGACCCACGGCTTAAAACCCGTTGAGATGGAAATATTTCAGGGCTTTATCTTTGTAAAAATACTGCCGGTCGATGGCCCCAGTGTGGCCGAACAATTCGCGCCTTACCTTGAAGAGATTCTGCCTTATCGCTTAGAAGAATTAGAACCATTAGCTCGCGTAGTGATGCGCCCGCGCAATGTTAACTGGAAGCAAATCGCCGATAATTATGTGGATGCCCTGCATATTCATGTGGCTCACCCCGGATTATCGGCCCTAATGGGGAATAGTTATGGTTTAGAGGTGAGTGAAGAGGGCGGTTATATCCACAAGATGTGGGGCGATGTGCGCGATAGCCGCAAGAACACATTGTCTAATCGTCTTTATGATCAGATTATGCCGCCGGTTGATCATCTGGCCGCCGATAAACAGCGCCACTGGGTTTATTACCGGCTCTGGCCAAACCTCGCCTTTGATGTATACCCAGAGCAGATGGACTTTATGCAGTTTATTCCCATTAGCGCCACCACCACCATGATTCGTGAGTTGCCCTACGCACTGCCCGACGATCGCCGCGAAGTACAGGTGGCTCGTTATCTAAACTGGCGGATTAATCGCCAGGTTAATGCCGAGGATACGGATCTTATTAGGCGGGTGCAGGAGGGTATGGGGACCAGTGGTTTTACCTCAGGCCCGCTGGCAAAAACCGAAGTCTGTTTGATCGACAGTGCCGAAAAGATTCGCCACAGTATTCCAGTGGCTAGATTAAGTGTGCAGCCAACCGAGGAAGAGATGGCCGCGGTCAATGCCGAGATGCTACGAATTCAGCTCTAACAGCTCGCCGATTCGCTCAAGACAGCCTTCCATGCTGGTGCGAATAAAAGACTCAAATGCCACTGGGGTGATTGCGGTTTCCCAAATAAACCGACAGCCATCAGAATTGGCGATAACCTGCATGCTGGCATGGTGAGACTCTAAGGGAGCAGGGGTTTCAAAGCATGAGTATTCCATGGTTCGCTGCTCCGGATCACGACTTAAAATCCTTTCTTTAATCTCGCCCGCACCGGGCATTGATAGCGAACGCACTTCGCCATCAAATGTGCAGCTAGCAGCCCCCGGAACCCAATCGATTCGATCTGGGGTGCCTACAATAGCCCATAGCTGGTCTGCAGAGGCATTGAATTGTTGGTCGAATTTTACTGACATAGGGAAGATCCGTTAGTTTATTAATTATTATGGTTGTGGTCTCTTGGCCGTCAAAGGTCTCTTTATCCGCTAAAGCTCGGCTGAAGGTCTTTACGCGCCAAGGCTAGGCTGATGCTCTTTATCCGCCAAGGCTAGGCTGATGCTCTTTACCCGCCCAGGCTAGGCTGATGCTCTAAAATATTGGTTTTGTAGAAGGCTGGTATGGGTATAGATTTACGAGTTTTTGGATCGACAAACACCTGAGTTAGCTTCCCTTTCGCCAAAAGCGTTCCGTCAGCATTGTTGTAGAGCTCAAATACCGCATCGGCACTTGATGTGCCTAATCGAGAGTATCCGGCAGCGACTTTTACTTCTCCATTGCCGCCGATTTCGCTAATGTAGTCACATTGGATATTAACGGTAAATATTAAGCAGGGTGCTAAAAGTGGGTCCATGATGTTCAGACCCAGCTTTTCCATGTAGGCGCCAAGCACCTCATCGCCGTAGACTAAGTAGTTAGCAAAGTAGAGGTGGCCTTGGGCATCTAGGTCTCGGTACCGTACTTTGACGGTATCGCTAAAGGGTAGTTGGGTTGTCATTCGATGGTCGTCCTAGATGCATTGATAGGGGATTTTGTAGAGCAGCAGTCTAAGGCATAAAAAACCCGCTGTAAAAACAGAGATTGGATAAAAGGTGCGGGTGTGCGTCCAAACTCTGCAGTGGGCAGAGTTATAAATAGCTAAAGGGGGTTCTCGTCCAGATATCCGATCTGCAAACAATAAAAAAGGCCACTTCTTGCGAAGTAGCCTTTGATATTATTGGCGGACCGGACGGGATTGATTATAAAAGCCTTGGGGGCTTTTATAACTCCTGCGGAGCGCCCAGCGTTGCTGTGCGTCCAAACACTGCCGTAGGCAGTGTTAGTCGAAGGGGTTCTCGCCCGGCTATCCAATCCGCAAACAATAAAAAAGGCCACTTCTTGCGAAGTAGCCTTTGATATTATTGGCGGACCGGACGGGACTCGAACCCGCGACCTCCGGCGTGACAGGCCGGCATTCTAACCAGCTGAACTACCGGTCCGTGAATCTTTTCTCTCTTGGTGGGTGGTACAGGGATTGAACCTGTGACCCTCGCCTTGTAAGGGCGATGCTCTACCAGCTGAGCTAACCACCCCTGAGAGAGGGGCGCATTCTACCGAACTGGGGATGACTGTCAAACGTTTTCTGGTGCTATATACATATTCCGTTGGCAGCCATAAAATACCGGCTAATTTCCCTCATTTTGAACCCAAATAATGCAGATTTACAAAGAATTTAGTATCGAAGCCGCTCATCGCTTGCCAAATGTTCCTGAGGGACACAAATGTTCTCGTCTTCACGGGCATTCTTTTTTGGTTTCGATCCATATTGAGGGCCCTGTGGGGGAGCAAACCGGGTGGATTATGGACTTTGGTGATATCAAACAGGCCTTTGCGCCAATTTATGATCAGCTCGACCACCATTACCTCAATGATATTGCCGGTCTGGAAAACCCTACCAGTGAAAACATGGCCCTGTGGATCTGGCAGAAGCTTAAGCCTCAGCTGCCGCTATTGAGTGCTGTGACGATTAAAGAAACTTGCACCAGTGGCTGTGTCTATCGCGGCGAGTAGGGCTACTAATAGGTACTAGCCTCCACTAAACCCTATCCTCTGCTATTCATTGCAGAGGTTCTAGATAGCTTAAAACCTTCCCAGGTAAGTATCAGTACCATCATCAGTATCGGAATCAGGCAACCCAGCAGCATCTGCTGCCAGGTAATGAGATTAATCGCCCAGCCCGCTGATAGTGCTGCGACAGCCTGAAATGAAAACACAGTAAAGTCATTAATGGCCTGAGCCTTAAAGCGATCGTCTTCGTGATGAGTGCTTGGTAGCAGCGATGTGCCGGCTATAAATAGAAAATTCCAGCCCACCCCAAGCAATACCAGCTGTAACCAAAACCCGCTGACGCTCGTGTCGGAGAAGCCAATCACAATGGTCGTGCAGTAGCAGGCTAGGCCAAGCAGCATCATGCCTCTAATTTTAAAGTGCTTGAATAACAGTGGCGCTATAAAAGATGGCAAAAACATGGCCGCAATATGGCTTTGAATCACCCATTTGGTGTCCATCAGAGAGTGACCGTGAAAGTGATGCATGCTGATGGGCGTACCGGTCATAACAAAGGACATAACCACATAGGCGGTGATGCCGCTGGCGATTGCTAGGCAGAAGGAAGGGTTGCGCAGCAGGGTTGCGGTTGAGGTGGAGGTTTTTTGTGTCACCGGGGCGGTTATCGGCGGCGACTTAAACAGACTGAGTATGCTAGCCGCCAAAGCAATACAGGCTGCCGCTAGTAGGAACGAACCCTGATAACTCACGTCGGTAAGCTGTGCGCCCATTACTGCTAGCTCAGGGCCAACAAAGGCAGCAATAATGCCGCCACCCATCACCATAGAGGCAGCGGTGGCGCTATGTTCAATGGTAACGGATTCCATGGCCGCGAAACGGGTCTGCAGCAGTGCGGTGTTAGTGGTGCCGAGTAACAGTGACGTGATGCAGAAGAGGGTAAAGCTTTGTAGTTGCAGGGCAATCATGGCCAGTCCACAGCTGACTATGCCGAGACTCATAAATAACCAGAGTGCTTTCTTGCGTCCAAGGGCCTGCATGCAGCTTGAGACGGGTATTACAGCCAGAGCGGTGCCTAGGATCATCAGTGCAATGGGTGCGGTGGCCCAGGTTACAGAGGGGGCCAATTCGGCACCCACCAAGCTGCCTACGAGAACCATCAGAGGAATGACAGATCCGGCCAATGCGCAGCTTAGACTTAGTACCCAGACATTTTTAAAGCCGGCGGTAGAAACTATATTCATATTACCTTCCCAATCGAACCCTAGGCATCAAGCGAGTAACAAGCCTAGCCTAAATGCTTGCTGAGCACCTAGTAAAAATAAAAGCCACCGGTACATGGTTAAATCTGCTCCCGTAGACTACTTTAAAGGTAACTAACTTGCAGTTTAGTGTCTGCGGGATTCGCTACTTATACAAGGAAAGGCAACTCTTATGAATGGAAGCAATCGGTCAACGGTCACAGAAGCCGTTATCAAACTAGTCACAGAAAACCCTATGGTAAAAATCGATCATATCGAAGCGCCTATGTTACTGGCGGAGTTAAACGTTGATTCTCTAGAGAAACTGTCTATCGCAATGGATCTGGAAGACGCCTTTGATCTGGCGATTACTGATCAAGAGGTTGAAGACTTTGTCACTGTTTCCGACATTATAAGCTGTGTTGATCAGGGGCTGGCTGCTAAGGCTGTAGAGGCTCTAGCTGATGAAGCTGAAGAGGATATAAATCCAGATAGCCTAGAAATTAGTAGTAATGATCATCAAGCGAGTGCCCAGTCCCAGCATGCTACCTAAGCCTGCCCTCTAGGCTATACATGTAACTCATCGCTAACCTCACACCAGGCCTCGAGCTGAACTCGCGGCTAAACCAACGCTGCCGCGCCGCGCGTAACTGCGCTATACTGCCACCGCAAAATAACAGCTAGTTACTCACTCCAAACGCGGCGCACTTTCATGGTAGAAATCGGTTCATTCAACAAACTCCAAGTGGTTAAAGAAGTAGATTTTGGTATCTACCTCGATGGCGATGACCTCGATACTATTCTGTTGCCCAAGCGCTATGTGCCTGAAGGCTGTGAGGTTGGTGACTGGGTTGATGTGTTTCTCTATTTTGATTCTGATGACCTGCTGATTGCGACCACCGAGAAACCCAAGGTTGAAGTAGGTAGTTGCGCAATGCTCACAGTGGTAGACATCAATCATGCTGGAGCCTTTATGGATTGGGGGCTACCCAAAGATTTGCTGGTGCCTTACAACGAGCAGCAAAAGCCCATGGAAGTGGGCTACTCCTATGTAGTGCATGTATTTCATGACAAAAACTCCGACCGTATCGCCGCGTCTACCAAGCTTAACCACCATCTCGATGAAGAACCTGTTCATTTGGAACTCCGAGAGAAGGTCAATTTATTGATCGCTGGTCGCACTGAGTTGGGCTACAAAGCCGTTATTAACAATAAATCACTGGGACTTATCTTCCGTGCCGATGCGTTTAGGCCGCTCAAGATTGGTGAGCGCATGCCGGGATTTGTGAAAGCAATTCGTAACGATGGCAAGATTGATCTGTTAATTTCACAGAGTACATTGCAGGGTGGCCATGATCTGGAAGAGCAAATTATCAGTCATCTGACCGATGCTGGAGGTGAGTCAGCGCTTACCGATAAGAGCAATCCCGACGATATCTACCGCGCCTTTAAGGTGTCCAAGAAAAAGTATAAACAGGCACTGGGCTCGCTTTATAAAAGTAAGCGCATTTTGTTAAGTGCAGAGAAAATTCAGCTTATTAATTGATTCCAATTACGCTGTGCAACCTATCAAATCACTAGTTTTTTAGTTTAGGCCTTCATGGCAAAGCCCTGCGCTTTAGCCATGGCGGGCTAGCTATGCTATGCTACTCCCGTATTTTTGTGGGGCAACGTGTTTTAAACGTCACATATGACCTATCTACAATAAAGTTAGACCTTGAGTCTAATAAGCAAAAATTATAAATGGATTTAGTTTTTTAATTTGTGTCGCCTTCTTTACTGGGGCAGCATCAGGACGTGATGTTAGAAATTCATGCAGACTCCGGAAATCTTGAGGAGTTGGGTAGAAAAATTCATTTTTGGGGGATTTAAGTATGTATAGAAATAATAAACTAAGTTTGGCAGTTTCGGTTGCCTTAGGCGTATCATTTGCTGGAATGGCAAGTGCGGAACTTGAAGAAGTTATTGTTACTGCAACCAAGCGTGCAGAAAACATGCAAGACGTGGCCGTTGCCATATCAGCCTTAGGTGGTGATGCACTAAAAGAACTTAACGTGCAAACCTTTGATGAGTACGTTGAATACCTACCAAACGTCGTCAATGCAGGCATTGGACCAGGACAGAAAGAAATTTATATTCGTGGCTCTGCATCTGAGCAGGGTTCAGTAACTGTGTCATCAGCCCAGGGCTCTGCGCCAGGTGTTGCTCTTTACCTTGATGAGATGCCAGTGTCTTTTGGTGCTCGTAATCTCGATTTATATGCCGCTGATCTCCAGCGTGTAGAAGTATTGGCTGGCCCACAGGGCACGCTATTCGGTGCTAGCTCGCAGTCGGGCACAGTTCGAATGATCACTAACAAGCCCGTTATCGGTGAGTTTGAAGGCCGTATCGATCTGGGTATCAGCACTACTGCTGGTGGTTCAGACAGCAATAAAATGGAAGCTATGATCAACCTTCCAATTAGCGAGAATGTCGCCCTTAGAATGGTTAGCTACAGCGATCATCAGGGTGGTTGGATTGACAACGTACCGGCTAGCTTTACGCCAAACGGTACAGTGATCGATCGTAACTCTCTCGGCTATGGTCCTTACTTTAGTAACTTCCCGCTGACTACGACGCAAACTGCGTACAACAACGATTTGGTCCAAGAAGACTGGAACGAAGCTACTTACAACGGCTATCGTATTGGTTTAGCGGCGGACATTAACGAAGATTGGAGCGTTCTGGTTCAGCATGCTTCACAAGAACTGGACGTTGAAGGTTCTTTCCTTGTTGATCCTCGTCTCGGTGATGACAAATCAGCTAAGTTTTCTCCTGAGCGTAACCAGGATGACTTTGGTTTGACTACATGGACTCTTGAAGGTCGTGTTTCAAACTTAGACGTGGTTTACACCGGTGGCTATTTGGATCGTGAAGTTGACGCAATCGTTGATTACACTCACTACAACAATGGTGGTGGTTACATCACGTATTACATGTGTAGTGGTAACATCTACGCAGCTGATGCGACTGTTGAGACCAACAGCTGTTTCGATCCTACTAAACAGTATATTGATCAAAGCAACAATGAGCGTACCACTCACGAGTTCCGTGTAAGCACAGACGCCGACAATCGCGTTAGATTACTGGCTGGTGTTTACTTTAATGATGTTGAAACTAAAACTATCGGTGAGTTCCAATATCTTGGTGCTGGCGATACGTTCAGTGAATTTAACCAACTTTATTATGGCAACCCTGATTACCCTGCCTACCAGCTTGGTAACGTTACTGTAGATACTGCGGGTACTAACGCAGGTACTACACCGCGTGGTCCAGATACTGTTTTCTACAATGACTTTACGCGTACAGAAGAAGAGATTGCCTTTTTTGGTGAGATTTCATTCGATATCAACGATAAGTTAACAGCCTCGGTCAGTGCTCGTAAGTATGAGCTTGATACCCAGTTACAGGGTGCATCAAACTTCTCGTTCGGTTGTCGTTACAACGGTGCTGGGTTAGCTGATCCTGCAACGGGAACTTCTGCCGATCAGACCGTTGATCGCTGTACCAGTGAGAAATTTAGTAACGACGTTACTGCTCGACTGGCAACATTGGGTGGTTATGGCGCTGGAGCAATGGATGCCGCTGCTGATGCAGCCTTCTTAGCTCAGACAAGTCCTTCAGGCGAGAAAGATATGTTCCGTGGTGGTGGTAGCAATGCTGCAACTCTAGCGGCAATTAAGAACGGCAAGCTAGATATTAGCGATCTTAATGCTGACGGATCGACGACTGAGAAAGACACTATTATCAAGGTGTCGGTGAACTATCATCTGACTGACGACATTATGCTCTACAGTGTTTACTCAGAAGGCTACCGTCCAGCAACACAAAACAGAAATGCGGGTCGCTTATCGGCTAACCAGTCTGGTGTTTACGAAGGTTACGTAGTACCTGCTGTTGCGGTTACCGATACTTTGGAAAACATTGAATTTGGTATGAAAGGTACCTTCTTAGATAATACGTTACGCTTTAACGCAACGTACTATCAGGCAGATATTGAAAACCTTCAGGTTTCTCGTTTTGATCCATCCAATGTTGCGTTCTTAGTATTTATGGAGAACGTTGGTGATGCAGAGTCTTCAGGTCTAGACGCTGACTTCCAGTGGGCAGCTTCCGATCAGCTGACTATTTCAGGTGCGTTCAGCTTCTTGAGCACAGAAATCACTCGTGTAAATGACCAGTTGCAGGGTATTGCAGTGCCAGTAGGCGCCGATCTACCCCTGTCTTCGGATTTCTCTGGTAACTTACGAGCTCGTTACGACTTCTCTATGGACAGTATTGGCGCCGACGCATTTGTCGCAGCTTCTATGACTTACCGTGGTGAGACCCTTGCAGGTATCGTTGGTAGTGCAGCATTTATGGACGACACCGGCTTGTTAGCTTATGGCGCAACATCTGGCCTAGAGCTCAACAATGAAGGCGGTAACTTCGGTACAGCTCTGGATTCAACCGGTTCGGTTCCTTTGAACACCCGTTTTGTGAATGAAGCAACTACCACGCTGAATGCTAGCATGGGTATTTCCAAGGACAGCTGGAATGCAGAAATCTTCGTTAATAACATTACAAGTGAAGATGGAGCCATGGCTCAGACTGCTGGTAAGTTCTCAGCAGAGCAGAGTGTAATGCGCCCACGTACTATGGGTCTGCGCTTCTCGTATAACTTTCAATAAGCAATAGCAATTGTTAGACTCTAAAGGGCGAACTTCGGTTCGCCCTTTTTTTAATCTCGAGAAAACACTATGACTCAAGCAAAACCAAAAACAGCTGTGGATATAGATCAAGCGCAGAGATTACTGGGGGCAGGCAAACTTGAGGATGCCCAGGTGCTTATTGATAATGTCCTTGCTGAGAGTCCCGATAATGACGATGCGCTGTATACCTTCGCGGTGATTCAGCGGCTTAAAAAGCGTCATGTAGACGCATTAAAAACCTTAGACCAAGTATTACAGCAACAGCCCAATTTAGCGCGAGCCTTTCAGGAGCGTGCACTAAACGAACTGTCTCTAAATAACCCAATGCCTGCGGGCAAGGCCTTAGAGGCCGCGGTAGCTCTAGATCCATCTCTACTAAAGAGCTGGACGCTACTTGTCCCTCTGTATAAAGCAAGTGGCAGCAGCAAGGCGATTCAGGCTCAAGAGCAAGTCGATTTTTTGAAGACATTACCAAGAGAGCTTTTAACCGCCATTAGCTACCTGTCTGCGGATCGCCTGCTCGAGGCCGAGCGAGTGTGCAGGGCATTCTTAATGGAGAATAAAACCCATGTTGAAGGAATGCGCCTATTAGCTGAAATTGCGACACGCAATAATATTCTCGAAGATGCCGAATTTTTGCTCGAAAGTGTTATCGCCTTTGAGCCCGACCACCTCGACGGCAATATTCAATACGCCCATATCTTGTTGCGTCGGCAGCGCTTTCATAAGGCCTATGATCAGGCTAAAAAAGTATTTGATAATTACCCTCAGGCCAAAGAGCGAACCCAGCCGGTATATGCTTCGGCCTGTTTTGGTGTGGGTAGAAACGAAGAGGCAATTAGCCAGTACCTCGAAATGGTTGAAGCGACTCCCACAAACGCACAATTATTTATTTCTCTAGGTCATATATACAACACACAGGGCCATCCCGATAAGGCTGCAGAGGCATTTAAGCAAGCCTATAAGATCAACCCCAAGTTTGGCGACGCCTACTGGAGTTTGGCCAATACTAAATCTTATAAATTTGATGATCAGCAAATAACCGTCATGCAAAGCTCTGAGGCCAGTTCTGATATTCCTTCACTGGATCAGATTCAAATCAACTTTGCATTGGGTAAGGCGTTTGAAGATCGTCATGATTACAAACAGGCATTCCACCACTACGCCAAGGGTAATGACTTAAAGAAACCTACCACTCATTACGTGGCGGAGCAGCTGCAGAGACGGATTGATTCGCAAATTTCGATCTGTACTCAGGCGTTCTTAGAGTCTAAAAAAGACTTGGGCAATAATTCAGCTGATCCTATTTTTATTGTTGGGTTGCCACGTTCAGGGTCGACATTGTTAGAGCAGATTTTAGCGTCCCATTCTCAAGTAGATGGCACCATGGAGCTGCATAATATATTGGACCTGGCCAAGCGTCTGCGTGGTAGAGATAATGAAAATGATGAAAATCCCAGATACCCACAGATAATAACTGAGCTAGATAACAGCTATTTTGAGCGCTTCGGTGATCAGTTTATGCAGGACACTCAGGTGTATAGAGAATCCGCGCCGTTCTTTACCGACAAGATGCCGAATAACTTTTTTCATATAGGCTTAATTAAGCTGATCCTACCCAATGCCAAAATAATTGATGCTCGTCGTCATCCAATGGCCTGCTGTTTTAGTGGCTTCAAGCAACTGTTTGGCGAAGGGCAGGAATTTTCTTATGGCCTGGCCGATATAGGTAATTACTATCGGCAGTATGTGAAACTGATGGATCACTGGGATCAGGTATTGCCGAATTTTGTGCTGCGCGTTCAGCACGAAGATGTGGTTGAAGACCTGGAAACACAGGTGCGCCGCATTCTTGATTTTTGTGGGTTACCTTTTGAAGAAGCCTGTCTGGATTTTCATAAAACCGAACGCAGTGTGCGTACACCGAGCGCTGAGCAGGTTCGTCAGCCAATTTACAAAACTGGACTTGATCAGTGGCGCAATTTCGAAGAGCATCTACAGCCATTGATCGATGCTTTGGGGCCCGATGTTTTGAAGCGCTATCCGATTAATTAGTAGTGATAGTTTCTCAGGCTAAAAAGTTTATATTTTTCGCGGTACCCAAAACGGGTACCCATGCGGTTCGTGAGTTACTAAACACCCATAAAGGGCCCGATGACTGGGAACAGCAGATATTATTCGGCGAGCAGTTATCTCCTATTCCAGAGATCGCTAAAATTCAGCATGGGCATATTAGTGCCCAACAAATTGCGCCGCATCTTGATAAAAAGGCATGGGAAAATTATTTTAAATTTGCCATTGTTAGAAATCCTTTTGATCGATTTATCTCTATCTGTTTCTTTTTAAATCGCAATAATCCAAAATTTATTGAGACACCGCTGATGTGGATGAAATCAGCGATTGTGGTGCCGCGTTTTCGAGAGCGTGTTTTGGTTAAGCCTCAGTATCTTCAGCTAACTGATGTTCAGGGCAGTATGGCTATGGATTATGTGGGCCGCTATGAGGCGTTGCAGGACTCAATGGATGAAATTTGTGAGAGGCTGCAGATTGAGCCGACCCCATTGAAAAAGAGAAACGCCTCAGAGCATCAGCAGTATCGCGAGTACTATGATGATGAACTCAAATCTGCAGTAGAAACATTCTATCAAGAAGACCTAGCGCGATTTAACTATTTTTATTAGTGTAGGCACTTATCTGCTCAACATTGAGCGCGGCATGAATTAAACGCTGCATAATGATGGGGTTTAGTCCAACTTGATTACTGCCATTAATCAGTGCTCTCGGGTTGGGGTCAAGCTGACTTGCTGCCCGGCCCAATAGCTCCCGGTACTTTATCCAACCAGCTTCTTCATAGCCATGGAGGTGCCAATTTTCACGCCAGTCTTTGGCCAGACTAATGAGTAGGTTTTTGTATTTTTCCCCTAGCTGCGGATCATTATCTGAATTACTTTCGATATCATTGATTAGTTCATTAGCAATGGCTTCGAACTCACCGGGTGCCATGACTGGTGCAATATTATATCGTTCAGTTTTAATATTGGTTTGATGTGTCGGTTGATAGGGGTGCTGTGTAATTTTTCCTTGCAACGCCGCCGTATTATCTTCAATGCCAAAGGACTCCATTTCTCGCACTGTTTGCCAAAACCGAGAGGAGCCTGAGGTGTCGATCACTAAGTGGACGCGGTCTTGATCACTGGCATTGACTACTTTATGGCGACGCCAGGAGTCGAATATCCAGCATTCTCCTGCGCGCATATGAATCGCTTGATCACCACAGTGAAAGATAACCTGTGGATTGGTGATAATAGGAATATGGATTCTTACCCTGCTATACCAGTGGTAATTGAAATCCACATGCTCGCTGACCTGTGCGCCAGCATCCAAGCGCATCAATCTGGAACGTGCCAATACCTCACCGAAACTTCCCATCACTTGCTGCATATAGTCGCAGCTAAGTAGCTCTGGGGTTACCGCCATTGGCCCATCGAAATCATTGTTACGCTGACCGTTGAGAGAGATCAGCGGGATCGCCAAGTTGCCGGCCAACTTGGAGGGATGTTCCATCCAGTGGTCGTCTGCAAACTTAGCAATTTCACTCTGTAATTGAAGAGCATCAAATTGATAGGGGAGGCGGACAAAAGGTTGGGCGAGTTTCATAGGCTTAATCGGATTCTAGTTAGTTTTTATTATCCTCAACAGGCCGACATCTTTATAAGGCTAATAGCAAATATTATCAGAGTATAGGTGGCCACTGTAAATGGTGCAATTTGAATGCCGTTTTTAGAAATCTAATCAAACTATAAGCCTGTATACTTTTGATATTAATTTTATCAGGGGGATTAAACCATGTCTGACATGAAAATGACCGAGCGAGAAATCCAACAACTAGTAGAGGATTGCTTAAGCGCCAACGGCTGCAATCAAGAAAACGCGGCGGCACTGGGTCGCACCATGGCCTCAGCTGAGCGGGATGGCAGTGCCTCCCATGGTTTATTTAGAATGCCGGGCTATATTGCCTCGCTGCGCAGTGGCAAAGTTAATGGCAACGCCCAACCCACCGTCACTCGTATTTCTCCCGCCGTGGTTAAGGTTGATGGTGATCATGGTTATGCGCCACTCGCCCTGGAAAAAGGCCGTGAAGCATTAATAGAAGCCGCCCGTGAGAATGGGATTGCCGCTATGGCGCTAGTCAATGTACATCACTTTGCCTCCCTATGGATTGAAGTGGAGCCTATTGCCGAAGCGGGGTTAGTCGCTATGGCGTTTACCACCTACAAGCCGGCTGTGGTTCCCGCTGGCGCTAAAGAACCCTTGTTCGGCACCAACCCCATGTGTTTCGGCTGGCCCCGTGGTGACAAGCCGCCACTGGTGTTTGACCAGGCCTCGGCCTCTATGGCACGTGGCGAAGTTATGATTGCCGCTCGAGACGGACATGCTGTGCCTATGGGTACAGGTGTGGATGCCGAGGGCAACCAAACTACGGATGCACAGAAGATTATCGATGGCGGCGCGTTGCTGCCCTTTGGTGGCCATAAGGGTTCGACCATTGCCATGATGATCGAGTTATTGGTTGCCGGCCTTACGGGTATGGACTTTAGTTACGAAGCGCAGAAAAATGATAATAACGATGGCGGCCCGCCGAACGGTGGTGAGTTCATGTTAGCGATAGATCCCAATCGTTTCGGAGATGCTGAGGGTTGGTTGAACCATTCTGAGGAATTTTTACAGCGCCTAGCCGGTATGGAAGGGGCGCATATCCCCGGTAACCGTCGCTATGCCAATCGCGCTAAAAGTGCTGCCGATGGTATTACGGTGAGTGCCAAGGTCCATGCCAGCTGTGTGGAATTTATTAATACAGCCAGTTAGATGGAATGAATGGGTCTTTATTTATGGCATGCCCAGACAGTAGTTAAAGCATGCTCAGGCTGAAGTTAAAGCATGCTCAGGCCGTATTTCTCTACCTGCTGAGGGGTTTCACGAACAATGGTGTCTATCATTGCCTCAGCGGCTGGAGAAAGGGTCCAGCCCTTGCGAGTAATCAGGTAGATATTGCGGCTCTCTAAGGGCACCAGAGGCCGAGAGACTAGATCGGTTGTTGATTTGGGTACTGCCAAAGAGGGCAGTACTGACACCCCGAGATTAGAGTTCAGCATAGCCACTAGGGTGGTGATATTGGGGAAATCAAACTTCGAATCTCCCATGTTCTGGCGAGCCCTCAATGTTTTGGTTACGCCAGTGTCGAGAAAGGTAACCTTATCCAACTGCTCCCAATCAATAGGCTTTGTCTGCGCGGCTAACGGATGATCTCGATGGCAAATTAATTCCAGCTTGTCGGCGAATAGGGGTGTGAACTCAAGTACCTTATTGGGCTTCCACATACTGCCGATACCAAAGTCCACTTCATTGCGCTCCACACGATGCTGCACCCCGCGAGAACTATCATCGTCTAGATGGAGGTTAATCCCAGGGAATTCCGTGGAGAATATTTTGATGATCTCTGGCAGCAGGTTGGTTGCGACTGAGGGTACGGCCGCCATGCTGACATGGCCACTGCGGCGCTCAGAGGTTGCACGAAGATCATAGATTGCAGTATCAAAATCCCGCACTAGACGCTCGGCAACCGGCAGGAAATTTTCGCCCTCGGTGGTGGTGCTTACATTGCGGGTGGTGCGCTCAATAAGCTTTAAGCCGATAAATGCTTCGAGCTGCTTCACTGCCAAGGTGATGGCCGGCTGGGTTCGGGATAATTTTTCTGCCGCACGGTTAAAGCTGCCTTCTTTGGCAACCACGATAAAGGTGCGTAAATGTCGAAGCGTTACGTTTAAGTATTTGATATCACTACCCTTTATTATTATCGGGTCTGGCGGCGCTATAAATCAATTTAACTTATATATGTATACTAATTTTTAATTAGATTTATATCTGCATAAATATAAGAATAGGCAGACAATGGTCGCCAGTAGATAAAAACAGGCCGCTATTATCTGTTTTAAAACAATAATTAAGGGGAGTTTGCATGAGTCAAGAGATGTTCCAGAACTATATTAATGGGCAGTGGGTTGGTAGTTCAGCCGCAATAGAAAATATAAACCCGTCAGACACCAGCGATGTAGTGGGGCACTATGCAAAAGCTTCCTCTGAAGACTGTCTTGCCGCCATTGCTGCGGCCAATGCGGCCTTTGATGGCTGGTCGCAAAGTGGTTTGGAGCAGCGCAAACAAATTCTGGATTTTATTGGTGCAGAGCTGATTGCTCGCAGTGGTGAGATTGGTGAGATTCTCGCTCGTGAAGAGGGTAAAACCCGCGCCGAAGGGGTTGGTGAAGTCTATCGCTCTGGCCAGTTCTTTCAATACTATGGGGCCGAAGCACTGCGCCTGATGGGCGAAAATACCCAGTCAGTGTCCAGGTGTGGATGTAGAAGTTCATCGTGAAGCCTTGGGTGTTATCGGTATTGTCACTCCCTGGAATTTCCCTATGGCCGTAGCGGCATGGAAAGTTGCCCCTGCGCTCTGTTATGGCAATGCGGTGGTGTTAAAACCCGCAGAGCTAGTGCCAGGCAGTGCTTGGATTCTCGCTGATATTATTAGCCGCAGTGGGCTCCCCGCGGGTGTCTTTAACCTAGTGATGGGTTCCGGTCGCGATGTGGGCGAAACCCTCTGTACGTCCCCCGATATTCAAGCCGTGACCTTTACCGGTTCGGTGGGTGTTGGCCGCCATATCGCGCGCAATGCCATCGACAATATGGCTCGTGTGCAGTTGGAGATGGGCAGTAAGAATGCGCTGGTAGTGTTGGACGATGCGGATATTGATGTTGCCGTTAACTGTGCCCTTGCCGGCGGTTATTTTGGTACCGGGCAAAAATGTACCGCCTCTTCAAGAATCATTGTTCAGGCCGGTATCCATGATGAATTTGTAAGTCAGCTCAGTGCTGCGGTTAGCAACTTGGTCGTTGGCCATGCATTGACTGAAGGCGCTCAGATCGGCCCTGTGGTCGATGCCCGTCAGCTCGCACAGAATCTCGAGTATATTCAGATCGCCAAAGATGAAGGCGCTGAGTTACTGGTGGGTGGTGAGCGCTTGCAGCTCGACACTGAGGGGTTCTTTATGTCCCCCGCGCTGTTCGTGAATACTAACAATCAGATGCGTATTAACCGCGAAGAAGTGTTTGGTCCGGTCGCCTGTGTGATTAAAGTGGACAGCTATGAGCAGGCCCTTGAAGTGTCTAATGATTCAGACTTTGGTCTGACCTCGGGCATTATCACCAATTCGTTAAAGAACGCCGGCCACTTTAAACGTCATTCCAAATCAGGCTGTGTGATGGTTAATCTGCCAACCGCAGGTACCGATTACCATGTGCCCTTTGGCGGTCGTAAAAACTCTAGCTACGGCCCCCGCGAGCAGGGTCAATCTGCCCGCGAGTTCTACACCATTGTAAAAACCAACTACAGCAAGCCTTACTAAGGGGAACCTGTGATGAACAAAGATATGCTCCTGATTGATGGCTTACAGTACGTCAATTGGAACCGAGGGCTATTTGAACAGGCTCAGCGTGCAGGGTTACATGCCATCCATGTCACCATTGCCTACTGGGAAAATAGCCGCGAGACCTTGGAAAATATTGGTCATTGGAATCGCCATTTTCTGGATAATGGCGATCTCATTATGCCCGTGCACAAAGCGGCAGATATCCTAGAGGCAAAGCGCCTGGGCAAAGTGGGTATTATCTTTGGCTTTCAAAATTGTTCGCCGATTGAAGATGATGTAAAGATGGTGCAGATTCTTCATCAGCTGGGTGTGCGTATTATGCAGCTCAGTTATAACAACCAGAGCCTGCTGGCGACTGGCTGCTATGAAGAACAGGACGGCGGCATCACTCGATTTGGTAAGCAGGTTATAAAAGAAATGAACCGCGTGGGCATGATTATTGACATGTCTCACAGTGCCGAGAAGTCCACTCTCGAAGCGATCGAAATCTCCGAGCGGCCCATCGCGATCACCCATGCCAACCCTACGTTTTTTCATGCCGCACTGCGTAATAAGTCCGATACTGTGCTGCGAGCTATTGGCGAATCTGAGGGTATGCTGGGTTTTAGCATGTATCCTTTTCATTTAAAAAACGGCTCAGACTGTACTCTGCAAGAGTTTTGTCAGATGATTATGGGCACTGCCGAGATGATCGGTGTAGAGCGTCTTGGTATTGGCTCTGATCTCTGCGAAAACTGGGATTACTCAGTGCTGGAATGGATGCGCAGTGGTCGTTGGACCATGGGTATTGACCATGGCGAAGGCACGGCGGCAAGCCCTTCATGGCCGCGCCAGCCAAGCTGGTTCGCTGGATCAAAAGATATGCACACAGTGGCTCAGGGTCTTGAAGATGTGGGCTTTAGCGAGACCGATGTGGCGAAGATAATGGGCCAAAACTGGCAGTCATTTTTTGAAAAATCATTTATAGGTAAGGATAAAGCATGAGTAATGAGGTAACGAAAACTGCAGCGCCAGTCATTGATTGGCCGGTCTTTATTTTGAGTGGCGGCTTTCTAATGCTGTTTGTTGCTACCGCGTTATTTGATATTAGTCTACTTTCCTCTGTGGTTAACGGTGCCTTTGGTGGCGCCACCAAACTCTTTGGTGCTTACTGGCAAGTGTTAATGCTTTTGACCTTTCTGATTGCTCTGGGTGTCGCATTCTCGGGTTCGGGCAAGGCCCGGTTGGGTAATCTCAGTACACCAGATATCACCACGTTTAAGTGGGTGGCGATTATTATGTGTACGCTGCTGGCTGGCGGTGGCGTATTTTGGGCGGCAGCAGAGCCCATGGCACATTTTATTTCTTCGCCGCCCTTATTTGACGTTGAGTCTGGAAGCCCAGAGGCGGTCTATCCGGCACTGGCGCAGAGTTATATGCACTGGGGCTTTTTGTCCTGGTCAATCCTCGGCAGTCTCACTGCGATTATTTTTATGTACCTGCACTACGACAAGGGTCTGCCCCTAAAGCCGCGCATTCTGCTGTATCCAGTTTTTGGTGAGGTGGTATTGCATGGCTGGCTGGGCGCCTTTATCGATGCTGCCTGTGTGGTTGCTGTGGTTTCCGGCACTGTGGGCCCCATTGGTTTTCTGGGGTTACAGATGAGCTTTGGTCTTTCGGAGCTGTTTGGTATCAGTAATAACTACAGTACTCAGCTGCTTATTATTCTCGGGCTAATCACTATTTACACTGTCTCGGCAGTCTCTGGTGTGACTCGCGGTATTCAAATACTCAGTACATTTAATGTGGGTTTATCCATTGTGCTGATTATTTTCATTTTACTGGCAGGGCCAACCGCCTTTATTTTTGATAGCTTTATTCAGTCGGTGGGCGTGCTCATCACTAACTTTATTCCTATGGCCAGTTACCGAGCGGATACAGGTTGGGTGAATGGTTGGACGGTCTTTTTCTGGGGCTGGTTTATTGGTTATGGACCATTGATGGCGATGTTTATTGCCCGTATCTCGAGAGGCCGTACCATTCGTGAATTGATTGTTACATTGTCACTGGTCGCACCTCTGGTGACGTATTTCTGGTTTACGATTGTTGGTGGTTCTGGTATTGCCTTTGAACTGGCGAATCCGGGTGTGATTTCTGGGCCCTATGGCGACTCAGGAATGCCTGCAGCACTGTTGGCCATTACCCAGCAATTACCCTGGGGATTTTTGATCTCAGTACTGTTTTTGGTACTTACAACTATCTTTGTGGCCACCACGGGTGACTCCATGACTTATACGGTGTCTATGGTTATGACTGGTACTGATGATCCGCCTACCGCGTTAAGGGTATTTTGGGGAGTTATGATGGGTGTACTGGCTGCAATCCTAATCTCAATAGGCTCTGGCGGCGTATCCGCACTACAGTCTTTTATTGTCGTAACTGCCGTTCCAGTGTCGCTTATATTAATGCCGTCACTTTGGAATGCACCTAGAATAGCCAAATTAATGGCCTCGGAACAGGGCCTAAACTAATCATTAAACGAGTAGTGGTTTGCACAGAGATCATCCGACTACAGGGCAACAAACTGGCAGCAATGGCGCATTGCCGCTGCGTCCTGCCAGTCAGGTTATGCAGCTCGAACGCCTCGGAAGTTTTCATCAGTCACGACTGAGTTTTATGCGCACATTGGTGCGCCATATGGTGGCGGAGAACTGGCAGATCACTAGCCCAGTCTTTGATCTCGATGAGCAGGGTTATGGCACGGTGGTCTATCAGGTCGAGGCAAAATACGGCACCTTCAGCTATGTGCTTTTCTCTCATTATCTAGACCCAGAAAATCGTAATGATCGGGTTATTGCCAATCAATGGGACCTAACCATGGCTCTCTGCGAAGGTACAGTCGATGCCGCGCAAATCGAGTTTTTACGTCACAATGTTCCTAAGCAGGAAGCCGGTCGAGTCGACTCTCGGGTGCTGGTTTTATCTCGCGCCAATCGTAGCGCTCGCACCTTTGAATATGTGGTCAATGAGTTGACCCTTGGTCGTCAGCCGGATGTGGATGTGATTGCCGAGGTAGGCTATCTGTATCGCACCACCGCAGCCTATGGCAGTGGTAAATTGGGTATGGCAGATTGGGAAAAAGTGCGCACCAAGCACCCTGATTTCGCCCGACCCTTTGCGGCGGAAATGTTCACCTGCTTTATGTTGCGCCACTTTAGTATGCAGCAGGCAGATTATTTAGCGAGCAAGCGATCGCCTGAAAGCGCCGTGACCCTCCATGAAAATATTAAACGCTACATAGGCATTGGTAATTCAACGGGCCTAGGTATGGCGCCGTTTTTAATTAATCATCCGCTGTTGATTAATCAGTGGATTGAAATGCGTGAAACTGCGTTGGCCAGAGTGGTTGCTGCCAGTGAATGCGGCGTTGATGAGGCGACACTCAAGCGTTTGGATCTTGCTACTCAGCGAGTTATCCAGCACCTGGGTGAAATTATTACTGCAGATGAACGACAAAATAGTTCCAATGCGCTGGTACGCACAGAATTACAGTTGATGCATCTATGGCTGCAAGAGCAGGGCGCTGAGTTGGCCAATAATCACTATGTGTGGGCCGACCTGATTCAGCATGCCGAGCAGAGTTGGCGTATAGAGACTCAGGAAGTGATCAATACATTATTAATCGAGCTCTATCCCGAGCTAGTTGATGATCTTGAAGAGCAGATGGATGTCGATGAATCCCAGCAGGTGACACCTGAAATGTCAGTGGCTCAGCTGATAGACGTGATTGAAGACAAATACGATTGGGCACTGGCCATCGATTTTAGCCAGTACGAGTCTATGGGTGCATTTTGGTATCGCTCTCAAGAGAAGATGGAACCGCGTCTCGGCCAAACCAATATTGATATGGGCATGGAAAAAGAAATGCCCCTGGCCATCGGCCGTCGGGTTCGTGAATGTTACGACCGGCTCTGTAGTTATAATCAGGTTCGCCCGCAGCAGAATGTCGCACATTTTAATATGCACAACCCAACGTACAGCGGTATCGTTGCGCGTATTCAAACCATGGCTCTGAGTCAGTACGGTGAGATCCGCGAAAACCTGGTGCACAGCGATGTGCTGCCAATCCATCTGCTGCGCTGTAAGCTGTCCTTTTTCGGGGTGAGTAAGTTTGATCCGCGCTCTCGTCTCTGGGTACGCAACACGATGTTCCAGGGCGCTCCGCTGATCAGTGACTTTGGCAAACCCTTTGCCGATGACTGGCAGTTTCCGATTAAACCTGTTTTAACGTCCGGCTAATCACCATGAAAGTCTCTAAGAATGAATTAATGGCTGCGCTAAAGAAAGCGTTCGAAGCTCTGGGCTTTCAGCCCGGTGACTGCCAGGACGCCGCGGATATGGTGGTCTGGTTACAGACCCATGGGTTTGATGGCTTTGACCGATTGCAAGGAGCTCTGGCCTACCTGAATACTACCGCGCCTATCCATGCTGATCTGGTGCAGGAAGACGCCCACCATGCGGTGCTAGATGGCCGAGGCAGTTCTATTTTACTCTGCGGCAGTGAGGCGGTTGACCTTATTCGGTCTCAGGTTGTCGAGGGTTCTTGGGCTGCATTAGAGCTGACGGACTGTTACAACCGCACCTTTATTTTACAGCGACTGATCAAGGCTGCGCAGCGCAATCTGGGTTTTATTGCCTATTGGCGGCAGCAGGATTACTGCGTCAAGGTATCGATTGCTGCAGGTGCTCAGCTTCCTGAGTACCAGACATTTACCATGACGGGGGAGTTTGATGCGCAGTCTCTGCGGATTTTTTCTGGGGCGGATATAGATGTTATTCAACATCAATTTGCTCAGCAGTTAGAGTTTGGTGAATATCTTGAAACCTTTTCTGGGGAAGAAATGATGGATTGTTACAGGGATTCAGTAGAGCAGGGTATCGAGATAGATCAGACTCTGTGGCAGACCCTCGATGAGTTGGTTGCCAGAATACTGGTTGAATCCACCGATAGTTCCAGAGCGGGCGCTGGCGACTGATCACCCCTGTATGTCTGTTTCTTTCTATTCTGTCGCCTCTACTCTGTCGCCTCTACTCTGGCATCTCCATTTCAGCCTGATTAATTAACCAGTAGCGAAAACTCTCCACGTGGGGATGAATATGCTGGTTGACGGGTGTCGCCAAAAAGAATGATTCTGAGGTGGCCACTGGCTGTTCAAACGGAGCGATTAAACGTCCGCTGTCGAGCATGTTGGCGGCCAGAGATGTGCGGCTAAGTGCAATGCCATGACCCTGTGCAGCCATTTCCATCGCTGTTACCAAGGAATCAAAATGGATACCTTGGGAAGGATCAACGGTATGACAGCCGAGTTTATTTAGCCAAAATCCCCAGCCCTCCTCATAACCAATAACGTGCAGTAGCGTGTGCTCAGCGAGTTCAGCTGCACTTTTTGGTGGTTGCTGGCTGTCGAGTAGGCTTGGGCTGCAGACCGGGATTAGTTCATCCCAGGTCAGGCGATTACTGGTAAAGCCTGGCCATAAACCTTTGCCATAGCGAATTTCTACGTCGGCATCCTTGTCGGGATCTGCCACCCAAATATTACTGGTAAAACGCAGCCCTATATCCGGAAACTGGGCGCGAAAGTCGGCCAGTCGCGGTGCCAACCACTGATTAAAGAAAACCAGATTAACCCTTACGGTTAGGGTTCTACTGCGTTCCTTACCAAAGACCTCATCGGTAACCAGAGCGAGCTTCTCAATGGATTCACGGACGCCAGGAATATAGGCGCGGCCTGAATCTGTCAGTGCCAAACCTCGGGGCAAACGTTTAAACAGCGCGCAACCAAGTTGGGCTTCCAAACCTTTGATCTGTTGGCTAATCGCCGCCTGAGTCATATGCAGTTCAGCGGCTGCCTGAGTAAAATTTAGGTGACGGGCGGCAGCTTCAAATGAGCGTAACCAGTTTAGGGGGGGCAGTCTTTTTCTCATTATTATTCTCTTACTAGCTGACTGATACTGTTATCAGGGTCGTCGATAAGACGCCCAAGTTCTTCTGCGGCGCTGGTTAACAGTGGTACATAATCCAGCAGTTCCGGCAGGCTTTTTCGAATCACTGGCCCATGGGTAAACAGGCAGGCAAAGAGCTTGCCCTTACTGTCTAGTATAGGCACTGCACAGGCCACCATGCCATCGGCAAATTCTTCATTGTCCGTGCCGACTCGGGTGTTTTTTATGCCTAGCAACTCGGTTTCCAGCGCCTTGGGATCGGTAATCGTATTTCGGGTGTACTGACCTAGAGGTAGCTTGTTAATAATGGTTAGGCGCCGCTCTTTGGGCAGCGAGCTGAGATAGAGTTTGCCGCTGGCGGTACACCAGGTTGGCGTATGGCTGCCAACCTGGAGATGTATTTGCAGAGGCCATTCGGTCTGCACGCGATCGTAGTAGATCATGTCGGTCCCGTTGGGAATGGCGATACCGCAGGTCTCGCCAATCTGCTCGGTAAGTTGGGTGAGAATGGCCTGACGCACCGCTTTAAACCGGCTGCTATAGAGTATTCCCAGAGCTATACCATGGAGGCGGTTGCCCGGTAGTATTAAGCCGCGCATGGAGGTTTGCAAATAGCCATCGGCTTCAAGTTGATTGAGCAGACGATGCATACTGGGCTTGGGAATATTCAGCTCATAGGAGAGATCGGCTGGCGACAGAGGTCGCTCAGCCTTGGCCACGGCCTCTATAATTTCCATTACTCTGGAAATAGTAGAGCCTTTCTCTCTAGACGCTGTTGTGGTTTCTTCAGGCATGCCTATGTCCCGTCTTTACTTCATTGTCGGCATCGAGAACATGGCACCTTCTCGTACACCGGCAGAGGGCCAACGTTGGGTAATGGTTTTGCGCTTGGTATAAAAACGCACCGCATCGGGGCCGTAGGCATGCAGATCGCCAAACAGTGAACGCTTCCAGCCACCAAAGCTGTGATAGGCAACGGGTACTGGCAGAGGTACATTGATGCCGACCATGCCTACCATAATATTATCGGAGAAATAGCGGGCAGCTTCACCGTCACGGGTAAAGATGCAGGTGCCATTGCCATATTCATGGTTGTTAATAATATCCATGGCTTCTTGCATGGTATTAACCCGCACCACTTGCAGTACTGGGCCAAAGATTTCTGCGGCATAGCTGTCCATGTCGACAGTGACATTGTCGATAAGTGTGCCGCCCACAAAGAAGCCGTTTTCATGACCTTCGATCTTGGGGTTACGTCCATCGACTACCACCTTGGCACCCTGCTGTTCGGCACTATCGATAAAGCCAACCACCTTTTGCTGGTGCTGCTTGGTAATCACTGGACCAAAGTCATTGCTGGCATTGGTGCAGGGACCTACTTTTAAATCTTGCATGGCGATTTGCATCTTGCTGACCAGTGCATCTGCAGCGGCATCACCCACGGCAACAGCGACTGACAGGGCCATGCAACGCTCTCCAGAGGAACCAAAGGCAGCACCCAACAACTGGGCAACCGCATTGTCCATATCGGCATCAGGCATAACGATGGCGTGGTTTTTAGCGCCGCCCAGAGCCTGACAACGCTTGCCATTGGCACTGGCGGTGCTGTAGATATATTCCGCAATGGGTGTGGATCCAACAAAGCTCACCGCCTTAACATCTTCGTGGTGGAGTAGGGCATCAACGGCTTCTTTATCGCCATTAACCACATTCATTACACCGTCGGGCAGGCCAGCTTCTTTGAGCAGGGCGGCAATAAACAGGGTTGAGCTTGGGTCGCGCTCTGAGGGTTTCAAAATAAAACAGTTGCCGCAAACAATAGCCATGGGATACATCCACAGTGGCACCATTGCGGGGAAGTTAAACGGTGTAATACCGGCAACCACACCTAAGGGTTGGAACTCACTCCAGCTGTCGATATTCGCGGCGACATTCTTGCTGTGCTCACCTTTTAATAGCTCTGGCGCGCAGCAGGCGTATTCAACATTTTCAATACCGCGCTGTAATTCACCGGCGGCATCGTGGCTGATCTTGCCATGCTCGGCGCCGATTAGGGCACAGATTTCATCGGCATTGTCTTCAAGCAATTGCTTAAATTTAAACATGACTCGGGCACGTTTAATCGGTGGGGTATCTCTCCACACAGGATAGGCAGCCTGAGCCGCCGCGATAGCCTGGCCAACAGTAGCCTCTGATGCCAAAGCAACCTGCTTGCTGACTTCGCCAGTGGCTGGGTTATAAACATCCTGAGTGCGAGTGTCAGGAGCGATCATGTCGCCATTTATTAAATGTCCTACTACTTTCATTGTTGTGGCCTCAAAAATATAAGTGGATTTACCAGAGCTTTTTGTAGATCTCGATGATCTCTTCAGCGCTGGGGACCCTTGGATTATTACCCGGAGATCCAGATGCCAGTGCCTGCTCAGCCATCACTTCGAGGTTGTTAAAAAAGTGTTCGCGCTCTATACCAAACTGCTCTGGTGTTGGCACCTGTAGTTCTTCATTGATGGCGTATAACTCGGCCATCAGTTTTTTATTGGCTTGATCGGTACTGTCGCTCTCGCTGGCCACACCCATGGCGCGGGCACAGTCGGCATAGCGCTCAGCCGCAGCAGGAATACTGTACTCAGTGACCATGGGCAACAACATGGCGTTAGAGAGGCCATGAGGCACATGATAGAAGGCGCCAATAGGGCGAGACATGCCATGGACCAGCGCCACTGAGGCATTGGAAAAGGCCACACCCGCCAATGTAGAGCCGAGCATCATTTCTTCGCGAGCCTGCTGGTCAGTGCCATCGTGGAACACCTTGCGCAGATTGGGTGCCAGTAGCTTCATGGCGGCAATTGCCTGACTGTCGCTATACAGGCTGGCCTTTTTGCTGACATAGGCTTCCATGGCATGGGTGAGGGCATCAATACCTGTATCTGCGGTGGTCCTTGCAGGCAGGCTTAATGTGAGGCTGTAATCCACCAGTGCTGCGGTGGGCATAAAGCCAATACCTACGCAGAGCATTTTCTCGTCGTTGGTTTCGTCGGTAATAATGGTCACTTTGGTGCATTCAGAGCCAGTACCTGCGGTGGTGGGAATCGCAATAATAGGTAGGCCCGGTTCGGTGACGACCCGTGGGAATTTATAGTCGCGCATGACGCCACCATATTTACCCAAAATTGAAATAGCCTTGGCACTGTCGATAGGGCTGCCGCCGCCGACCGCAATAATGCTGTCATAGTTACCATTGCGCACCTGATCAACACCGGCCTGAATAGAGCTAACGGTGGGTTCTGGCACGGTGTCCTGAAAAACATCTGAGCCTATACCAGCGGCTTTAAGGCTCTCTTGCACGGCAGCCACATAGCCCAACTGCACCATCATTTTGTCGGTAATAATTAAGGGGCGCTGACATTCTAGCGCCTTAATAATATTGCCCACTTCTTTGCTGGCTCCGGCACCAACTTGCAAAATACGCGGAAGAATTATCTGTGTAGACATGTAATTACTCCTGTGTGATCGTTTCAGGTTTTCTGAAAACAGGTTCGGCATGCAAGGATTTAAATAATCCATAAGCCGCCATAATTAAAACAAAGGAGAAGGGGAGTGCCGCCACAATCGAAGCAGTTTGCAGTGCTTTTAGTCCGCCGGCATAGAGCAGAACAGCAGCGACCGCACCCACAGCAAGCCCCCAAAATATGCGCAGACGGGGAGCAGGTTCCGGCTCGCCCATGGCGATTAAGGTGCAGATCACCAGCGTTGCCGAGTCAGCACTGGTGACAAAGTAAGTCACCAACATAATGGTGCATATGCTGGCCATGATGGTGGTCAGCCAGGGGCCTAAATTCATTAAATCAATGGTTTTAAACAGGGCGGTGGTGGTGTCTTTATTGACTGCCTCAACCACGCCGCCATCGCCAAATAGCTCTATATACATGCCGGTACTGCCAAATAGGGTGATCCATAAAAGTGCCAGTCCAGTGGGGGCCAGCAGCACGCCGAGCACAAATTCGCGCAATGTGCGGCCACGGGAAATACGGGCTATAAAGACAGCGACAAAGGGTGACCAGGCAATCCACCAGCCCCAGTAGAAAATCGTCCACCAACCCTGCCATTGGCTGGTCTTGTCGGGATCAACCCAGATGCCCATTGCCGGTACGTTAATAATGTAATCAATGCTGTTGTTAAAAAGTGAGCTGAGCTGATAGCTGGTAGGGCCAAAGATTAGAAACATGAGTAGTATCAATAATGTCAGGCGCATATTGAACACACTGAGAATGCGAATGCCGAGGTTAACACCGCTGAGCACCGAGATAGTGGCGACAACCGAAATAACGGCAATTAGAATCATCTGATTGCTGATGGCAATCTCCATGCCCATCAGATAATTAAGTCCGGCATTCATCTGCTGGGCGCCCAATCCTAGCGAAGTAGCGATACCGAATACGGTACCTATCACCGCTAATAAGTCCGCGATAAAACCAATAGGGCCATAAATTCGCTCACCAAAAATAGGGTAGAGGCTAGATCGAATAGCTAGGGGTAGACCTTTGCGGTAGGAAAAATAAGCCAGAGAGAGTCCCAGCACGGCATACAGGGCCCAGCCATGAATTCCCCAGTGCATCACAGTGAGACGCATGGCGATAGTGGCGGCTTCTGGGGACATTGAGAGTGCTGGGTCTAGAAAAGGGTTGGCCTGAAAATGGGTGATGGGCTCGGCAATGCTGTAGAACAGAATACCAATACCTATGCCTGCACCAAAAAGCATTGAGAACCAGGCGAACAGACTGAACTCAGGTCGATCGCTATCTGCCCCTAATCGAATACTGCCAAAGCGGCTAAATACCAGATACAGGGACAGCAGTAAAAAACCATTCATCAGTCCGATGTAGTACCAGGATAGTTCGCTGGCAATGTAACTTTTGGCGCCGTCGTACACCGACGCGGCGTATTGTGGATCAACAATGGTAAAAATAACAAAACCTAACACTAATAGTGCAGAACCGATTGCCATAACGGGATGAGCACCGGCTAAAAAGCCACTGGTTTGGTTGGACATTGGTATTGTTCCCCTGTGATTTTATTATCTTAATTATTTTCGTATAACGAGACGAATCCTATTGTTATTCATCTAAAACCTTAGTGCAACCCTTAAAAATTAATGCCTTGATAGGGAAATATTTATGCTGTCATTAGTAAAATTAGATCTTGCCATAAATACAGTAATGGCGCGGTCTGTAGCTCGTTTATGAATAGCTCTGACATAAAAAAACAGAGGCCTTAGGCACGTTATTTATTGCTGGTCTCTCAGCAATTTGGTTTCTATGATCGCGGTTTATCAAAGTAGGCATTAACAGCGGATTAGACACTATGGAAAATCACAGTCATTTACCTCTTTCTGGGGTTCGAGTTATCGACTTCGGGCAGCAAATTGCTGGCCCCGCTGTGGCGATGGTATTAGCAGATCTGGGGGCTACGGTTATCCATATTGATCCTCCTACTGGTGCTCATTGGAAGCATCAGGCCAATGCTATTTTGAACCGCAATAAAAGCTGCCTGACCATTGATTTAAAAACCGATGAGGGCCTCGATCAAGCCATGCGGCTAATTAATGAAGCTGATGTGGTTGTGGAGTCTTTTCGCCCCGGTGTGATGGCGCGACTGGGCATCGACTTTGCCAAACTCCGTGAAAGCCGCCCAGAGCTAATTACTCTGTCGATACCGGGTTTTGCCAGCAACGACCAGCTGCGCAGTCAGTGGAAAGCGACCGAGGCAGTGGTTGCCGCTACGGCGGGCGCCTTTACTGATATGGGTTTTAATCGCGTACTGATGGGTTTAAACCCATGCTTCTCGCCATTACCTCTGGCCTCTTCTTACACGATTACACTGGCGTCCAGCTCTGTAGTTATGGCACTGATGGCCCGACATAACTCTGGTTGTGGTGACCATATAGAGGTACCCGTGGTTGCCGCGATGATGGAAGGCCTGTCCTACAACTCTTACGAGGTTGTGGATCTGCCCGAGCGTTACAAGACTATGCGCGAGCTAGAAATTGAGCATCGCCGTGCCAACAATATTGAATTTGATCTCAGCTATGAAGACTTACAGGAATACTTGGATCCGTTTTATCGCACCTACGAATGTGCCGATGGACGCATGTTCTATGTGGTGTGCCCCTCACACCGCAACCATGCGCGCCGTTGTCTAGAAGCGCTTGGGCTCTATGATGAGTTACTGGCCGAGGGCATGCCTGAGGTTGCAGACCTGCACCTGCCTCTCAGCGAATGGGAGAGCGAAACTTCATTGGGTGTCTATCCATTGCCAAAAAGATGGGCAGATATTATTTCCACCAAAATGAAACTGGTGATGTTGACCAAGACCTCCTCAGAATGGGGCGTTATTTTTGGTGAGGGTCAGATTCCTGGCGCTCCCCACAGAACCACAAAAGAGTGGGTTAACAGCGAGCATTGCAACGATGCTGGCCTGATCGTTGAGGTGAATGATCCTGAATACGGTTTAATGAAGCAGCCGGGCCCCGTGGTCTGGTTGGAAGAGTCTGCACACAAAATGCTGGCTCCCCAAGGACGCAAGCTGGTCTCCTTTGATCAGGCTCTGGCCGAGCTTACGCTCTTGCCGAACAAGCTCGTTGTGCAAGAGATGCATTCTGATAAGTCTGATAATAATCAGGGTTGGTTAAAAGGACTGCGGATATTGGATTTAACCAATGTAATTGCCGGGCCTCATTCCAGTGCATTTTTGGCGCGTTTTGGCGCCGAGGTGACCAAGGTTGAGCCAGTCGTACCCATGTACGATCCGCTGATTGGAACCCTGTTTGCCTTTCAGGCAGACATGGGCAAGCGCAGTGCATTGATCGACATTAATTCTGAAGAGGGCCGCGAAGCCTTTAATCGGTTGGTGCGCTCGGCGGATCTGGTAGTTATCAATGCCCCAGATCGCCAGATGAAGCCTCTCGGATTAGACCACGACAGCCTGCAGGCGATTAACCCCGGCGTACTCTTTTGCCGTCTCGACTGCTTGGGCGGGCCATTGCCTGCACGTAAAACCAACTACATTGGTTACGACGATGTTATTCAGGCCAATAGCGGCATTATGAGTCGCTTTGGTGGTGTAGAGACGCCAGAAGAACATGCCCATCTGGGTACTTTGGACGTGAACTGTGGTTTTGCTGGCGGGTTAGCTATGGCCGTGGCGCTGTATCACAAGGCTAAAACCGGTCAGGTAAGCCGCGCCCGCACGTCACTTTCTGCAGTGACCAATCTCGCTCAGCTGCCCTTTTGTTTCGACTATGCTGGCCTAGAAGATTTTAACGAGCCCTCTGGTCGTCAGGCCATGGGCACTCATGCGCTATCGCACTTTTATGCGACCTCTGACGATTGGATATTCCTCGATGCAGATGACTCAGATCTGAGGGCACTAGAAAATATCGAAGGCTTGCAGGGTATTGCCATCACATTAGATATTCAGACCTTTTTGACCGTTGCCTTTCAGCAGGCATCGGCTAAAAAGTGGATGACCCGTCTGCAGGCCGCCGATATTGCCGTGGCCCAGCCACAGTCAATTGAAACATTGCGGGCAGAGAACAGCCGCATTGCCGATGGCACTGTGGGGACCGATCGCGGCAGCTTTGCATTTTCAATCTACCCAGATCACCCGAGCGGTCACCAGCTTACCCAGATCGACCACTATGCTATTCGTCCACAGAACGCGGCTATCTTTGCGGTTAGCCCCACTGAGGCTCATGGTCATTCCACAAAAGAAGTGTTGGCGGATGTGGGTTATAGCGCAGAGCAGATCGAGTCGATGTTGGCGCGAGGCATTGCTGGATTGGGCTGGGGCAAAACATTCCTGCCAGGGGATAGCATGGGTGAACCTATGCCTCTATTGGACGGGCTTGTCCGCACAGCCAATACAGAGGACGTAAGTTGGATCGATATTGAGTCGACCGATGGAGATATCTTCATCACATAGGCTGCAGTAGCCATATTCATTGTTAGTTCTATTGCCGGCGCTGATCTCAGTACTGAGATCAGCACTCAGATCAGACTCGATACGCGCTAATGCGGCGACGATTCTGACTAGCTGCTGCTGGCGTCGTCGCGAGGCTTCCTGGGCCATTTGTACGCCCTGCATTGCATCTATTCGAGATAACCGGCCAACCATAGATTGATCCAAAGACACTGGCTGGCGCGCCTCTTCGGATATTTCTTCCGAGATCTGTAATTCCTGTCTGAGACTCAGCAGCTGTTGGCGAAATATTATGAGTTGATTCTTATCCATGGTTTTTCCACTTTTTGAATTCCCAGTCTTTTATATTTTGCGCTTTTAAATCGCCGGCATTTCCTCAATGGCATAGGCCTGCTGTTCGAGCCAGGGTGCTATTTCAATAAGCTTAGGGACAATATCGTCGCCATAAATAGAGCGGCATAGGGTAGCGACTTTCTCGGGTACAGCACCCAGTTCATTAGGGCGGCAGAGCATGGTTAGATGCCGTGCATTGGCACCGTTAGCCAGCTGCATCACTCTAGTTCCCCTGAGTAATTCCGGATAACGCACCAAGCACAGTCCGGTGGTAATTGCCCAGCCCTGACCGGACTGCACAAACCGCAGTAATGTCTGGGTGCTATCCAATTCATAGGCGACATTGAGATTGATATTTAGTCGGCGTGCAATCAGGTCGGTCAATATGCCCAGACGCGAGCTTCTGGTGTAGCGGACAAAGGGCACATTTTCCGCCAGCCAGGCTGGGGTAGCTATGCCATCTTGGGCGAATTCTTCCGGCACGATCATCACAAAGGGGTCACGCAGAATAGGAAATCGCTGCAATTCTGGATGCTCGTCAATGGGGTCACTGGTGATTAATAAATCCAGATCGCGATTTAATAAATCCTGAGACAGGGGCGAGCCCAATCCAGTGCGCAGGGTTAACTTTGAGGTGAAGGGTTTTACTTGCTGCATAAACTGCAGGCCAGCGACATCGCAAAAAGAATCTATCATGCCAATATTTAGCGGCAGCATGCCGCCTTTAGAGGCCATGCGCACATCGGCCAGCATGCGCTGGGTATCATTGAGAATCTGCTGGGCATAGCCTTTGAGCACCTGACCACTGGGGGTCAGTTTAATGGGGCGTGATCTGGTGTTCACTAGCTGGGTGCCAGTTTGCAGCTCAATTTGTTTGAGGGTTTGAGAGACAGCCGACTGAGTAATACCCAGTCGCTCGGCGGCCTGAGTTAATGTGTCGGCTTCAGTAATGGCGGCAAAGATTCTAAGCGCGCCAATTTCTATGGTTTTAGTGTTTTTCATAGGAAACGAGTATAGAGGAAACTACAGGCGATCAGTTACACCTTAGCGGCAGGTGCTTTTAAACAAGAGCCCTTAATGCTGCAACACCCACCGGCCTGCCATCATATTCCACCATGGCGTCCAGCAGGCAGTCCCAGAGAAATTCTGCAGAACTGACATCCGTCAGAATATAAAAACAATGGGTACTACCCTGATCATTGCGGATAACAATGCTATTGGCTTTGGCGACCGAGGTCTGTGCAATCTCCCCGTTGGCAAACTTATGGCTGCGTAGGTCCACAGCACAGATTTTGGAGAACATCTCCGCCGCCTGGCTGCCTGTAATAGCCAACCAGCAATGGCTATCTGCTCTTGGTAGTGAATAGGTCTGAGGGTCGACCGGGGTATTATTTAATCGCTCTATTGATGCTGACTTTCCATTCAGATCGCTAAGTATTAATAGCTCTTGATGGGATAGTTTCGCCACCAGGCTGCCGTCGGTTTGTACGGTGCAGGTATTGGGTTGCTGGGGTAGATTGAGTGCCTGAGTCGCGGCCCAATCTGGCGCGCCGGCACCTTTGAAGCCTGTGCGTGGCAGCGTGGATAAATCCACCAGACCTAATATCTGTGCCTGTGTCGCTTCAGTTTGCGACCCATAATCTTTCACTAAGAGCAGGTAGCCGCTGCGCTCGAATTCCGCGCCTAGCTCAATATGGCGTCGAGACAGCTGGCTGCGGCGCGGGACCTCTGTTGGCATAATACTGCTCATTGTTATAGCTCCTGACGCAACGTGTCTGGGTCATAAAACGGCAGTTTTACAACCTCGGCAGTCACTCGCACACCGCCAGATGATTTGATAATAAATGTACTGCCCGCTGGCGTATTCTCTGGGGTGACATAGGCCAGACCAATGGGCTTTTGTAATGTTGGGGAATAGTTACAGGAGGTCACTCGCCCGGTCATCTGCTCGCCGTCCAGAATCAGATGGCTCTCTTTGGGAATAGGGGCATTTAAGTCATTGACCACAAAACCCACCAGACTGCGAAGCTGAGGTTTGTTCTCAAGTTCGGTAAGCGTTCTGCCGCCGACAAAAAATGGCTTCTTGCGACTGACGGCCCAACCCATCTGGACTTCCATGGGATTAGACATGGCGTCGGTATCCTGACCAATAATAATATGGCCTTTTTCCAAGCGCAGTATGCGCTGAGCTTCGATACCAAAGGGCTTGATGCCTTGTTCCTGTCCGGCGTCCATCAAGGCGTCCCAGAGGGCTTCACCACAGTGTTGAGGCACATGTATTTCGTAACCCAGTTCGCCGACAAAGCCAACACGAATTAGTCGCGCCGGAATACCGGCGACAGTGCCTTCGCGGACGCCCATATAGGGAAATGCACTAGGACTGAGGTCCACATCTGTGCATAGCTTGGCCAGCACTTCTCGCGCCTTGGGGCCGGCAATATTAACGCCGCAATAGGCAGAGGTGACATTGGCTATATCGATATCCAGACGCCACTGAGCATTCCACTTGAGCATATTTTGGTAAACGCGATCCACGCCACCCGTGGTAGCCGTCACATAATAATGTTCATCGCTAAAACGACAGGCAACACCGTCATCAATCACCACGCCAGCTTCATTGGTAAGCAGGGCATAGCGCGCTTTGCCCACTGGTTGTTTCACAAAGCCAAAGGTATAAAAGCGGTTAAGGAATTCACCGGCGTCTGGGCCGCGTACTTCAATGCCACCGAGAGTGGATACATCCACTAGGCCAACATTGTTGCGCACGTTGTTAACTTCATTATTAATGCAGGTTTCGCTGTTATCGACAGTGCCATCTGCAGCGCCATAAAAAGCCGGTCTGTACCAGGCACCTGCCTGTAGCATCTGAGCACCAGCTTCCAGATGACGATAATGCATATTGCTGCGACGTGCAGGATAAAAACTGCGTCCGGCACTGTGACCGAGATGCTCTGGAGCAAACGGGGGTCGCGCGGTAGTGACGCCGGTCTGGGCAACCGTGCGATTAGTTGCCGCTGCTACTAAACGGGCCGCAGCTAATGCCGAGTGACGGCCCTGAGAGGGGCCCATGCCGCAGGTGGAGTAGCGTTTAACCAGCTGAATATGTTCGTAGCCGTCGCGGGTGGCATTAATAATATCGGCGATGGTCAGGTCTTCGTCATAGTCGACAAATTCTTTGCCACTGGGATGGGCAAAAATAGGCCATGGATGATTGGGGCTAACAGGTTCTTTGGCAATCTCTTCGGGAATAGCGGTGCTGGTTAGCCCCAGTGCATTGGTGGCAATAATGGCTGCGCGACTGGCTTCGGCCAAGCAGGCATCCAGATTCCAATGACTATTCACCGAGCCTGCTACTTGCATAGCATCTGGGCAATTGATCAGAGTAAACATGGCGCTGTTATCGTCATAGCTCAGCTGACCACCGGCCTGACAGACTAGCTGATAGGTGGGGGTGTAGCCTACAGCCATACAGAGTAGATCGCAGGGAATCACTTCGCCGCGATCGGCACAGATGCCCTGACTGACAACCTTACGAATCTCAACGGCGGATAAATGATTGCGGGACTTCTGGGCCTCATAGACTGCGTAGCCAGTCTTTACGGGAATACCGCGAGCGGCTGCTGCAAAGACAATCGCGTCGGGCTTTGGCTGCTCACGCAGGTCAACAATCGCCTTCACATCAACCCCTGCATCTAGTAAATCTAGCGCATTGGCATAGCCATCATTATTGCCAGTGACAATCACCGCAGCGTTGCCAGGTCGAATGCCATAGAGATGAATCAGACGCTGAGCGGCGCTACTCATCATGACACCGGGCAGATCGTTATTGCGGAAAACTGCCTGCTGCTCCAGCGCACCGGTGCACAGAATTGTCTGTTTGGCACGCACCTTATAAAGGCGCTTGCCCCTAATAATGGGCAGCCAGTTATCGGCAAACCAAGCATTGCAGACCGCATCGGTCATGGAGGTGATATTGCTGTTGGCTTCAATTTTTTGTATCAGCTTTTCGCGTAACTGTTGCCCACGAATACCTTCAGCATCAAAGCGGGCATAGTTTAATGAGCCACCCAGTATGGGGTTTTCATCGACCAGCAAAACTTCACAGCCCTCTACCGCAGCACTTAGCGCAGCCTGCATGCCGGCAGGGCCAGCACCCACAACCACCACATCAAAAAAGCGGTATTGCTTGTCGTAGTACTGGGGCTCTAGCTGCTGATTAATAACACCCAGACCCGCTTTTTTACGAATGATAGGCGCCCACTTTTCCCAAATGCCGCGTGGCTTAAAGAAAGCTTTGTAATAGAAACCCACGGGTAAAAACCGTGAAAATAATCCCATTACCGCACCGCGATCATTGTTCAGGCTGCCACTGTAGTTCTGCGCCATAATCGCTAGGTTATCGCTGATTAGTTCGCGATCGGCTAGAGCATTGGGGTTAGAAGGTAGCTGCACCATGGTATTGGCGTCTTGTCCGGCCATTGTCAATGCGCCGCGAGGGCGGTGATATTTAAATGATCGACTCAGAAGCCATTGCTGATTGGCGGCCAGTGCGCTGGCAATGCTGTCACCAGCAAAGCCCTGATAAGATTTACGCTCAAAGCTAAAGCTGACTTCGGTATTGCGATCGATCAGGCTGCCATAGGGGAGGGGAAGGCGCTTTTGTATCTGCTGCCCTTTCATGAGGAGCCCTCCGGAGTGCTGGCGGCGATAAAATCGATGCGCTGATTAAAAATTTCACTGGCCTCAAAGGTGCGAATTACTTCATCACTAATGGTATTACGCTCAGCTAAAAACCAAAATGAACTGGCATTGTGGCACCACCATTCGGTGACTACACCGGCGGCGTTGTCATGAAAAAACACATGTTCGGCCCATTGGCGGGAATCTGTGTGGACCGGGTCTGGCATCGGGTGATATTCACCACCGTAAGTAAATTCAGAGATATTGCGCGGGCCATTTAAAGGGCAGGTTAATAGTTTCATTGCTTTACCCTTGTCGTTAGTGACTAGCGGCGGTGGCGCCGGCTTCGTTAATTTGTTCAAAGCGATAGAAGCGCTCTAGCTCAAATGGCTTGATCAAATCCGGCACCTTTTTGGTGGCGACTAATTCGGCCATGGTAACGCCGCAGATTGGCGTGGCTTTAAAGCCCCAGGTACCCCAGCCAGCATCGAGATAATAATTTTCTACCGGACTAAGGCCCATAATCGGACTGTAGTCGGGCGTCATATCCGTGGTGCCCGCCCATTGGCGCAGCAGTCTAGCCTGAGCCAAAAATGGAAATAGCTCCAATGCAGCTGCGCTGAGAGTTTCGCGTTGGTCCAGTGTCGCTCTGGTGTTATAGAGGGGGTAGGGGTCGGAACCGCCACCAATGACAAATTCTCCGCGAGAGGTCTGGTGCACATACACATGCACCTGAGGTGAGCTGACATGGGGCGTCAAAATTGGCTTGTAGGGCTGAGTCACCATGGCTTGCAGGGGATAGCAGTGAATGGGCAGTGGAATACCCGCCTTCTTGGCGACGACAGAGCTGGCACCGGCCACAGCCTGCACCACGGCACCACATTCAACACGACCGCGATTTGTTTTAACCGCAGTAACGCGGCCCTGAGTAATTTCGATATCTTCAACTTCGGTGAGCTGATGTAATTCTACGCCACGATCACAGGCACCTTTGGCATAGCCCCAGGCCACGGCATCGTGGCGAGCGGTGGCACCGTCGGCATGCCAGAGTCCACCCATAATGGGGAAACGGCTGTCTTCAGACATATTAAGGTTGGGTACGAGTTCGGCAATGGTCTGGCGGTCCATTAATTCTGAACGCACACCCAGATGTTGATTGACCTCGGCGCGCCAGCGGAAGCTGCGAATGGCGGCATCGCTGTGGGCCAAGGTTAGCTGACCGCGATTTTCCATCATCACGTTGTAGTTAAATTCATTGCTCAGGTTGTTAAATAATTTAACCGACTCGCTGTAGAACTTAACCCCGGCTTCGGTGAGATAGTTGGAGCGAATGACCGCGGTGTTACGGGCGGTATTGCCGCCACCCAGGTAGGCTTTCTCGAGAATGGCAACATTGGTAATGCCATGGTATTTGGCCAGGTTGTAGGCAATGGCAGTGCCATGGCCGCCGCCACCGATAATCACTACGTCGTAGTGCTTTTTAAGCTCTGTGGCAGGGGTGAAATGATGTTTTGCCGGGTAATCATTACTGAGCCCGTACTTTAATAATCCAAACGGCATGGTGCTTTTCTTCCCCTGAACTTATTACATTGTTAATGGCTAGCCTGCGAGAAACACCACGGTCTTATTGCCAGAGAGAAACACTCGACGCTCTATGTGATATTTTACGGCCTTGGCTAGGGCCATGCATTCGTTATCGCGGCCTACTCGCACCAGGTGCTCAGGACCGTGGCCATGATCAACGCGGGTAAGTATCTGTTCAATAATTGGGCCTTCATCAAGATCAGAGGTGACGTAATGGGCCGTAGCACCAATCACTTTCACCCCGCGGTTATAGGCCTGGTGATAGGGCTTGGCACCTTTAAATCCGGGTAAAAATGAGTGGTGAATATTAATGCATCGACCGGACAGCTTCTCGGTCAGGTTATTAGATAGAATCTGCATATAGCGGGCCAGTACGACCAGCTCGGATTCTGTTTCTTCAATAATCTCCAGCAGACGATTCTCCTGCTGGGCTTTGGTGTCTTTGGTGACGGGTAGATGGATAAAGCGTATGCCCTCACGCTCAACCATCGGACGTAAATCCTGATGATTGGATACCACTGCAGTGACCTCCATATTGAATTCGCCTTTGCGACGGCGATACAGCAAATCGTCTAGGCAATGATCATATTTAGACACTAATAGTAGCGTTTTTACCGATTTCGCCGGATTGTGAAAATTCCAAATCATCTCAAATTTAGCTGATACTTCGGCAAAGGCGGCCGCCATTTCGTCAATTGAAGGAGACGCGCCTTGACGGCGAAATACCGCACGCATAAAAAATTTGTCAGTAGATTCATCATCAAACTGTTCAAGGGCACATATATAGCAGTCTCGATCTGCCAAAAAGCTCGTGACTGCCGCAACAACACCGCTGCCAGCGCGGCAGGTTCCGGTAAAAATAAAATTGTCAGTGCTGTCGGTCATATCAATCGTGGGGTTCATTATCTGTTCTCTGGGGCGATGTTTGAAAGGGACTGTATTCTAAGCCCCTTACAACAAAAACGTTAGGGAATTTGTAGTCTATCCCTTGGGTGGAAATGATGGCGGCGTTTGGCTTGACGGTCAATATAAAGCGGCCTCAATAAGTAACACTAATAGACAACTTGCTATCTGCTAATGCGCGGAAAGGGCCACTCCCTAGGGGATTCGGCTTAGTAACTTTTGGCTCTATTATTGTAAAACAACCTTGATTACAGACGCTAAACCTTGCACTCTTTGCGCCATGACTATAAATCGAACTTCTGTACTATTTACGCTGCTATTGGGCCTTGGCTTATCTGGCTGTTCCACCTACGAGCCCAAACAAACCAATGATGTCTGCCGAATTTTTTGGGGCGAGACAGACTGGTATGAAGATGCGCGCAAATCCAGCAAGCGCTGGGGTACGCCGATTGGGGTGATGATGGCAATTATCAATCAGGAGTCTACCTTTCGCGCAAAGGTGAGACCCGATCGTCCAACCTTCCTATTTATACCCTTGCCCCGCAGATCCTCTGCCTATGGCTACGCGCAGGCACAGGATCCAGCTTGGAATGACTACCGCAAAGATACGGGTCACTGGAGCCATGATCGTGACAAGTTTAGTGATGCGATTAATTTTGTCGGCTGGTATACCAATGTCACCCATCGTCGTCTTGGGGTTTCTAAATGGGATGCCTATAAACAGTATTTAGCCTATCACGAAGGCTGGGGCGGTTATTCCCGTGGGTCTTTTAATAAAAAACCGAATTTAATTAAGGTTGCGGCAAAGGTTAAGCGCAAGGCGGCCACCTATGGTGCTCAGCTTAAAAAGTGCAGTGGTGCCCTAGACAAGTCGGTAAAAGGTTGGTTCTAAGGGTCGTAAGAATTCTGCTATCTCCTAGCATGGATCGGAGAAACCCTTAGCCACGTAACATAACAATAATAAAAAATTGTGGGTCTGTAATGTCTAAAAATCATGTTGATGTGGTTATCGTTGGTGCTGGTCTTTCAGGAATAGGGGCGGCCTGTCATCTGGAACAGCACTGCCCCAATAAAACCTACAGCATTCTCGAAAGCCGAGAGGCAATGGGTGGCACCTGGGATCTATTCCGTTATCCGGGGGTGCGCTCAGATTCGGACATGCATACATTAGGTTATAGTTTTAAGCCCTGGAAACATGAGAAGGCCATTGCCGATGGCCCTGCGATTCTTGACTATATTCATGAGACCGCCAAAGAACATGATATTGAGCAACATATACGCTACAACCAGCGTGTGACTAAAATAGAATGGGATACTGCTTCTTCACGCTGGACATTAACCATTGATGAGGGCAGTAAGCGGGGCAAGAAAATAACCTGCAGCTTTATTTATAGCTGCACCGGTTACTATCGTTACGACAAAGGCTATACCCCAGATTTTCCTGGGAGCGACCAATTTAAAGGGCAGATTATTCACCCCCAGCAATGGCCTGAAGATCTGGATTATGCTGGCAAGAAAGTGGTGGTGATTGGCAGTGGAGCAACGGCCATTACATTGGTGCCCTCCATGGCCAAAACTGCAGCCCATGTGACCATGCTGCAACGTTCCCCGACCTATGTAGTGTCTCGCCCTGCAGAGGATGCCTTTGCCCAGCGGTTGGCCAAGTACCTTCCCGCCAAAATGGCCTACCTAATAACAAGATGGAAAAACGTTTCTCAGCAGGCCCTGCTGTATCAGCTGAGCCGACGTCGCCCGGAAAAAGTAAAGGCTATGTTGCGCAAGTTGACCCGTTTATCCCTAGGTGACAATTACGATATCGATACTCACTTCACCCCTAAATATAACCCCTGGGATCAGCGCCTCTGTCTGGTGCCCGATGGCGATCTATTCCGTTCACTGCGCAAAGGGACGTCAACGGTTGTTACGGACCATATTAAAACCTTCACTAAAACCGGCATTAAGTTGGAATCCGGAACCCTGCTCAAAGCAGACATTGTGGTTACCGCCACAGGTCTTGAATTGTTGGCGATGGGTGGTATGAAAATTGTGGTGGACGGTAAAACGATTAAGTTGCCGGATACATTGGGATACAAGGGCATGATGCTCAGCGATGTGCCTAACTTTGTTTTAGCCTCTGGTTACACCAACGCGTCTTGGACATTAAAATGTGATCTCACCAGTGAATATGTCTGCCGTCTGTTGAAGCATATGGAACGCAATAATCTGGATTATGCGGTGGCAAGAAACCATAACCCTGACCTAGAGCGGGTTGCGTTTTTGGATCTGGCCTCTGGTTATGTTGATCGCTCAATTGATCAGTTCCCGAAGCAGGGTACTGTCGCTCCCTGGCGTTTGCAGCAAAATTACTTGCTGGATATTTTGAATCTACGCTTTGCTTCTATGAAAGGTGGGGTAATGGAATATGGTCGTGCGGAGGCAGGTAAAGAAGCGTCTTCAAAGGCAGCGTAGAGAACGCCCTAGGCTGCTTTCAAATTTCAAAACAATGCTGTCAACAAAGACCACTGTCAAAAGAGCACTGCCAAAAGAATACTGTCAAAAGGCCTGCCTCAAACAGGCCCTTTGTAGTAACGGAGCAGACTAGGGGGTGAGCTGATAAACCCGCTTACCTGCCATCCAAGTTTCTAATACCTGAGTCTGCCACAAGGCCTCTTGTTCAACGTCAAATATATCCTGATCTAGCAGAATGAAATCTGCCCACTTACCTGGCGTTAAGCCGCCCAGAATATCTTCCTGGTGGGCAGCCCATGCAGCATCAATAGTGAAGCTGCGCATCACTTCTTCCAAGGTCATGGCCTCTTCAGAAATCCAGCCGCCATCGGGCATATTGTCGTGATTCTGTCTGGTTACGCCAGCGTGAATACCATGGAAGGGGTTCGCCAGTTCAATAGGGTAATCTGAACCAGACACCACGCGACTGCCCTGATCGAGGAATGTACGCCAGGCATAGGCGCCTTTCAAACGCTCATCGCCAATTCTATCCGCGGCCATGTTCATATCGCTGGTGGCATGGGTAGGCTGCATTGACGGAATAACATCGAGAGCTTTAAAGCGTGGAATATCACTTAGGGTGACAATCTGAGAATGTTCAATGCGATGGCGCAGATGACGGCCACCAACAGTGGCGTAGGCATGCTCGACTTCATCTAAACCAATGCGGTTGCCTTTGTCGCCAATTGCATGAATGGCCACCTGGAAATCCGCGGTAATAGCTTTGTTAAACAGATGACGCAGTTGCTCGCGGCTGGTGAGCAAAAGGCCAGTGTGACCGGCCCGGTCAGAGTAGGGTTCTATCATGGCTGCGCCGCGGCTGCCGAGCGCACCGTCGGTATAAACCTTAATACTTCGTACAGAGTAATAGTCGTCTCCGTCAACAGTCTTACCGGCGGCCAAGGACTGCTCTATGTCGGCATTGGTGGACGACAGCATGCCGTAGATACGCACTTTCATATCGCCCTTGTCGGCTATCTGGCGGTAGAGTTTGTGTTCAGTGGAACTCACACCAGCATCATGGGTAGAGGTGATGCCGAGACTTAATAGATGTTGGCCAACCGTATCCAGAGCCAGGGTAATCTCTTCATCATTGGGTGTAGGAATAATGCTCATGACGAGATTCATGGCATTGTCGACCAGTATTCCAGTTGGCTGGCCAGCTTCGTCGCGGATGATTTCGCCGCCTGGGGGGGAGACTGTGTCTTTAGTAATACCAGCTAGGGCTAGGGTTTGGCTATTTGCCCAGCCAGCATGCCCATCAATGCGCTCTAGCCACACAGGACGATCACTTATCTCCGCATCCAGAATGGCAGCAGTGGGATACTGTTTGTCTGACCATAAGACCTGATTCCAGCCACGACCCTGAATCCAGGTTAGGGAGGGTTTTTGTGCGGCATAGTCAGCAACTATCTGGGCCGATTTTTGTGCAGATTCAATGCCGCGAATATCCACACTGAGTAGGGTATAACCCAGTGTCGATACATGACCATGGGCATCGGTAATGCCAGGAATTAATGTTTTGCCCTGACCATCTACGGTCTCTGCATTCGGGTAACTAAGGCTGAGTTGGTCATCACCTGTGGCCAATACTCTGCCATCTTCTATTACCAGTGTTTCGAACTGCTGCAGTTGGCGATCATTATCAAAGGTATAGCCATTAATATTTTTGATGACTAGCGTGGTGCTGTCCGACTGTTTGGAACAACCGGTTAAAGCGGTAATTAGTAAGATGCAGGCGACTAACCCGTTGAATTTCCCCATGACAGTTCTCTCTCTTTATGTATGTCGACTGACTTTTATTATTGTTTTACAGAAAATGTGTGTCCATCAGTTTGTCCCATTTACTGACGTTGCGCGAGACTTTCTTTATGAGGCCCACCGGAAGGGAGTGGATTTTCCCGTTGACTAATCAGTAAAAACTGTTAAATTACCCAGCTTCTGTACCTATCCGTACAGTTTTTTGGACAAAGTACCAGGTCGGCGTTATCCATGCTGCTGGTCATCACGAGAGAAGGCGCTAGTATCCACAGTGCCAGCTACAGTCAACAAAGCACTTATCGGTGTGACTGGAACTAGCCGCAATCGCGGCGTCGCTTCTGATGTAACAGCAAATTGCCACTGCGAAAAGTCCTGAATGTTATTCAATGAGGACAGATTGTGGAACTATTATCCGGCGGTGACATTGTTATCCGCGCTTTAAAAGATGCAGGCGTTAAGAACGTTTGGGGCTACCCCGGCGGTGCTGCGCTGCATATCTATGACGCCCTGTATCGACAGGACGACGTCTATCACCTATTAGTTCGCCATGAGCAAGCTGCGGTTCACGCCGCTGATGGATTTTCCCGCGCCACTGGCGAAGTGGGCACTGCGCTAGTGACCTCGGGTCCCGGCGCCACCAATGCGATTACAGGTATTGCGACTGCCTATATGGATTCTATTCCTCTGGTGGTTATCTCTGGACAGGTTCCATTGACCAAAATTGGTCAGGATGCCTTTCAGGAAACAGACATGGTCGGCGTGTCTCGCCCCATCGTTAAGCACAGTTTTTTGGTCACTCGCGCTGAAGATATCGCCGAGACCATTGCCAAGGCCTATTACATTGCGTCGACAGGTCGTCCCGGCCCGGTTGTGGTTGATATCCCCAAAGACGTCACTGACCCGAGCCATAAGGTGCCTTACATCTATCCCAGAGAAGTTAAGATGCGCTCTTATCAGCCTACTGACAAGGGCCATCGGGGGCAGATTAAACGTGCGGTTAAAATACTGATTGGCGCCAAGCGTCCAATTATTTATGCCGGTGGTGGTGTGGTTATCGACAATGCCTCAGAGCAGTTGATTGCCCTGGCTAAGGCGTTGAATTATCCGGTGACTAATACGTTGATGGGTCTGGGTTGTTACCCAGGTACTGATCCGCAGTATCTCGGTATGCTGGGTATGCACGGTACGTTCGAGGCCAACTCGGCGATGCACCATGCGGATGTTATTTTTGCCATTGGCGCGCGCTTCGATGATCGGGTAACCAACGATCTGGATAAGTTCTGTCCCCATGCCACCATTATTCATGTGGATGTGGACCCAACGTCCGTATCGAAAAATATCGAAGCACATATTCCTATTGTGGGCACCTGTACGTCGGTACTCGAGGAAATGCTCGCGATCAATAAAGACTTGGATATCAAGCCAGATACAGATGCGATTGCCGAATGGTGGACGCAGCTTGATCAATGGCGTGCGGACAAAGGTATTTACACCGCCTCTCGCTATGAAGAGAGCTCTGGTAGCTGCATTAAGCCGCAAGATGTTATCAAAATGCTCTACAAGGTGACTAACGGCGAGGCCATTGTGACCTCAGACGTGGGCCAGCATCAGATGTTTGCTGCCCAGTATTATTTATTCGATAAGCCACGCACCTGGATCAACTCTGGCGGCCTAGGCACCATGGGTTTTGGTCTGCCTGCAGCCATGGGTTGCCAGTTGGCATTTCCCGATAAAGACGTTGCCTGTGTGACCGGCGAAGGCAGTATCCAGATGAATATTCAGGAACTGTCCACCTGTAGCCAGCACAAATTGCCGGTAAAAATTATCAATCTTAATAATGCGGCACTGGGCATGGTTCGTCAGTGGCAGGATATGAATTACAGCAGCCGCTACTCCGAGAGCGTTTATGAAGACTCATTGCCAGATTTTGTAAAGCTGGCGGAGGCCTACGGCCATGTGGGAATGAAAATTACCCATATAGATGAGCTGGAAACCAAGATGCGCGAATGCTTTGCCATGAAAGATCGTGTGGTATTTATGGATATTGACATTGATCGCTCTGAGCATGTTTACCCTATGCAGCGACCTGGCGGTTCCATGAATGATCTGTGGCTGAACAAGACGGAGAGCACCTAATGAAACGGATAATCTCTATTCTTTTAGAAAATGAATCTGGTGCTCTTTCAAGAGTGGTCGGCCTATTTGCCCAACGCGGGTATAATATCGACACCTTGACGGTTGCCCCTACTGATGATGACACCCTGTCGCGTTTAACGCTGACTACTCAGGGTGATGATCATATGGCTGAGCAGATCGTCAAACAGCTGCACAAGCTGATTGATACGATTAAGGTAGTTGATTTAACCGTAGGCCCGCACATTGAGCGCGAGCTGATGCTGGTTAAAATCAAAGCAACAGATAACGGTGTTCGCACAGAATTAAAAAGCTGTGTGGAGATCTTTCGGGGTCACATTATTGACGTGACGCCAGCGACCTATACCGTGCAGCTTGCTGGTGACAGCGATAAGCTAGATGCCTTTATCGAGGCAGTTCGGGAAATGGGTATTATGGAAGTGGTGAGAAGCGGTGTATCTGGTATCTCCCGCGGCGATAAATTTTTACGTGTATAAAGGGCTTTAAGTTCCGGGCTATACATACTGACTTAACAATACTGACTTTTAATATTAGGTGAAATCAATGCAAGTTTATTACGACAAAGACTGTGACCTCTCCATCATCAAGGGCATGAAAGTTGCCATCATTGGTTATGGATCTCAGGGCCACGCCCACGCCAACAATCTTAAAGATTCTGGTGTTGATGTAACTGTTGGTCTGCGCGCTGGATCTAGTTCAGTAGCTAAAGCCGAAGCCTCTGGCCTTAAGGTAGATAACGTACCTGCTGCTGTTGCCTCTGCTGACCTGGTTATGATTCTGACCCCTGACGAGTTTCAGTCGCAGCTTTATCGCGATGAGATCGAGCCAAACATCAAGCAGGGCGCCACTCTGGCCTTTGCCCACGGTTTTGCTATTCATTACAACCAGGTAGTGCCTCGCGCTGACCTCGACGTCATTATGATCGCGCCAAAAGCGCCGGGTCACACAGTGCGTAACGAATTTGTAAATGGCGGCGGTATTCCTGATTTGGTGGCTATCCACCAAGACGCGACTGGCAAGGCCAAGCAAGTGGCTTTCTCTTACGCCTCAGGTGTGGGTGGTGGTCGTACAGGCATCATCGAAACTACCTTTAAAGACGAAACTGAAACCGATCTGTTCGGCGAACAGGCCGTACTTTGCGGTGGTGCAGTTGAGCTAGTTAAGGCTGGTTTTGAGACGTTGACCGAAGCGGGTTACGCCCCGGAAATGGCTTACTTTGAATGCTTGCACGAGCTCAAGCTAATTGTTGACCTGATGTATCAGGGCGGCATTGCCAACATGAACTACTCCATCTCAAACAATGCTGAGTACGGTGAGTATGTAACTGGCCCAGAAATCATCAATGCTGAATCACGTCTGGCCATGAAGAATGCGCTTAAGCGTATTCAAAACGGCGAGTATGCGAAGATGTTTATCACTGAAGGTGCTATGAACTATCCTTCTATGACAGCTTATCGTCGTAACAACGCAGCACACCCCATCGAAAAAGTGGGCGCAGAATTGCGTGGTATGATGCCGTGGATTACTAAGAATGCATTGGTTGATAAAGATAAGAACTAGGTACTACTGCTAGTGACAATGTCTAAAACGGCTCGCTCTTTAGTGGGCCGTTTTACTGTCTGTCACGTAGAAAAATGCAACTATAAACATAATAAAATGAGTAGCCGATGAGCACAGAAAATAGCATGACCAGAGTAGTTGCCCTAGATGGCGGCATCAACTTTCGCGATATTGGCGGCTACATCAATAATCAGGGCCGCACCGTTAAGTGGCGCAAGATTATGCGCTGCGGACATCTGGCCAACCTGAGTGAGACTGATCTCGACAGTTTGGAACAGATTGGCGTTAGCAAAATTCATGATTTTCGTCGCAAAGAAGAGCAGGAGCAGTCACCGAGCTGTGCCATTCGGGCTGAATTTATCGATGACTATCAAATCTCGATTGGCGATATCTCGCGGTTTTGGGAGTTTCTATTTGGCGGCGAACTGACCGCTGACTCATCACATACCCTAGTGGTTAATTCCTACCGCTCGTGCATCGAAGTGGTGATTCCAGCGTTCAGTCGTTTTATGCGCCATATTGTCGATAACGCAGACAATGCATCGGTATTTCATTGTTCCGCGGGTAAAGACCGCACCGGTATGGCGGCGGCATTGATTCTGTCTGCGCTGGATGTGCCCCGTGAGACTATCATCGAAGACTATATGCTGACCCTCGAGCATTATGATTCAGACCGCCTGATCGCAATTGTTGAAGGACATCTGCGTGATGCCAAGGTTGAGAGCTGGGATCGAGAATGGCTCGTTCCCTATTGCTCAGTGCATGCCGATAATATTGTCGCCTTTCTTGAAGCGATTGATGAAAACTACGGTGATGTTAAAAATTACCTGATAACAGCCCTAGGATTATCCCAAGCGGATCTGGATAAAATGCAGAGCTGCTATTTAGAAGGTTAAAAGCCTATAATACTCGGAGATTTTACGCCTATGGACAGAAGAGTAATCCCATGACTAAAAAAGTAGAGAAAGAAGATAAAGTGGTCAATCTCAAACCGACAGCAGGGGACATGTCTGCCCGCCGCAAAGGTATCTACTTATTGCCTAACTTGCTCACTACTGGCGCATTGTTTTGTGGCTTTTATGCGGTGCTCTCTGGCTTTAGTGGCGAGTACGAATGGGCCGCCATGGCTATTTTTGCCGCCATGATCTTTGATGGCCTGGATGGTCGCGTCGCGCGCATGACCAATACTCAAAGTGACTTTGGCGTTCAGTACGACAGCCTGTCCGACATGGTGTCTTTCGGTGTGGCCCCTGCGGTGGTTGCCTACGGCTGGGGACTGACCAGTCTGGGTAAGTTGGGTTTAGCCGCAGCCTTTGTCTATGCGTCCTGCGCGGCACTGCGTCTGGCTCGATTTAATGTTCAGGCCGAACTTTCCGATAATAAGAACTTTACCGGGTTACCCAGTCCAGCCGCTGCAGCCATTGTTGCCGGCCTGGTATGGTCCACCTATCAAATGGAAGCCTCAGCAGCCACCGCTATTATTGGCGCTGTCATTACCGCGGTTGCTGGTTTACTGATGGTTTCAAACTTTAAGTACCCCAGCTTTAAAGAAGTGGACTTGCGGGGCAAGGTACCGTTTATGGTAATCCTGTCTGTGGTGATGGGCTTTGTGGTTATCACCATTGATCCGCCACGTATTCTGTTTACTCTGGCGATAGTATTTGGTTTTTCTGCCCCCCTGATCTGGGCATGGAAAAAGATGACCTCGTTGGTAGCCAATAAAGCGAAGTAAGTTAGCCTTGGCATCAGTGCCAAAAACTGGTTGAATAGACCCATGAGTAATCCAATAGAAAAATTTGTAGCGGCCATCAGTCTTGCGACTGTTGTTTCTGCACGTGGATTACTTCTTCTCCTGCCCTGAGGGGCATCTATCGTTATACCTCATCCAAAATTTCGTTTATTGCATCATTTGCAATAAAATTCTAGCCCCACAGGGGGTGAATCCGTTTTACAATGGAGCCATTAAAGTAAGCGCTTAAAAAGCCATGGCTCCCATCAGGAAGAGAAAACAACATGAAGAGCACAGAGCAGTCTAAAGAGAAATTAGTCATTTTTGATACCACCTTGCGCGATGGCGAACAGAGCCCCGGCGCATCCATGACCAAAGATGAAAAAGTACGTATTGCCAAAGCCCTAGAAAAAATGGGTGTCGATGTTATTGAAGCGGGCTTCGCTATCTCCAGTCAGGGAGACTTTGAAGCCGTTCAGGCTATTGCCAATACAGTCACTGAAAGCCGTATTTGCAGCCTGTCGAGAGCGATTAGCGGTGATATTGAGCGCGCCGCAGAGGCCCTTAAAGGCGCCAATGCTGGCCGCATACATACTTTTATAGCCACATCGCCCATTCATATGAAACACAAGCTTCAGATGGAACCCGACCAGGTTCTTGAACAGGCAGTGGGCGCGGTAAAGATCGCCCGCGGTCTGATTGATGATGTTGAGTTTTCATTGGAAGATGCCAGCCGCACCGAATTTGAGTTTATGTGCCGCATCACCGAAGCGGTAATTAATGCCGGTGCTCGTACCATTAACCTGCCTGATACCGTGGGCTATTCCGATCCCGGTGAATATGGCCATATGATTAGCCGCCTGTTAAACACCGTGCCCAACGCCGACAAGGCGATTTTTTCCGTCCACTGCCACAATGACTTGGGCTTGGCCGTGGCCAATAGTTTGAGTGCGGTGCAGGCCGGCGCGCGGCAGGTTGAATGCACCATCAATGGTTTGGGTGAGCGGGCCGGTAACGCCTCTCTGGAAGAAATCGTAATGGCCATTCGCACCCGCAGAGACCTATTCCCCGTTGAGACTGGCATAGATACCGTGCATATAGTGCCAACTTCTCGTCTGGTTTCCAGTATTACTGGCTTCCCTGTGCAACCCAACAAAGCCATTGTGGGCGCTAATGCCTTTGCCCATGAATCCGGTATTCACCAGGATGGCATTTTAAAATTTCGTGAAACCTACGAAATTATGAGAGCCGAGGATGTGGGCTGGAGCACTAATAAGTTGACCCTGGGTAAGCTGTCAGGCCGCGCCGCATTTGCCGCGCGCCTTGAAGAACTGGGTATTAGCTTTGATGGCAAAGAAGAGTTCAACAAAGCCTTTGTGGGCTTTAAAGAGTTGGCCGATAAGAAGCGCGAAATCTTTGATGAAGATTTGCAGGCGCTGGTGTCCGACGTGCAGATGGGCACCGAAGATGACCCCTTAACGGTTATTGATCTTGAGGTACTCTCTAAATCGGGTCAGTTACCTCAGGCCAAAATTGGCGTGCGCTACCAAGACAAAGAGCATCGCTCTGAAGCCACTGGCGACGGTGCCGTTGATGCCATTTTCAATGCTATCGAAAAGCTGGTTAATAGTGAGACCAATCTACAGCTGTACTCCGTTAATGCCGTCACTCAGGGCACCGATTCTCAGGGTGAGGTCACTGTGCGTTTGGAGAAAGATGGCCGTATTATCAATGGTTTGGGAGCAGACACGGATATATTGCTGGCCAGTGCCAAGGCTTATTTGAATGCCCTGACATTGATGCGTAATCCCGGTCGCCTGCATCCACAACTTGGCGGTGTCTAGTGGCCAATGCGCTTCATAATCAATACTTGCAGACTCTGGGTGTCGTTCAATACGTGCCCAGAGACCTGCCACTGGTATCGATAGTTGCGCAGCCAGTTGTATCGACTGAAGTTGCTAGCTCGTCTGACAGCCTGATTGATTTTGATGCAGCGCCAGAGACAATAAGCACCTCAGTAAGCACCCCAACAAACACCTCAGTAAATAGTCAGGTTAGTAGCACGCCAGAAAGTCTCGAAGCCATGACCAAAAGTATGGCAGAGCTCAGCAACCTTAATCTCGACAATAAGGTTAAGCCTGGAATCAAGGTTGCAGAACCAAAGCAAGAGCAAGAAGCCCCGAGCAGCATTGCGGTTAAGTTTGCACTGTGGCAGCCCACGGATGACTTGCTGATCTGTAGCTCAGTAGAGGGCTCTTTGCCGGATCCAGAGCAGATTTTACTGCTGGGCAATATTCTACTGGCGATGGGGCAGGGCGCAGGCCAATTACCGCAAATGGACATTGTTGAATGGCCTCCCTATCCCAATGCCCGTGGTGATAGCGGTGAAGTACGTGAATTTTTAGCCACCTTAATCAAGGCGCGCATCGACAGTAAATCTGCCAAGACATTGTTACTCATGGGTGATGCAGCTGCAGAATGGCTTCTGACCAGCGATGAAAAAGCCGCCACCGCCAATGGTCAGGTGAGTATCTTTGGGCAGATTACGGCCCTGCTAGTGCCCTCTCTCAGAGAGATGATCAAACAGCCTTCGAGTAAGCGCAAAACCTGGCAGACTATTCGCTTCCTGTCGCCTCAGCGGCATGTGCATAAAGCGCAGCCTTGAGGCTTCAGCGTTGAGCACTTCAGTCTTGAACCCTTCAAATAAAAAGCAAGATTCTATTCGCGATATGCAGATCGCTGATCTGGGACAGGTGGTTGCCATAGAGCAGCTTATTTCCCAATCTCCCTGGAGTCTCAAACAGTTTGAACAGAGCCTAGACGATGCAACGGTATTGGCCAGGGCGGATAAAATCATTGGTTTTGTGGTGATCGCCTCAGTCCTCGGTGAGGCAGAAATACATAATTTGGCCGTTCACCCAGATTATCAGGGCCTAGGATTCGGATCCCTGCTATTAGACGATGCATTGGCTCAGTTGCCTGAAAGCATCAGGCTATTGCACCTTGAGGTTAGGGCGTCCAATTTCCCAGCGATTCGCTTATATCTGCAGAGAGATTTTGTGCAGATGGGGGAGCGTAGAGACTATTATAAAACTGAGTATGGCCGTGAGGATGCGCTTCTAATGTCCAAGCGAGTTGGTACTGATAAAGATTAAAATTTGTTACCCTGAGGTAACTACAATTAAAGAGAGGCGGTTAATGGATATTCAAATGCTGTATTGGCACTGGTTAGTCCTGGGGATTTTACTGATTATCGGTGAAATTTTTATTCCCAGTTTCACCATTCTTTGGTTTGGGCTAGGTGCCCTGGTAGTGGCCGTTGCTCTGCTGCTGGTCGATATGCCCTTTAGCATACAGGTACTGCTGTGGACCCTTTCATCCGTTGCGTTTACGGTACTCTGGTTCAAGGCTGTAAAACCCAGAATGACTAGCAGTAATATCAGCGCTGAAGCCCATGATTCTGCCATCGGAGAGTCGGGGCAGGTGATTAAAGAGCCCACAGACACCACTCATGGCAGGCTGCGTTTTAGCACGCCAGTATTGGATCGCGACGAGTGGGAATTTACCTGCGACACCGAAGTTGCCCTTGGCGATCGTCTATATATTAAGGAAATTTCTGGTGACCTCCTTCTGGTCCAAAAGTAGTGGTCTAAAAGTAGTGGTCTAAAAGTAGTGGTCTAAAAGTAGCGGTCTAAAAGTAATGGCCCAAAAGATTAATTAATGTTTTTTAAGGAGCAAGTTGATGGAAGGTATCATCGTTACATCGTTAGTGTTTTTATTAGTCATCGTTACCCTATTAAAAGGTATTCGACTGGTACCTCAGGGATCCAAGTGGGTTGTTCAACGTCTGGGTAAGTATCACAAATCACTGCACCCAGGACTGAATTTGATTATTCCCTATATTGATGACGTGGCGTTTAAAGCAACGACCAAAGATATAGTGCTGGATATTCCCTCCCAGGAAGTAATTACTCTGGATAACGTGGTCATTATCGCCAACGCGGTTGCCTACATTAATATTATTTCTCCAGAGAAAGCGGTCTATGGTGTTGAAGACTATGAACTGGCCATTCGTACCCTTGTGCAGACCTCATTGCGTTCGATCGTTGGTGAGATGACTCTGGATGACGCGTTGTGTTCACGTGACCAGATAAAAGCGAAGCTTAAAGCCTCTATCTCAGATGATATTGCCGACTGGGGTATCACTCTGAAGACCGTCGAAATCCAAGATATTAATCCATCCGGCACCATGCAGCAGGCGATGGAAGAGCAGGCCGCGGCAGAGCGTCAGCGTCGCGCTACAGTCACTCGCGCCGACGGTGAAAAGACCGCCGCTATCCTTGAGGCGGATGGCAGATTGGAAGCCTCACGTCGCGATGCCGAGGCCCAGGTGGTATTGGCCGAAGCAACCAAGACAGCCCTGACCAAAGTGAACGAGGCTATTCAAGACAAAGAGTTGCCGGCTATGTATCTGCTGGGTGAGAAATATATTGATGCGATGAAGAGCATGTCCAGGTCTTCTAACGCTAAGTTGATTGTTCTGCCTGCAGATATCCCCGCGGCAGTGCGCGGCATAATGAATAATACTAAGTAGTAATCCTAGAAATTCTAGTAAGACGTGGCGGAGTGCGGGTAATAGATCGAGCGTCAACCGAACCTGAGGGTTGGCGTTTTGTTTAAAGGACTGTTTCTTAAGAGAGTCTTTTTAAGAGACTCTTTGTTTAGGAGGCTAAATAATGTACAAGGAAAATACCATGCTTAAATTATGGCTGTCAGCGACGGTTGTCGTTCTTCTTACTGGCTGTTCCAATGGCTACCGCTACGGTGCGCCGGAGCAGGTGGTTATCGATACCCTCGGTGTCGATCCCTATGAATATCAGGTCGATCTGGCCGACTGTGAAGAATATGCCCATCAAATTAGTGTTGGCGAACGCACTGCTGAAGGTGCGGTAGAAGGCGCCGTGGTCGGAGGCGTGCTGGGTGCCGTGCTAGGTGACAGCGATACTGCAAAGCGCAGCGCAGGCGCGGGTGCTGTTTTAGGTGGCGTCAAAGGTAACAAGCGTGCTCGCCATGAGCAGGACCGTATTGTTAAGCGCTGCCTGATCGGGCGGGGCTATAAGGTTTTAAACTAGCTCGAAAAGAATTCTACCCCCCAGACCCTGTTCAACGGTTGCGGATTGACAATGCTGCCACTTTCGTTATATGGTGCGATATCGCACTAAATAACGGGAATGACCAGCATGCAAATACAACGTCGAAAAATGATTGCCCTAATGGGTGGTGGAGTGATTCTGGCTGCTGGCGCAGGAGCCTTCGTAACCACCCGCACGCCTAATATCGCTTTGGCCCCCTGGGATCTGGCTGGTGGTTACTCTGAGCCGAGAAAGCGTGCTCTGTCCTATGCCATTCTTGCCCCCAATCCGCATAATCGTCAGCCCTGGTTAGTCGACCTTTCTCAGCAGAATCGGATTATCCTGCATGTGGATACGGACAAAATGCTTCCCCATACGGACCCCTACAATCGCCAAATTACGGTGGGTTTGGGTGGGTTTTTAGAGCTGTTACGAATGGCGGCGGCAGAAGATGCCTATGAAACCAGTGTTGAGAGTTTCCCCCAGGGTGTTAACCCAGAGAAACTGGACGCGCGGCCTATCGCTATTATTTCTTTTAAGAAAAATTCCCAGATTGAAAAAGACCCGCTGTTTGCACAGGTATTAGAGCGCCGCTCATTAAAAGAACCCTATGATATGAGCAGGCTGGTGCCACAGAGTGCTATGGCGCGACTAGGTGAGTTGGAGCAGGCGGGTGTTGCTATGGCTTCAACCAATGAGCCCCAGCTGGTCGATAAGATACGCACATTGACTCACACCGGGCTGGCGGTAGAAATTGAAACCCCCAGAACCTATAAAGAGAGCGTTGACCTCTTTCGTATCGGTAAGGCCGAGATCAATGCCAACCCAGATGGGATTGATTTTAGTGGCGCGTTCTATGAAAGCTTAGCCTTTGCGGGATTATTTAATCGCGAAGTGGCGATGGATACCAATTCAAGCTCCTACCTAGAGGGTATCAATTCACTGATGGCAAGCGCAGATACCGCCGTGGCCTATATCTGGCTAACCACTGATACCAACAGCAGGGTGGATCAGCTCAATGCGGGTCGTGACTGGTTGCGGATTAATCTGGCCACTACTGAGCTGGGTATTGCCGTCCACCCTATGAGTCAATGTTTGCAGGAATATTCAGAAATGGACGCGCATTTTCTCGCCATGCAGCAGCTGTTGCAGGTCGAGGGTAAAACTATTCAAATGCTGGGTAGAATGGGCTACGCTGCACCAGTTCCCAGAAGCCCTAGATGGTCAATTGACGCAAAAATTATAAAGGCATAAACGATTGCATAACCCGAGTAAAAAATCGTCAGAGCCACACAGTCTGTCATTATCGTTTGAGTTGTTTAATGAAATTGGCATTGTGGCGCAGCTGGCTCGCTCGAAGCTGACAGACCAGTTACCTGAAGGCTTAATGAGCAGCCATTTCGGTGTTTTAAACCACCTTATACGCATTGGTGATGGGCCCACGCCGATGAAATTGGCCAGCGCTTTTCAGGTGCCAAAAACCACAATGACCCATACGCTAAAGGGATTGGTAGCCAACCAACTTGTTGACATAAAGCCATGTTCTGAAGATGGACGAAGCAAGCGCGTGTGGATAACCGACGCGGGTCATCAGTTACGTCAACAGACCATTGCCAATATGGGGCCGGAGCTGGCAGGTCTTCTAAATAATATTCCCGATCAGCAGTTACAGACTATGATTAAGAACCTGACCACTATTCGTCAGCAGCTGGATGCCAACCGCGGTAGCTAGATCGCTACTGCCTTATCTCTAAGCAGTATAGAACAGGGAATGTACATATTATGTCTCAACTAAAACTCAGTTATTTTGACTTTTCAGGCGGTCGCGGCGAGCCTGCGCGCATCGCATTGCGGTTGGCCGGAATCAAATTTGAGGATCATCGTATTCCCCTACTAGATTGGCCTCGGGTTAAAGTGGATTACCCTTACCAGCAAGTGCCAGTGATGGAAGTCGATGGTCAGCTTTTAACGCAGTCTGACGCCATTAATCGTCTAGTTGGCAAGATGGCCAATCTCTATCCCGAGGACAATTGGCAAGCCGCGCTCTGTGATGAGACGATGGATACTGTCGATGATGCCATTACGTTAGTGGTCAATACCTTTTTTATGGAGGAGGATGACAAGAAGCGCAATCGCGCAGAGCTGGTGGCAGGGCCATTACCAATGTTTTTATCCGGGCTGAATAAAGCGCTAGAGGCAAGCGGCGGAGACTATTTTGCCGACGGTCGACTGACCATGGCTGACTTAAAAGTGTTGATCTGGGTGAATGGTTTAATCAGTGGTAATTTGGATTATATCCCTACATCCATTGTTGCAGACCATGGCCCGCAGCTATTGCGGCATAAGGCATTAATCGAGAGTCAGTTAACCTAGGGATTAGAATCTAACCTCAGTTTTTAACTGGCCGTTTTTGAAGTTTTCGCTGTAAGGTTCTGCGGTGCATTCCCAGGCTTCGTGCGGTGGCTGAAATATTGCCATCGTTTTCATTGAGCACCCGTTGAATATGTTCCCATTCCAATCGGTTCACGGAGGGGGGCGACTGCTCAAGCGCAACCTCGCCGTCGGTATTTTCAAAGGCAGCAATAATCTCATCCACGCTGGCTGGCTTGCACAGATAATTAATCGCGCCGAGCTTTATCGCTTCCACAGCGGTGGAAATGCTCGAGTAGCCGGTGAGTATTACCACGTCAATATTGGGTTGAATATCGCGCAGTTGCTGCAGTATTGAGAGGCCAGATTCTTGCTCGAGTTTTAAATCCAAAACCACTCTATCAATCGTTTGATCACAGAGCTCAGAGGCTTGGGTTCCGTTGCTGGCCGTTACCGCCTGGTCACCACGACGCACAAGCATGCGCGCCAGTACCGCGCTAAATACAGCATCATCATCCACCAGTAAGTAATTCATTCCGAACGACTTCCCAGAGGTAAAAGGATATGGGTCAAAGTACCGCGGCCTGAGTTGGCCGCATTTTGTAGGCTCACTGAACCGCCAAATCGGGTTAATGTGGCCTGAGATAGAAACAGACCCAGACCGAGACCATCGGCTTTGTCGGTGACAAAGGCCTGCCCCAGCTGATCTGCCTGGTCCAGATTCAGGCCGCTACCATAGTCGCGGATTTCAATGCTGGCTCTGTCGGCATTCCAACTCAAGGTCACATCAACCACTTCGCTGGCATCCGCCGCATTGTTGAGTAAGTTAAGAATAGACTGGGCAATCGTCGGTTCAAATATCGCTGTCTTATTCATCTGGCTTTCAGGGCAGTCGACAATATTGATATTGGCTTTTAGCCGCGGACGCATCAGCTGCCAGCGCTCGAACACCGCAGTAAAGTATGAATGCATCGATTGCGGTTCAAGCTGGTTTGACTGAGATTGCTCCGCGGTAGTTAGCAACTGTTTTAACGTCGTTTTACATTGCTCTATCTGCTGATTGAGCAGAATGAAATCCTGGTTATCCGGTGCATCAGAGACCATGTCATCAACCAGTAACTTCATGGTGTTGAGCGGTGTGCCCAGCTCATGGGCTGTACCTGCGGCCAATGTGCCGACAGCCAGCAATTGCTCATCCCGCAGTTGGGTCTCACGTTGCAGGGCGAGCGCCTCCTGCTGGGTTTTTAAGGCACTGGCCATACGGCTGATAAAGTAAATAATAATGCCGGTACTAATCGCGAAGTTAGCCCACATGCCTAAAATATGCAGGCTACTGCTGCTAGTAGTAGACGCGCCATGGTGTTGGCTGGGAGCGATCGCATCAATGGGTACATAGTATTTCAGTAACAGGCTATAAGCGGCTAGGGCAGCCACAGCCACTAAAATACTGTAATGCCTAGAGAGGGTAATGGCGGCCACACTGATGGGGATCAAATAGTAGGAAATAAACGGATTGGAGGCGCCGCCACTAAAGTACAGCAGCACCGAAAAAAACAGGATATCGGCGAGCAGATGAATAAAGAATTCATTGTCAGTAATGGGTACCGGCATGCGGCTACGCTGCCAGGTTGCTGCGGTGACCGATGCGTAGATAGCCAGCACTATCGCAATTGCATTAGCAGGGAGGCCGATGGGATTGAGCGCCGTAAAGTAGACTAATGCGAGAATCTGTCCCAACAGTGCGACACCGCGAATTAAACTGAGGCGGTTGAGGTTTTGTCGGGCGGCGGAATAGGTCTGCGGAGGTCGGCTCTGTATCATCCGCGAATGGTATCAGAAATGCCCGACAGGCTGTGCGTCAAATTGTCGCAATCGACGGCGTCTTGACAGTGGTGGTAGGGCGGCAAAGGGGTTACCATGGCGCCAAATTGGCTTACAGAGCACTACAGCATGCATCCACTATCTGATGACCTACAAGAAAACCTCGATCGACTCGTTGTTGAGAGCCTTGAAAATGGCTGTATCTGGGGTTTGAAAGATAACGATGATAACTGGGCGCTGGTTGGTTCGACGGACAATGACACCATTGATGTTATCCCCTTTTGGTCCGCCCTAGAATTGGCTCAGGCACTGTGCACCGGCGACTGGGATGTGTACAAACCCGTGGCAATTGAGATGGAAGAGTTTCTGGATGACTGGCTGCCAGGTATGCATGCGGATGTGTTGATGGTTGGTATCAACTGGAATCAAGAGCTTGAAGGCCAAGAAATGGAACCCTTAGATGTACTGGAAGAATTTGAAGCCGAGCTGGATTAAATTCTTACTGCAAAAATAGTATAGAAAACCGTCATCTTTAAAAAGACCAAAGAATTAGAGTGAATAATGTTTTTAAAACCCTTCCATAGCAGTCACCGAAACACAGTCATTATTAGCGCAGAGCAGGGCAGTAGTTTTGCTAAATCCGTCAGTAATGATTTCAATCCCATTCACGATGTCGACAGTAAGCGCTTTTGCGTTCCCGGAGACTTGCTGTTTGCATTGGTGTTGCAGCGTTATGGGCTCAGTCATGAAATGTCGTTTAATTTTTCTGGCATGGTGTCGGCAGACACGGAATTGCTGTTTCCTGAGGCTCCAGGTGAGAGTTTTGAAATTCTTGATAGTCGTGGCAAATGTTATTTGCAGGTCAATCGCAGCGGCGAGTCGACCCATGATTTGGCAGTGATCGAACAGCTAGTGCGCAACTATGTATTTTTCTCTGGCCAGAACTTCCCCTACATATTGCAGCCACTGATGGCCGAGCATAATGTCATGATCAACCCCCAGCGTCCTCTGGCTATCTACCATGCTATGACATTGCACTTTGATACTTTGGCATTGACGCAGCCCGGTGTTGAACTTGCCGAGACCAGTCTCGATGTCAATGGTAAGCGCGGCGATGGCGAGTTTAAGTTTCGCCTGATGAATGGCGAGGATGTGGTTGGCTCTGGTGCTAAAAAAGTTATCCTCAGCGGCCTGCGAGAATACGAGCAGGACGCTATGGATAAAATGGTGGCCGATTATTTACTTTGGGCTTCTCAAGCCTAAAGGCGCCTTCATTAGCGATCCAAACGTTAGCGAGCCAAAATATCTTTTAGGAAAAATCCGGTGTGCGAGCCCTTAACCTTGGCCACATCTTCCGGGGTACCTACAGCAACAATCTGCCCGCCGCCAGAACCGCCTTCAGGCCCAAGATCCACAACCCAGTCTGCCGTCTTAATGACATCCAGATTATGCTCAATCACCACGACTGTGTTGCCATGGTCGCGCAGGCGATGGAGTACGGCTAGCAGCTGCTCAATATCATGAAAGTGCAAGCCAGTGGTCGGCTCATCGAGAATATATAGCGTCTTGCCAGTGTCACGTTTGGATAGCTCTTTGGAAAGCTTAACGCGCTGGGCTTCACCACCCGATAATGTGGTTGCTGACTGACCGAGGCTGATATAAGACAGCCCCACATCAATCAATGTTTGTAGTTTGCGTGCAATGGCCGGAATCGCATCGAAGAACTCGCGAGCATCCTCAATGGTCATTGCCAGTACCTGGTGAATATTCTTACCTTTAAAATGAATATCTAAGGTTTCGCGGTTATAGCGCTTACCGCGGCAGACGTCGCAGGGTACATAAACGTCGGGTAAAAAGTGCATCTCAACTTTGGTAACGCCGTCGCCCTGACAGGCCTCGCAGCGACCGCCCTTAACATTAAAGCTGAAGCGGCCGGGATTGTAGCCTCGCGAGCGAGCTTCCTGAGTGGCGGCAAATATCTCTCTAACCGGCGTAAAAATACCGGTGTAGGTAGCTGGGTTAGAGCGTGGCGTGCGGCCAATAGGGCTCTGGTTGATATCGATGCATTTATCCAGCAACTCCAAGCCGGTGATTTCACTGTGTGCCGCTGGCTTTAATGTTGTGGCTTTATTGAGCGTCACCGCCGCGGCTGGATAGAGTGTTTCATTAATTAATGTCGATTTTCCGGAACCAGAAACGCCGGTGATACAGGTAAAGACACCAATCGGAATCTCTAAGTTAACCTTCTGCAGATTGTTGCCCTCGGCACCGGTTACCTTGAGCATCTTGCCACTACCCCTGTTGCGCTTTTCGGGAATTTTGATACCACGGACGCCTGATAAGAACTGACCGGTAATCGAATTTTTGTTGGCCTTGATCTGCTTAACATTGCCCTCGGCAATTACTTCGCCGCCATGGATTCCAGCGCCAGGGCCGATATCAATCACATGGTCAGCGGCGCTAATGGCATCTTCATCATGCTCCACCACGATAACGGTGTTACCCAGATCGCGCAGGCGTATCAATGTTTTTAGCAGACGTTCGTTATCCCGTTGATGAAGTCCGATAGAGGGCTCATCGAGAATATACATAACGCCAACAAGGCCAGCACCAATTTGACTAGCTAATCGTATGCGCTGGGCTTCACCACCAGATAGGGTATCGGCACTGCGATTTAATGATAGGTAGTTAAGGCCCACATCCACCAAGAAGTTGAAGCGCTGGCGAATTTCTTTAATAATTTTGTCGGCGATTTCTCCCTGACGACCGGGCAGATCCAGTGCTTCAAAATAGGCGTAGCACTCTCCCACGGGCATGCTGACGATATCTTCCAAACGGCGATTGTCGATAAATACATTGCGTGCAGATTTGCGCAGACGGGTGCCAGAGCACTCGGGGCAGTTGGAGGTGGTCATGTATTTGTTAAGTTCTTCGCGCACAGAATTGGATTCTGTCTCACGATAGCGGCGTTCCATATTGTGGATAACGCCCTCAAATTTATGCTGGCGGCGGAAGACGGATCCGCGATCATTGACATAGTTAAAGGTGATCTCTTCGTCGTCGCTGCCAAACAGTATTTTCTGCTGGTGAATCGCCGAGAGTTTTTCCCATGGCTGATCAATATTGAAATCATAATGCTCAGCGAGACTGGTGAGCATGTTGTAGTAGAACAGGGTGCGTCGATCCCAGCCACGAATAGCGCCTTCGGAGATGGAGACTTCGGGATGCTGGATAACGCGGTCAATATCAAAAAACTGATGCACACCCAGGCCATCACAGGTGGGGCAGGCGCCAGCCGGATTATTAAACGAGAACAGTCGTGGCTCTAATTCGTTGAGGCTGTAGTTACAGACTGGACAGGCAAATTTGGCCGAGAAAATTTGGTCGGGCTTTTTCTCTTCCATATAGCTAATGGCCACCAAGCCTTCGGCCAATGTCAGTGCCGTCTCAAAAGACTCGGCAAGGCGCTGGGCTATATCCTCTTTGACCTTAAAGCGGTCGACGACAATATCGATACTGTGCTTTTTCTTTTTATCTAGCGCGGGCGCTTCTTCGAGGTCACAGACGAGGCCATCGATTCTGGCGCGAATAAACCCCTGGCGGCGCATGCTTTCGAACAGATGCAGATGCTCGCCTTTGCGATCTTTGACCACAGGAGCCAGCAGCATCAGCTTGGTGCCTTCCGGCAGGGCCATTACCTGATCAACCATCTGACTGACCGTCTGGGCATTCAGAGCCTGGCCATGTTCTGGACAGCGCGGCTCACCGGCGCGAGCAAACAGCAGGCGCAGATAATCATAAATTTCGGTAATGGTGCCAACTGTAGAGCGCGGATTGTGGGACGTAGACTTCTGCTCAATGGAGATGGCGGGGGAGAGGCCTTCAACATGATCCACGTCAGGCTTTTCCATCATCGATAGAAACTGGCGGGCATAGGTCGACAGCGACTCTACATAGCGCCTTTGACCCTCGGCATACAATGTGTCAAATGCCAGAGATGATTTACCCGAGCCAGACAGGCCGGTAATAACAATCAACTTGTCGCGAGGAATGTCGAGATCAATATTCTTGAGATTGTGGGTTCGTGCGCCGCGTACCTGAATGGTATCCATTGATGATTCTATCTACTTTGGTTAAACGACCGATTATAGGGCGCGGGTTACCCAATGGGCAAAGTGAATTTAATATTAATACGTTGGCCGCCCTAGGTCAGACTGCAATACAGAGTTAAAACAGCTCAAAAAATACAATGGCTGCGCTAGTCGGCAATCTGCTGCGCTGTTACTATACGGCACCTGTTATTAACTCGAATTTGAAGCTATCTTGACTAACCCCTCTGAACCCTCTGGTTTTTCTTCCATTGAGAAACGCGCGACCTTTTCTCTTGCTAGCCTCTATGGCTTCAGGATGCTCGGGCTCTTTATGGTGCTGCCAGTATTGGTGCTCTATCAGGGCGACTACGCCGACGCGACACCGTTTTTGCTGGGGTTAACCCTGGGTATCTACGGCCTCACTCAGGCCATATTACAGATTCCTCTGGGTCTACTCTCAGACAGAATTGGCCGGGCACCGGTGATTATTGGCGGCCTAATAATGTTTGTTCTGGGCAGTGTGGTGGCAGCAATGGCGGACAGCATGCAGGGACTTATTTTCGGTCGCGCGCTACAGGGCATGGGTGCCATTGCGAGTACATTAATGGCCATGGTGACGGACCTCACCTCTGAAGAAAACCGCACCAAAGCCATGGCTTCTATCGGCGCCAGTATTGGATTGTCGTTTATGTTGGCCATGATTGCTGGGCCTTTAATTGCCTCGGCCATGGGCCTGTCAGGAGTGTTTTGGGTGACTGCACTGCTAGGCTGTATTGGGATTCTGGTGTTTATAGTGCTGGTGCCTCGGGTTGTTCAGGTGCAGAGAAACCGCGAAACCTTAGCCGACCTCAACCAAATTGGGTTGATGCTAAAGCAGCCGACACTGCTGCGTTTGAATCTGGGTATTTTTGCCTTGCACCTGGCTCTAATGGCCGCCTTTGTGGTGATTCCTACCTTACTTTCCGACCAGCTGGGTATTAGTGGCGACAATCTGTGGTGGGTCTATCTGGCGCTGCTGGGCGGCGGTTTTGTCGCCATGTTGCCGGTCATGATTTTAGGTGAAAAGTATCAGAAGCAAAAGCTGGCGTTTGTCGCAGCCATTGGCTGCATGACTGTGGCCATGTTTGTACTTTCTAGCCAGCAGGGTGCACCCCTAACCCTGGCGATGCTGCTGCTGTTCTTTGCGGCCTTTAATTTGCTCGAGGCAACCTTGCCGTCCTGGCTGAGCAAAGCTTGTCCGGCGGGTAGTCGTGGTACGGCTATGGGTATTTATTCCACCAGTCAGTTTTTGGGAGCCTTTGTCGGTGGCACCCTGGGTGGCTGGAGCCTGCAGAATTATGGCGGTGAAGGTGTATTTTTATTGGTGGCGGTGGTCTTGGGCGTCTGGTGGCTTATGTCCCTCAGTTTAAAGTCGCCACGGCCATTACAAACACTGGTACTCCAAGTAGGTGAGATGGAGCACAGGGATTTTGTAAAAATAATTTCAAATATTACGGGTGTAGAAGATATACTCGTCGTCAAAGGAGAGGCGCTTGCCTATGCCAAGGTCGATAAAAAGACTGTGGACATGTCGAGCATTAAACCGTACTTAAATCGCAATTAAATCAGCAGAGAACAGGGGAACAAAATGGCACGCGGAGTCAATAAAGTTATTATCGTGGGTAACTGTGGTCAGGATCCAGAAACTCGCTTTATGCCTTCAGGCGGCGCTGTGACAAATCTCAGTATCGCCACATCTGAATCATGGAAAGATAAAAATACCGGTGACCAGCAAGAGCGCACCGAATGGCACAAGGTAGTCTTTTTTAATCGTCTGGCTGAGATTGCTGGCGAATATGTTAAAAAGGGCTCGAAGCTTTATGTGGAAGGTTCATTGCGCACGCGCAAGTGGCAGGGTCAGGACGGTCAAGACCGTTTCACCACAGAGATCGTTGCCAGCGAAATGCAGATGCTCGATAGCCGTGGCGGCGCGCAGGGCGGTGGTGATTATCAGCAATCATCAAACCAGCAGCCCTCTAATCAGCAGTACAGCCAGCAGAGTGCTCCTCAGCAGCAGAGCTCAGCACAGCAGAATGCTCCTCAGCAACAGAATGCGCCACAGCAAGGCCAGAACGCCCCGCAGCAAGCACCCCAGGGTATGGATAGCTTTGATGACGATATCCCATTTTAAATCAGCGGGTTTCGAACACTAAAACAATAATCAAATAATGAGGTTGTTATGACAATTCAAGTTGGCGATAAGATTCCTGAGGGAATGTTGACCGTTATGGGTGCAGAGGGTCCTGCGGGCATCAGCACTGCAGATATTTTTACGGGCAAAAAAGTGGTTCTGTTTGCTGTTCCTGGTGCCTTCACACCGACCTGCTCTATGGCGCATCTGCCAGGCTTTGTTGTCCATGTTGACGATATTAAAGCCAAGGGCGTGGATACGGTTGCCTGTATGTCAGTGAATGACGTGTTTGTAATGGATGCCTGGGGCAAATCTGCCAATGCTGAACATCTAATGATGTTGGCTGATGGCAATGGGACCTTTACTGAGGCGCTGGGGCTGGTGCTTGATGGCACAGGTTTTGGTATGGGAACGCGTAGCAAACGCTTTGCCATGATCGTTGATGATGGTGTAGTGAGCCTGCTCAATGTTGATGCAGCTGCGTTGGAAGGCTCTAGTGCAGAAGCTATTTTAGCTGCGCTTTAAGAGAAGAAATGTTGCAGCAATAAAAAAGGTGGCCATTGGCCACCTTTTTTATTGCCTGACAATTTTCAGCCAGTGTAACGTTCCATCACCAATGTGGCGTTAGTACCGCCAAAGCCAAAGCTGTTAGACATAATACGATTTAACTGCTTCTCTTTAGTCTCCAACAGAATCGGTAGACCCAGAGCATGTTCGTCCAGATTGTCGATATTAGCCGATGCCGCAACGAAGTTATTCTCCATCATCAGCATGCAGTAAATCGCTTCATGAACGCCTGCAGCACCTAGGCTGTGGCCCGATAGAGATTTGGTCGAGCTAATGTCTGGGCAGTTATCGGCAAAGGTATTGCGAATAGCGCCAAGTTCAGCAATATCACCCACCGGCGTGCTGGTGCCGTGAGTGTTGATGTAGTCGATAGGACCTGAGGCAGTTGCCATGGCCATCTTCATACAGCGCTCAGCGCCTTCACCTGAGGGAGAAACCATGTCGGCACCATCAGATGTCGCACCATAGCCAGTCACTTCACAGATAATGTTGGCACCGCGAGCAAGGGCATGTTCGAGTTCTTCAACGACCACTGTTCCGGCACCTAGGCCTGGGGCAAAACCATCGCGGTCCGCGTCATAGGCTCTGGAGGCAATTTCTGGCGTATCGTTATATTTGCTGGTCAGGGCGCCCATAGCGTCAAACATACCGGCCATAGACCAGTGCATATCTTCAGAACCACCGGCCAGCAAAACATCCTGCTTGCCCAGTTGGATCAGCTCAACCGCATGGCCAATGCAATGAGCACTGGTGGCGCAGGCCGAGGCGATAGAATAGTTCACGCCCTTAATTTTAAACGGGGTGGCAACACAGGCAGAGACGGTGCTGGCCATAATTTGAGTGACCCGATAGGGGCCTGCACGCTTGATGCCGCGCTCGCGCATAACATCGATAGATTCAGTAAACATCTCACCAGACACGCCACCAGAGCCCATAACTAGGCCTGTGCGTGGGTTAGAGACCATTTCTGGTGTCAGACCTGCATCGGCAATCGCACGATCGGTAGCTATATAGGCGTAAGAGGCTGAAGGGCCCATGAAACGGAGAACTTTACGATCGATATGATCTTTGGGGTCTATGTCGAGAACAGCGCCAACATTACAGCGCAGACCCATTTCGGCAAAGTCTTCACGGTGGCGAATACCTGAGATGCCATGTCTCAGTGAATGAGCAACAGACTGTTTGTCATTGCCAAGGCAGGATACAACACCAAGACCGGTAATTACTGCACGTTTCATCGGTAATCCTTTTCAAATAGAGGGGACACTAAATGCTGCGAGATTCTTTCAATTTCTGAACTTGCAGAGCCTAAACTTAAAAGTTGTCTGTACTTTCAAATAGACCGACTTTTAAATCCTTTGCGGAATAGATCTCACGACCATCCACTTCAACCGTACCATCGGCAATGCCCATAATCAGTTTGCGTTGAATCAGGCGGGTAAAGTCAATTTTGTAGGTAACGGTTTTGGCGGTGGGTAGAATCTGGCCAAAGAATTTCACGTTGCCAGCCCCTAGGGCGCGGCCGCGGCCTTTATTACCGTTCCATACCAGGAAGAAGCCAACCAACTGCCATAAAGCATCAAGACCAAGGCAACCGGGCATCACAGGATCGCCTTCAAAGTGGCAATCAAAGAACCATAGGTCCGGCGTGATATCGATTTCAGCAATAATTTGGCCTAGGCCATGTTTGCCGCCGTCGTTGTTGATCTCAACAATACGATCAATCATCAACATGTTTGGGGCTGGGAGTTTGGCATTGCCTTCGCCAAATAATTCGCCGCGACTGCAGCCTAAAATTTCTTCTCGGTTGTATGAGGATTTGGGCTTAAAAGTCATAGGTTCCTTTGAGGTTAAGTCTAAGGCTCGCATCGTACCCAGTAATGGGACTGCCATCAACTATTTAACCTAGGTCGAATAGCCCTACAATTTACGAGAACCTGAGTAATTGTTGACGACACGGGACATTTGGGTTGACAGTTCGCCCCTCTCTCCCTAGCATTCGGGCCTACTTATAATTGAGCTAGCCCGGAATAAATGCTGCCTTTTCACCGTGCCGTTGAAGAAGAATTTTCTGCAGTCAATAAAATGATTGTAAACCAGCTCCAGTCCGATGTCGGACTTGTGGAGAATATCGGCCATTATATAGTGGATTCTGGTGGTAAACGGCTGCGTCCTGTTGTGGTCCTACTCAGCGCGCTGGCCAATGGCTATAAGGGCTCTCAGCATATTCAGATGGCTGCGGTTATAGAATTTATTCACACGGCAACGCTGCTGCACGACGATGTTGTTGATGTTTCGGCCCTGCGTCGCGGTCGTGAGACAGCCAATGCACAGTGGGGCAACGCGCCCAGTGTGTTAGTAGGCGACTTCCTTTATTCACGGGCATTCCAGATGCTAGTGGCTATTGCAGATATGCCAATCATGGGCGTTATTGCAGATGCCACCAATGTGATTTCAGAGGGTGAAGTTCAGCAGATGGCTAATGCTGGCAATGCGAACATCAGTGAAGATACCTACTTTGAGGTTATTTACCGCAAAACAGCGAAATTATTCGAGGCGTCCGCTCAGACGGGCGCGCACCTAGCCGGTGTAGATCAGAGTGCGATGGCCGATTATGGCAAGCATCTGGGGATGGCGTTTCAAATTGTTGACGACGTGCTGGACTACCAGGGTGATGCGCAGAGCATAGGTAAAAATGTTGGCGCTGACCTAGCAGAGGGCAAAATGACCTTGCCGCTAATTTTTGCCCGAGACAAGGTTGATGCTCACCAGCGAGCACTGATTTGTAGTGCGATAGAAAACAAGAGTACGGAAAATTTCTCGGTTGTCCTCGAAGCAGTGAACACTTCTGGTGGTATTGCCTACAGCCTAGAGCGTGCACAGATGGAAGCGGATCTCGCCAAACAGGCGCTGGAGGGACTGCCCAACAGTCAGTTTAAAACAGTGATGAGCGAGCTGGCTGATTTCTCGGTTACCCGCCCAAGCTAGTAGCGCTGGAGTTATACCTCGGCATTCGGCATTCGGCATTCCAATTCCCAATGGCGTTTCCCGAATGGCCTGTGCTCTGATGTAGATGTTGTTGTTTTTGAGAGCTTGGCGAAGCACTAACTAACGGATGTAATCGTTGAACCCCCTATAAAACAATCTCGACTGTTTGTTAATTTAATGTATAGTGTTTTTGATGAAAGGATCTAGAATGTTTTGAGATGCAGTTGCTGGAGATCACAACCGAAATACTGATCTTTAAATAGTCGTTATTCGGTAACGGCGTCTGGTAACGGGGATAGATTTTGTTAGTATCTTGCCCTTACTTTAATAGTTTATTTTTATATCTAAAAATTAGGAGAATTGAGTGATAATCGGGATTCCTTCGGAAATCAAAACCGGTGAGAAACGTGTCGCCATGTCCCCTGCTAATGTCCAGTCTCTGACTGACAAAAGCGTAAAGGTACTTATTCAAGCAAATGCCGGTAGTGCAGCAGGCTACCCAGATGCAGAATACACGGCTGCGGGCGCAACCATCACCGCAGATCGCGCAGAGATATTTGCCAGTGCAGATATTATTTTGCAAGTTCAGAGCTTCGGCTCAAATAATGAAAACAGTGACGATGATCTGGCGCTTATCCGCAAGGGCCAGCTGATTATCGGCATGATGGATCCATTGGCATCGCCCCAGGCAGCGCAAGCAGTTGCGGCCAAGGGTGCCACTGCCATTGCTCTGGAGCTGGTGCCTCGTATCAGCCGTGCCCAGAGTATGGATGTACTCTCTTCCATGGCTACCTTGGCGGGCTATAAAGCCGTGCTAATGGGTGCCTCTGCAGCGCCACGAATTTTCCCCATGCTGATGACCGCCGCCGGTACCTTAAAACCAGCGCGCGTACTTATTATGGGTGTTGGTGTGGCGGGCTTGCAGGCCTGTGCAACGGCCAAGCGTCTCGGTGCTGTGGTTGAAGCCTATGATGTGCGTCCCGCGGCTCGCGAGCAAATCCTGTCAGTCGGTGCCAAGCCTGTCGAGCTGGACCTAGATACTGGCGAGTCTGAAGGTGCTGGTGGCTATGCGAAGGAGCAGGGCGAAGATTTCCTGCGTCGTCAGCGTGAGTTGATGACCGAAGTAGTGGCTCAGCAAGATATTATTATTACCACAGCGGCAATCCCCGGCGCCAAGTCACCGATTCTGGTGACCGAAGATATGGTTAAAGCCATGAAGCCTGGATCTGTGATTGTCGATCTGGCCGCCGAGCGCGGTGGTAACTGTGACCTTACCGAACAGGGTAAAACAGTGGTTGCTCATCATGTGACTATTTTGGGGCCAGAAAATGTGCCCTCAGAATTGGCTTATCACGCCAGCCAGATGCTGGGTAAAAACATGCAGACATTACTTGAGTTGATTCTCGACGATGAGGGTAACCTCAGTCTTGATTTTAACGATGAGATTGTTGCCGGTACCGTTGTTGCCCATGAGGGCGAGGTTCCACATCCGCATATGCGCAAGTTACTCAACCTGCCAGAGCTGCAGCCACAATTACAGAAAGAAGGGGCATAAATCATGGAAATCCTGATTCTATTACTGGCGCTATTTGTGCTGTCGTTATTTCTCGGTGTTGAACTGATCACCAAGGTCCCACCCACGTTGCACACGCCGTTGATGTCGGGCACCAATGCGGTATCTGGCATTACACTGGTTGGCGCACTGTTAGCTGCAGGCAGCAATGGCTCGCCCATGCTCGTCAATGTGCTGGGTTTTATCGCGGTGACACTGGCCACTATTAACGTAGTGGGTGGCTATCTTGTAACCAATCGCATGCTTGCCATGTTTAAGAGGAAGTAAGCGATGAACCCTAATCTAATTAATTTTATCTACCTGATTGCCGGCGTACTGTTTATTCTCGGCATTAAAGGCCTGACTAAACCAAAGACGGCAGTGCGCGGCAATATGCTGTCAGCACTGGGCATGTTATTGGCCGTAGCAGTTACCCTCCTGACCATAAACGATGTCGACTATCGCTTCATTGTGGCGGGCGTGGCGGTTGGTTCAATCGTTGGCGCCGTAATGGCCCTGCGTATTCAAATGACCTCTATGCCGCAGATGGTTGCCCTGCTTAATGGTTTTGGTGGTGGTGCTTCACTGACCATCGCGCTGGCCGAGTACTTCAGCACTATTGGCGCGGCTCCCACCTCCATGGCAGATATGCTAGTTCCAGTGATTGCTGACAGTAGTGCGTTTGGGGTTGGCCCAGAGGGCACGATCGCACTGATTGCTATTGGCCTCACCGTCATGATTGGCGCGGTTACTCTGAGTGGTAGCTTTGTTGCCTTTGCCAAGCTTCAAGAATTGATGAAAAACAGCTATGGCTTACCTGGTGGTCCCATCGGTAATGCGCTGTTGTTCCTAGCAGCACTGGCTTCAGTGGCCGCGGTGGTGATGAACCCAGGCAATATGGCAGCTATGTTGGCTTTGGTTGGAATCGCCTTATTACTCGGCCTGTTCCTAGTGATGCCTATTGGCGGCGCAGATATGCCGGTGGTTATTGCACTGTTAAATTCTTATTCAGGTATAGCCGCTGCCCTGGCCGGATTTATTCTGGGCAACACGGTACTTATTATTGCCGGTTCCCTAGTGGGTACCTCGGGTTTAATTCTCACCCAGATTATGTGTGTGGCGATGAACCGTTCACTGGCCAATGTGCTGTTTGGTAAAATGGCTGCTGGTGGTGAAACTATTGATGCAGACGAAGTCTATGCGGGTAAGGTAAAGAGCGCCCAGCCAGATGAAGTCGCGCTAATGCTAGAAATCGCCCAACGCGTTGTTATTGTGCCCGGTTATGGTATGGCCATGGCCCAAGCTCAGCACGCAGTCCGCGAACTAGCCGATGCATTGGAAGCCAAGGGTGTTGAAGTTGAATATGGTATTCACCCGGTTGCAGGTCGTATGCCAGGGCATATGAATGTACTGCTTGCCGAAGCCGAGGTTCCTTACGACAAGCTGGTTGAGATGGATAGAATTAACCCGACATTTGAAGATACCGATGTGGTGATTGTTATTGGTGCCAACGATGTGACTAATCCAATGGCCCGTGATGCAGAGGGTAGCCCAATCTACGGTATGCCAATTCTGAATGTCGACAAAGCCAGAAATGTGGTGGTGATCAAGCGTTCACTAAGCCCAGGTTTTGCTGGATTACCCAACCCGTTGTTCGCAATGGACCACACCTTGATGGTGTATGGCGATGGTAAGAAAGCAGTTATTGAAATGACCACGGCACTTAATCAAGCCTAGGTAAACGTAATTATCTAAGCGCATGATTTACAAAAAGCCCTGCCATCTGGCGGGGCTTTTTTGTGGGTTAAAAATACTTATTTGATCTCGCCTATAAGCTTGATATACATCAACCGATGGGCATCAGCCATTGAAAACCGGTCAGTAGTCCCCAAATAATGTAACAGGCAAGAATAAAACACATAAAGGACTAACCATGCGTATAGATAAATTGACCAATCAGCTGCAAACCGCACTGGCAGATGCCCAGTCCATTGCTGTGGGTAATGATCATTCGGCGATCGAGCCTGTGCACCTATTATTAGCCCTGCTAAACCAGCAGGCTGGCAGTATTAGACCCATTCTCAATCGTGCAGGTTTTGATGTTGTAGGACTGCAAGAGGCCCTTAATAGTCAGCTAGATCAGGTGGCCAAGGTTAGCTCACCCACAGGTGAAGCAAACCTTTCTCAGGACCTAGGTCGTTTAATGAATATGGCGGATCGCGCCGCACAGCAAAAAGGCGATCAGTATATTTCCAGCGAAATTCTATTGATGGCTGCCCTCGAAGATAAGGGGCTGCTGGGTAAAACCCTGGCTAAATTCGGTGATGTGCGCAAGGCAAAAGCCGCCATCGAATCTGTTCGTGGTGGTGATAATGTCAACGATCCAGATGCAGAGACCCAGCGGGAAGCATTGGACAAATACACCATTGACCTCACTGAGCGAGCCGAGGCCGGAAAGCTTGACCCAGTGATTGGTCGGGATGACGAAATTCGTCGCACTATTCAGGTATTGCAGCGCCGTACCAAAAATAACCCCGTACTTATTGGCGAACCCGGCGTGGGAAAAACTGCCATTGTTGAGGGATTGGCCCAGCGGATTATTAATGGCGAGGTGCCTGAAGGATTGAAGGGCAAACGTGTATTGACCCTAGACTTGGGTGCATTACTCGCCGGCGCAAAATTCCGTGGCGACTTTGAAGAGCGCTTAAAAGCCGTACTTAAAGATCTGTCCAAGCAGGAAGGGCAGATCATTTTATTTATAGATGAAATTCACACCATGGTGGGCGCGGGTAAAGCCGAGGGCGCCATGGATGCGGGCAATATGTTAAAGCCAGCATTGGCCCGTGGTGAATTGCACTGCGTGGGTGCCACTACCTTGGATGAGTATCGAAAGTATATTGAAAAAGATGCGGCGCTGGAGCGACGCTTCCAAAAAATACTGGTCGAAGAGCCCAGCGAAGAAGATACAGTAGCTATATTGCGTGGCCTCAAAGAGCGCTACGAAGTTCACCATGGTGTTGAGATTACCGACAGTGCCATTGTTGCCGCGGCCAAACTCTCCCAGCGTTATATCACCGACCGACAGTTACCGGATAAAGCCATCGATCTTATTGACGAGGCCGGCAGTCGTATTCGTATGGAGATTGATTCTAAGCCGGAAGAGATGGATCGCTTAGAGAGACGTCTTATTCAGCTCAAGATCGAACGCGAAGCGGTTAAGAAAGATAAAGATGAGGCCTCGCGGAAACGACAGCAGAAACTCGAGGATGATATTGCTGAACTGAGTAGAGAATACGCCGATCTCGAAGAGATATGGAAAGCCGAAAAAGCCTCTATGCAAGGTGCTACCCATATTAAAGCCGAGCTTGAGCAGGCCAAGGTAAACCTCGAAGCCGCCCACCGTTCGGGTGATCTTGAAAAAATGGCGCAGATTCAATACAGCATTATTCCTGAATTGGAAAAGCAGCTCCTCAGTGCCAGCAGCGAAGCCCAGACTGAAAAGCGCCTGCTAAGAAATAAAGTCACCGAGGAAGAGATTGCCGAGGTGGTCGCCAAGTGGACGGGCATTCCTGTGAGTAAAATGCTCGAAGGTGAGCGAGATAAATTACTGCGAATGGAAGACTCATTGCACAAACGTGTAATGGGCCAGAGCGAGGCAGTGGTTGCGGTCTCCAATGCGGTGCGCCGTTCGCGTGCCGGTTTGGCGGACCCCAACCGACCCAATGGATCCTTTTTGTTTTTAGGGCCAACGGGTGTCGGTAAGACCGAGCTATGTAAATCTCTCGCTGAATTTTTATTTGATAGCGAAGACGCCATGGTACGCATTGATATGTCAGAGTTTATGGAAAAACACTCTGTAGCAAGGCTAATTGGTGCACCTCCCGGTTATGTGGGTTATGAAGAGGGCGGGTATCTCACTGAAGCGGTACGTCGTCGACCCTATTCTGTACTGCTATTAGATGAAGTCGAAAAAGCGCACCCAGATGTGTTTAATATTTTGTTGCAGGTGCTTGATGACGGTCGATTAACCGATGGTCAGGGGCGCACCGTAGACTTTAAAAATACCGTTATCGTCATGACCTCTAACCTTGGCTCCGACGTGATTCAAATGCTGGCCGGTGAAGAGAACTATGAGGTGATGAAGTCAGCGGTGATGGATGTGGTCAGTGGCCATTTCCGCCCCGAGTTTATTAACCGTGTGGATGAAGTGGTGGTGTTCCATCCACTGGCCAAAGATCAGTTGCGCGGTATTGCCAGTATTCAAATAGAACTGCTCAGTAAGCGCCTGGCCGAACATGAGCTGAGGTTAAAGCTTAGTGACACCGTATTAGATAAGCTTCTTGAGGCGGGTTTTGATCCGGTGTACGGCGCTCGACCTCTAAAACGTGTGATTCAGCGGTTGATTGAAAACCCTCTGGCCGAGAGTATTTTGTCGGGGCAGTTTGCGCCCGGGGCGGAGATAGTTGGGAATGTTGAGGATGATAGGGTGGTGTTTGGGTAGAGATCCCAGCCCCAGCCCCAGCCTTCGCTGGGGTGACGTTCCTTCGCTGGGGTGACGTTCCTTCGCTGGGATGACTAAAACGTCGTCATTCTCGCGTAGGCGGGAATCTGGTTGAGGTACGCAAAGTTCGTCATTCTCGCGCAGGCGGGAATCTACTAGAGGTCCCAGCCCCAGCCCCAGCCTTCGCTGGGGTGACGTTCCTTCGCTGGGGTGACGTTCCTTCGCTGGGCTTACAAATACCCAACCAGCGGGTCACCGCCGGAGTAGCTTGTCAGGCTCGCCAATGAATCAATAAACAGATAAAACAGCTCGGCCTGCGAAGAAACATCCAGCTTGGCATAGCTGTTTTTACGGTGCAGTTTCACTGTCTCGGGTGAAATGCCTAGGCGCTCGGCAATGGATTTGGTCGAGTGGCCATGCAAGAACAGCTGCACCACCTGAGATTCTCGATCGGTTAAGTAGGCAGTGCCAAAATATTTTAGGGCGCTATCCAGTTGCCCCGGAAGCTGATTCTCCTGACTGGCATTGCTCTGCACCTCGGCATTCCAATGCTGCTTGCAGATGGCTTCAATAACATCATTAATATCGTTTAGGATACTGATCTGGGTGCGATTAAAGCGCTGAGTCAACGTCATGCGGCTCAGGGATATATTCATAAACTGAGACGGGGACAGATGAATGATGTAGCCGACTTCATCGTTTATGTCGGTGTGCTTAAAATAGCTGCGATAGTATTCGGTTTTCTCGAAGCCCTCAGGCGCCAAATCGCTGAGCCGATGAAAGCCAGATATACGCTGATCAACTGCGGCGCGATAGAAGGGGTCAAGAATAAAGGCACTGTTCACAAATCCATCGATCTGGGTTTCGCGCTCTTGGGTGGGAATATCGTTGTAGTGAACCACTGGGGTCACATCACGGCGATAATGTAGGATCACCGCATTGTCGAAAGGCACCAACGTTTTAAGCATGCTGATGAGCAGACGCGGCAAACGATCGCTGCCGATTTCCGGCATGATCGCTGCAAGTTTCTGACTAAAATCTAAAAGATGACTATTCATCTAAGAAGTCCTATCGACTTTTTGGGTTGGCTGCGCTTGAACTATGACTGGAACTGATCGGGATTCATAAACATCAGTCGCACTACGAGGCAATCATCAAAGGGCTCAACAGACATCATTAGCACATTAATATGTTCGCCAGTCTGAACACCGCTGGGCAAGTTAAACAAAATACCGCCGTTGGCTTCGTTGGTCATTGTATGCAGATCTTTGAGCTCTTTGTCTTTACGCACCTCGGTATCAAATTTCTGCAGTAGAGACTTGAGAGACATTTCAAAGTTTGGGTAGTTAAACTGACCGCGATATTCACTGCGCTCTAACTCCAACTTAATAGGGATAGTGGCACCTGACTGTTCTGCCTTCAGCTCTCCGGCTTGCACTCTTGTACCCTGTTTGAGTTCCTTAAACAGCTTTTTGGCATCTTCTGGTTTCTGACGGATAAATCCGGCTACCAGTAAGTTTGAGCCTAGGTTGAATAATTTGCGTGCGTCGATATTGATACTCTGTTGTTCAGTCATTGTGGTTCACATCAATTTTGATAAAAAACTGACTCTACCGGAAACCTCTAGTAAATGTAATAGCTGCAAGCCCTTTTGTTGGCTAGCTTGGTCGGTTATGGCTATGCTGGGGTCGTTTTTACTCAGGGTGCTAACTGGGCGAGTTAATTACCATGCTCCGCTGAACCTAGGGTTTGATGTGAGCCTTATTATAAGTGCTTAAGACAGGCTTTAATTGCCCGCAGCAAGGCTAATTTAGGTCTATAGTTTTCGTTTAGGATCTGTGTTTCACCACTAGAGATTTGAGGTATTAAAAAGTAGCTATGGCCATTAGTGCATTTGATTTATTTAAGATTGGTATCGGCCCTTCTAGTTCACATACCGTGGGCCCAATGCTGGCCGCCAATCAATTTGCCCAGGGGTTAGAATCCTCGGGTCTATTGCCTCAGGTCGGTCGCATTATGGCCGAGATGTTTGGCTCTTTGGGGGCAACGGGCAAAGGCCACGGCACACCCAAAGCGGTGCTCTTAGGTCTGGAAGGGGAGATGCCCGATTCGGTTGATGTACCCTCAATAGCCAAGCGAGTGGCAGCTATTCGTGAGAATCATCGCCTGGCTCTCTGCGGTAGCCACAGTATTGATTACAATCATGACCGCGATTTTTTCTTACACCGTCGCAAAGTATTGCCGTTTCATTCCAATGGCATGATATTTACCGCCTTTGATCACCAGGGTAATGAGCTTACCAAGCGCACCTTTTATTCCGTGGGTGGCGGTTTTGTTGTGGATGATTCGGCCTCAGAAGCCGACTGTATTATTGAAGATAGTCGAGTGACGGCCTATCCCTTTGATTCAGCCTTCGAATTACTGGCGCTTTGCAAAGAGCACAGCCTGAGCATTTCCGACCTGATGTTGGAAAATGAAAAGGCCTGGCGCCCAGAGCAAGAAACACGAGATGGTTTAATGAACCTTTGGTCCGTGATGCAAAGCTGCGTGACCAACGGCATCACTAATGGCGGCATCTTACCTGGCGGGCTCAATGTGCCGCGCCGTGCTCGAGAACTACATCAGCAACTGTTAAGCCAGCCAGAAGCTGCCCTGTCAGATCCATTGAGTGTATTGGATTGGGTGACGCTCTATGCCTTGGCCGTGAACGAAGAAAACGCAGCAGGTGGCCGAGTGGTGACAGCACCGACTAACGGTGCAGCGGGCATTATTCCGGCGGTGCTACATTACTTTATGCGATTTGTACCCAATGCCACAGATGAGGCGGTAGTGAGATTTCTGCTTACAGCATCGGCGATTGGAATTCTGTATAAAAAGAACGCCAGTATTAGTGGTGCCGAGGTTGGCTGTCAGGGAGAGGTGGGTTCTGCCTGCTCTATGGCAGCTGGCGCTCTTGCTGAAGCACTGGGCGGGACACCGGCTCAGGTAGAGAATGCTGCAGAGATTGGTATGGAGCACAATCTGGGTCTAACCTGCGATCCTGTGGGTGGTCTGGTGCAGGTACCCTGTATTGAACGCAATGCGATGGGTGCCGTAAAAGCCATTCATGCCGCGCGCATGGCGATGCGCGGTGATGGCTCGCACTTTGTTTCCTTAGATAAGGTGATTCAAACCATGCGCAAGACCGGTGAAGATATGCACAAGAAGTATAAAGAAACCTCTCGTGGTGGTCTGGCAATGCATGTATTAGAAGTGCCGGTCAATATTATTGAATGTTAGATTTTAGAGAAGGCTGGAGTTCATAGATGCCAGCCTTCGCTGGCAAGACGGTAAGACGGTAAGACGGTAAGACGGTAGACGGT